>Ga0209698_10000012_pt1 | contig 163285 bp, 161 predicted proteins | sample LitLauG_LLR_2012_FD_187203 | JGI IMG/M metagenome (GOLD analysis project Ga0209698, IMG submission 187203) | Freshwater sediment microbial communities from Pennsylvania, USA - Little Laurel Run_MetaG_LLR_2012 (SPAdes) (version 2) | ecosystem: Environmental > Aquatic > Freshwater > Creek >... | reverse complement strand
TGGTGGAGGAGGTTGGATTCGAACCAACGTAGGCGCAAGGCCAACAGATTTACAGTCTGCCCCCTTTAACCACTCGGGCACCCCTCCGAGGGAACCGCAAATTATCTTAGGCCTGTCAATTCGTGTCAAATTGGCCGGGGCGGGGACAGACGGGGGCCGGCACCGTCGCCGGCGCACATGCAACGAATGCACAATGGGTGTGAGTGCCCGCTAACGTCCAGCGAGCTTCCACCGCTACATCTGGCGGAACAGGTGGGTGAAGCTGCGGCTGACTTCCAGCTTCTGGGGATGGTTCTTGAAAGTCACCAGCTGACGGCCCCGCAGGTCGCGCGTGACGCCGGCCACCGCGCGCACGTTGACGATGCTGGAGCGGTGGATCTGCCAGAACTGCGCCGGGTCGAGCTGCTCGACCAGTTCGCGGATCGGCACCCGGATCAGCGCTTCGTACTGCTCGGTCTGCACGCGCGTGTACTTCTCGTCCGACACGAAGAACAGGATCTCGCCGACCGGAATCATCCGCAGCTGCTGGCCGATCGCGGCCTGGATCCACTGCAGATGCGAGGCGGCCGACGCTCCGGACGCGACGCTGTCGAGCTTGCGTGCCCGCTCATCGAGCAGCGCGGCCAGATCCGGCGGCGGCGCCTGCAGCCGCTGCTTCAAGCGCCGCACCGTCACCTCCAGACGGTCCGCCTCGGCCGGTTTCAGCACGTAATCGACCGCGCCCTGCTCGAACGCCTCGATCGCAAATTCGCCGTACGCGGTCACGAACACCACGTGGCACGCGGTGCCGATCGCGCGCGCCGCCTCCACGCCGGTCAGGCCCGGCATCCGGATGTCCAGGAACGCGAGGTTGGGCCGCAGGCGCTGCACGAGCTCGACCGCCTCGTGCCCGTTCTTCGCCTCGCCGACGATCTCCAGCTCGGGCCATACCTCGCCCAGGCGGACGCGCAGCTGCTCGCGCATCAAGCGCTCGTCGTCGGCAACAATGGCCCTGGCAGCGGTCATCATCCGGGACTCCCCGCGAACACGATCAGGCTGGCTGGGGCGAAACCTGCGGCGCCGCCTCGGCCAAGCCGACCGCGTACGGCACCTGGACCGTCACGATCGTTCCATTCGGCGAGTTCGGTTCGATGGTGAGCTTCGCACGCGATCCGAACAGCGCCTGCAGGCGCTCCCGCACGTTGTTCAGGCCGACACCGCTGCCGGGCGCGCCCGCTGCGCCGAATCCGAGGCCGGTATCGCTGACAGCGACCCGCAGGCTGCCGTCGACCACATCGGCGCTCAAGGTCAGCGACCCCCCTTCGGGCTTCGGCTCCAGGCCATGCTTGATCGCGTTCTCCACCAGCGTCTGCAGCATCATCGGCGGAAAGGCGGCGCTCGACAAGCCGGCCGGCATCACGATCGCGAATTGCAGCCGGTCGTCCATCCGCACCTTCAGGATCTCCAGGTACGAGCGGCAAAGCGCCATTTCCTGGCCGAGCGTGGATGAGGCCTGCCGCATCTGCGGCAGGGCCGAGCGCAGGTACTGGATCAGGTTCTTCTGCATGCGCGAGGCGCGCGGCGGGTCGGTCTCGATCAGGTAATCGACCGAGGCGAGCGTGTTGAAGAGGAAATGCGGCTCGACCTGTGCCTGCATCGTCTTCAGCCGCGCCTCCGCCAGCTGCCGCTTCAGACCCTCGTCCGCCGCCACCGCATCGGCCACCTGGGCCCGCGACTCGGCCCGGCGCTTGGAGCCCATTGCGATCTTCACGATCATCGCCACGAACAGCAGCAGAGCGACCAGCCCGGCAACGTCGGGCCAGGTCATCGGATCGCTCGCGCCCAGCTGCGGCAGGCCGGCCACCTTGCGATCGACCTGCTCCTGCACGATCTGTTCGATCTGATCCTTGGCCGCTTCGACCGCTTTGGCCACTTTCTCCGGATCGTTGATCATGCCGGGCGGCACCGTCACCACACCCGGCTTGACCGTCGAGTCGGCACGTTCCGGCACGGAGGTGTCGGGCGGCGTCTCTTCGACCCGCACGCCGTTCCGATCGATCACGACCGTGGCCTTGCGCCCGTTCTTGTCGGCCTCGATTCGCACGCCCCTGTCGTCGATCCGCACCTTGGGTGGCACCTGCTCAGTTCGCCCACCCGGCACGGGGCCGATGTGCAGTCCGTCGGAATCGACCGTGACATTCACCGCCACCGGAACCTGGTCGTCCAGCCCATGCCTGTGGGACGGGCCGAACACCGACTCGACCAGGCCCGCCGCGATCAACAACAGCAGCGCCAGCAGCAGGAACTTGCCCCAGCCGATCGACGCCAGCCAGTTTCCGAAGCTTGAAGCGGCGCGACCCGCCGCGCCGGCCAGCGCCTTCGCGCTCCCGCCGAGCCAGTTGTTTGAAGCCGGGTTCGGCGGCGGCGAAGCGGCGGGCCGGTCCGCAATGGGTGGTTGATCAGACATGTTCCTGGTGCCGGTTTGAAGTCAGTCGAACTGTACGGCGGGCTCGCCCTTAAGGGCATGCCCCTGCGACGGGCTGCAGATTGCGGGGAACGGAATGCTTGAGCGCGCGATGGCCCTCACCCCCGGCTTCGCCGGGCGCATGTTGGCGCCGGGCGAAGTCCGGCCCCTCCGCCGCAAGCGGGAGAGGGATCCCTACACCCCGAGCTGCCGCAGCGGCAGCGCGGTCGTGTCCTTCACGACTTCCAGCGCGAAGCTCGACTTCACGTCCACCACGCCCGGCATCTTCAGCAGCTGCTCCATCACGAAACGCGAAAAGTGCGGCAGATCCTCGACGTGGACCCGCAACAGGTAATCCATCTCGCCGGTCATCGCGAAGCACGCGACCACCTCGGGCCAGGCCTGCACGCGCGCCTTGAAGTCGTCGTGCGGCATGCGCTTCTCCAGGTGGACGTTGACGAAGGCGAGCAGGCCCAGACCGATGCGCGCCGGATCCAGCCGCGCCACGTACTGCCGGATCACGCCGAGCTCTTCGAGCCGCCGGATCCGGCGCAGGCAGGGAGAAGCGGACAGCGACACCCGCTCGGCCACCTCCTGGTTCGTCAGGCGGCCATCGGCCTGCAGCACCTCCAGGATGCGGCGGTCGATCTTGTCCAGCTCAATTGAGGCCATTTCCTGCCAACTTTATCCGTCATTTCGACACATTATTGCGCAATTCACGTCAAAACGGGACGCATTCGCAATCATTTGCCGCACGCCCCGCGGCACACTGTGCGCCACCCACCCGTTCCACACACAGTCCCATGACGACGAACCACGCCGACAATCCGATGGGCACCGACGGTTTCGAATTCGTCGAGTACGCCGCGCCCGATCCGGCAGCGCTCGGCGCGCTGTTCGAGAGCCTGGGATTCGTGCCGGTGGCGCGGCACCGTCACAAGCGGGTGACGCTGTACCGCCAGGGCGACATCAACTTCATCATCAACTCCGAGCCGGACTCGTTCGCACAGCGCTTCGCGCGCCTGCACGGGCCGTCGATCTGCGCGATCGCGCTGCGGGTGCGCGATGCCGCCCTGGCGTACCGCCGCGCGCTCGAGCTGGGAGCCTGGGGCTTCGATTCCCGATCCGGTCCGATGGAGCTGAACATACCGGCGATCAAGGGCGTGGGCGACAGCCTGATCTACTTCGTCGACCGCTGGCGCGGCAAGAACGCGGCGCAGCCCGGCTACCGCCCCGGGTGCATCGGCGACATCGGCATCTACGACGTCGATTTCGAACCGGTCGCGGGTGCCGCGCGCGACGCCGATCCGCAGCCGGCCGGCGCCGGACTGCTGCGCATCGACCACCTGACGCACAACGTGCATCGCGGGCGGATGAAAGAATGGGCCGAGTTCTACCAGCGGCTGTTCAACTTCCGCGAGGTGCGCTACTTCGACATCGAGGGCCAGCAGACCGGGCTGAAAAGCAAGGCGATGTGCAGCCCGTGCGGCAAGGTCCGGATCCCGATCAACGAGAGCTCGGACGACCACAGCCAGATCTCCGAGTATTTGGACCTGTATCACGGGGAAGGCATCCAGCACGTCGCGCTGGCAACTTCCGACATCTACCACTCGGTGGCGGGGCTGCGCGCGCGCGGCGTGCAGTTCCAGGACACGCCGGACACTTATTTCGAGGGGGTCGATGCGCGCCTGCCCGGGCACGGCGAGGCGCTGGACGAGCTGCGGCGATTGAGCATCCTGATCGACGGCAACCCGGGCGCAGGCAGCAGGGAGCTGCTGCTGCAGATATTCACCCGCAACGTGATCGGGCCCATTTTCTTCGAGATCATCCAGCGCAAGGGGCACGAGGGATTCGGCGAGGGCAATTTCCAGGCCCTGTTCGAGTCGATCGAGCTCGACCAGGTGCGGCGCGGCGTACTGAAGCCGCGGGCCGCAACCGCCTGATATGACGATGATGCCGGTTACCTATGGGGAATCGCAGCGCCCGCCGCGCGGCGACTACTCGGTCGCGCGCCCGGACTACACCTGCGATCAGTCGTGGGACGACTACACGCCGCAGCAGCATGCGCTGTACGCGCGGCTGTACGCGCGCCAGCTCCGACTGGTCGAAGGGCGCGCCTGCGACGAATACCTGCGGGCACTGCGCCATCTGGACATGGGGGCACGCATTCCGCGCTTCGAGCAGGTGAGCGAGGGGCTCGCCCGCGCCACCGGCTGGCGGATCGTGGCGGTGCCGGGACTGATTCCCGAGGAAGCGTTCTTCCGCCTGTTGTCGCAGCGCCGCTTTCCGGTGACCGTCTGGCTGCGTACGCCCGAGGAATTCGACTACATCGTCGAGCCCGACCTGTTTCACGACCTGTTCGGGCACGTGCCGCTGCTGTTCGACCCGGTATTCGCCGACTACATGCAGGCCTACGGCGAGGGCGGCCTGAAGGCGCAGCGCCGCAACGCGCTCGAGCTGCTGGCGAGGCTGTACTGGTACACGGTCGAGTTCGGCCTGATCGACACTGAGCGCGGGCTGCGGGTGTACGGCGCCGGCATCCTGTCCTCCCCCGGCGAACTGAAGCGGGCGCTGACCGACCCTCAACCGCTTCGAATCGGCTTCGATCTGCGGCGCGTCCTGCGCACCCGCTACGAGATCGACGATTTCCAGAAGACCTATTTCGTGATCGACGGCTTCGCGCAGCTGTTCGAACAGACGGCGCAGGACTTCACGCCGATTTACGAGCAGCTGCTTCCGTTGCCCGCGTATTCGCCCGACCGCGCCGAGCCCGCCGACCGCCGGTTCGGCCCCGCCGCTTCGGCCTGATCCTTACTGGGGCTGGCCGCCCAGCGCGCCGCGCAAGGCCGGTACCGGAGGCGACGGCTCCGGTCGCTGCCCGCCGGGAGGCTGCCGCCCGGCCGGCGACCGCACCGTGGGCGCCGTGTCCAGCATGGGCGCGCTCAATACGTTGCCGCGCCGCTCGAATTCCGCGGCGCGCGCGCCGGCCCCGCCGAATCCGGCCACGGGCGCATTGGGCACGCGCAACTGGCGCCGGATGCCGCCGGACTCCAGCGTCACCCCGTGCGGATCCACATCGACCAGCTTGGAGCCGGGCGCGACCTCCTGGCCCAACCGCACCGCCCGGGCCGGACGATCGCCCACGGTGAACACCGCCGCCGAGTCGGGTCCGGCGGCAAACACGCCGGCCAGCTGGATGTTGCCGACGGCCTGCGCCGCGACGCCGTCGACCTGACCGAACGCCCGCGCCAGCAGGACCGGATCCGGGTCGCGCACCGCCACGGCCCGGGCCGGCGCCGGGGCAGGCAGCGAGGGCGGCGTCATCAGCCGGATCGACCAGTAGGCCAGCTGAGCGCAGGCCAGTGCCGCACCGGCGAAATGGATCAGAAACGAATTCAGGTTGGCAAGCATGCGCAGCGGCGCCGAATCCCTGTAACCGCCGCTCCCTTCGGCCGACCATATCCTCGCTATCCGGGATGGGGCCTGCGGCAGACTGGCGGGCGCCGCCACGGTATCATGCGCCGTTGCGCCCCGCCAATCGCAAAAAACCCTGATGTTTCAACCATTTCCGTTCACATCTTCACCCGGTTGCGCGCTGCGGGCGCGTCCCGGCACGACCCGCGGCGGCTCCCGGACGGCCGGCTTCACTCTGATCGAGATCATCGTCGTAATCACGATCATGGCGATCATGGCGGCGCTGATCGTGCCGCGCGTGGTCAGCCGCACCGACGAGGCCAGGGTCACCGCGGCCAAGGCGGACATTGCGACACTGATGAACGCGCTGAAACTCTATCGGCTCGACAACGGCCGCTATCCGACCACGGAACAGGGGCTGCGCGCGCTGGTCGAAAGGCCGACCGTGGACCCGATTCCAAGCAACTGGAAGGCCGGCGGATACCTGGACGCGACCAGCGTGCGCAAGGATCCCTGGGGCTACGACTACCAGTATCTGAACCCCGGCCTGCACGGCGAAATCGACGTGATGAGCTTCGGTCGCGACGGCCAGCCGGGTGGCGAAGGCCCGGATGCAGACATCGGTTCGTGGATGCAGTAGCAGCGTCGCCGCCCTCCAAGCATCCGAGCTTCGAAAGCACCGAGGCCTATGACGGAAAAGCAGGGGGATCAGCTTCGAGCCTCTGCAAGACGCCTCGGCGGGTTCACGCTCCTCGAGATGCTGGTCGTGCTGATGCTGATCGCCGTGCTCACCTCCGTGATCTCGATCAGCGCAGCGCCCGATCCGCGCCAGACGCTGACCGGCCAGGCGCAGCGGTTGGGGCTGCTGCTGACGCTGGCCAGCGATGAAGCGCGCATCCGCCAGCAGCCGATTTCCTGGGAGGGCGATCTGAGCGGCTACCGGTTCGTCAGCGAGTCGGGGGGCGAACGCCAGTTGCTGACCGGGGACGACCTGCTGCACGAGCGCGCCTGGCCGCGACCCCTGACGCGACTGGCGATCTTGCGCGAAGGCCAGTTGCCGCAGGCGTTGCTGAGTGCCGATGCGCCGGCGCTGCGGCTGCCGATCGCGCGCGAGTGGGTGCAGCCGCGCTGGCGGATCGAGATTGCCGACGGCGCCGCCAACATCGCAGTCGAGTTCGACGAGAACGGAATTGGACGCGTCGCCAATCCGTGACCGGACCGGCGCCGGATTCACGCTGCTCGAGGTGCTGGTCGCCATGGTCGTGATCGGCGTGGTGCTGCTGGCCGCCCTGCGCGGCGCGATGACGCTGACCAACGGCGCGCGCGATGCGCGCATCAAGCTGCTGGCCGTGCTGACGGCCGAAAACCTGGTCCACGAGTTGCGGCTGGCCGGACCGCACCTGGTGGTGGGCGTGAACCGGCAGGATTGCGATCAGGCAGGGCTGCGCTTCGTGTGCGAACAGTCGATCCAGCCCACGCCCAACCCGTTCTTCCGGCGGGTCCAGGTGCGGGTGCTGAATTCGGACTCCGGCGCCGAGCGCGAATACGCCCTGTTGATGACTGTGATGTCGAGCAATTGAAAACCGACGCCGCCCCCACGACCCGACCCGCGCCCGGCTTCACGCTGGTCGAGCTGCTGGTCGCGATCTGGATCATGGCGATGGTGTCGATCATCGCCTGGCGCGGGCTGTCGGCGCTGGTGGCCACGCGCGACCGCCTCGGCCCCGAGGCCGACGAGGTGCGCGCGCTGCTGACCGGATTCGGGCAGATGGAGCGCGATCTGGCACAGGCCGCCAACCCGGCTCTGGTACCGATGGGCGGCTCCCCCGTGACCGTACCGGTGGTCGACGGCGGGCCGGCGCTGCAGATCCTGCGCTTTTCGCAACCGCTGCCGGACGGCGGCAGCGCGGTCCAGCAGGTGATCTACTCGGTGAGCGACGGCGCCCTGCTGCGGCAGAGCTCGCCGCCGCAGCGCAGCGTTCAAGCTGCGCTGAGCGCGACACCCGCCACGGCGCGGCTGGTGACCGGCGTGGCCTCGATGCAGGTGCGCGTGTGGCGGATCAACGAAGGCTGGGTGGTGCCGCCTCCGAACGACGCGATCGTTCCGCCGGGCGTCGAGGTGGTGATCACCCGGACGGACGGCACGAGTTTGCGGCGGGTGCTGCTGGTGGGGTGAGCCCAAGTGACGCATCGCACGCCCTCACCCCCTCCCCTGCGTCGCTGCGCGGGCGAGGGGCGATCGAGCTGCTCCGTTTCACCAGCGCGGGAGCAAGGCGCTGCGCTGCTGATGGCGCTGTTCGTGGCGGCGATCGCCACGCTGATCATCAGCGGTCTTTTCTGGCGCCAGTTCGTGCTGGTGCGCACCATCGAAAACGAGCAGCTGCAGTCGCAGAGCCGCCTGCTGCTGCGCGGGGCGCTCGACTGGGCCCGCTCGATACTGCGGGAGGATGCGGCCACCACCGCCTACGACGACCTGAACGAGCCGTGGGCCCAACCGCTGGCGCAGACGCGCCTGGACCAGCTGGGCGAAAGCTCCGCGCTGGCCTCGCAGGCGTCGATGTCCGGCGGCATCGAGGATGCCCAGTCGCGCCTGAACCTGCGCAACCTGATGCGCCCCGACGGCTCGCCGGACGATGCGCAGCGCGCCGTGCTGGCGCGCCTGGCCGCCGAACTGTCGCTGCCGCAGCCGACCGCGGAACTGATCGCGGCCTACATCAGCCAGTCCTCCACGCCGTTCACGTCCGTGAACCCGGCGGGGCAGCCCGCCCGATGGAGCAGCCCCTTGCCGCTGGTGTTCCCGGAGGACGTGGGCCGCATCCCGGGGCTGGATCCGGCGGTGGCCTCCAGCCTTGCGCCCTACGTGGTCGTGCTCGACGACCGCTCACAGGTGAATTTCAACACGGCGCCGGCCGAGGTGATCGCGGCCGAAATCGAGGGCCTGACGCTGTCGGACGCGCGCGCGATGGTGGCCGATCGGGACCGCATTCCGTTCCGCAACACCGGCGACATCCGCACCTGGTTGCGCGGACGCGGCGCACCGTTCTCGGACAACGACGTGTCGGTCGGCTCGCGCTACTTCTTCATCCGCGGCGAAATCCGGCTGCAGCGCGCCGACACGCGGATGGAGGCCCTGGTCAAGCGCGCCCCGACCGGCTCGGTCGGGCCGGTCGACATGCTGTGGGAGCGCGAATTGTGAGCCGCGGGGCCGCACAGCGCCTGCTCGCCTTTCTGCCGCCGCGGCGCGCGCTCGACGGCGGTCGCGGTTCGCTCAGCGCCGCCACCGTGGTCGGCTATGGCGGCATCGACGGATCGCTGCAGGCCTGCAGTGCCGGCGACGCGCCGCTGTCGCTGCTGCCGAAGGCCTCCTCGGTCGATCTGCTGTTCGACGTCTCGGACGTGTTTTCCGCGGTGCTCGACGCGCCCCGGATGTCGGACGCCCGCCTGCGGCAGGCCCTGCCCGGCATGGTGGAGGAACGCCTGCTGTCGGAGGCCGCCGACTGCCACCTGGCCCACGACGTCGAGCAGGCGGGCGTCACGGCCGCGGGCACGACGACGCGGGTGGCGGTGGCCGCGATCGAACGGGTCACGCTCACGCGCGCGCTGGATGCGGCCGCCGAAGCCGAACTGCGGCCGCGCGGCGCCTACAGCGCGCTGTATTCGATCCCACCGCCCGCCAGCGGCACTCTGTCGGTCCGCCTGGACCGGGGGCGCGGCACCGTGCGCACGGCGGAGCATGCGGGCTTCGCGTTCGACCTGGAAGACGAACCGCCGGCGGCGCTGGCCCTCGCCGTCCATCAGCTCGGCATCGGCCGCATCCACGCCTACGGCCGCGACGCGAGCCACCTGGTGTCGTTCGCGCCGCAGCTGGGGGTCGAAGTGGTCGACCTGAAGCGCCCTTTCGACGCCGCCTCGATCACGGCCGGCGTGAACCTGCTGCAGGGCCGCTTCGCCCCGGCCGGCCGCCTCGGAATGCCGAGCGTGGCCGCGCTGCTGCGCGGGCCCCACTTCAAGCCGGTGCTGGCCTGGGCCGTCGCCTGGCTGGCGATCTTCGTGATCGGATTGAATGCGTATCGCTGGAAACTGGAGTCGGAGTCGGGCGCACTGCGTTCCTCGATGCAAACGGCGTTTCGCAGCGCGTTTCCGGCCGAAGCGACCGTGGAGCCGGTGGCGCAGACGCAGCGCCACCTGCGCGAGTTGCGCGCGCGCGCGGGCCAGTCCTCGCCGGACGACTTTTCGGTCCTCAACGCGCAGGCCGCGCAGCTGCTGGCCAGCGCGCCGGTGGGCGCGCTGGCCGGCCTCGATTACCGCGACGCGGCGCTGACACTGAAGTTCAAGCCCGGCACCGCCAGCTCGGCCGGGTTCCAGAATGGGCTGCGCGCCCAGGCGGCGCAACAGGGCCTGGACATCCGCTTCAACGCCGACGGCTCCGCCCGGGTCGCCCCGACCGCCCCATGATGGAAGCGCTGCGCCAGTTCTGGTCCGCGCGCGAGCCGCGCGAGCGCGCGGCGCTGGCCGCGGCCGCGCTGGTGGCCGGTGCCGCGGTGCTGTACCTGGCGCTGATCGATCCGGCCTTCTCCGCGATCGCTCGGCTGCAGCGATCGCTGCCGAATACGCGCGCCCAGTCCGCGCAGCTGCAGGCCCTGCTGGCCGAAGTGCGCTCGCTCAGGGGGCGTCCCGCGGTGGCCGGCGCCGGCGCAGCGGAGTCGCCCGCGGCGATCGAGCAATCGCTGGCCGCGGCCGGGATCAAGGCCGCGCGCGTGGTTCCGCTGGCCAACGGCGCGTTGCAGGTGACGTTTTCGAATGTCCCGTACGCGACCTGGTCGGTCTGGCTCGCCTCGGCCGAACGCGAGCTCGGAATGCACGCGGTGGCCGTGACGGTCAAGGCGATGGCGAGCCCCGGCAACGCCGACGTGGACCTGACGCTTCGATCAGGGCGCGACTGATGGCCCGGCCGGGACCCACGCGTTCGCGCGCCTGGCTCGCCGCCGCCGCCGGCGGCACCGTGGCCGTACTGGCGACGATCGCCGCGCTGGCGCCCGCGCAATGGGCCGACCGCGCACTGCAGCGGGCCACCGGCGGGCGGGTCGAACTGGCCGAGGCCACCGGCACGATCTGGAACGGCTCGGCCACGCTGGTGCTGTCCTCGGGAGACGAGCGCGCCAACGCGCGCTCCAGCCTGCCGGATCCGCTGTCGTGGCGCTTGAGCTTCTGGCCGCTGCTGTCCGGAACCGCCGAACTGACGCTGCGCCATCCTTCCGCGCTGGCAACTCCGCTGACGATCAGCGCGTACGCGGACGGCCGGCTGCAGCTGGGGGCCGCGACGCTCAGGTTGCCGGCGGCCCTGCTGGCCGGGCTGGGTGCGCCCTGGAACACGGTCCGTCCGGGCGGCATCCTGAGCCTGCGCACCGATGGCCTTGAGTTAAGCCAGGGCCGCTGTCGCGGCAGCCTGACGGCGGACTGGGAATACGCCTCCAGCGGGCTGACCCCGGTGACGCCGATCGGGCACTATCGGCTGCAGACCTCGGGCCAATACCCGGGAACGCGGCTGGAACTCCAGACTATTTCGGGACCCCTCGAGTTGACAGGCAGTGGCACAATCGCTGAAGGTGGGCGCTTACGCTTCGATGGAATCGCCCGCGCTCTGGCCGGATCCGACCAAGCGACCAAGACCCAGCTGACGGGACTGATTTCGCTGCTCGGGCGCCGCGAAGGCGACGCGGCCATTTTGAGTTTCGGATCGTGACATGAAGCCACGGCGCGCACCGTACACGTCGGCTGTCACCGTCCCGCCGCGCGCCCGCGCGGCGGTTCGCGCCGCGCTGTGCGCCGCCGCGCTCGCGCTGCTGGCCGTCGCCCCCGCCCGCGCGCTCGACCCGCCCGATACCCGGGCGCCCCGCGCCGGCAACGACGACACGGTCGTGCTGAATTTCGTCAATGCCGACCTGGAGGCGGTCGTACGGGCCGTCGGACAGTTCACCGGCCGCACGTTCGTGATCGACCCGCGCGTGAAAGGCACCCTGACGCTGGTCACCGAGCGGCCGGTCACACGCCAGCAGGCCTTCGAAGAGCTGCTGTCGGCCTTGCGGTTGCAGGGCTTCACGCTGGTGGAGTCCACCGAGGCAGGCGGCGTGGCCCGCATCCTGCCGGAGGCGGATGCCAAGCTGCAGGGCGGGCGCGTGGTCACGCCGCCGGCGGGGCCTCCGCGCGGCGACCAGGTGGTCACGCAGGTGTTCCGGCTTCAGTACGAATCGGCCTCCAACCTGGTGCCGGTGTTGCGCCCGCTGATCGCTCCGAACAACACGATTTCGGCCTACCCGGCCAACAACACGCTGGTCATCACCGACTACGCGGATAACCTGCGCCGGCTGGCCCGGATCATCGAGGCGATCGACTCGCCGGCGACCTCGGAAGTCGAGGTGGTGGCGCTGAAGTACGGGCTGGCGTCCGACGTGGCCTCGATCCTGACCAAGATCCTCGACGAAGGTTCGCGCGGCGGCGCCGGCCAGGCGGCCGACGCCGGCCAGCGCGTAGCGGTGCTGGCCGAGCCGCGCACCAACATGCTGATCCTGCGGGCCGCCAGCCGGGCCCGCCTGGAGCAGGCCAAGCAGCTGATCGCGCGTTTCGACCAGCCCAACCTGACGCCCGGCAACATCAACGTCGTGTACCTGCGCAACGCCCAGGCCGTAAAGCTCGCGCCGTTGCTGCGCGCCGTGCTGTCGAGCGATCCGTCGTTCATGCAGCAGGCCATCGGCAGCGGGCTGAGCGTGACCCCGATGAGCTCGTCACTGGGCGCGGCCGCGGGAACGACCCAGCAGACGCCTTCCACGCCGACCCAGCAGCAGTCCTTGACCGGTTCTTCCGGCTCCAACTACCCGTCCGGCGGGTCCTCGTCGGGGGGCGGTGCCGGCGGGGCGGTCGCGGGCATGATCCAGGCCGACCCGGCCACCAATTCGCTGATCATTTCGGCCCCCGAGCCGCTGTACCGGAATATCCGCTCGATCATCGATCGGCTGGACGTGCGGCCGGCGCAGGTGATGATCGAATCGCTGGTGGTCGAGCTGACCGGGCAGCAGGCGGCCGAATTCGGCATCCAGTGGCAGGCGCTGAACGGCTTGAACGACACCTCGGGAAACACATCGCACTTCGTCGGCGGCACCAACTTCGGCACCGGCACCTCGAACATCGTCGGCCTGGCCGGAAGCATCACCACTCCGGCGCCGGGCCTGAACCTCGGCATCATCAAGGGACAGATCAATATCGCCGGCACCACGATCACCAACGTCGGCGTGCTGGCGCGCGCGCTCGAGACGTTGACCAACACCAACATCCTGTCGCGGCCGAACATCCAGACGTTGGACAACGAGGAGGGCAAGTTCCTGGTCGGCCAGAACGTGGGACTGCTGACCGGCGCCTACGCCAATACCGGGACCACGAGCACCAGCACCGTCAATCCGTTCCAGACCTTCGAGCGGCACGACGTCGGCCTGCAGCTTTCGATCAAGCCCCAGATCTCCGAAGGCGGCACGGTGCGGCTGGCCATCTATATCGAAGACTCCTCGATCGCCGCGGGAACGTCGGCCGACAACCCGGTGCTGAACAAGCGCAGTTTCCAGACCAACGTGATCGTCGAGGACGGCAGCTTCGTGGTGATCAGCGGCCTGATCCAGGACCAGGCCGACGAGACGCAGAGCAAGGTCCCGCTGCTCGGCAATCTGCCGCTGATCGGCCGCCTGTTCCGCTACGACACGCGCGATCACACGAAGACCCAGACGATGGTGTTCCTGCGCCCGACGATCATCCGCGACGAAGCAGCCGCGTCCGACATTGCGCTGAACCGCTACGACTATATCCGCGGACAGGTGGCGCAGACGCGGCAGGAGGCGTTGCTGCCGCTGCGCGACATGTCGCTCGACAACCTGCCGGCGGCGCCGCCGCCGCGCCCGCAGCCGGCGCCCGCTGCGCCGTCCGGTGCGTCAGGAGCCGAATCGCCGCCGCCGGTGGCCGACGCCGGCAACGCCGCACGCTATCAGTTGATCCAGGTGTCGGCGGTTCAGGACATCGGTCGTGGCCGTCAGCTGCAGCAACGGCTGAAGGAGGCAGGGTTCGAGTCGTACTGGGAAAGCGTCCACACGCCCGACGGCGACGTGGTGCGGATACGGATCTCGGTGGAGCGCCAGGCCGACAAGATCGCCGATGCACTCTCGACGCTGCGTCGGCTCGGCTACGATCCGACGCTGGTCGCGCCGTAGAACCCGTTCGGGCCTAGAAAAAGATGATCGCGCCTGGAGCGCCGTACACCCTCACCCCGCTTCGCCGGGCCTTGCCCGGCTACGCAGGGCAAGCCCCCGACCCCTCTGCCGCAAGCGGGAGAGCGGAGGTCAAGCCGCGATGACCGTCGCCGCGCAACGCTTCGTTCCCTACGCCTTCGCGCGGGACAACCTGATCCTGCTGCGGCCGCTCGGCGAGCGCGACGCGGAAGTCTGGATCGGCGAATCGACCTCGCTCACCGCCCTGAACGAAGTGATGCGGGTGTTCCCCGGGCGCGTGCGGCCGGTGGTGGTGGCGACCGACAAGCTGACGCAGGCTATCTCGCAGGCCTACGCGCACCACGAGGGATCGGCCCAGCAGGTGGTGGGCGACATCGAGGGCGAGTTCGACATCTCGCGGATGATGCAGGAGGTGCCGGACGTCGAGGACCTGCTGGAAACCGCCGACGACGCGCCCATCATCCGGATGATCAATGCGCTGCTCACGCAGGCCACGCGCGAAGGCGCTTCCGACATCCATATCGAGGCATTCGAGAACACTTCCCTGGTGCGCTTCCGGATCGACGGCACGCTGCGCGACGTGGTGCGGCCCAAGCGGGCGCTGCACGCGGCGCTGGTGTCTCGCATCAAGATCATGGCGCAGCTGGACATCGCGGAAAAACGCCTGCCCCAGGACGGTCGCATCGCGCTGCGCGTGGGGGGCCGTCCGCTCGACGTGCGGGTCTCGACGCTGCCGACCGGACATGGCGAACGCGTGGTGCTGCGGCTGCTCGAGAAGGATCTGGCGCGCCTGGACCTGACCAACCTCGGGATGTCGGACCGCACGCTGGCGGCCTTCGACCAGCTGGCGCACCAGCCGCACGGGATCGTGCTGGTGACCGGACCGACCGGTTCGGGCAAGTCGACCACGCTGTACGCGGCGATCCGGCGCCTGGATTCGGCTTCGACCAACATCATGACGGTCGAGGATCCGATCGAGTACGACATCGAAGGAATCGGCCAGACCCAGGTCAACCCGAAAATCGAGATGACGTTCGCGCGCGCGCTGCGTTCGATCCTGCGCCAGGACCCCGACGTCGTGATGATCGGTGAAATCCGGGACCTGGAGACCGCGCAGATCGCCGTGCAGGCCTCGCTCACGGGGCACCTGGTACTCGCCACGCTGCACACCAACGACGCCGCTTCGGCCGTCACCCGGCTGATCGACATGGGGGTCGAGCCGTTCCTGCTGGCCTCCTCGCTGCTGGCCGTGCTGGCCCAGCGGCTGGTGCGCAAACTGTGCCCGGCTTGCAAGCAGCCCGACCCGTCCGGGCGCGGCTTCGCGCCGGTGGGCTGCGCGCAGTGCGGCCAGACCGGCTATCAGGGACGCACCGGAATCTACGAGCTGCTCGCCGTCACCGACCCGTTGCGCGCGCTGATCCATCGCGGCGCCAGCGACGCGGAGATCCGCGCGGCGGCCGAGGCGGTCGGCATGGTGCCGCTGCGCGCGGATGCGATGCGCTGGATCGCCGCCGGGTTGACCTCGCAGGAGGAAGTCCTGCGCGTGACCCGCGACTAGCAAATGGCCCTTCCGGACGCCGCGCGCCCTCGCCTGGCATGCGCCGCTCGCCCTCACCCCTTCCCCCACTCCGGCAAGCGGGAGAGGGGGAAGGTTGTGCGTGAAATGGTCTGCGACCGTTTCACGCAGTAAAGAGCTCGAGATGGCGGCTTTCCGATACAGCGCGGTGGACCCCGACGGCCGCGAGCAGGCCGGCGTGCTCGAGGCCGACACCGCGCGCGCGGCGCGCCAGATGCTGCGCTCGCGCGGGCTGGTCGCGCTCAGCGTGCAGGCGGTGCCGTCGGGCGAGGCGCGCCCGGGCGCCGGTTCGGTGTTCGCGCGGCGCCTGTCGCAGACCGAGTTGTCGGTGCTGACGCGGCAGCTGTCCAGCCTGCTGAACGCGGCGTTGCCGGTGGCCGACGCCCTGACCGTGCTGGTGGAGCAGAGCGAGCGGCAGTCGCAGCGCGAGTTGATGGCGGCGATCCGCACCGACGTGCTCTCGGGCTCGTCGCTGTCGGCGGCGCTGTCGCGCCATCCGCGCCAGTTTCCGGACCTGTACCGGGCGCTGATCGCCGCCGGCGAGGAATCGGGCCAGCTCGGATCCGTTCTGTCGAGCCTGGCCGATTTCATCGAGGAGCGGGCGCGCCTGCAGCAGAAGATCTCGCTGGCGTTCGTCTACCCGACCATCGTGACCGTGGTCGCGCTGCTGGTCGTCACCGGACTGCTCACGTACGTGGTGCCGCAGGTCACGCAGGTGTTCGAGCAGACCCGCCAGAGCCTGCCGCTGCTGACGCGCGTGATGATCGCCCTGTCGCAATTCGTCCGCCATCAGGGCTGGATCGTGCTGGTGCTGCTGGTGACCGGAATCGTGGTGGTGCGCCGGACGCTGCGGGTGCCGGCGCTGCGCCTGCGCTGGCACCGGACGATCCTGAGGTTGCCGGTCCTGGGCGTGCTGTCGCGTTCGATCAACACCGCCCGCTTCGCCGGCACGCTGTCGATCCTGGTCGGCTCGGGTGTTCCGATACTGCGCTCGCTGCAGGCGGCGGCCGAGACGCTGGGCAACGACGCGCTGCGCGGACGGGTCGCCGACGCTTCGGTGCGCGTGCGCGAGGGTTTTTCCCTGGCCAACGCGCTTCGCAGGGACGAGCGCGGCGCCGGGCAGGCGCGCCTGTTTCCGCCGGTCCTGATCCATCTGATCGCCTCGGGCGAAGCCACCGGACAGTTGCCCCAGATGCTGGCGCGCGCGGCCGAAATGCACGCGCGCGAAGCCGAGCGGCGCACGCTGTTCTTCACATCGCTGCTGGAACCTGCGTTGATCCTGCTGATGGGGCTGGTCGTCACGCTGATCGTGCTGGCCGTGCTGATGCCGATCATCGAGATCAATCAACTCGTGCACTGACCCGCAACGCGGGACACAAGACGGGTGCTGGTGCTGCTGCCCCGCAGCATTGCGCGCTTGCCTGAAGGTTGCAACCACCCGTTCACAAAGGGTGCTCGCTGCGACCCCGATGGTCCGTATATCTCGCCCCCATAGCGCGATTCAGCTAGCAGGCAGAATCGGGACACGAACGATTTTCATTGCCATTGGATCCTTCGGCGAGAAAAATCCTCACCAGCAGAAGAACCGTGGTCCACGGTCAGCATCCCCGTCGGGGCAATCAGGAGACAACCAGTGGCGCATACCGCGAGCCTGCCGGTCGGCTTGGTCGTCGCATGCCTGTGCGCGGCGCCGGCCACTGCCGACACCATCTACCAATGCACGGGCAATGACGGAAAGCAGGTGCTCCAGAACATGCCGTGCGAAAGCGGTACCGAAGTTCGGCTGCCGGACACGGTCGATGCGAAGGGCGCTTCGCCCGCTCCGGACTCCGCGCAACCCGCAACCGGCGCCATGCCCGCCCCCGATGCAACCTCAAGCGCCAGCGCGGCGCAGGTCCGCAACGCAAGCGGCGGCGCTGCGGCCACGGGCGACCTGGCCGCCAGCGACGATTCGGCCAACCTGCCGAGCGACCCCGAGTTGGGCATGACGCAGCAACAGGTGAGGGCGATCCTGGGCCCTCCGACCGCGGTCACGCAGGAGGAGGTGGTGCAGGGGCGGGAAACGGTCTGGAGTTACGGCGATCGCGTGCTGCAGTTCGACACGGCGGGCCGATTGACGAAGAAATAGTCCAAGGAGGATCGCAATGAGACAGGAAGCGAAGCTGCAAAGCCGGAGCATGCCGCTGGTGGCAGGGCTGGCCGGCACCGTTCTGCTGGCGTTTGCGGGGTGCGCGTGGTGTGCGAACGACATGGACTCGCCGGAACCCGTGGGAACGCTCAATGCCGATGGCTCGAACACCTACAACACGAAATGGCTGGGGCACAGCGATCTGCAAGGGCGCGTCGTGTACCAGACCACGGTCCACACGCAAGGTAACCGCGTCATCGCCTACACCGGTCACTTCAACGGGAAGATGAAGAATCCGATGACCGGCAATGTCGAGACCAACGGCACCTCGATCGTCGATGTCACCGATCCGCGCCATCCGAAGTACTTGAAGCACCTGATCGCCGACAAGGGCGGGGCCCGAATGGTCAAGCTGTGCGATGGCAACGACCTGCCCAGCGGCATCAAAGGGCATACCTACCTGCTGCGCGAAAATGGCGCGGTCTCGCACGAAGTCTGGGACACGACCGATCCGTCCAACCCCACGCTGGTGTCGACCCCGGTCTCGGGCGTGGACGTCACCCACCGCAACTGGTGGGATTGCAAGACCGGCATCGCCTATATCGTGGCCGGGGCCACCAAGAGTACCGACGCGTCCTTCGACGGCTGGAACAATGCGAGCAGCCCGAACCAGCACCTGAAGATCTATGACCTGAGCGATCCGGCCCATCCGAAGTACATCATGGACTTCGGCTTCCCGGGCCAGAATCCGGGTTCGACCTTCGTGATCCCGGGCACGGAGAACACGACCAAAACGGTGCCACCCGGCGTGCACGGTCCGGTCGTCGTCAGCACCTTCAAAGGCAAGGCCGTCAACCGGCTCTACATGCCTTACGGCGTGGGCTCGGACGGGATCATCCAGATCAACGATCTGACCAAGGTGCTGCCGCCGCCCTACGGGAACGGCAAGTACGTGAACCCCGCCAAGCCCACCGATGGGGAGCTTCTTCAAGGCCAGGTCGGCGTGATTTATATGCCCGGCGCCGAGGGCGGCCACTCGACCGTGCCGATCTACGGCATTGCGCTGAAGCAGTACGCCAACTTCGCCAGCAACAACGTGCGCGACATCCTGGCGGTGAGCTCGGAGGAGACCGACAACCGCTGCCAGGGCTCGCCCCACCTGCTGTACCTGCTGGACATCACCGGCGCGATCGGGCAGGGCGGCAGCACCAGCGCCGAGCAGCACCCGTGGCCGATCTCCACCATCACGGTGGACGACTTCTCGGGGCGGCCCAACTTCTGCTCGCGTGGAACGCGCTTCGGCGTGCACTCGATGGCCGAGAACCTGAACGAGCCGGCCTATGGCAAGCTGATGACGAGCGCCTGGTTCGACGCCGGAATCCGCGTGACGGACATTCGCGACCCGTACCACCCGCGGGAGGCGGCGCACTTCATCGCACCGGTGAACAGTTTCACGCAGCCCAGTGGTTGGACCGTCAACGGCGTGATGGGCAGTTCCCTGGACGTGTCGTGCGACAACACCGACGTCGACGACCGCGGCCTGCTGTACTGCGGCGACCGCGTCGGCGGCGGGCTGGACATCGTCAAGCTCACCGGCGAGGCGGCCGAGATCGCCGGCCGTGAGCGGGAATGACGGACGGATGACGCAGCGGGCGAGGCGGCGATCGGGGCCCTTGTCGGCGCCGATCGCCGCGGTTCTGGTCCTCGGGCTGCTGTTGGCCGGTTTCACGCTGGCTGCGGCCAACCCGCTCACCGTGATCTCCTTCGGGCGCGCCGATCAGGACGCTTTGACGAGGGCGTACTACAACGCGTTTCGCCAGTCGACCGGGATCGAGGTCCGATCGCTGTCGTACGACGGACAGATCACCGAGCTCGAGCAGATGGTCCGAAGCGGCCGGCCCGAGTGGGACGTGATGCAGGTCGAGTCCAGAACGCTGCAGCTGGGCTGCCAGCAGGGACTGTTCGAGAAGCTCGACATCGGCCGGATCGGCCCGGCGGGTGATTTCATCCCGGGAGCGGTGTCCGATTGCGGCGTGGGCATCTTCACCTGGTCGCTCGCGCTCGTGTACTCCGACCGCCTGAAATCGGCTCCCGGATCGTGGGCCGACTTGTGGGACGTCAAGAAGTACCCCGGCAAGCGGGGGCTGCGCCGCAGCGCGAAATACACGCTGGAGATCGCGCTGCTCGCCGACGGCGTGGCTCCAGCTGACGTCTACCCGATGCTGGCGACCGAAGCGGGGCTGGAGCGGGCTTTCCGCAAGCTGGACCAGATCAAGTCCGAAACGATCTGGTGGGAAGCGGCGGCCCAACCCGGCGTGCTGCTGTCCGCGGGCAACATGGTGATGAGCTCGGGCTACACGCTATGGTTCGACCCCGAGCAGCAGCGCAACGCGCATTTCAGGATCGTGTGGGACAAGAGCCTGTACGACGTCGACAGCTGGGCCATCCCGAAAGGCTCGCCCAGGCTCCCCGAGGCTTACCGGTTCATCGCCTTCGCCAGCGCTCCCGAACGGCAGAAGGCGTTCTCCGAGCAGCTGCCCTATGGCCCGACCAACGAGAAGGCGTGGCCGCTGCTGGGGGCCGACCTGGCGCGGTCGCTGCCCTCGTCCGAGGTCAATCTGTCGCACGCATTGAAGGTCGATACCGCATTCTGGATCGCGCACGGTGAAGCGCTCGAGAAGCGCTTCGATGCGTGGGCGCCCGAGATCTGCCGCCAGCAGACCGATGACGACGACGACGACTACCGGGATCAGCCGGTCTGCCAGGACATCCAGGGCAACCTGCGCGTCAGCACGCTCGACCCCGCGCAATCCCACGCACCACGGCAGCACGAGGCGCACCGCGACGCCGATTGAGCCGGCCCGCCTCGAAGAGTATTCTGCTGGCCCGTCCCCGACCCGTTGCAATCCACTGCGGGCGTGCCCACAAGGCGCGCGGGGAACCGGCGCGGTCACGGATCCGCGCCGCGGCATTTCCGATCGACACCCTTATCGGAATCGAGCGACCAGATGAATGCACCGTTGGACCCGGAACTGCGCCAGGCGCTGGAGCAGGCGAGCCTCGAAGACCGGTGGACGCAGGAACGAGGGCGCGCCTACCTGAGTGGCACGCAGGCGCTGGTGCGCCTGCTGATGCTGCAGCGACAGCGTGACCTGGCCGACGGCCTGAACACCGCCGGGTACCTGACCGGCTACCGTGGCTCGCCGCTGGGCGGGGTCGACATGACCGCGGCCCGTGCCCGCGCCCACCTCGAGCGGCACCACGTCCGTTTCCAGCCCGGAGTGAACGAGGACCTGGCCGCCACCGCGGTGTGGGGCACCCAGCAGGTCAACATGTTCCCCGGCGCGCGCTACGACGGCGTGTTCTCGATGTGGTACGGCAAGGGGCCGGGCGTGGACCGCTGCGGCGACGTGTTCAAGCACGCCAATGCGGCCGGCACCAGCCCGAGGGGCGGCGTGCTGGTGGCGGTCGGCGATGATCACGGCGCCAAGAGCTCGACGCTGGCGCATCAGTCCGATCACATTTTGAAGGCCTGCCTGATACCGGTGCTCTTTCCAGCCTCGATCCAGGAATACCTCGACCTGGGCCTGCACGGCTACGCGATGAGCCGGTATGCCGGCATATGGGTCGGATTCAAGTGCGTCACCGAGGTGGTGGAGGCGTCCAGCTCGGTGATCGTGGACCCCGATCGGATCAGCATCCGGCTGCCCGATGATTTCGCGATGCCCTCGGGCGGCCTGAACATCCGCTGGCCCGATGCGCCGCTCACGCAGGAGGCGCGGCTGCTGGACTACAAGCTGTACGCGGCGCTGGCGTACTGCCGCCACAACCGGCTCAATCGTACCGAGATCGATGCGCCCAGCGCGCGCTTCGGGATCGTCGCCAGCGGCAAGGCGTACCTGGACACGCGCCAGGCGCTGGTCGACCTGGGGCTGGACGAGGCCACCTGCCGGCGCGTCGGCATACGCCTTTTCAAGTGCGCCATGGTGTGGCCGCTGGAGGCGCAGACGATCCGCGATTTCGCCGAGGGTCTGACCGAAATCCTGGTGGTCGAGGAAAAGCGGCAGGTGATCGAGTACCAGTTGAAAGAGGAACTGTTCCAATGGATCGCGGCCGGCAAGCGCGTGCCGCGCGTGATCGGAAAGTTCGACGAGAAGGATGGGGGCGAATGGGCGGTGCCGCGAGGCAACTGGATCCTGCCGGCGGCCGACGAATTTTCGCCGGCGATCGTGGCCAAGGCGATCGCAGCGCGCATCGGCAAGCTGGAGCTGCCGCCCGACGTGCGTGCCGGCATGCAGGCGCGGCTGGCGGTGATCACGGCCAGCGAGCGGGCTGCGCTGCGCGTGGAAGCCACGCCCCAGCGGCTCCCGTACTTCTGTTCAGGCTGTCCGCACAACACCTCGACCCGGGTGCCGGAAGGCTCGCGCGCAGTGGCCGGAATCGGCTGCCACTACATGGTGGTCTGGATGGACCGCAGCACGTCGACCTTTACCCAGATGGGCGGGGAAGGCGTGCCCTGGCTCGGCCAGGCCCCTTTCACCAGCGAGCCCCACATCTTCGCCAACCTGGGCGACGGCACCTACTTCCATTCCGGCTACCTGGCGATCCGCGCAGCGGTCGCGGCCAAGGTCGCGATCACCTACAAGATCCTGTACAACGACGCGGTGGCGATGACCGGCGGCCAGCATGTCGACGGCGTGCTCGATGTGCCCCAGGTGACCCGGCAGGTGGCGGCCGAGGGCGTGCAGCGGATCGTGGTGGTGTCGGACGAGCCGGACCAGTACGACGCCCGCGCCAAGTTCGCGGAGGGCGTGACGATCCGTCCACGCGAGGAGCTCGACCAGGTCCAGCGCGAGCTGCGCGATTACCCGGGCGTCTCGGTGCTGGTGTACGACCAGACCTGCGCCAACGAAAAGCGCCGGCGCCGCAAGCGTGGGGCCTATCCGGATCCGGCGCGCCGCGTCGTCATCAACGAGGCGGTGTGCGAAGGCTGCGGCGACTGCAGCGTGCAATCGAACTGCCTGTCGGTCGAGCCGTACGAGACCGAATTCGGGCGCAAGCGCCGCATCAACCAGTCCTCGTGCAACAAGGACTTCTCGTGCCTGAAGGGCTTCTGCCCGAGCTTCGTGACGGTCGAGGGCGGCGCGCTGCGCAAGCCGCGCGCGGCCGAGACGTCTGCACCGGAGGCTCCACAGCCCGAGGTCGCGCCGCTGCCACCCGGCCAGTCGTACGGGATCGTGATCACCGGGGTGGGCGGAACGGGCGTGGTGACGATCGGACAGCTGATCGGCACGGCCGCGCACCTGGAAGGGCGCGGGGTATCGGTGCTGGACATGGCGGGCCTGGCACAGAAGGGCGGCGCGGTGTACTCGCACGTGCGTCTGGCCGCCGGCGCCGGTGACATTTTCGCCACGCGCATCGCGACCGGCGAAGCGGACCTGCTGCTCGGATGCGACCTGATCGTCAGCGCCACCCAGGAGACGCTGTCGAAGCTCCGGCCGGGGCGTACGCGGGCGGTCGTCAACACGGCCGAGTCGCCGACCGCCGAGTTCGTGCGCGACCCCGACTGGCATTGCGACGGCGTCGAACTGGAGCAGCGCATCCGGCAGGCGATCGGCGCCGAACCGGACTGCGCGTCGGTCGATGCGCAGGCGCTGGCAAGCGCCCTGATGGGCGATGCCATCTTCACCAATCCGTTCATGCTGGGATTCGCCTGGCAGCGCGGCTGGCTGCCTGTGCGGCAGGAGAGCCTGCTGAGGGCGATCGAACTGAATGGCACCGCGGTCCCGGCCAATCTGCGCGCCTTCGCATGGGGACGCGCGGCCGCGCACGACGCGGCCGCGGTGCGGCGCGCCGCTTTCCCGGCCCCCGTGATCGAGCTCAAGCGCAACCCGGGCTCGCTCGCGGAGCTGACCTCGCGCCGCATCGAATTCCTGACCGGCTACCAGAACGCGGCCTACGCGCGCCGCTACGCCGAACTGGTCGAGCGCGTGCGCCGGGTCGAATCCGACCGGCTCAACGGGGCGACGCAACTGACCGAAGCGGTGGCCCGCTACTACTTCAAGCTGCTGGCGTACAAGGACGAATACGAAGTCGGACGGCTGCACGCGGATCCCGCATTCCACCAGAGCATCGCGGCACGGTTCGAAGGGCCGTATCGGCTGAACTACCACCTGGCTCCGCCGCTGATGGCGCGCCGCGATCCTCAGTCCGGCGTTCCGCGCAAATACCGGTTCGGCCCCTGGGTCGGCGCCGCGTTCCGGGTGCTGGCGCGCTTCAGGTTCCTGCGCGGCACGCCGTTCGATCCGTTCGGATACACGCAGGAGCGGCGCACCGAACGCGCGTTGATCCGGGAGTACGAGGCGATGATCGACGAGGTGCTGGCGCGCCTGGATGGTCGCAATCACGCGGTGGCGGTCGAGCTGGGCTGGCTGCCCGAGCACATCCGCGGCTTCGGGCACGTGAAAGCGGCCTCGGTGCTGACGGCGCGCGAGCAGCGCACGCAGCTTCTGGCCCGCCTGCGCGGTCACCAGCAGGCCCGCGTGATCCCGATCCACCCGCGCGCGGCCTGAGACAGCGCCGATCAGGCGCGCAACGCGTCGGCGGCGGCCAGCCGTCGATGCGAGGCGAACGGCGAGCGCAGCAGGCGCTCGCGCGCCGGCGCGATCAGCCGGAAGCCGGCATCCTTGTGGCTGGAGGCGAGCAGCGCGCGTCCGTACCAGTACCCGGCCTCGGCCGCCCACAGCGCGTTCGCGTCGAGCCGCTGCCAGAATTCGTGCGCGCGCTGCAGCGAAGCCAGCGCCGACGGCGCATCCCCCAGGGCCAGGTCGGCCCGGCCCAGCGCGACGAGCGCATCGGCCACGCGCGGCGACAGGCCGGCCTGCGCGGTCTCGTAAAGGCGCAGGGCCTCGGCCAGCAGCGGGCGCGCCTCGGAGGCCTGCCCGCCGTCCAGCAGCGCCTGCGCCAGCGCGACGCGCAGCGCGGCACCGAGCCGGGGCCCGGGCGAAGCGTCCTGGGCGCGGCGCAGTGCGGCCGATCCGGCGTGCACCGCGTCCGGCGCCTCACCGGCCAGGCGCAGCCTCGTGGTCCGCAACTGCGCCAGGCGCGACCACTGGTGGGTCGGATCGTCGCCCAGCTGCGCCGACATCGCCTCCAGCAGGGCAGCCGCGTCGTCGGCGCGCGCGAGGTAGATGAGCGCCTCGGCCCGATCGAGCTGGCGCTCCCGGCTCCACCAGGACACGATGTCTCCACCGATGGCAGCCGTCATCCGGTCCGCGATCTGCATCTCGGCCCAGGCTTCGTCATCGCGACGCGCCTCCAGCAGCGTCTGGGCCAGTCGCTGATGCAGGACGGCCACGTCGGTGTCCGCCCCCGCCCGCAGGCTCGCCATCCCCTTGATCGCCCGACGGTCGTTGTCCATGGCCTCGTTCAGCTGCCCGGAAAGGCTCAGCGCGCGGGCCAGCGTGTCGGCGGCAAAGATCACGTTCTGGGTCTCCCCGCTCTCCATGGCGGACGTGTCCGCCAGTGCCCGACGCGCCAGCGGCACCGCTTCGCCCGGCCGATCGTTGGCGCACAACAGGTAGGCCAGATCCATCTGGGCCAGCGCCAGCGCTTCATGAGGCGGCCCGTCGCCGAACTGCCGGCGGGCCGTCTGCTCGGAGCGCTGGGCGATCGTCAGCGCCTCCGGGAACCTCGCGTGCAGCCGCAGGATGCTGGCGAGGGTCGACAGGGCGGTGAGCCGCTGCGGATCGTCGGCCGGCAGCCATCGGTCCGCCACCTCCAGGCCTTCGCGCGCGGTCACGAGGTTCTGCTCCCGCGTGTCGCCGCCATGTTCGGATTGGATGCTGGCGAGCATCCGCAAATCGAAGACCAGATCGCTCGCGCCGGCGCGGCCCAGTCGGCGCAGATCCTGCGCCGTCTCCACCAGCAGCGGCTCGGCAGCCGCCGACTTTCCCAGGGCGCCGTAGACGTCGGCCAGCCCGAGCTTCAAGCGCAGCACCTCCAGGTCGTGCGGTCCGAGGACCGCGCTTTCGCGCCCCAGGGCCCTTTCCAGGTGCGCCCGCGCCTGGTCGACCGCTCCCAGATTCAACAACCCGTCGCCGATGATGCGGTCCAGCTCGGCCGCGACCCGAGGATTGCCGGCCAGCTCGCGCGGCACCCGCTCGCTGGCGCGCATCAGCAGCTCGGCCGCGCTGGCCATGCCGCCCTGGCCCTGTGCCGGGCCGGTATCGCTGAAGATCGACGCGATGAAGCGCTTGACCTCGTCGGCGCGCGCCTGCGCCTGCTGGGCGCTGTGCGCCTGCCACAGCGAGATGCCGGTGCCGGTGATCAAGGCGACGAAGACACTGGCGACCGCGGTCACCGGAATCCAGTTGCGCACCGCGAACCGGCTCCAGCGGTACCAGCGCGAGTCGGGCTGCGCCAGCACGGGCAGACGCGCGCGGTGGCGCCGCAGATCCTCGGCCAGAGCTGCCGCGCTCTCGTAGCGCTCCGCGGGATCCTTCTTCAACGCCTTCAACACGATCGTGTCCAGGTCCCCGCGCAGCTCCCGCGCCAGCGCGCGATCGCGCGCCTTCGTACTGGGCGCGGGCGGCTCGGCGGCGACAATCGCCTCCTCCAGCGCCCCGCGCGAGGAGCGTTTCAGGCGGTACGGCCGCTCGCCGCACGACAGTTCGTACAGCAGCACACCGAGCGAGTACACGTCGGTAGCGGTCGTGATCGGCCGTCCCAGGATCTGCTCGGGGCTGGCATAGTCGGGCGTCATCGCGCCACCGCCCACCTGCGTGAGCTCGGTGGCCGACGCCTCGCCCTCGGCCACCAGCTTTGCGATCCCGAAATCGAGCAGCCTGACCTGCCCGTCGGGCGAGACCAGGATGTTCGAGGGCTTCAGGTCCCGGTGCACCACCAGGTGCGCGTGCGCGTACTTGACCGCCTCCAGCACCTGCCCGAACAGCTCAAGGCGCTCGCGCAGGCCGAGCCCGCGTGCCGCGCAATCGTCCAGCAGCGTGCGCCCCTCGATGTATTCGAGCGCCAGGAACGGCTGGCCGCCCGACGTGAACCCGGCATCGTACAGGCGTGCGATGTTCGGGTGGGTCAACGCCGCCAGGATGTCGCGCTCGCGCGCAATGCGCTCGCGCAGCGCGCCGGAGGCGCTGCTCAGATGCGGCAGCTTCAGCGCCACCGGCCGCTTCAGCACGCCGTCCGCGCGCTCGGCCAGCCACACCGCCCCCATGCCGCCCCGGCCGAGCTCCCGCACCAGCCGGTAGGCCCCGACCGATTCGCCTGCGTGCAGTTCCACCGCCCGCTCGGAGGCCGCGTCCTCTGCCAGCCTGACCAGCGTGTGCAGGAACTCCGCGGTGTGCGCCTGCGCCTGGCTTTCCAGCAGGTCGCTCAGGGCCTGCCCCATTTCCGGAGCCATTTGCGGAAGACGCTCGGGAATCCGCGCGATCCACGCGCTGCGTTGCGACGGCGGCAACTCCAGCGCCTGATCGAGCAGCGTCGAAATCATCCGCCATTGTTCGGCAGTCAGCTTCATCGGGTGACGATCGCGATGGCCCCGGAAAGCGGCTGACTCGTACGGCCGGCCCGCCACTCCCGATCAGACGTATTGCCTCCGCCAAACCGGACAGCAGCTACTGCAGCGCGAGCGCCAGCAGGAGGCGCGCCTTCTGCCAGTCCCGCTGCACGGTCCGCTCCGTGACGCCCAGGCTGGATGCGACTTCCGCCTCGCTCAGGCCCGCGAAGAAGCGCATCTCGACCACCTGGACCAGCCGCGGCTCGGTGGCCGCGATCTCGTCCAGCGCCTCGCTGATCCGCAGCAGCCGGTCCTCGGGCGCGCCGACCGATTCGGCGATCTCCGTGTTCAGCGTCACGTGCACGGCGTCGCCGCCGTGCCGTTCGGCCGCGCGCTGGCGCAGGTAGTCGATCACGACCGAGCGCATCACGCGCGACGCGTAGCCCAGGAAACGGGCGCGGTCGATGGGAAGGACCCGGTCGGCGTTGACGCAACGCAGGAACGATTCGTGAACCAGCGCGGTCGTGTCCAGCAAGGTCACCTCGGGGGTGCGCCGCAGACGGGAGCGGGCCAATCCCCGCAGCTCCGAATACAGCGTCGCGAACAGGGCCTCCAGGGCCGCGGCGTCGCCTTCTCCCGACGCGCGCATCAACTCCGACAGGTCCCTTGCGGGTTCGCTCATGTCGCCCCCGCTTTTCAAGTTACCACGGCCGCACCGCTTGGCGAAACCCCTTCCGACGAGTCGGACCTGAAGGCGCGCGCCCTGTGGGGCAATGACGAGCCGCGCCTGCGAGCTGGCGCTCGGAGCGACGGCGACCGACCACGCGCCCTGGCACATCGTGCCTTCCGACAGCAAGACCCGCCGCACCCTGATGGTGGCGCAGATCCTGCTGCATGAGCTGGAGCAGCTCGCCCCGGCCTACCCGCCGGGGCCGGCCCCGTTGATCGGCAGGCGGGTCGAATGGAGCAACGGTCCCAGAAACGAATGGCGTTTCGGGGTTCGCTTAACTTAAGTTTGGCATAGCTCAGGCAGACAACCCCCAAGAAAGTGGGGCCTTCCCGATTGTGTGGCCATTCCCCGGCTGTCACACTCTCGCTTTCTAAGCGGATCGGCGCACCGCAATGCCGGTACAGCCGGTCCGGCATTGGACGGGGGTGGCATGATCGAATCGGACGCGTTCTTACAAGACGTCATCGCCCGGCGCCGACCTCAGGCACCGGAGACACTGAATGCCGAGACAATCCGGTGGCTGGCCGGGCTGCCGGCCGACGTGCGTCCCAACGTGTTTCCGATCCAGTACACCCGGATCGCCAACCGGCTGGCACGCGTCTGGCCCACGCCAAGCGCCTGCCTGGATTATTTCGACGAGCTGCTGACCGACCGGCGCGGTGGCCGGCAGGGGTTTGCGTTCGACATCGCGCTCGAGCTGGCCGGCTTGAAGGATCACTACGAGACCGTGGTGCATCCGACTCCCCAGACCGCCTGGGAACTGATCACTGCGACGCGGTACTGAGGCGGACTTGAAAGCTTGAAGTCGGGCTGCCGCGCGAGCGGCCGCCGCCGTTTTGGCGCTGCCTTTACGAAGCACTCGGGGTCAATGGGCGCTCCACGTCGACATTCACCGCCGACTCGTGGAATAGTGCCGGGGGCCGGAACGACCAACTCGCGAACGGGAGATCGACGCATGAACCGTATAGAGGTTACCGAAAAGATCATTGCCACCAAGGTGAGCCGGGGCTTGAAGTGGTCCGACGTGGCGCGCAAGGTGGGATTGAGCAAGGAATGGGTTACGGCGGCATGCCTCGGGCAGATGACGCTGAACGCCGCGCAGGCCGATGCGGTGGCCGAACTGTTCGGCCTGAGCGCGGCGGAGAAGGCCTGGCTGATGGTCGTTCCCTACAAGGGCAGCCTGCCGACCAGCGTTCCGACCGACCCGCTGATCTACCGCCTGTACGAAATCGTGAACGTATACGGCACGACGCTCAAGGAGTTGATTCACGAGGAGTTCGGCGACGGCATCATGAGTGCGATCGACTTCAGGATGGATGTGCGGCGCGAACCCGATCCGGCCGGAGACCGCGTGGCGATCTCGATGTCCGGCAAGTACCTGCCTTACAAGACGTACTGAGTCAGCCCGCTGCGCAGACCGGACGAAGCCCTGCGGCCGGGTCACTCGACCTGCGGCTGCCGGGCGATCACCATGACCTTGAAGGTGCCCGGGATCGCTTCGCGGCGCGGCGCTGCTTGCCCCGCCTCCCGGGTCGAGGCGGGCTGGAAGTCGGCGGTGGGCAGGTACAGCTTGTGCAGGGCGCGGTCCGCGGCGATCGTGCGGGCACCGGGCGCGACCGCGAAAGCGGCCAGCGTTTCGAAGTGTTGCGGCGACGTCTCGCCGATCACGCTGGCCGTGCCATCGCGGCCGTTGGCACTGATCGCATGGCCGTCCAGCCACACCACGCCGTCCGGCCCGGCGCCGATGCGGGCCTGGCCGATGACCTTGCCGGTGGCCGGATCGCTGATCACCATCAGGCCGTTGTCACACACCGAATAGAGCCGTCCCCGCGGATCGACGTCCAATCCCGTCGGACTTTCGCACGGAGCGATCGAATAGCGGCGCACCATCCGGGCCGTCCTCGCATCGAGCACGGCGACCTCCGCGGTGTCTTCCACGTTGAAATAAACGAGCCCGTGACCGCCGATCACCGCGAACTCCGGCTTGCCGCCCACCGGGATCGGCTCGCCCACCAGGGCGCCGGTGCGGGCATCGGCAACGGTGGCATCGCGCGAGCGGCCGTTGAAAGCGATCACCCGTTGCGATACGGGCTCGTAGACGATCGCGTCCGGATTGGCGCCGGCCTTGATCGACCGGACCTTGTGCCGGGTGGCGATGTCATAAACGCCGATTTCGCCGTCGGTGCCATTGCTCGTGAATACCAGCCCGAACTCGTCGGCCGTCGCGATGCCGTGCACGCCGTGGGTGTCGGGCAGCTGACCAATCAACGAGTCGCTCGTCGTGTCGATGATGTCCGTCTGCGTGCCGTGCGCCACGTAAAGGCGATGGGTCTGCTGATCGACGAACACGTAGTCCCAGCGCGTGGGACCGGCCACCGGGATGCGCGCGGTGACGTGGTACTCGGGCGGCGAGGCCAGCGCCGCGGCCGCCAGCAACAGCAGCAACAGAGGTTTCATCGCGAATCCCTTTCCCGTGTCGAAATGTCCCCATTAACATGCAACCGGCGTCCGCTCGGATGGTACCGGGGATGGAGGCGGCGATGATCGAACCAGCCGGGTCTGAAGCAGCGACCGTCCGCATCACGGGAGTGCAGGCCAGGTGCGTCCTGGTCCCGCTGGAGACGCCGCACGTCACCGCGGCCGGCGTCATCTCCGAGTCGCCGCTGGTGCTGACCGATGTCCACACCGATTCGGGCACGGTCGGGCACAGCATCGTCTTCACGTACACGCGGGCCGCGCTGAAACCGACCGCGGAGCTGGTCCGCAACCTGGGGCCGCTGCTGACCGGCCACGGGCTGGCCCCGACCGCGATCGAGGAAATGCTGACGACGCGGTTCCGCCTGCTCGGCACGCAGGGCCTGGTCGGCATGGCGATCGCCGCGATCGACATGGCGCTGTGGGACGCGCTGGCGCGCCATCACGGCGTTGCGCTGATGCACCTGCTGGGCGCAGCCGCCCGCCCGCTGCGGGCCTACGGCGCGGTCGGCTACGAAGGAGCTGCGGGGTCGGCCAGGACGGCCGAGAGCTGGGCCCGACAGGGATTCGCGGGCGTCAAGGCCAAGATCGGCTATCCGGGCGTGCACGAGGACGTGGCCGTGGTGCGTGCCATCCGGAGCGCGGTCGGACCGTCGATGGCGATCATGGTCGACTACAACCAGTGCCTGACGCCGGTGGAAGCGGTGCAGCGGGCCCGCCATCTGGACGGCGAGGGCCTGACCTGGATCGAGGAGCCGACGCTGGCGCACGACCATGCCGGCCACGCCGCGGTCGCACGCGCGGCCAGCACTCCGATCCAGTGCGGCGAGAACTGGTGGGGGATCCTCGACCTGCAGCATGCGCTCGACGCGGGCGCGTCCGACTGCGTGATGCCGGAAGTGATGAAGATCGGCGGCGTGACCGGCTGGATGCGCGCCGCGGCGCTGGCGCACGCGAAGAACATTCCGGTGTCGAGCCACCTGTGGCCGGAGGTCAGCGCGCAGCTGATGTGCTGCGCGCCGGGCGCTCACTGGCTCGAGTATGCAACCTGGTGGAATCCGATCCTGGCCGATCCCCTGCGGATCGAAAACGGCACGCCGGTGCTCGACGGCGTCCGGGGAAGCGGCGTGCAATGGAATGAGCCTGCGGTCGAGCGGTTCGCCGCCTGACGCAATCGCTTCTTCGACGGCGCGGTCAGAGCGGCCCGGGCAATTCGAGCGGCCGGCCCGAGGCCACCCAGGCCTCGATCCCTCCCTGCAGCGGCCGCACCCGCCGGAAGCCCGCCTTCATCAGGCGCCGGGCCACGGTCGCAGCCGAGGCCTCGTTCGGGCAGGCGCAGTACACGATGACTTCATCGGCTGCCGGAAGCTTGAGCAGATCCTCGTCCGGCGAGTGGACCTCGACCCAGCGCGAACCTGGAATGACGCCGGCGTCTCGGCTGCCCGAGGAGCGCACGTCGACCACCAGCGGAGGCGACTCGCCCTCGAGCATCGACTGCAGCTCGTCCACCGACACGCGCGCCATCCGCAGCTGACGCAGCAGGCGCTGGCGTTGCACGAACTTGATCAGCAGGTACAGCACGAACAGGCACGCGACCGCCGCCAAGCCAACGCGCCCGGCCGATGCGATGATCCCGAGCACATCGTCGACCGCGTCGCGGAAAACCCACCCGATCTCGACGGCCAGACCGGTCCACAAGGCCGCGCCGATCACGTCGAAGAACACGAACGCCAGCGGGCTGACCCCGACCACGCCGGCCATCGCGGTGGCGACGGCGGCAAACCCCGGCACGAACTTGGCGCCCAGCAGCGAGGACGCGCCCCATTGCTCGTAGATGGTCTCGGTCTGGCGTACGCAACTGTCCGGCGACAGCGAAAGCCGGCACATCAATGCCAGCACGCGCCGCCCGAACAGCGCGCCGGCCCGGTACCAGGCGAAGTCCGCCAGCAGGCAGGCCAACGTGGCCACCACGACCACCTGGAGAGCGCTGTAAGCGCCCTGCACCGACAGCGCCGCGGCCACGACCAGGATCGGATACGACGGAATCGGAAGCCCGATCTGCTCGACCAGCACGGCCAGGAACACCAGGCCGAGACCGTACCGCAGGATCAGATCGACGAGCAGATGCATGAGGTCGGGCCGGGACGGATCACTGGGAAGCCTGCTCGGGCATGCGCGCAACCGCGTCCTGCAGGCCGCGCAGCGAATCCTCGAACGCCAACGATAGCGCAGCCACCTCGTGCTCGGCTCCGGCGCCCTTGACCGGCGCGGACCGCTCGAAGGTCCGGTCCAGCAGCACCCGGTGCGGCGCCTGATTCTGGATCAGCAGGAAACGGATGATCACGCGCGAAGCGGGCGGTTGCCCCGGGCGCCGGTCGACCACCGCCTCCAGCAGGTTCGTTTCGAGCGTCAGGCCTGCGTCGGCGTTGCTGCCCAGAGGCAGGACCCGCTCGAACAGCTGGCGCGCGTCGAGCCAGCTGCGGACCGCATCGGTCCACATCGAGACCGGATTGGCGGCGAACTCGGCGTATGGATCGGCCGCGAATCCAAGGTCCGATTGCCTCACCACCAGGTTGCGCCCGGAATACGGCGCCGCCACCAGAACGGGCGCGACATAGACGGCCTCGGTCCGCCTGGGGGCCACGCGCGCGCCGGAGGCCGCTCCATCGAACTGAACCAGGAAGCTCTGGCGGTGCGGAGGATCGGCGACCGAGACGCAGCCGGCCGTCAGTGCGAGCGCAAACCGCGCGGCAAGGTGCAGGGCAGCGCCCGGGCGGCCGCGCATTTCTACCGCTGCAGCGCCGGGGCCGGCGGCGAAAACAGGATGGCCGAGGGCTGGCGCCTCAGGACCTCGGACACCTGGCGCAGGTTCTCGCTGATCTGGCTCAGATTGTCCACCGCTTCGCCCAGTTCGGCGTCGCGACTGGCGAGCAGTCGGTCGACGCGCCGCGAGACCTGGTCGGCGCGCGCGATCACGGCGGGCAGCGCAGGGTCCTGCAACAGCGTGCGAGTCTGCGCCGCGGCGGCCTGCAGGTCGTGCGTGATGTCGCCCCAGGCGGGATTGGCGACGGTCTGACGCAACGCGCGATTCGTCTCGCGCAGCTCGGCGAGCAACGCCTGCGCGTCCTGCCCGATCTGCGCGAAAGGCACCGCCTGCACCTGGCGCAGGGTCGCGTCCGCGCGACCCGACAGTCCGGAGGCATCGATCGCCACGACGGAACGGTCGAGCGAGGCCAGCAATCTGTTCAGGCTCTCCACGGTCGACTCGAGGTCCAGCCGCTGGATCTTGTTCAGCGTCTGCTCGGCCGAATCCACGATCTGCGTCACGGTGCTGCGCGCGGACGGAATGTAGAAGTTGTCCGGCGTCCAATCGATCGCCAGGGGAACGTTGGTTCCCGGATCGACATAGTCCATCTCCAGGTAATTGGTGCCCGTCAGACCCTGGGACGCGAGACGGATCCGCAGTCCCTTGGCGATCTCCCGCCGGCGGTCCTCTTCGTCCCAGTTCTGGCGTATCCCCACCAGCTCGGGCCGCACCGCCGCCTCCACCATCACGTAGCGCTTGGGATTGCCGGCCGGGTTCTCGAGCTCGTACTTCTGATACGTGAAACCGATGTGGTTCACGCGGCCCAGCACGACGCCGCGGTACTTCACCTTGGAGCCGATGTCGAGGCCCTGCACGCTCTCGTCGAAGTAGGTCTCGAGCGTCACGGAGCGCCGGAACCAGCGCGAGCCGCCCAGCACCAGGACCACGCCGACGCACAGCGCCAGCGCCACCGCGGCGAAGCTGCCGACGCGGAACAGGCGCGGATCGGTACCTTTCGAGCGTACCGGACGATCGGTGGGTCGGCTCATGGCAGGGCCTCCTCGGGCTCGCGGTTGAAGAACCGGTGCACCCACGGGCTGCCGCTGTGGTCGCGCAACTGCGCGGGGGTGCCGGCGGCTGCGATGCCGCGCGCGCGGTGGTCGAGCATGATGACGCGGTCGGCGATCGCGAAGATGCTGGGAAGCTCGTGCGTGACGACGACGAACGTGATCCCGAGCGTGCGCGCCAGGCGGACGATCAGGCGGTCGAGCTCCGCCGAGGTGATCGGGTCCAGGCCGGCCGACGGCTCGTCCAGAAACAGGATCCCCGGGTCCAGCGCCATGGCACGGGCGATCGCGGCGCGCTTCTGCATGCCGCCGCTGAGCTCGGACGGCGCCAGGTGCACGGCGGCGGACAGGCCCACCAGGGAGAGCTTGGTGCGGGCGATCAGATCGATCGCGTCGTCGTCGAACCCGGTGAATTCCTCCAGCGGCAGGCGCACGTTCTGCAGCGTGCTCATCGACCCGAACAGGGCGCCCATCTGGTACATCACGCCGAACTTGCGCATGATCGAGCGCCGTGCCACCGGGTCCGTGGTCGCGATGTCGTCGCCGTCGATCGTGATGCGGCCGCTCAGGGGCCGCTGCAACCCGATCATGTGCTTGAGCAGCGTGCTCTTGCCGGATCCGGAACCGCCCAGGATCGCGAACACCTCGCCCCGCAGAACCTGGAACGACACGTCCTGCAGCAGCACCGACTCCGCGCCATCCCGTGCGTAGCCGACGGTCAGGTTCTCGACTTCGATGATGGCCTCGGCGGACACCGCTCAGATACCGAGGAAATTGAACAGCACCGCGAACATGCCGTCGAACACGACGATCATCACGATCGCGGTGACAACGGCGCTCGTGGCGGCCTGCCCGACCGCCCGCGGCCCGCCCTGCGTCTGCAGGCCGCGCAGGCAGCCGATGGTCGCGACCAGGAAGGCGAATACGGCCGACTTGAACAGGCCCCCGGCGAAATCGTCGATCGAGACCACGCTGATGATCTGCTTGAAGTAGGTCACCAGCGGGATGTCGAACGAGATCATCACCAGGCCGCCGCCGATCAGGCCCACCAGCCCCGCGTAGATCGTCAACAGCGGCGTCACGAACATCGTGGCAAGCACGCGCGGCACCACCAGGAACCGCAGCGGATCGAGCGCCATCGTGGTCAGCGCGTCGATCTCCTCGTCGACCTCCATCGTTCCGATTTCGGCGGCAAACGCGGCGCCGGTCCTTCCGGCCAGCACCAGCGAGGTCATCAGGGGCGCAAGCTCGCGCAGCAGCGACAGGCCGATCAGGTTCGCGACGAACAGCTGGGCGCCGTACTGGCGCATCGGCACCGCCGACTGGTAGGCCAGGATGACCCCCAACAGGAAGGCGATCAGGGTGACTACCGGCAACCCGTTCACGCCCACCTGCTCCGCCACCGCCACCACCTCCTTCCAGCGCACCAGCGCCGGGTGCCGCAGCTCGTACAGAAGGCAGGCAACCACGCGCCGCAGGTAACCGGCGTGAAGCTTCAGGTCCGCACCCAGTGCCAGCGTGGCGCGGCCAAGCCGCTCGACCAGCGGCAACGGCGGCGCCCGCGGCGGCAGCGCCTCGTCATCCAGGATCGCGTGGTTGAACTGAGCCAGAAGTTCGGCAAAGCGGGGCGCGAGGTTGGTGATCGTGACGTGGCCGCCCTGACGCGTGCCTTCGCGCTGCAGATCGAGCAGGAACGCGATGCCGGAGCCGTCGCAATAGGTGACGCCGCCGGCATCCACCTGCAAGGGTGCCGCGCCGTTGTCTCGCACCGCCGCGCGCGCGCCGGGCCAGATCGGGGGCAGTGACTTCGAATCCAGCGCCCCGCTCAGAGCCACCACGCCTTCTCCCGGACCCCTTCGAAATTGCAGGGCCGTTGTGCCGTTCATCGGGCGGATTCCTGGAGCCGATGGCGATGCGCGGGCACGCGGCAGGAACTACCGGCTGGCTTCCTGCAGCGGCGGCCGCTTTTGATCGACCCAAAGCCGCACCGACGGCCGCTGCCACTGCCTTCCGGCGTACGCGGCCAGGCGGGCCGGCACCGCGTCGCCATTGAGCACGAGCCGGTTGAGCATCAGCGCCAGGTCGACGTCCACGATCGACCAGGCGTCGAACAGGTGCTCGCGGTCGTTGCCGAGCAGCTCGGAGGCCGCGGCCAGCAGCCTCGCAGCCGAGGCCTGAGCGTCCGCTGACAGCGGACGATCGCTGGGGCGGCAGAAAACGACCTCGGTCGACCGCTCCTGCCGTATCGGAATCAGGTCGCTGCGCAGCCAGGCCTGGATCTGCCGGGCGCGCGCGCGCGCCCTGGGTTGGGATGGGTAAAGCGCCGTTCCCGGATACGCCTCGTCCAGATATTCGTCGATGGCCGAGGACTCGGACAAGGCGAAGGCGCCGTCGATCAGCGTCGGCACGCGCTGGGTGATCGACTGCTTCGCGAACCCCGGCTCGCGATGGGCCCCGGCGTCCAGGTCGAGGCGGACCATCTCAAATGGGAGCCTCTTTTCCTGCAGCGCGACGAACACCGACATCGCATAAGGAGACAGGTAGTTCGAATCGACGTAAAGCCGCATGACCATGGCGATCGTCCGGCCGCAATTGGGATGGTGGCAGCATAAACGGAACTCGCCCAACTCGAAAATGACGAGCAGGCGCTGCGGCGTACCGCAAGAGACCCGCATGTAACAGCCGGTAAAGGGACGGTGGCACCGTCAACCCGGGCTTTGACTGCTCCGTTGAGGCACGCGGGCCCGTGCCCCGCGCAGGTCTGTGGCCGATTCCGCCACCGCGCGTTTTTCAATCGAACCGTCGGAGGACTTATCGAAATGAAGAAACTTCTGATCGCCGCATCGGCCCTGACGCTGCTATCGGGTCTCGCACTGGCCGAGGTACGGGACTGGCGCGACCTGGACAAGGTCCACAAGCACATCGTCGAATCGATCCACGAGATGGAACGCGCTCGCGCCGCCAACCACTACGACATGGAAGGTCATGGTGCCAAAGCCGAGCAGCTGCTGCGCGAGGCGGAAAAGGAACTGCACGAAGCGGTTGAAGCGGCCAAGGCGCACAAGTAGGGCCTTCGGCGCGCGACGCGCGCTGCGCGAAGATCGGCTGTCCGGCCCGCGACCCCGGTGGGCGTCGGGTTCGGTCAGCCGGTTCCGCTTGTTTCGTCCGGCTGATAGCATGGCCCCCGGGGCGCTCTCGCGGGGCCGGGCGCGGCAGTTCGATCAACCGGATGGAGCCGGGCCATGAGGGCGATTCGCGTCGTTGCCGCATCGATCGTCGCCGCTTTCGCCGGCGCGGCCGAGGCGGCCGACGCGCCGGCGGCACCCGAACCGCGCCTCACCGCCATCCTGTGCGGCCACCTGTTCGATGCGCCGGCCGGCCGGTTGCTCGGGCCGAGCACCGTGGTCATCGAGGCGCGGCGCTTCAAACAGGTGCTGGCCGGCCGCCAGCCGCCGGCGGGGGCTCAGGAGATCGACCTGTCCGGCCAGACGTGCCTGCCCGGCTTGATCGACGCGCACGTGCACCTGTCGGGCCAGACCAGCCCCACCCTGTACACCGACAAGTTCCGCTGGAACCTGGCCGACTACGTGTTGCGCTCGACGGTCTACGCGCGCCGCACGCTGATGGCGGGATTCACCACGGTGCGCAATGTCGCGGACCAGAAGAACGAAACCGTCGCCCTGCGCAGGGCCATCGAGGCGGGCGTCGTGGTCGGGCCGCGCATTTATACCGCCGGCCAGGCGATCGGTTCCACCGGCGGACACGCCGACCGCACCAACGGCTACCGCGACGACCTGGAAGGCGATCCGGGACCGACCGTGGGGATCATCAACGGACCCGATGAGGCCTGGAAGGCCGTGCGGCAGCACTACAAGGAGGGCGTCGACCTGATCAAGATCATGCCGTCGGGCGGCGTGCTGGATGAAAGCGCGAGCGGCGACAACCCGCAGATGACGCTGGAGGAGATCCGGGCGGTGGTCGCCGCCGCGCGCGACTACGGCTACACGGTGGCCGCGCACGCGCACGGCGCCGAAGCGATCCGGCGTGCGGTGGTCGGCGGGGTCGACTCGATCGAGCACGGAACGTTCATGAACGAGGAGGACATCCGACTGATGAAGGAGCACGGCACCTGGTACGTGCCCACCATCAGCGCCGGCATGTTCGTCGCCGAAAAGGCCAAGGTTCCCGGCTATTACCCGCCGCAGGTCGCGGGCAAGGCCGCTGCGATCGGAACGCACATCCTCGAGACCGCCGGGCGCGCCTACAAGGCCGGAGTGAAGATCGCGTTCGGGACGGACGCGGCCGTGTTTCCCCATGGTGACAACGCCCACGAGTTCGAGCTGATGGTGCAGGCCGGAATGCCGGCGTCCTTCGCGATCCAGGCCGCCACCACGCACGCGGCCGAACTGCTCAGGCACGCCGACAGCCTGGGCAGCGTGGAAGCCGGCAAGCTGGCCGACCTGGTCGCGGTCGAGGGCGACCCGGTCGAGAACATCGGCGCGCTGCGCGCCGTGCGTTTCGTGATGAAGGAAGGCACGGTGTTCAAGAAGGACGGCAAGGCGGTCGAGATTCCGTAGCCAGGCCGGTCCAACCCGAACGTCAACCGGGCGGGGTCATTGCCCGGTCGTGAATCCGCGTACGTACCAGGCGTTGGCCGGCGGGTCGAATCGAAGCACGAACGGGCGCCCGGACGATTCCTCGCCGGTCGGCACCACGCGGGCCGGCCGGCTGTCGCGCTGCAGGTGGGTGCCCGCGGCGCAGCGGAATTGCGGGTCGATCAAGGCGAGGATCTTGGCCGGCATCGACTCCATCGGCTCGATGCAGTACGCAACGACGGTGCCCGGCGGGCTCGCGCCGGGCGCCTGGGGCTTGGCGTCCTGCGCCAGCACCGGTGCGGCCAGCAGCGCCAGCAGGCAAGCCCACGAGGTGGTTCGCAACGTCATGACGGCAGGAAGTCGACCGGCCAGGTTACGACCATCTGCGCCACATCCTTGGCGCCGAAGTCGAACTGCTTGATCCGCGCCAGCAGTTTGCGCTCCAGATCGGAATCTTTCAACTCGCTGGACACGATGTGGCAATCCAGCACCTGGCCGGACGGCGCGATCTTCAATTCGAGCACGACCTTGCCCTGCAGGGTCGGCTCCTCGCGCAGCGCGCGATTGTAGATCGCGTAAATCGACCCCTTGTTGCGTTCGAACACCAGCTTGATGTCTTCCAGGGAGCGCGACGCTTTGCCGTTTCCGCCGCGCTGCAAGGAGCCGCCGGCGCCGCCGCCCGGACCGCCTCCACCGCCGCCGGCGGCCACGCCTTCGACCAGCGTGGTCGAGCGGCCGGCCAGCCCGCCGCCGCCGGTATCGCGGCTGTAGGCCGCGGTGTTGATGCCGCCGCTGCCGTTGGTGGCGTTCGACGTGATCATCGACCGGGTCGGAATGCCGAGGCCCTGGCCCGGACCCACGCCGGCGCCCACGCCGGTGCCGACGCCGGGACCCTGCTTGATACCGCTTTTCAGCTGCAGCGCGAGCGGCGCCCCGTGCATCTCCTGCAGCTCGTCCTTCATCGCCAGCAGCCCCACGCCGGCCGCCTTCTTGCGCGCTGCTTCGAGCACTTCCCCGGGCGGTTTCTCGGGCACCGGCTGGCGCGCCTCGGGCACCGGGATCTTGCGCGGCTCAGGTTTGGCCGAAAGCGGTTTGGGCTCGTTCTTGGCTTGCGGCAGCGGCTGCTGCTTGATGACCGGGGGCGGAGGCAGCGGCTGGTGCTCCAGCAACAGCTTGGCCAGGCGCGGAGACAGCTCCTCGGGGTGCTCCTGGTCCATCTTCGGCACCGGCAGCAGCCGGATCACCACCCCGAAGGTCAGGCACAACAGCATCACCACATAAAGGATGCGCCGGAAGCGCGATTCGTCCTTGGACGATCGCGTCCAGGGCAGCATCGCGGGGCGCGGGGCAACCAGTGTCGCAGCCATTACAGGTCGTTCTTTCTCATCACCGCAAACGAGACGTCGGTGTAGTTGGCACGCGCACAGGTGACCATCACCTTGCGCAGCAGCCGGTACGGAATGCGCTTGTCACCCATGATCGTGACCGCTTTGGTCTGCGCCTCGTTCTCGCGCTTGACCACCTGGCGCCCGGCCTGGAGTTCCAGCTCCGCCTTCAGCGGCTCGATCACGTCGCCTTCCGTGGTCATGAAGTCCGCCACCTGCGCGATCTTGTGCCCCTGCACCAGGATGTCGGTGTCGTTCACCACGACGACCACGGTGTCTTTCGGCCTCTTCTCGGTGGTCGACTCCGGCAGCCTGACGGCCTTGCTGCTGGGCAGGATTTCGACGTCCATCGAGTTCGACAGCAGGAAGAAGATCAGGATCGTGAAGATGTCGATCAGCGAGACCAGGTTCAGGTCCACCAGCGACAGGTTGCGATTGCGCCGCTCGGCGCGCTTCTCGAGCGGGCTGGGGTTCAGGTCGCTCATGATCCGGCTCCGCCTGCGCGGATCGGCGCATCACCGATCGAGATGTCCGGGAAGAACTCCGCCGTCACGACGTTCGCGCCTTGCGCCACGCGTCCCTCGCGCACCGCGTCCATCACCTGGACCAGCACGTCGTACGGCGTGTCGGGTTCGGCCAGGATCGCGGCCTCGGTCTTGTCCGGGAAGCGTACCTTCAGCTCTTCCATCAGCTGCGACAGGGCATGGAAGTCATGCCCGGACGGCGTCTTGGGAATGTCCAGGATCTTGCCGCCGATCCGGTCCTGGACCACCAGCGCCTCGGGGCGGATCACGACCTCCAGCTGCAGGTCGCCCTTCAGGTTTCCGAAGCTGGCCGACTGGGCCGGCAACGTCAGGTTGAGCACGGCCAGCCGCGAGAACACCGCGGTCGACAGCAGGAACGGCACCAGCACCACGATCAGGTTGATGAACGCGGTGACGTCGAGCCCCGCCGGCCGCTTGTGCAGGCGTCGGACCGGCATGGCTAGTGCGCCTCCTTGGCCTCGTGCGAATAGCGCTGAACCACGTTCAGGAAGCTGATCTTGGCCGCCTCCAGGCTGTCGACGATCTCGCTGGCGCGCGCGCTCAGGAACGAGTGGATCAGCAGGAACGGGATCGCGACGGCCAGCGCGAACGCGGTGTTGTTCATCGCGATCGAGATGCTGGCCGAGAGCATCTCGGCCTTCTCCGCCGGGTTGACCTGCGCGACCGCCGTGAACGCGTGGATCAGGCCGGTGATCGTTCCCAGCAGGCCCACCAGCGTGATCACGTTGGCAAAGGTCGCTATGTAGTGGGTGCGCTTTTCCAGCGAGGGCACGATCTCCATCATGCCCTCCTCCATCGCCGCATCGATGTCCTCGCGGCGGCGCGCGCTCTGCAAGCGGTTCAGCCCGTTGTTCACGATCTTGCCGATCGCCGTATCGGACTTGGCCGTTACGCCCTGCACCTGCTGGAACTTGCCGCCCTGGAGCAGCGGCAGGATGCGGTCCCACATCCGCCGGTTCTCGGTGCGGGCGCGATTCAGAACGATGAACCGTTCGATCGCAATCGACAGGCCCGACGCCATGATCAGCAGGCTCGGGTATATGAAAAAGCCGCAGTCCTGGAAGAACTTGACGGCCGCATCGAACGTGTTCATCGCCTGATCTCCAATTGCAAGAATTCGCTCGCTGTGAAAGAAAGGGTTACCTACTTGGCCGGCGCGGCGACTGCCGCATCGGACCGTTCCGGCGGCTGCGCGCCCGCAGCCGGCTGCATCATCGCGTTGTACCGCACCTGGCGCCGGAACACGTCCCGGTCGACCGGCGCCAGTGCCTCGTCCAGTACGCTTTCGGACGGCGGCCCCGACATGTCGCCAGGGCCCGGCTTCTTCCACGGCACGATGTAAAGCACCTTCGGCAATTCGCGGTTGCCGATGATGTTGGTGCGGTCGATCTCTGCCCGGTCGTCGGCCCACGCGGCGGCGGCGTTCAATGCCGCCGTCCCTGCGAACGCCGCCAGCACAACCCATCGTCGCTGCGTCATGGCTGCTGCTCCTGGCGGCTCAATTTGCCGCCCTGATGGCCGCGATTCTTGATGTCGGCAACCCACTTGACCACCTTGTCATCGCCGCCCGGGGTCAGCGCGAGATATCGATCGTAGAGGTCGAGCGCACGCTTGCTGTCCCAGAAATACAGGTCGAAAAGTATCCCTAAATTAAGATAAGGCGAGGGGTATGTCGGGTCCAGCGCAATGGCCTTTTCATAGGCCTCCCGCGCCTTGGCGAACTGGCCCTGCTGCCGATAGGCGATGCCGAGCTGGTTCAGGTACACCGGTTGCTGCGGATTCAGCTGCACCGCCTGTTCGAGCTCGGTCACCGCCTCGGCCTGCTTGCCGGTCTGCCGGTAGATGATTCCCAGATTCGCGTGAGGCCCGCCCAGGTCGGCGTTGGACCGGGTCAGGGCCAGGAATTCCCTGGCGGCCTGCTCTGTGTGTCCCGCATTCAACGCTTCGATGGCGCTGTCGAAGTCCCGCTGCACCGCCGGACTGATCCCGGAGGGCGTCTCTTTCGCCCTGGCCGCCGCGGCCGCCGACAGCGGCGCCGGCGCCGCCTGGGCCGGGGTCGGCGCCGGCTTGGGCTGGGTCACGCTGGCGCAGCCGGCCAGCGCGGCGCACATCGCCGCGGCCGCTGCAACACGCCAGGGCAGTTCAGCGAATCGCATCGATGGCAGCCTCGCTGTGCTCGGTCTTGGCGTAGCGCACCGGCCTGAGCTCGCCCAGCGCCACGTAGCTCTTGCGGACCCACTGGTCGTAGATGCCGTCGGCGCTGTGGCGGGCGTTCAGCTCGTGCAACTCGATCGCCTTCTCCTCGAACGGATAGGCCTGCTCTTCCAGCAGCACGTCGTACTGCTCGAGCTCGTCCTTCGACAGGCCCTTCGGGCGCTGGGAGGCGAGCAGCGCGTGGCCGAAATCGTGATACAGCTCGGCAATCCGGTAGGTCGCTTCGGTGGCGACGTCCGCGACCCCGTATTCGGCCGCCGCGCCGTAGGCCTTCAGCGCGTCCTCCATCTTCGCCTTTTTCAGCTTCAGCTGCTTCTTCAGCGGCTCCACCAGCGCCACGCCGTGATACTCGTCGTACACGGGCGCGGCCACGGCCAGCGCCGCGGTGGCACCGAGAAAACGCGTGCGGTTGGTGCGGGCCTGCCCGCCGGACTGGTCGGCCTTCAGCATCTCCTTCATCCACGCCAGCTCGCGCGCACCGTTGCCGTCCTGGCGGGCGATCCTGGCCAGGCGGTAGCGCGCTTCTTCGGCCGCTTCGAGCGGCTCCGGATTCTGCTTCACGTAGCGCTCGTAGATGCCGGCGGCCGCTTGGCGCGATCCGGCCTTCTCGTACAGCTCGGCGGCCTGCCATAGGGCCCCGCGGGCGAGCTGCGGGTCCTTGCCGGCCGCGGCCATCCGCTCGTATTCGGCCGCCGCCAGCCCCCATTTGCCCTGCTCGGTGTACACCACCGCCAGCTTGCCGCTGAGCTCCGGCTGCAGCGGACTGGCCGGGAAGCGCTGGCGGAAATCCTCCAGCGTCCGGGCCGCGGCATCCCAGTCCTTGAGCGCGATCAGCGCCGCCGCGGCGTCGTACTCGGCGGTGGTGCGCACCGCGGACTGCGGCGCGGCCGTGGTCACGCGTTCGAAGTGCTTGACCGCCAGGCGCAGGTCGCCCTTGTCGCGCGCCTGCTCGGCCTGCTTGTAGATCGAGGCCGCCAGGCGCTCGTTCAGGTCCTTGCGGGCCGGATCGTTGTCGGGCGCGATCGCCAGCACCTCGCCATAGGCGCGTTCGGCGTGCTCGAAGTCGCCGCGCTCGAACGCGGCATGCGCCAGCACGGTCCAGGCGACGCGCCGCTGGGCCGGTGACGCCGCCGGCTTCAGGTCGATCACCTGCTGCGCGACCGACTGGGAGCGCTCCAGGTCGTGCAGCGCGTACAGCTTGTCGGCCGCGTCCGCCAGCACCGAGCCGGTGCGCGGATCGCCCTGGAACGTTTGCGCGAACCGCAACGCGCTGTCGATCCCGGTCAGTTCCATCGCATTGCGCTGCTCGCCCGGCGCCAGCTTCTTTTCCATTTCCGCGTACGCCAGCAAGGCGGCATAACCGGCATCGGCGCTCTTGGCGTGGTGCGGATACTGGTAGGCGGTCTTCTCGTACTCCGGTGCGGCCTCGGCGAAACGCTTGTCCTCGAACAGCAGCTCGGCCAGCAGGAAGTTGTTCTGGGCCGCCTGCGGATCGGACGGGAACGATTCCAGGTAGTCGCGGTACCACTTGACCGCTTCCTGGTAGTCCTCGGTCTTCTTGCTCTTCTGCGCGCTCGCGTGATACTGGAGCGCCAGTTCGGCCAGATCGGTCTTCACGATCGGCTGCACCCTGCGCTCCCACACGTCCGGGTTGGCGTGGCGGAACTGGCTGCGCGCGCCGTATTGCGCCACGTATTCCTTCTTGGCTGCGAGCGCCAGCGCGGGGAAGCCCGTCTTCTGGTAGATCCCGATCACCCGCGCCTGCAGCAGCGCGGCCTGCGCGTTGAGCGGATTGCGGCGCGCGAACGCATTGAAGGCATCGGTCGCGTCCTTGAACCGCTCCTGCTTCAGGTACAGCTCGCCGAGCTGCTCGTACACGCGGAACTCGTACTCGTGCCGCACCGGCGTCGTCATGTAGGGAGGGATCGACTCGGCGCCCTGCAGGTTCTCCAGGCTCAGGCTCGTCACGCGGAAGGTGTCGTCGATCAGCTCGCGGTCGCCGCGGCTCAGGCGCGGGTTCGCCTCCAGGCTGGTTTCGTCGCCCAGGCCCGCCAGTTTCAGGTCCAGCACCTTGAAGAAGGAGTTCAGCGCGTCCTCCAGCCGGCCCTGCTTGTAGATGGCCCAGCCGTGCATGTACTGCGACCGCTCGTAGTAGGGCGACTTGGCGTCGCCGCGCAGCGCGGTCTCGTACGCGGCTTCCGCCTTCTCGTACTCGCGCGTCGCGAACAGCATCTCGCCGCGCCGGAACTGCGCCTCGTCGCGGTAGCGCGTGTTCGGATACGACTTGACCAGGCGGTCGAGCGTCTTCAACGCGGTTTCGAGCTCTCCGCCCTGCTCGTAGGCGCGCGCCAGCTGGTAAAGGACCCGGTCGTTGCCCGGATCCTTCGGGAAATTCTTCAGGTAGTCCTGGTACAGCTTGACGGCGGAGCGATAGTCCGGTGCGCCGGCGGCGGCCGCTTTGTCGCCCGCGGACCGAACGTCCGCCAGGTCCATTTCCAGATCACCGAGACGGCGCATGGCCTCCGGCCGCATCGGGTCGGTCGGCGCCGACTTCAGGAACTCCTGGTAGGCCGCGATCGTCCGCTCCTCGCTGCCGGCGACGTTCTGGTCCGGGACCACGTCGACCTTGCGGTCCTGCAGGCTCTTCAGCGTCGGCGGCTCGGCAGGCTTCTCGGGGGCCGCGCACCCGCCCAGCGCGCCCGCCAGCAGCAACGCCGCGACGTGGACCCGGTGGGTCGGCAGCTTCATGGTGCGTGCGTCGCCTCGCCCGGCTTGGTCTCGTCCGGCTTCGCGTCGCCGGGCTTGCGGGAATTGGCGCGGTCGTAGATGCGCGCTACCGCGAAGCGCGCCTGGGTGGCATACCCGGCCAGCCGCTCCTTCTGGTGCTCCATCTCGGCGACCGCCAGCTCCTGGATGTAGCGCTGCTGGTCGGCGACCAGCGTCGCGACGTTGGAACGCAGCGACCGGATCCGCCAGTCGAGCTGCGCGATGCGCTCCGCGAATTCCTGGAAGCGCGCCGGCTCGTCACGCTGCGCCTGCGCCAGCGCCGTATCGCGCGCGCGCGCGTCGCCGAGCTCGGTATCCAGTTCCCGCAGGCTCTTTCTCTCCTCCCGCACGTGCACCGAGAACTCCTGTGTCAGCCGCCAGGTCAGCAAACCGGCCGCGCGCCGATAGCGCTCGCGCTGCTCCTCGAGCTGCGCGCCGTCGCCTGCGCGATCCAGCACCTGGCGCACGTGCTCCAGCCGCTCGGCGAGCGCCCGCTCCTTCGGGTCCGCCAGCGCGAACACGTTGGACTGCGCCTCGGCCCAGTCCAGCTCGCGCGTCAGATCGTCGCGGCGCTGCTCCAGCCGGTTCAGCCCGATCACGCTTTCCTTCGCGCGCACCTGGGGCAGGCGCTCGGCATAGCCCAGGCGCCGGGTGGTCAGCATGTCGCTGTAAACGCCCAGGTCGTCCTGCCACTGCTGCAGGTTCTTCGACAGGAACAGCAGGTCGCGGTAATTCTTGAACGCTTCCTGGAAGTCGTGCCGCGCCAGCACCAGCGCGAGGTATTCCGAATGCGGCATTTGCGGCAACCGGTCGATGTTCCAGAACCAACCCATTTCTTCGCCCGGATTGCGCTCCAGCAGGCCTTCGAGCAGCTTGCCGGCGCGGATCGCCGAGATCGTCTCGTCCAGATGCGCGCGCTCGCGCTCGAACACGGCGATGGCATCGTTGTACAGCTCGAGCGATTTCGAATAGGCTTCGAGCTCGCCCATCGCGTAGGGCACCGCCAGCTTCGCTTCGAGCACGGCCGGATCCGACGGGTCGCGCTTGGCCAGCTCCAGCCACGGCACCAGCGCCTCCTTCGGCTGCTGGCGTGCCGCCGCGGCCCAGCCGAATCCAAGCAGCGCCTTGTTGGCCAGCATTCCGGACAGCCGCACCCGCTCCAGGTAGACCCTGGCGTGCTCCGGATCGTTGCTCTGCAAGGCCGAGAAGCCGAGCGCGACATTGGCCTTGTCGCGCAGACTGAGCAGCTCCTCGTCCTCGGCCGGCGCCCGGCCGATCGCGTCCAGCTGGGCCGTGCCCGCCCCGATCTCGCCGCTCTTGATCAGCGCGACGCCCAGGTTGTAGCGCACATAGATGCTCGCCGTCGGGCTGGCCGCCGTGCCGGCCAGCAACTTGGCCGCGTCCGCGTAGGCCCCGCGCGCCATCAGCAAGTTGGCCTGCAGCAGCGACCGATCCTCTTCCAGCTCCGGCGGCAGCGGAGCGCCGATGCGAGCCAGCGCCTCCTCGGCCTCGCCCGGCAGGCCGCGCTGGTAGCGGATCTTCGCCAGGTAGTACCAGGCGCGGTCGCGCACTTCGGGCTTGACGCCCTTTTCGATCAGGCGCGTAAAGATTTCCCCGGCCTCGCGGTGCATCCCGTACGACAGATACAGCCCGCCGCGCAGCAGCTCCGCCTCGTCCGCGTGGTGGGTCAGGCGCCCGAAATGCTGCGAAACCATCAGATCGGTGACGGACGTGAAATAGCGGTGCTGGAAAAAATAGAACAGGCTGTCGCCGTAGTACGGGTCCTTGACCACATGGCGCGGCGCAGCCGCCATGGCCGGCAGCACGACCGCGAAAGCAAGCGTGAGCACGGCGCGCACGAAGTGCGCCCCGCCGGCTCCACGAAGGAGGACCAGCCTACCCTCCCCCTTCAGGGGGAGGGGCGGGAGGAGGGGGTCCCACATGATCGTTTCTGCCTGACTCACTGCCAGATTTTGACGTCGAACTCCGGCTGCTGTTTCCCGGTCGAGTCCTTGATCCGCAATTCGATGTACCTGGGGTCCGTCCCCTTGTCGAACTTCACCGTGGTACCGCGCTTGTAGTCGCGCCGGTGCGGGCCTCCGCCGGTGAAAAACGCCGTCAGCTCATGGCTGCCGGCCCGCAGGTTGCCCAGGTAGATGCGCTGCACGCCGCCCCGGTGCAGCGCCTGAACCTCGGTCGGGGTGTACAGGTAGGTGGCGACTTCCTTGTCGTCCAGCTTCAACTGCACCGAGTCCAGGTCGAACAGCTTGCCCACGTCCATCGAAACGAACACCGCCACCTGCGTGCTGGCCGGAAACAGCAGTTCCTCCTCCAGCACCATCAGGTCGCGGTTCAACTGGATCACGTCGCTCTTCGTATCCTGGATCCGACCGTCCAGATTGCTGAATTCGCTCTGCGGCTGCGCGACGGTGGCCCCCTCCTTCGCGGCTGGCGCCGCTACGGAGGGCGAGCCCTCGTCCGCCTTGCCCGGCGCGGAAGCATCCGCCGCGGGCTTGCCCGCCTCCGCACCAGGCACGGAGGCCGGGTCAGCCGCGAAGGAGGGGGCCGCGCTCAGCCCGGCCAGGAACCAGCAGGCGGCCAGCGCCGGGAGGGGCCGTCCCGTAAGCACATGGTGCAGTCCATTCATCATCGTTCCCGAACCTTCTTCAATACGTTGCCGACACGACGAGTTCCAGCACGTTGGCACTGAACGTGTACAACTTGCCGGTGCGAATGTCGGTGAAATCGCTGTACTGGAAGTGCAGCCACTGATAGGCGGCGTCGACCTTGACGTCGAAACGAGACGCGACGCGGCCGGCCGAATAGGATGCCTTCACCCCCGGCCCTGCGTCCCAGAACGAGCTCAGCTCCCGGTTGCGCGACATGTAGGTGAACTCCCTCGCAAAGTCGTCGCTGTAGAACAGCGCGTGGTTCTGCCGGTAATAGCGCGCATAGCCGTCCACCAGCCAGCGCTCGCCGAAATGGCGGCTGTACCCGAACTCGACCGTGTGCGCGCCGATGTTCCAGGTATCCCAGAAATAGCGGTACTGCCCGCGCACCGAACTGCCCGAACCGATGTCCGCGACCACCCGCAGCAGGGCGGCACGGCCGGTCCGCGTGGACGGGTCGCGCTCCGGCACCGCTGCGCCGAATACGCGCGCGACCCGGTACGGGCTTTGCAGGTAGCCATTGTCCGATACCGATTCCAGATTCAAGCTCATCAGCATGCGCGGGGTCAGTATCTGGGTGACACCCAGCCGGTACTGCCAGTGGCTGGCGGGCGCCGCCAGCGAAGTGCCATGCTTGCCGACCGTATCCCAGCCGTGCGTGTAACCCATGCTGACCGTGGTCATTCCGCCGAACACGTCCTGCTTCACGTCCGCGCTCACGCTGTCGGCCGTGTAGTCCGGCTCCTTGCTGTTGCTCCCGGACAGGCTGATCAGCGCGTCGTGGTACGCATAGTCCAGGCCGGCCGAATATTCCGTGCGCGTTTCATGGTAGGGGCTCGCCGTCGTCACGACGTCGATCGACGCGCTGCTGACCATGTCGACGTAATAGGAGCCGGTCAGCGACACCGTGTCGAACAGGCTCTTGCGGACCAGCACGGCCGGACCCAGAGCCGTCACGCCTCCACCGTCGTACAGGTGGAACATCGTCTCGGCCGAATCTCCCGGCAGCTCCGCGCCCTTGGCCGTCGCAGCCGCCAGCACGCCGCCGAGCAGCCCGGCCAGGCGCGCGCCATCGGCCGGATGAACGCGCGCGCCCGCGAGCCTGCGCGCGCACCACGAGACAATGCCACGAAGCCGGGCGCGGGCGGATCGGCCGAACGCCGGAAGCGCGCGACGCGCTCTAGTTACAGCCACAGCCGCCCCCCTGCACGCCGGTCGCGCCATGGGCCGCCTCGCGCACGTCGAACACGTGCTCGCGGTGCTTGTCGGCCAGCGGATCGCGCGAGAACTGCATGATCGGATCGGCCAGCCGCTCGCGTTCGTACGGCTTAACCCACGGCTCGATGCCGCAGCCCGCCAGCAGCGTCGTGACGGCCAACAGGACGATTGCGACCATCCGATTCGGTTTCATGGGCTCCTACTCTCTGAGCAGCTCGCGTATCTGCTCTTCGTACTGCTGCTCGTAGCCTTCCTTGTAGCCCGGATGGATGTAGCGCACGCGCCCGTCCCGATCGATCAGGACGGTCGAGGGCATCGTGCCCAGGTCATACAGGCGACTGACCTTCTTCTCGGTATCCAGCAGTACCGGAAACCGCAGCCCGAGCTGGGTCGAGGCGCCGGCCGCATTGCGCACGTCGTCGTCGACGTTCACGCCGAGCAGCTGGAAGCCCGAGCCGTGGTATTTCTCGTACAGCCGGTTCAACCGCGGCATTTCCTGCCGGCAGGGCGCGCACCAGCTCGCCCAGAAGTTCAGCATCACCACCTGTCCGCGCTGCTCCTTGAGCCGCAGATTCGGTCCGCCCACGCTGTGCAGCGTGAAATCCGGCGCGAGTCCGAGCGCCAGCGTGGCGGCTGCGGCACCCGCCAGCGCGACCAGACAGGCCGCGGCGGCCGCCGCAACCATGGCAATTCGTGCATAAGTTCGTGAGTTCATCGTCGGCACCATGTCAGAAGAAGAAAGTGACTCCGCCGCTGAACTCGAGGTTCTGTGTCGACCTCTGTTGTCCCAATACGTCGAGCGAAAAAATGTGGTCGCGCATGTCCACCTGCAGCGACGCCCAGTTGGCCAGCCACACCCGGACGCCGAAGCCGGCGTTCGGCGTGAAATGCCACTGGTTCAGAAACTTGGTGGAACCCACGCCGGCGATCAGGTACAGCGCGCAGGGCCTCGCCTTGTTCTTCCAGAAGAACACCTCGCCCGGAAGAACGTTGATGCCCCCATCCAGCTCGTAATAGCGCAGCTTCTGCACCTGGCTCGGAAAGATGCCCCCCGGCAGGATCTGGCGGTACACCTGGTCGGTTGCGCGCGTGTCCCCGTAGACGGCCTCCGAGAAGAAGTCCTCGGTGATGTGGTAACCGAGCCGCACGCCGCCGACCAGGTCGCTGCCGAAGTACTCGGTGTTGTAGACGCCGGTGAACAGCCCGAACTCGAAATCGTTCGACGGGATATGCAGGACTTTGACCGGGCGCCGGTCGATCTGCGGCTGGATCACCTGCTCGTCGGGCGCAGGCTGCCTGGCCTGCTCTTCGGCGGCCAGCTGCCGGCCCGACAGGTCGACCGGTTGCTGATCGGCCGCGACGGCCAGCAACGGCCAGATGCCCAGCGCGGCGATCAGCAGGTGTTTCCGACAGGGAGGATTGCGCATGGGTCGCTCTTGAACGCTAGAAGAAGAAGCCGAGCCCGATGGTCCAGGCCCCGTATTGGTCGGTGCGGTTGCTCGAGATGAACGCCACATACTGCGTGTAGTCGACCCGTGCGATGAAACGCTCGCCCAGGTGGTATCGCAACCCGACCGTTGCATCCGCCAGCGAGGCGCTTGCCTTGGTGGCAGCCACCAGGCTCGCGTTCGGGATGTTGCTCATGCGTCCCAGACCGACGCCGACATACGGCTGCAGGCGCCAATCCGGAAACGGCTGGTCCAGCAGGCTCAGGTGCCACAGGTTGGTGCCGGAGAACGTCCCCTGCACCTGCCCTCCGGTCGCCTCGACGGCCAGCGTGTCGATCATGTTGTAGCTCAACCATACTTTCATCATCGGTTCGGACTTGAAGTGCCCCCAGGCCGCGCCGAGCTCGAGGCGACGCCGAAGATAGTCACCCAGAAGGATGTCGCGGAAGGTGGGCTTGGTGCCGATCTGGGTCAGCGTGGTCTCCAGCTGTTCCCGTTTGACCCACCCCTCCTTTCCGTCTTCCGTGCGCACCAGGAACCAGTCGGTGTGGCGAAGCTTGATCTCGATCCATTCGTGGCGTTCGGCCACGTGGAAGATCGGATAGCCCCGGCCGGGCCCGGTTCGCAGCTCGATGAACGGGTCGGTCACCTCCACTTTCTCGGCCGCAGGCGCCGGCGCGAACCAGGACGCGAGCAGCAGCGCGACGAGCCACGTCAGCAACCTTCCCCTGTAAACGAGGCCGGCCGCCGCCACCGGCGTCAGTTGCTGTTGCACGTGCTCAGGCTGGGATTGCCGGGGTTGAACGGCGGTGTGAACATGGTCGGGTAGATGACGGTGGAAAATTCGTTCTGTCCGAGGGGGACAGGATTGCCGACCCAGTATTCGATCAGCTTCGCGTTGGGGTCGCCGGGACTCGTGAAAACCACCCCACCGCCGTGAAACACGTTGCGTACCAGCGGCTTGTTCAACAGCAGGCTCTGGTTGGGGGCGCCGATCACGGTTTCGCCCTGCGCCGAATAGAAGTTCTTGTACATGTCGGAGGCCCGGATCACGGCGGGTGTATTGGCAGGATTGGACAGGTCCACGGCTTGCGCGGTCGGAATGATACGGAATGCGCCGCCGGCGCCGGTCGCGCTGGCATGGCAGGCCGCCGCCGCGCAGGTCTTGGTGGTGGTCGTTCCGCCCACCGTGACCTGCAACGGCGTCACAAAGATCGGGTTCACGCACTGCTGGAAATAGGCGAACGCCAGCACCTGCGCGCCGGTCAGCGGCGGGTCACCGACGCCGCCGCCCCCGCAGGCGGCCAGGGCCATTAGCGCGCAACCGGCTGCGGCGCGTCTACTCCTTGTGTGTCGTCCGGCCCCCTTCGTCACGGAACGCAACCGGCCTGGATCCAGCTCGCGATCGTGTTGTAGTCGGCGCTGCCGGCCGGCAGGACCGCCGCCGTCTGGCCGGTCGCGAGCGGCGGATGCGGAATCGTCGACGGCATGCTCAGCAGCAGGTTGGAGGAAGGCTGGCACGTATTGGTGATCATCGTCAGGACCACGTTGAAGTCGCTGCTCGCAGTCCCGGTCAGCACCAGCTTGTCGTCCCTGAACGTCGCTCCCGGCGGTGGCAGCTGATTGCTTCCCACTCCCTGGTGGCAGCTGGCGGCGCAGGTCTTCATCAGGATCGGCTCGATCTGCGCGGCGAACACGGTCTGGCTGAGCGAGTTGACGACACGCACCCCGCTGGATCCATTGAACGGGTCGTTGTAGTACTTGGCAGCCAGATCCATCCATTCTGCCAGCAATCGCTTTTCGGCAGCGCTCAGCATTGTGGCATGGTTCGGGGCGCCTGCCGGCGGGTTGGGGTGCGCGTTCAGCGAAGCGGCGTCGGCCATCAAGCTCTCGCCCCACATGATCTCGGTCAGGCGACTCTTGCGCGCCACCCCGACCACGTCGCTCTCGCTGCCCGTGGGCAGCACCAGGGCCGGATTGCGCTGGACCACCAGCACGCCGTCCTCCACCGCGGTCACCGGCTTGCCCGACGCATCGAGCATCGGTGTTCCGACCGTCAGCGATTCGTACGAGGCCATGCGGCCGGTTCCGGCAATCGTGCTGGTCAGGTCCAGGATCTGATCGGTGCCGGTGTGGCAGGTGATGCAAGTGTTGGCGCCGCGGTTCAGCGCCCACAGCGGCTGGATGTGGTCCGGATAATTGATCACGCCATTGACCGGAGCCGCGGTCGCCAGGTCGTTGCCGCTGGGCGAATTGCCCGTGTACCTGATCGCGATCGAGGCGCGCGCCTGGCCCGCGTTGGCCCACACGTCGGTGTAGATCATGTCCGGCGAATAGCTGAGCGTGGTCGGGTCGACCCGGCTCAGAGTCAGCGCCATCGTGTCGCCCGCCTGGTGCTGGCTCGCCATCGCCGCCAGCCAGGCAGCGGGAACCGTGTTGGCGATCGTTCCCGTATTGATCGCGGCGCCGCGGCGCGGGCTGTGGCAGCCGTCGCAGGTGCGGTGCTCGCCCGCGCGCACCTGGATCCAGTTGGTGTGCATCTGGAAGGCGCGCCCCTCGGGATCGAGCAGCTGCAGCCCGATCGGCGTGTCGGCCGGGACGAGCAGCGTGAACGAGCCGTCCGGCTGTACCGGTGCGTAGCCGAGCAGCTGCTGCATTTCGAAATCCGTGTTCCCGATCGCCTGCCGGGTGCCGGTGGCACCGTCGGGCGGGGCCACCGCGCGCAGCACCCGCACGAAGCGCACCGGCGCGCAGCGATAGGCCGCGTTGGCCGGATCCTTGATGCTGAGCAGGTCCGCCACCTGCGGCCGCGTGTCGAGCGGATCGAGCGGCATGGCCTTCGCGATCGCGGTACTGCATCCGGACTGCAGATCGTGCGCGCTGAGCACCGGGTCGCCCATCCGGCCCAGCCCGTCGGTGTCGTACACGCTCTGCACGTCGAGCAGGCCGTAGCCGGCCGGCAGCGACGCGTCCAGCAGCGTGGCCGAGGCCGACTTCGGCTCCGCGGTCGGCATGATCGGCGCCGGGCTCTTGTACAGGAACCCGGTGGGCGGGGCCGCCACGATCAGCCAGGTCTGCGCGCTCGGGTCGAACATGTAGATCGCGTAGGATGGCCGCACGTTGTCCTTTATCGGGTCGGCCGCGATGTCGGTGAGCAGTCGGTTCATATCGCCCAGGCGCGCGAGCTCCGCCGCCGACAGGGTCGCGCAGGGGACGACGACGCCGTTGTTCGTGACCTCGCAGGGCGCGTAGGCCAGCAGGATCCGGTTGGTGCCGTCGCGCAACGGGAACGGCGTCGTGATGCGCCCGTACTGGGATATTCCGGTCCCGAAGTTCAGCGCCTGCGTGGTGGGCTGCGCCTGTCCGCCCTGGGCCGGATACGACTTGTTGGCCGGCGTGTTCTGCTCCGTGTAGTCGGCCGCGTTGATGAACATCAGCGCGCCGCCCTCCTGGGTCCGGTCCAGCGGCATCGCGTCGGTCACGATGAATCCCTTATAGGGTCCGCTCGGATCCATGTCGCGCGGGTGCAGGAAACTGTTGACCTCGTCGTGGGCGCCGTACAGCACGAACAGTCCGGTGCCGTCCGGCTTGGTGGTAAATACCGTGAAGCGGTTGCGGCCGCCGACGTGGTCCCAGCGCGAGTACATGATGGTGCCGTCGTCCCGCACCACCGGATTGCGATCGTGGCTCTGATTGAACGAAATCTGCTGGATGTTGCCGCCGTTCGGATCCATCGTGTGAATGTTCGAGACCTGCTCGCGCTCGTACTCGTCCAGCGCGAAGTAGCTGTGTCCCAGCGCCTGGTTCGGAAACGACTTGGTCTGGCGGTTGGAGGAAAACACGAAACCCGCGCCGCCGGGCAGGTAGCTCGGCGCCACATCGTCGTTGGGCGAGTTTGTTATGCGGCGGAAGCTGCCTCCGGTCAGTCCGCCCGTGGTCATGTCGTATTCCCAGATGTTCCAGTGGCCGGTGCACGCGGGCTGACCGCCGATGGTCGAGGTGTTCGACGCCGGGCAGTTCATCGCGAACACGATCTTCTGGCCGTCGTACGAGACCGACGGGTCGGTCACGTCGCCCTTGCCCTGCGTGAATTGCGTGGTGATGTTGTGCTCGGGGGCGCTGGCGGATGACTTCTCGCGGATCATCAGGTCCCCGCCTGGCGCAAACGGGTTGGCGGTCAGCGGGTTCATCGTGACCGTGTTGGCCCGCTTCGCGTACACGATCGGAATGTTGCCCGAGACCGTGACGGCGCCCGAATCGGTGTTGGATCCCGAGGTGCAGGCCGCCAGACCGATCATGCCCGATCCGACCGCCCCCCAAACGAGGACGCGCGAGGTCATTGCTGCCTTGACGTTCATCTGTTCCTCCGAACGGCCCGGTCTGCCGGACCCCATGCAAATCCGTGCTTCATTGCGGCGCCTTCCGGCGGCTGTCCTGCAGTCCCGACGAGTAGTGCAGCGCGCCAGCGGCGTCCACCACCACCGCGTCGACGCCGGCGAGGGACTCCACCAGCTGCAGTCCCTTGTCCACGCCCATCACGAACACGCACTTGCTCAGGGCCTCGCTGGTCAGTCCGTCGCGCGCGATCACCGTCACGCTGCGCACGCCGGTGGGCGACTTTCCGGTGCGCGGATCGATCAGGTGGTGGTACCGCACCCCGTCCCGCTCGAAGTAGCGCTCGTAATCTCCCGAGGTCGACAGGGCAACGTCCTTCAGCGGCAGCACCGCCACCATCTCGCCGGCCTTGCGCGGATCGCGAATCCCGATGGTCCAGGGGCGCCCACGCCGGTCGCCCACGATGTGGCTGTCGCCACCCGCGGTGACGATCGCGTGGCGGATGCCCCGCTTCCTCAGGATTGCCGCGCCGTTGTCCACGGCCAGCCCCTTGGCGAATCCGCCCAGGTCGATCCGCACGCCCGGCCGCGCAAACCGGACGGTGCGTGCCTGCGGATCCAGCATCAGGTTGCGGTAGCCGATCGCGGCGCGCGCGCGCGCCAGTTCGTCGTCGGTCGGACGGATCCCCAGGCGATAGTCGTACAGGTGCCCCGCACTGGCGAAGGTGATGTCGAACGCGCCGTCGGACAGCCTGGAGAATTCGATCGATCGCGCGATGATGTCGTACATCGGCGCGCTGACCGCAACCGGTCGGTCCGAGGCGTCGCGGTTGATGCGCGACAACTCCGATTCGGGCTTGAACGGGCTCATCGTTGCGTCCACGTCATGCATCTGACCCAACACCGCCGCGATCGCGCCCTCGCCGGCGACGCGATCCGCGCTCCACAACTCGACCCGCACCGAGGTACCCATGATGGCTTCCTCGCGGCTCAACCAGGCGCCGGCGGCGTCGGCAGCAGCGTGCTCAGCGGCCACGGCACGGCGGGCGATTCTCTTCAATCCATTCAACATATAAAGAGCCGGCCACTCGTTTCTGGCCGGAAAAGCGGACGGATTGGGTACCGATTCGGCCGATTAAGCCGGCGCGCAACTTCTTCAGCCGGCCAAACGGCCGGCAGCGCGACGGACTCGATGGGATGTTTATAGCGCCGCATTGTTGGTATCGACATTAACGACGCTACTTTCTTTGTGGGAGTCCTTTCGACGGACACCGGGTCGTTCGCCCTAGACCGTTCGGCCGATTCAGTTCCGTTGGACCTGGCCGAACGCGTGTGCGATCGCACTCCGGTACGAGGCGAATTCCTGCACGTCGTTGTGGCTGCCGGCGTCGATTCGCACCAGTCGAGCATCGCGGCAAACGCTTAGCAGGCGCACGCTGTGGGTGAGCGGGATCAGGCGATCGCGGCCGCCGTGGATCAACAGGACCGGATTCGCGATCGCGCCGATGTCCTCGAAGGTCTTCAGCGGGTAGCGCAGCAGCCGCGACGGCAGCATCGGGTAGTGCAAGCGGGCCAGTTCGGCCATGCTCCAAAACGGCGAGACCAGCACCGTCAAGTCGGGCTGGATCCGCGCCGCCAGGCGCACCGCCAGCGCGGTTCCCAGCGAGCGGCCGCAGACGATCTTGCGAAGACCCCGGTAGCGGTGCGCGACCGCCTCCCATGCGGCCGCCACGTCGTCGTGCAGCTGCGCTTCGCTGCGGATCCGCCCGCCGCTCTTGCCATAGCCGCGGTAGTCGATCATGAAGAGGTCCAGATTCGCGGCCCGATACGTCTGCGTATCGACGAACCACCCGGCCAGGTTGCCGGCATTGCCGTGCAGGTAGAACACGACGCCTTTCGGGTCCGGCAGCTTCAGGTGCAGAGCCGACAGCATCGTGCCTTCGACCGCGATCCGGACTTCCTCGACATCCGGCAGCTCGAATGGATGATCGGCGGCCAGCCGCTGCGGGAAGAAGATCAGCGCCTCCTGGCGCAGCCAGACGAAAAGCAGCAGCCCCAGCAGGGCCGCGATCGCGACACCGATCGCGACCGCCATGGCGATCAGTTCGGATCCTGCACCAGGCCGATGCGCCGGCGCAGCCGTTCCGCTTCGTCGACGGCGCCGGCCTTCTCAGCGCGCGCGGCCTGCACGTTCAGCCACGCCAGCAGCGGCCGTCTCCAGCCCTGTGCGGACGCGGTTTCGACCGCCCGTCCGATCGCGTCCGGATTGGCCCGCCCGGTCTCGAACAGCACGCCGGCGGCCACCAGGCGCGGGAACGGCTCCTCGATCTTCTGCAGCGCTGCGGAGGCCGCATCGGCGCTGGCGCCCGCCGCCACCTCGCGCTGCGCGGCTGGAAGCAGGCCGATGTCCTGCTCCCGCAACCGCCCCGCCAGGAAGTCCGCGTAGGCACGCTCCGACCGGTCGGCCAGCGTCCTGAGCTTTTCAAAGCCGTCGCACGCCTCGAACTGCAGGCTGGCCACGCGCGCCGCGCAGCGGATCAACTCGATGCGGGCCAGCAGATCGGCCCGCCCGGTTCGTGCCACTTCCTGACGCGCGAGCTCGAATTGCGCGGCCTCGAGCGCGCCGTCGCCGGACAGGTACGCGGCCACCGAGCGGTCGATCGCCGCCTTCGAGCTCAGCTGCCAGTCGGGCACGGGCTGCCCGGCGCAGGCCGCGAGCAGCACCGAAGCGGCGCCTGCGGCAGCCCGCAGCGGGCGCCTTGCGAGCCTCATGGCAGTTTCAGCTCCGTGTCGCGCTTGAACGGCCATTTGCGGTCGACCTCGTCGATCAGGACCTCGACCTTGCGCAGGCTCACCTCGACCTGGGCGCGCAGCGCGCCCAGGTCGGTCGTGGCGCCGCGCACGTTGGAGGTGATGCCCTGCGCGTCCTGCAGCACCGCATCGACCTTTTTCAGCGTTTCCCGCACGTCGGCCAGCGCGCCGTTCAGCTGCACGACCGCGGCGCGGCCCTGGCTCATCAAGCCGTCGTCGCCGAACACCTGGGTGTCGGCGTGCACGGCGATGCCGTCGACCCGGGCCAGCAGCGCGTTGGTGCGATCCAGCGCCGCGACCAGCTTGGCCGCATCCTGGTCGCTGCCCAGCAGCGCCCCGAGCGCGCCATGCGCCCCCTTCAACTTCTCGGTGGTCGCCCGCACGTTGGCCAGACTCGCGCTCAAGGCCGAATCCGACGCGGTCAACGCGTTCAGGTTCTGGACCAGATCGCGCGCGGCCGATACCAGGTGCGGAATCTCGGCCGTGGCGTCGCCGATAAGGACCTTGCGCACGGCCCCGTCCTCCAGCGGCGGATCGGTCGGCACGCCGGTGTAGGCGCGGATGCTCGTGTTGCCGAGCAATCCGCGCTCCAGCGTGAACACGCTCGACTGGCGCAGCCAGTGGGCGTCGTCGCGCGGCACATCGATCGTGATGCGCGCGTTGCCGTCGGAATCCAGCTCGATGCGCCGCACCCGGCCGATCGGGAAGCCGGAAAACTTCAGATCCATGCCGACCGTGACGCCCTCCGAGTCGTCCACCAGCAGCACGAGCTGCTGGGTCGCCTCGAAGACGCCGCGTGCGTACATCACGTACACGACCGCGCCACCCACCAGCAGCAGCATCAGCAGCAGCAGCATCGCCACCTTGAGCTCCAGGCGGGGCACCGGCGGCACGGGGGTGGGGGGAGTTTGCGACATGGATCCGGACCGTCAGTAGTAGTTGCCGATCAACGAGGCCACCTCGATCAGCAGGATGGCGCTGAACATCCGCACCAGCCCGCGCATCTCGAGGCTGGAGCGCGAGCGCTGCCGGCCCGAATCGTATAGAACGGAGCCCACCGGGATCAACGAAACGGCCGCGCTCATCAGCAGGATCTTGAGCGAAAAGATTAGCGCGACTGCCGGAGCGAAGATCTGCCCGACCGTGTGCGTATAGCTGGCGAAGCCCCAGCGCGTGAAGCCGTACACGGACAGATAGGCAAGCACCAGCGTCGCTACGCTACTCACCGCCGCCAGCGTCAGCACCGCGAAGGCGCCGGCCATCACGCGCGGCAGCAGCTCGAGCAGCACCGGATCGACGCCCCGGTCCCGCAGCGATTCGAGCTCGCCGCGTGCGTGCATCGCGCCAACTTCAGACGCGTGGGGAATCGTGCAGCGCAGCGCCACGAACAGCGCGGTCGTGAGCGGAATCAGCTCCAGCACCAGCACCCGCACCACCATCTGCAGCGCGTACTGGGACAGTCCGTAGCTGTGGGCGGTGACCAGCACGATCCGGATCAGGACCAGGCTCAGCAGGGCCGACAGCACCGTGAACCACAGCAGGTTCGGCGCGATGCTGACGTAGATCCGGTGCAGCAGGGGCGCGCGGCCGGCCTGCCGGTAGCTGGAGGGCGACAACGCCAGCGCCAGGATCAGCACGCCCAGAAGGACGATCCGCCACCACTCGATGAACCAGCGCAGCGCCGAGCCGCCCAGCTCGGCTACCGCACCGCGACGCGACGACGTCAGTGTCATTGGCGCATGATAGTCAGGCGGCTCGAGGCCGCCGACCCGGGCACAATCCGCGATGTCGCGGATTCGACGTTGACGGGAGTCAAGCCGTTTGCGTGGGACCGTGCTCGAATGGTTCCGTCGGACCCGGTCGCGCGAAGTGGAGGCATCATGGTGCGAATTGCCCGGCTTCTGGCGGCCCGGCGCCGCCGGCGCATCGCGGTGGCCGTGCTGCTGATCCTGGGCGGCATCCTGCTGTGGGGTTCGGTGGCCGCACCGAGCGGCGCGGTGGCCCTGGTGCTGGGCCTTGCGCTGGAGGCGGTCGGCCTGGCGCTGGAGCACCGCGACCTGTAGGCGGCCGTCGGGACACCCGGGCAGCGCTTCCGACCGGCGCTATCGGCCCGCGCATCTCGCAGTTGCCAGCACGATGCGCCGGCCGTTGCGGTCGTGCACCAGCACACACTGCGCGGCCACCCGTACCAGATGGAAGATCTCGGGCCGACCCAATTCGCGGCCGTTCACCGGCCTTCCTTCGGCGTCGCGCGGCCACGTGCGCTCGATCACCAGCTCCGGCGAAACCGTCAAGGCGTCGCCGGCCAGCGCGACGGTGGCTGTGCCGAACTCCGACGAGACCGCCCGGACCAGTTCCGCCCGGGTGGCCGCGTCCGGCTCGATCAGCAAGGCCGGGACCCCCTTCGGCGCGGGCGCGGCGCACGCCGTGATCAGCGCGCCGCAGGCGACGGCCGCGGCAGCCCGGATCGCACGCATTGCCTCAGCGCCGCAGCACGCGATTGGTCAGGAACGGGGACTTGAACACCGCGCCATCGACCGCGGACAGTGCGCGCAGTTGCGCGCGCGGCCAGAGGCCGGAAGCAACAGGACAGGCGGCGGCACCTGCGCTTCGGAAGGCCAACGCGGCCGCCAGCCGCCCCTCGGCCGGATCGCCCAGAGCGTGCGTGAAGTCGTCTGCGACCGAGCAGCCGGGCAAGGTCGCCGGGCTGCCGGCGACGGCACCCGGCCCGTTCTGCGGCGTGAATCCATCGCTGTAGCCGCCGAAGCCCAGCTGGTTGACGCCCTGGAACTGAATCGAAAAGTACGTGGTGCCGCAGTTGTCCGCCGGATAGAAGCCGTACGGCTTGCCGCACGTGGTCGAACCGATCTGGATCACCTGGAGCCCCACACCCGTCAGGCTGTTGATCACCGATTCGCTGGCCGAACAGGTGCCAGGACCGGTCAGCACGAACACGCGTGACAGGTTCAGGCCCGGCAGCGGGGTGTTGGCGGGTGGGTTGGCGGTGAATCCCTGCGAGGTCGACAGGAACGGTGTCGGCACAATGGGCTGGCCGGTGACCGGATCCGTGGTCGGATGCTTGCCGTTGAACTGCTGCAGTTCGAACGTCTTGCCGGCGGTGGTGGCCGGGCCGGCGATCATGTACGCGAGCTCGCTTGCGATGGCCAGGTAGCCTCCGCCGTTGTAGCGGATGTCGAGCACCAGGTCCGTAACGCCGGCAGCCTGCAGCGTCGTGATCGCGCTGATCAGCGCCGGCTCGGCGGTCGCGATGTGATCGTTGAACAGCATGTAGCCAACCGTGGTGCCGCTTACGGTTCCCACGTTCTGTACGGGTGTCGAGGTGACGTTTTGGGTCGTCAGCTGGATCGTCCGCATCGTTCCGGCTGGATCCTGGATGCCGAAGGTGTGCAATTCTCCGGCGTTGGCGGGAAACAGCCCCGCGTTGAGCGTTTTCGCGCCGGCCTGGGTGTTGTCGTTGATGCTGACGGCGTCGACGCTGAGCACCTGCGCGCCGCGCGCCAGCGGCGGCGCCAGGTTGGTCGCGGGCGAGTTCGGCTCCGTGTAGCCGACCACCACGATGCGCTGCACAGCCGTCTGGCTGACGATCACCCAGGTCGCGCCGTAACCCGCCTGCACGCCGGATTGCGAGAGCGCTTCCCAGGTCGCGGTCGGATAGGTGAAGTGAAAGCGGTCCTTGGGTTTGCCGCTGGCGGTCACCGCACCGGTCTTCAGGACGTTGAAGTAGTCGACCGCCGTGGCGTAGCCCGGGAAGTTGGGGTACGTGACTTCGGCGTACCACAGGTACAGGTCGCTGGTCCAGGACGCGAGCCAGTTCTGTTCGTCGGCGAGCGTTCCCTTCCTGTCCGGGTACGGCACACCCGTGATCGGATCGACGCCGGTGCGTGGCGCGGCGCACTGTGCCGCCACGGAGGCTTCGGGCGCGAAGGTCGGGCCGCTCGTACCGGCGCTCCCGCCGCCACCACCACCGCCCCCGCCCCCGCAACAACTGAGCAGCACCGAAAGCGCCGGCACCGCCATGATTCGTACCGCGTGTGCCAACCGGTGCACCGATGCAGGCTTCGTCTGCGGGCACATCCCTCTGCCTCCCAGGGTGATCAACGGACGCGAAGGTCCTTCCAGCCGTCACGTTAACCCGGCTTCGCTGCGTTCCCGCCTTCCTGCTTCAGCGGGTTTACCCGCCGTAGCGGCTTCAGCCGCGCAGGCGGGCGAACACATCCTGCGCGTGATGGGCGAGCGTCGAGAAATGGCCTTCTCCCGCGCAAAAACGGGTGGTGCAATGCGGCAGCGCCGCGGCCAGCAGCCGGGCCGGTCCGATGGGCGTGAGGCGGTCCTGCTCGCCATGCCACAGCAGGATGTCGCGAAACGCGATTCGATCGATCGGCAGATTCCAGCTGCGCAGCAGCGCCAGAATCTCCCTGCGGTTGGCCGCGCCTCCCTGCCGACGGCTCTCGGCCATCGCGCGCAGCAGGGACGTGCGAATCAACGGACAGCGCAGCACCTCGCGATCGCAACGTGCCAGAAGCCGCGCGATGCGAAGCAACCGCCGCTCGGCGCCTGCCTCGCCGGAAGGCCGGTCAGGCAGCACCGCGCGCAGGCAGGCCTGCAGCAGGTCCGGACGATGCTGCGCAACCCACCAGCCCGCGCGCATCCAGGCCGGGGCCGCCTGCCGCACCAGTTCGGGCGGGCAGATCGAGCTGATCAAGGCGCACCCGGTGAGGCGATCGGGCATCCGGTATGCGCACGCCAGCGCATAGGCGCCTCCGGCGGATACGCCCTCGACCGCGAAGCGGCCGATCTGCAACCGGTCGGCCACCTGCGCGACATCCTCGGGCCAGTCGATCAGCGAGCGCTCCGGTGCCGGATCCGAATTGCCGATGCCTGGCCGGTCCAGTCCGATCAGGCGGACCCCGGCGGCGGCGGCCAGCTCGGCCAGCAGCATCACCTCCCACCGCGACGAGCCGTTCCCATGGAAATGAAAGACCGGGACCCCCCGGTCGTTCCCGACCTCCAGGCAGCCGATTCTTCGTCCGTCCGACAAGAACATGTCCGAACCCCGCTGATCAGGCGCGCATCCTATCCGGCGCCACACAGCCACCAGCGGCTGGACCGCGAATGCGCTAATCATCACCATCGACGACCAGGCCGTTTACTCGCTGGCCGGGGGCAACCCCACCGGAACGCCGAGGAGGACATCGACAATCCCCTGGCACGCTGCAGGGCCTGGGCGAGGCGCTCCACCCGCCGATGTTTCCAGCGCGGCCGGTAAGATAGCCCGACGTCGCCGGCCCGGGCCACTCGAAGGGCCGCCACGCAGATCGGGGGGCGCGCGCCGTGACCCGTTTCGACCGCCGGCTTGGGCGCCAGCTCACGCTCGCGTTGCTGATCAAGATCGCGCTGCTGACCGCGCTGTGGTGGGAGTTCGTTCGTCCCACCCATGTCGACCTGTCCATCGAGCGCGTGATCGCCCGCATCGGCGCCATGCCGCATCCGCAGGGAGAACCACGGTGACGCCCGACTCGCTGGTCGATCTGTCGCGGCTGCAGTTCGCCGCGACCGCGATGTACCACTTCCTGTTCGTGCCGCTGACGCTCGGAATGAGCTGGCTGCTGGTCGTGATGGAGAGCGTCTACGTCATGACCAACAGCATCGTCTACAAGGACATGACGCGCTTCTGGGGGAAGCTGTTCGGCATCAACTTCGCCCTCGGGGTGACGACCGGCATCACGCTGGAGTTCCAGTTCGGCACCAACTGGGCCTACTACTCGCACTACGTCGGCGACATCTTCGGCACGCCGCTGGCGCTCGAGGGGCTGATGGCTTTCTTCCTGGAATCAACCTTCATCGGCCTGTTCTTCTTCGGATGGGACCGCATGTCGCGGCCGCAGCACCTGCTGGTGACGCTGCTGATGGCGGTCGGCACCAACCTGTCGGCCCTGTGGATCCTGGTCGCCAACGGCTGGATGCAGAACCCCGTCGGAGCCGAGTTCAACATCACGACGATGAGAATGGAGCTCACGGACTTCCGGGCCGTACTGTTCAACCCCGACGCGCAGGCCAAGTTCGTCCACACGGTATCGGCAGGCTACGTGACCGGCTCCGTGTTCGTGCTCGCGATCTCCTCGTGGTACCTGCTGAAACGGCGTGACGTCGAGTTCGCCCGGCGCAGCTTCCGGGTCGCCGCTGCGTTCGGTCTGGCGTCGGTGCTTTCGGTGATCGTGCTGGGCGACGAATCCGGTTATACCGTCGGCGAGGCGCAGCAGACCAAGATGGCCGCGCTGGAAGCGATGTGGAATCCCGAGCCCGCGCCGGCCGGCCTGAGGATCGTCGCGGAAATCGACGAAGCGCATGCGAAGAACGATTGGGAGATCGAGATTCCATGGGTGCTGGGCCTGATCGGAACCCGATCGGTGAACAAGGAGATACCCAGCATCAGCGAGATCAAACAGCGCAATCGCGTGCGCATCGTCTCCGGCATCGAGGCGGTCGAGGCACTGCAGGCATTGCACGCCGACCCAGCCGACGCGGCCGCGCGGGCGGCGTTCGAGCGGCACCGAGCCGACCTCGGCTTCGGGCTGCTGGTGCGCCAGTTCGTCGACCGCGTCGAGGACGCAGGCCCGGCGCAGATCGAGCAGGCGGTCAACGTCTCCGTTCCGCGCGTGGCGCCGATGTTCTGGACGTTCCGATTCATGGTCGGATTCGCCTTCATGATGCTGGCGCTGTTCGTGCTGGCCTTCTGGAGCACCGTCAAGGTCCGCTGCGAACCGAAGCGGTGGCTGCTGACGTGGGCGCTTTGGATGCTGCCGGTGCCGTGGATCGCGTGCGAACTCGGCTGGTTCGTGTCCGAATATGGACGGCAGCCGTGGACGATCTACGGCGTGCTGCCGACCCACCTTTCGGTTTCCACGCTGAGCGTGGCCAGCGTGATGGGATCGCTGGCCGGGTTCCTGGTCTTCTATACGCTGCTGCTGGTGGCCGAGTTGTACCTGATGATCAAGTACGCCCGCCTGGGCCCCGGCAGCCTCGGCACCGGGCGCTACGCCGGGGAAACGGCCGGCCCGGACGCCGCATCGCGCGCGTGAGGCCCGCGGGGGAGACGGAACATGCTCGATTACGCGACGTTGAAGGTCATCTGGTGGCTGCTGATCGGGCTGCTGCTGGTCGGCTTCGCTGTGATGGACGGCCACGACATGGGCGTCGGCACGCTGCTGCCGTTCGTCGGGCGCAGCGATCTGGAACGGCGCGTCCTGATCAACACGATCGGCCCCCATTGGGAAGGCAACCAGGTCTGGTTCATCAGCGGCGGCGGCACGATCTTCGCGGCCTGGCCGCTCGTCTACGCCACCGCCTTCTCCGGTTTCTACTGGGCGATGCTTGCGGTGCTGTGGGCGCTTTTCTTCCGGCCGGTGGGCTTCGACTACCGCAGCAAGCTGGCCGATCCGCGCTGGCGCGCGACCTGGGACTGGGGCTTGTTCATCGGGGGCGCGGTGCCGCCGCTGATCTTCGGGGTCGCGTTCGGGAACCTGCTGCAGGGCGTCCCGTTCGGTTTCGACAGCCGCATGGTATCGACGTACACCGGAACCTTCTGGCAGCTGCTCAATCCGTTCGCGCTCGCATGCGGCGTGGTCGCCTCGACCATGATCACGATGCACGGCGCCGTGTATCTTGCGCATCGCACCGAGGGTGACCTACAGCGCCGGGCGGCGGCGGCGGCGCGCATCTTCGGACCACTGGTGCTGGTCGGGTTCAGCGCCGCCGGCATCTGGCTCGCCAAGGGCATCGACGGCTACGTGCTCACATCCGCCATCGACCCGGGCGCCGCCGTCAATCCGACCACCAAGACGGTCGTGCGCGAGGCCGGTGCCTGGCTCGCCAACTATCACAAGGCGCCCGCGACGATGCTGCTGCCGGCGCTGGTCTACCTCGGGGTAGCGGCGATGCTGCTGTTGCTTGCGGCGGGACGGACCGGCCTTGCATTCGTGGCCTCGTCGCTGGCGCTGGCGGGCGTGATCGTCACCGCCGGCGCGTCGATGTTCCCGTTCGTGATGCCCTCTTCGAGCACGCCCAACCACAGCTTGACGGTGTGGGACGGCGTCTCCAGCCACCTTACGCTGGACCTGATGCTGTGGGCCACATTGATCCTGGTGCCCATCATCGTCCTGTACACGGGATGGGCCTACAAAGTGATGGCTGGCAAGGTTACCTCCGCCTACGTGCGCGGAAACGACCACAGCGCCTACTGACGGCGGACTCTTCCGGAGCGCATCGATGTGGTATTTCTCTTGGATACTGGGGATCGGGTTCGCCGTGCTGCTCGCGATCCTGAACGCGATGTGGGGCGAGGCCCAGGACTCGCGCGCCGGCGAGGCTGGCGCCGATTCGCGTTCAGAAGTAGCGGGCGATCTTCAGTAGCACGCTTCCCGACTGCGGCAGGCTGCCGAAATCGGAGTGGCGCACGCCGAAGTCGACCAGCAGCAGGGCGCCGACGGTCCAGCGGTCGGACAGGTAGTAGTCCGCGGTCAGCTGGACCCGGCCCGAGCCGTCCAGCAGATCGGTGGCCACGAAGCCGCTCAACTCCAGTTTCGGAATGAACGCGTCGACCCAGTCTGCTCTCAGGAATGCGGCGCTGCGGCTGAGCTGGTCCTGCTGGTCCAGGGCGTAATCGCGGATGTACCAGAGCTCGCCCGCGACGGGCGACCGGCTGGACGCGCCCGCGCCCGCACGAAACCAGTTGTCCCAGTCCGCGCCCGAAAAGCCGGCCTGGTCGCAGTCGAACTCGAGATTGAACGTGATCTTCGGCTGCGCGGTCGTGTAGGACGCGCCCGCCGCCAGCTCGCTGCGGAAGCGCTGGCGCGAATCCTCCGGCAGCACGGCGGGCGCGCCCGGCGGCAAGGACCCGGTGGCGCGGCCGAAGCGCAATGCGTCGTCGATCAGGCTGGCGCGCGGGCCGCCCGACCATTCGACGTAGGCGACGAGGCTGCGGCCGAGGCTTTCGGCGAGGTTGAGCCCCCAGCGGGTGCGGCCGTTGTCGTGGTAAGCGAGAAACTCCGGGCTGACGCCCTCGGTCAGGTCGACGCTGCCCTTCAGCAGGAAACGGTCCTGCGCGTTGGTCCGGTCGAACATCGGATCGAAGCTGTGCAGGTCGAAATTGGTGTAGATCGGGCTGGCCGACGCGACCGCCGGCGCGTAGGCCGCCGTCAGCGAGCCGCCCGCCCAGATGCGCTGCGCCCTCAGCATCAGCGTGCCGAGTCGGTCCTCGCGCAGCACGACCGGATCGGCCGACAGCGGCTCGACCACCGCGCGCGTCTTGAAGAAGTCGGTCGGATTGAAGCCCAGGCCGACGCCGCTTTTCACGTTGATGCGGCCGGCGTCGACGAAAACGCGCTCCAGCGGCTCCCAGCTGGCGTACGCCTCCCGCAGGTCGTTGGTCACGTTCTCGTGACTCGGGAAATCCAGGCGATCTTCGGCCCGCACGTTCAGGCGCCCGCTGTAGGTCAGGCTGACGTCGCTTCCGACGTGCCACTCGGTGCGCGCGTCGAACAGCAGCCGCTCCTCCCAGTCGGAGGGCTGCGGCGGCGGAAAGGCGACCGCAAGGCCGGTGCGGGCCCAAGCCTGGGTGGCGGCGAATTCGATGTAGAGCTTTCTCGTTGCGCCGGCCGGCGCCGCCGCGTCGGCTCCCGCGCCGACCGGGACCTGCGCCGGCTTCGGGATCAGGTCCAGGTCCTTGTCTTCGTCGGCCGGCGGGTCCGCCAGCGCCGCGCCGGCCGCCAGCGCCAGGCCCAGCAGCAGCAGACGGCGCGCCCGAGCGGTCATTTGACCTGCAGGCGGGGCAGGTAGTCGCGCTGAAACCAGGCTTCCGGGATGTCCTGGGCCGCGTACTCGCCGAAGGCGGCCGTCGTCGCCAGCGAGGAGTCGATCGCGTCGATGATGATCGCCTCGGTGGGGCGCACGGCGCCCAGTCTTTCGGCGAAGTTGCGGAAGTACAGGATCTTCAACAGGCGGCCGCTGTCGGAGTAGAACTTGCCCTTGATCGGGTGGAAGCTTCCCTGCTCGACCCAGTACTCGATGCGGTTGTAGGTCGCCAGATCGGTGGCGGCCTTCAAGTCCAGGTGCCAGCACTGGCGCGGCTGGCGCAGCGCGTCGTCGATCTTCTCGGTTCCGACGATGGCCGCCGTGTAGTCGGCCGCCAGGTTCACCGTCAGGATGTCGCCGATGGCCGCCTGCCCGATCAGGCGCTGCTGCGCCGAAATGCGCACGCTCACCTTGGAGTCCGGGTCGAAGAACCACAGCGAGCGGCCGTCGAGCAGCACCCGCTTGCCGGCGTCGCGCGCGGGCTCCACGTACTGCACCAGGTTGCGGAACTGGCGGCTGGCCGGGTCCTCCTTGGAGAACAGCGCCAGCTTGTCGTGATTGCGCTCCTGGCCGTTGACGTATTCGGTCAGCGTCAGCGTGGTGCGGAACGGCTGACCCGGATTCCTCACCTTGTCGGTCGCGACGACGATTTCCTGAGCCGTCTGGGCGAGCGCGGTGCCGCCGAGCAGCAGCGCGCACGCGATGGATCCGAGGCGGGATGCGAAGCTCATGGCGGCCTCACACGTGCCTGAGCGCATCGACCACCGGCAGACGAGCCGCCCGGTTGGCCGGAAGCAGCGCGGCCAGCGTCGCCACCGCGGCCAGTCCGACCCACGCGCCGATCACCAGCAGCGGGCGCCCCGCCACGTCCAGGCGCAAGGGAACCTCGTTGACGTTGCCCGGCGGAATCCAGGTGAGCCCGACGTGATTGATCAGCGCAGCCACCAGCAATGCCAGCGCCGCTCCGGTGGTGGCGCCGATCGCTCCGATCAGCGATCCTTCGATCGTGAACTGGGTGCGGATGCCGCTGCGTCGCACGCCCATGGCGCGGATCGTCCCGATCTCGTTGGTCCGCTCCATGACGTTCATCGTCATCGTATTGACCACCGCAAACAGCACGATCACGCCCATCACGAGCGCGATGAACAGGAATATCGAGCTGAACATCCGCACCACCTGACCGTAGAACGGCGTCAGCTCGCCGAAATCGCGCACCTCCAGGCCCAGGCCGTTCTGCCGGAAAAGCGCCGCCAGGCGCGCCCGCGCCGCCGGCAGGTCCTCGCTGCGGCGAAGCTGCAGCACGATCCCGGTCACCTTGTGCTCGCCACGGCCGTACACGAGCTGCTGCGCCAGGGCCAGGTGCATCGCGATGAAGTTGTCGTCGAGCTCCTTCACGCCCTGGGGTTCGCCGCCGCTGACCGTCAGGCCGACCACGTTCGGCGCGCCACCGGCGGTGGCGGCCAGAAGATCGATCTGGGGCATCTGCTTCGGGCCCGGCCCGCCAGCGGGCAGATCGCTCAGCTCGAGCTGCGCGATGTCGGGCCGGGTGGCCGGCCTTTCGGGGCCCGGCGCAGCGGACGCCGCCGGCAGCGGCGGGCAGCCCGCCAGTGCGAGCGGCGCGCACAGACCGAGCACGCGCGCCAGCCCCACGCCGATCAGCCCGCGGGACGGGTCGGCATCGGACAGCCGCGGATCGGGCGCATAACTGCGGCTGGCGCCGAATTCGTCCCACTGGCGCATGCGCTCGCGATCGGAAGGAACCAGGCCGACGCCCATGAAGGTCTTGGACGCCTCGACGCCGCCGCTGAAATTGCCGGCGATGCCGACCAGCGACTGGGTCGGGGTGAGCACGGCAATCATCGGCCCCAGCACCGCGTCGCGCTCGATCAGCTTCATCACGTCCCGGTAGCGATCGATCCCGTAGGCGGCCGGATTGCCCGCGCCCAGCAGGAAGTAGCCGTCTCGAAACACGGTCAGGTGGCCGATGCGCTGGACGTTGTTGGTCTCAAGGCCCGCGAAGATGTACGACGCGAACCCGCCGAACAGCAGCATCGCCAGCGCGCCCGCGGCCACCGCCGAACCCGTCATCATCGAGCGCCGCAGGTTGCGCAGCATGTTGCGGAATGCGATCTTGATCAGCATCTTCATCGTGCGCTCCTGTGGTCGACCAGCTCGCCGTCCCGGATCGCGTAGGTCTCGTCGGCATAAGACATCAGCTGCGGGTCGTGGGTCGCGAAAATGAACGTCGTGCGCGACTGCGCCTGGACGTGGCGCATCAGTTCGATGATCGATGCCCCGGTCGCCGAATCCAGGTTCGCCGTGGGCTCGTCCGCCAGCACCAGCTGCGGGCCTTTCACGAGCGCGCGGGCGATCGCGACCCGCTGGCGCTGGCCGCCCGACAGCTCGTTGGGACGGCGCGCCGCCTGCCCGCCCAGTCCCACAGCCTCGAGCATCTCCAGCGTACGCCGGCGCCGCTCCTGGGCGTCCATGCCCACCAGCAGAAGCGGATATTCGACGTTCTCGTATGCGGAAAGGACCGGAACCAGGCTGAACGTCTGGAAGATGAAGCCGATGTTGCGCGCCCGGAAGTCCGAGACGTCATCGTCGGCGAGATCCCCGATGTTCTGGCCACAAACCTCGACCGTTCCGCTGGTGGGCGTATCGATGCAGCCGACCAGATTCAGCAGCGTCGTCTTGCCGCTGCCCGAGGCCCCGATCACCACCGAGAAGCGGTGCGAAGGGATCTCGAGGCTGATGCCCTTCAGCGCCGCCACGTCGACCGCGCCCGAACGGTAGGTCTTCGCCACGGCACTGAACCGAACCACCGCGGCGGCAGCGCTGGCAGCCGCGGAGACCTCCTGAAAGCCGACGTTCGCTGTCACGTTCCCTCCCGACTGCCGTTGTGGTACCGTTTGGTACCGATGCAATGCATCCTACGGTACCGATCGGTACCATGTCAAGGGGCTGTTGTGGGACGCGCCGAGCACGCGGACAAGACGAGTGGGCCAGCCGCGCCGGAAGACCCGGTCCGATGGAGGATCCTGTCGGCCGCGTTTGCGGCTTTCAAGGCGCACGGGTTCGCGCAGGCCAGCACGCTGGAGATCGCCACCCGCGCCAAAGTGTCCAAGCGCGAGCTGTACGCGCTGTTCGGAAGCAAGCAGCAGATGCTGATCGAGTGCATCTGCGCGCGCGCGCAGCGAATGCGCCTGCCGCCCGACTGGCCCGCGCTGCGCGATCGGCGCGATCTCGATACGGCGCTCACGGAATTCGGATCCGTACTGCTGCGCGAGATCAGCGACCCGGACGTGATCGCGGTGTACCGTCTCGCGATCGCCGAAGCCGATCGCTCGCCGGAAGTGGCGCAGGCGCTCGACGTGCACGGACGGCAGTCGAGCTGCGCCGCATTGCGGGGGCTGCTGGAACAGGCCCAGTCGGCCGGCCTGCTGGAGGCCGCCGATGCGGGTGCGATGGTCGCCCGGTTCATGGCCCTGCTGCTGGACGACGTGGTGATGGGGCTGGCGCTGGGACTGGCCAAGCGGCCCGGCCCGGAAGAGATCCGGCGGCGTGCCCGCGAGGCGGTGGATGCGTTCCTGGTGCTCCACCCGCAACGGGGCGAATCGAGGCCGACTTGAGTCGGACCGCCGGCGCCCAGGTGCGGTGATGGCGTACCGGCCCTAGAATCGACGCCTTCCGACTACCGCCGCGAGGGGCAACCGATGGGCGGGAAACTTCGCCGTACTGCGGGCGACGACGGCCGGCGCCGGTTCCTGCAGCAGGCGCCGCTGGCCGCGGCTGCCGTGGCGCTGTCGGCGCCGGTGATCCCGGCTGCCGCCCAACAGCCGGCAACGCCGGCGCGCGCAATACCGCCACCGGATCCGGTCGCCGAGACGCAGCCGCCGGCGGCCGACCCGTCCACCCAGACGAGCAGCGGCGGCGACTTCATGGCCGAGGTGATCAACACGCTGGGCATCGATTACCTCGCCATCAATTGCGCCTCGAGCTTCCGCGGCCTGCACGAGGCGGTCATCAACCACACCGGAAACCGGCCGGAGATCCTGACCTGCCCGCACGAGGAGATCGCCGGGTCGATGGCGCAGGGCTACGCCAAGATCGAGGGCAAGCCGATGGCCGTGGCCTGCCATGGCACCGTGGGCCTGCAGCACGCCTCGATGGCGATCTACAACGCGTGGTGCGACCGGGTCCCCGTCTACGTGGTGATCGGCAACATCGTCGAAGCCGACAAGCGCGGCCTGCGCGGCGAATCGGTCCATTCGGCCATCGACCCGGCTGCCCAGGTGCGCGATTTCGTCAAGTGGGACGACCAGCCGGCGTCGCTGCAGCATTTCGCCGAATCGGCCGTGCGCGCCTACAAAGTCGCGCTGACGCCGCCGATGGGGCCGGTGCTGCTGTCGCTCGATGCGGAGCTGCAGGAGAACCCGATCGCCGACCGCCAGCGGCTGCGTATTCCGAAGCTCGCGACCGTGGTGCCCCCGGTCGGGGATCCTGGCGCGATCGCCGAGGCCGCACGGCTGCTGGCCGACGCCCAGGCGCCGGTGATCATCGTGGACCGGCTCGCGCGCACACCCGCCGGCATGGCGCGCCTGGTGGACCTGGCCGAAGCGCTCCAGTGCGCAGTCATCGACGAGGCGGGCCGCATGAACTTTCCGTCGCGCCATCCGCTGAACCAGAGTTTCCGGCGCGCGGCCGCCGTGCGCGACGCCGACGTGATCCTCGCGATCGAGATGAACGATCTGTGGGGCGCCCTGAATTCGTTCATGGATCGGATCGAGCGCAGTTCCCGGCCGATCTTCAAGCTGGGCACCAAGATCGTCACGCTCGGCACCCGCGACCTGTACCTGAAAGCCAACTTCCAGGACTTCGGCCGCTTCAGCGAGGTGGATCTGGCCATTGCCGGCGACGGCGAGGCCAGCCTGCCGATCCTGACCGAGCAGATCCGGCGCAGCCTCGATGCCAACCGCAGGTCTGCGCTGGAGGAGCGCGGCCGCACGCTGGCCGAGGCGCACCAGGCCGCGCTCGAACAAGCCAGGTCGGACGCGACCATCGGCTGGGACGCCAGCCCGATCACGACCGCGCGGCTGTGCGCGGAACTGTGGGCCCAGATCCGGAACGAGGACTGGTCGCTGGTCGGCAACGGGATCCGGGTGACGTGGCCGCACCGCCTGTGGAATTTCGACAAGGCGTATCGGTGGAACGGACTGTCGGGCGGATTCGGCCTGGGATACAACGCGCCGGCCTCGGCGGGCGCGGCCCTCGCGAACAAGCGCCACGGCCGGCTCAGCATCGCGATCCAGGGCGACGGCGACCTGATGTACGCGCCGGGCACGCTATGGACCTGCGCGCATCACCGCATCCCGATCCTGTACGTGATGCACAACAATCGCGCGTATCACCAGGAGTTCATGTGCCTGCAGGCGATGGCCGCGCGCCGCAGCCGCGGCATCGTCAACGCCGACATCGGCACCACGCTGGCCGATCCGTACATCGACTTCGCCAGCCTGGCCAAGGGATTCGGCGTGTATGCGCACGGACCGATCACGGATCCGAGGGAACTGGGCCCGGCGCTGAAACGCGCGCTGGCCGTGGTCAAGCGCGGCGAGCCCGCGCTGCTCGACGTGGTCACCGATCCGCGCTGAAGGACCCGCACGATGACCCGCAGCCACCGGCAGATCGCGCTCGCGCTCGGTCTGGCCGCGCTCGGCGTGTGCGCGACAGCACGATCGCAGAATGCGCCAGCCGGCGATCCCGTCAACGGAAAGCGCGTTTACCTGCAGGTCGGATGCTTCGCCTGCCACGGCCGGGCCGGCCAGGGCGGTGCTTACAACTACCCGACGCCGCCGCTGGCGCAGACCAAACTGCCGGTCGAAGCGTTCAGGCTCATCGTGCGCTCAGGCCCGAACGAGATGCCGGCCTACGCGGAGCCGGTGCTGTCCGACAAGGACCTCGCCGACATTCACGCCTTCGTCCGCTCGCTGCCCGGACCGCGCCCGGCGAAAGACATACCGCTGCTGAATCGCTGATGGGGCGCGGTCCGGCGCTGGTTGCGCCCTTCGTCGCTAAATCGCGCCGATGATCTTCCTCATTTCGTCCAGCGAGAAGCCGCGCAGCGTCTCGGTCCGCACGTTGCCCTGAGAACCGAGCTTCAGCAAGGCCGCGGTAACCGCTTCGTCGGTGCCTTCGCCGACGAGCACCAGGTCGTAGCGGCCCACCGTGTAGTAGATGCCCTTGACGCTGACGCCGCTCTTTTCGGCGGTCGCCTTGAAAGCCGCGTACCGGTCGGGTGACTCCTTGACACTCCGGATTCCCTGATCGGTGAAATTCACCAGGCTGATAAACGTCGCCATCTTTCGCCTCCAATCGTTCGAGATCCATTGAACTTTGCGCGTCCGGTCCGATGAAACCGCGCCGGGGCGCGCCTGCCTAAGGTACTCGCGTTTACCCGGGCCCTGGTTTTCCGCCTCTGAAACCGATCACATGTTCGCGTACGGCCGAAGCCGGATCAGGTCTTGAGCCGGTAGCCGGTCCTGAAGATCCAGATCACGACCGCCAGCCCTGCCAGAAAGAACCCCAGCGTCGCGGCCAGGCTGATCGCGACGCTGACGTCCGCGCTGCCGTAGAAGCTCCAGCGAAAGCCGCTGATCAGATACACGACCGGGTTGAGCAGCGTGACGGTGCGCCAGGCCGGCGGCAGCATGTCGATCGAATAGAAGGCGCCGCCCAGGAAGGTGAGCGGCGTCATCACCAGCATCGGTATGAACTGCAGCTGCTCGAAGCTGTTGGCCCAGATGCCGATGATGAAGCCCAGCAGGCTGAACGTGGCGGCCGTCAACACCAGGAAGCCCACCATCCAGACCGGATGCAGGATGTGCATCGGAATGTAGAAGGTCGCGGTGATGAGGATGATCAGTCCGAGCGCGATCGACTTGGTGGTCGCCGCCCCGACGTATGCCAGCACGATCTCCAGCGGCGACACCGGCGCCGACAGGATCTCGTACATGGTGCCGGTGAACTTCGGGAAGTAGATCCCGAACGAGGCATTGGACAGGCTCTCGGTGAACAGCGTCAGCATGATCAGCCCGGGCACGATGAAAGCGCCATACGGCACGCCGTGCACCTCGGTCATCCGGCTGCCGATCGCGGCGCCGAATACGACGAAATAAAGCGACGTCGTGATCACCGGCGTGAGCAGGCTCTGCATCAGCGTGCGCATGGCGCGTCCCATCTCGAGCTTGTAGATGGCCCACACGCCGTGCCGGTTGAAAATCAGCGCGCTCACGACCGCACCCGCTCGCGCTCGCTCACCAGGCTGACGAAGATCTCCTCCAGGGAACTTTGCCTCGTGTTCAGGTCGTGGAAGGCGATGCCAAGCTCGCCCATCCGCTTGAGCAGCGCCGGCACGCTGCCCTCGTCGACCGAATCGAAGCGGTACTCGATCTCGCGGCCACCGTCCCTCAGCGCCAGCGACCAGCCGTGCAGCGCCGCCGGGATTGCGGGCATCGGATCGCGCAGATGCAGCGTCAGCTGCTTCTTGCCGAGCTTCTTCATCAGCTCGGCCTTGTTCTCCACCAGGATCAGCTCGCCCTTGTTGATCACGCCGATGCGGTCGGCCATCTCCTCGGCCTCGTTGATGTAGTGCGTGGTCAGGATGATCGTGACGCCGGAATCGCGCAGCCCGCGCACCAGCGCCCACATGTCGCGGCGCAGCTCCACGTCCACCCCCGCGGTGGGTTCATCCAGGAACAGGATCTGCGGCTCGTGCGACAGCGCCTTGGCGATCATCACGCGGCGCTTCATCCCGCCCGACAGCGTCATGATGCGCTCCTCGCGCTTGTCCCACAGCGACAGGTCGCGCAGCAGCTTCTCGACGAACCCAGGGTCGGGAGCGCGTCCGAACAGCCCGCGCGAAAAGCTCACGTTGGACCACACCGACTCGAAGGCATAGATGCTCAGTTCCTGCGGCACCAGGCCGATCGTCGAGCGCGCGGCGCGGTAATCGCGCACGATGTCGCGCCCGTCGACCAGCACCCGGCCCGCGGTGGGCGTCACGATGCCGCAGACGATGCTGATCAGAGTCGTCTTGCCGGCCCCGTTGGGCCCGAGCAGCGCGAAGATCTCGCCCTTGCGGATCTGAAGATCGACGCCCTTGAGCGCCTGCAGGCCGGACGCATAGGTCTTGGTCAGGTTCGAAACGGAGATGATCGGCCGCATCGGGCCATGTTATCGCAGGCCATGATCCCGCGGCCGAGGCGGTGACGGTGCGCCTTTGGTCAGACGTCCGGCCGGGCCGTGACACAATCGACCGGGTCGAGCACACGCAACCGCACCGATGAATCAACCATCCGGGCCCTTCGACCCCAGCGCCTATTTCGACGAAGGCGTGGCGGCGCGATACGACCAGGGCATCCGCCTGTCCTGCCCGAGTTACGACGCCCTGCATCAGATGGTCGCGCCGTGGCTCGAACTCCTGCCGGCCGATGCGGCATTCCTGTCGGCCGGCGCCGGCACCGGCGCCGAGATCGTCGCGCTCGCCCAGCGATTCCCGACCTGGCGGCTGGTCGGCATCGACGTCTCGGGCGACATGCTCCAGGAATGCCGGCGGCGGATCGCGCAAGCGGGGATCGCGAATCAGGTCGACCTGTTCCAGGGGCGGTTGGAGGACTACCGGGCGCCGGCGCCGTTCGATGCGGCCTCGTCGATCTTCGTGGCCCACTTCATCAAGGGCCGGGACGAGAAGCTGGCCTACTTCCGATCGATCGCGGCCAGCCTCAAACCGGGTGCAAGCTTAGTGCTGGCGGACCTGTACGGCGACCGGCGCTCGCCCGATTTCGTCCGCCTGTTGCAGGCCTGGCTCATTTCCTACATGTCCCGCGGCATCTCGGCCGAGAACCTGGCGCAGGACGTCACCCACATCATGCGCAACATCGCCTTCATCCCGGAAGACGAACTGCTGGCGCTGTTGGGCGAGGCCGGATTCGTCAATCCGCTCAGGTTCTACCAGGCGTTCCTGTTCGGCGGCTGGGTGGCCACGCGCGCCGGGTGAAGACGGGAGTGTCTCAACCGCCCAGCTTGCGACGCAGTATCTCGTTGACCTGGGCCGGGTTCGCCTTGCCGCGCGTGGCCTTCATCGCCTGTCCGACCAGCGCATTGAACGCCTTGTTCTTGCCGGACTTGAACTCCGCAACCATCCCGCCATGGGCGGCCAGCACCTGATCGACGATCGCCTCGATCGCACCAGCGTCGGAGATCTGCCGCAACCCTTGCGCGTCGATATAGGCGTCGACCGACTCGGCCCTGCCGTCCCACAACGCCGCGAACACGTCCTTCGCCATCTTCTGGTTGATGGTGCCGTCGTGGATGCGCGACACGAGCGCCGCCAGCTGCGCCGGCGCGACCGGGCACTGCCCGGCCGCCAGCCCGGCGGCGTTCAGGGCCGCCGACAGCTCGCCGGTTATCCAGTTCGCCACCGCCTTCGGGTCGGGAGCGGCGCGTGCCGCCGCCTCGAAGTAGCGGGCCAGGGCGCGCGAAGAGGTCAACAGCGCCGCGTCGTAGCTGCCGAGCCCGAACTCGGCGGCCAGCCGGGCGCGCATCGCCTCCGGCAGCTCGGGCAGCTGCTGGCGCACGCGCTCGATCCACTCGGCCGGAACCTGCAACGGCAGCAGATCCGGGTCCGGGAAGTAGCGATAGTCCATCGCGTCTTCCTTGGAGCGCATCGACCGCGTCTGATCGGCGTCCGCGTCGTACAGGCGCGTTTCCTGCACGACCTGCCCGCCATCCTCGATCAGCTCGATCTGGCGGCGGATCTCGTGCTCGATCGCCTGCTGCAGGAAGCGGAAGCTGTTCAGGTTCTTGATCTCGACCTTGGTGCCGAGCCGGGCATCGCCCGCGGGGCGAACCGACACGTTGGCGTCGCAGCGGAAGCTGCCTTCCTGCATGTTGCCGTCGCAGATGTCCAGCCAAACGACCAGCGCGTGCAGCGCGCGCGCGTAGGCGACCGCTTCCGCGCTCGAACGCATGTCGGGCTCCGACACGATCTCCAGCAGGGCCATGCCGGCACGGTTCAGGTCGATCCCGGACTGGTCGCGGAAGGCTTCGTGCAGCGACTTGCCGGCATCCTCTTCCAGGTGCGCGCGCGTCAATCGAACGGTCTTCGCGTACGGCTCGCCGGTCCGGGGCGACACCAGGCAGCCGATCGCGCCGCCCTGCACCACCGGCAGCTCGTACTGGCTGATCTGGTAGCCCTTGGGCAGGTCGGGGTAGAAGTAGTTCTTGCGGGCGAACACCGAGCGCTCGGCGACGCGCCCTCCGACCGCGCAACCGAGGCGGATCGCGTATTCGACCGCGGCCTCGTTCAGCACCGGCAGCACGCCCGGCAGCGCCAGGTCGATCAGGCTCGCCTGCGTGTTGGGCTCGGCGCCGAACGCGGTCGGGGCCGGCGAGAAGATCTTCGATTGCGTCAGCAGCTGGACGTGCGTCTCCAGCCCGATCACCGCTTCCCACTGAGCCGCCATCGGAGCGCTCCCGTTCAAAAGCCCGGCGGAACGCGCCGGTGCCAATCGGTCGCCGCCTGGTAGCGGTGCGCCACGCCCAGCAGCCGCGCCTCGTCGAAATAGTTGGCGATCAACTGCAGTCCCACCGGCCTGCCGCGGTCGCCGAACCCGCACGGGATGCTCAGGCCCGGCACGCCGGCCAGGCTGCCCGGCACCGTGAAAAGGTCCGCCAGGTACATCGATACCGGATCGGCCGCCTTCTCGCCGAAATCGAAAGCCACGCCGGAGGTGACCGGCCCGGCGATGATGTCGCACCGCTGGAACGCGCGCTGGAAGTCCTCGGCGATCAGGCGCCGCACCTTGGCTGCCTTCAGGTAGTAGGCGTCGTAGTACCCGTGCGACAGCACGTAGGTGCCGACCAGGATGCGGCGCTTTGGCTCGGCGCCGAAGCCCTCGGCGCGCGTCTTCTCGATCATGTCGATCAGGTCGTTGAACCGCGGAGCGCGGTAGCCGTAGCGCACGCCGTCGAAGCGAGCGAGGTTGCTGGAGGCTTCGGCCGGCGCCACCACGTAGTAGACCGGAATGCCCAGCGGCGCGTTGGGCAGCTCGATCTGGACCAGGCTGGCGCCGAGCTCCCGGTATTGGTCCAGGGCCGCACGCACGGCCGACTCCACCGCAGGCTGCAGTCCCGGCCCGAAGAACTGCGCCGGCACGCCGATCCGCACGCCGCGCAAGTCGGTCTGCAGGGCGCGGGCGAAATCCTCGTCCGCGCGCTGCACGCTGGTGGAGTCGCGCGGATCGAAGCCCAGCATCGAGTTGAACACAAGAGCGCAGTCCTCGGCGCTGGCCGCAAGCAGGCCGGCGGTGTCCAGGCTCGAGGCGAACGCGATCATGCCCCAGCGGGAGGGCCGCCCATAGGTCGGCTTCACCCCGGTCACCCCGCTGAAGGCAGCCGGCTCGCGGATCGAGCCCCCGGTGTCGGTGGCGGTGGCCACCGGCGCCAGCCGCGCGGCCACGGCGGCCGCCGACCCGCCCGAGGAACCGCCCGGCACCGCGGCCGCGTCCCAGGGGTTCAGCACGTTGCCGAAGGCGCTGTTCTCGTTGCTCGAACCCATCGCGAACTCGTCACAATTGAGCTTGCCCAGGCACACCATGCCGGCGCCGGCCAGCCGCTCGACCACGGTCGCGTCGAACGGGCTCATGTAGCCCTCCAGCATCCGGCTGCCGGCGGTCGAGGCCCAACCGCGCGTGACAAAGATGTCCTTGTGGGCGATCGGCATGCCCAGCAGCGCTCCGCGCTCGCCACGCGCCCGCCGGGCGTCGGCCGCCCGCGCCTGCCGCAGCGTCAGCTCCGGGCGCACGTCCAGGAACGCGTTCAGCGTCCGGTGGCTGTCGATGCGTGCCAGGAAATGGTGGGCCAGCTCGACCGCCGAGACCTCGCGGGCGTCGAGCAGCCGGGCAAGCTGCGCAAGCCCGCTATGCGCAAGTTCGGTCAACGGCGCCACCCGGCGCAGGTCCCGGCCAGGTCCGCGCGCATCATTCGATCACCCGCGGCACCAGGAACAGGCCGTCCTGCTGCGCCGGAGCGTTGCGTAGCAGCTCGGCGCGGTCCGGCGGCGGCCCGGCCACGTCCTCCCGCAGGCGCTGCACGCCGTCCAGCGGGTGCGTCATCGGCGCCACCTCGGCGGTGTCGACCCGTCCGATCTGCTCGATCATCGCGAAGATGTCGTTCAGCTGGGTCACCGCGGCAGTCGCCTGCTGGTCGGTGATCTGGATGCGCGCGAGGCGGGCGATCCGGTGAACGTCGGCAAGGGTCAGCGGCATCTTGGCGCGGGTCTGGATCTGGGGTCGGTCGGGTGGGAGCGGCTCATCCGGACGGACGCCGCCTGCTGAATGTGTCCCGGCATTTCGTCTATTATGGCGCACCTGCAAAACGAGCCCGCCTCCGCGCTCCGCGCTTCGGCGGGCCGACTTTTTTGGTACACCCATTCACCGGAGCCTTAGCGCGGTATGTTCGGCTTCCTACGCAGTTATTTCTCCAACGATCTGGCCATCGACCTGGGCACCGCGAACACGCTGATCTACGTGCGCGGCAAAGGCATCGTGCTGAACGAACCCTCGGTGGTGGCGATTGCCCGCGAAGGCGGTCCCAACGCGAAGGAGGTGGTGCGCGCGGTGGGCCTGGAGGCCAAGCAGATGCTGGGCCGCGTGCCCGGTAACATCGAGGCGATCCGCCCGATGAAGGACGGCGTGATCGCCAACTTCACGGTCACCGAGCAGATGCTGAAGCACTTCATCAAGGCGGTGCACCCGTCCAGCCTGCTGGCACCCAACCCGCGCATCATCATCTGCGTGCCGTGCGGCTCCACCCAGGTCGAGCGGCGCGCGATCAAGGAATCGGCCGATGCGGCCGGCGCCAGCCAGGTGTTCCTGATCGAGGAGCCGATGGCGGCGGCGCTGGGCGCCGGGCTGCCGGTGTCCGAGGCGTCCGGCTCGATGGTGGTGGACATCGGCGGCGGCACCACCGAGGTGGGCGTGATCTCGCTGGGCGGCATGGTGTACAAGGGTTCGGTTCGGGTCGGCGGGGACAAGTTCGACGAGGCGATCATCAACTACATCCGCCGCAACTACGGAATGCTGGTGGGCGAGCCCACCGCCGAGGCGATCAAGAAAGAGATCGGATCGGCCTTCCCGGGCTCCGAGGTGCGCGAGATGGAGGTGAAGGGCCGCAACCTGTCGGAAGGCATCCCGCGCAGTTTCACGATCTCCAGCAACGAGATCCTGGAGGCGCTGACAGATCCGCTGAACCAGATCGTCTCGGCCGTGAAGATCGCGCTGGAGCAGACTCCGCCGGAGCTGGGCGCGGACATCGCCGAGCGCGGCATGATGCTGACCGGAGGCGGCGCGCTGCTGCGCGACCTGGACCGCCTGTTGATGGAAGAGACGGGCCTGCCGGTCGTCGTGGCCGAGGATCCGCTCACGTGCGTGGTGCGCGGCTGCGGGATCGCGCTGGAGCGGATGGACAAGCTTGGCTCCGTGTTCGCACACGGTTGAAGCGGCGCGCGGGAACGCCCTCGCAGGGCCGTAGCCGGCCATGGAATACGGACCGCCGCCGCTATTCAACCAGGGCGTTTCGGCCCGCGCCCGGCTCGCCTTCTTCTCGTTCCTGGCGGTGCTGCTGATCGTGATCGATGCCCGCGTGAATGCGTTGGATACGATCCGCATCGGCGTGGGCGTGATGCTGTACCCACTGCAGCGCGCGCTGCTGTGGCCGCGCGACGCGCTGGTTTCCACTGCCCGTTACCTGAACACGGTGGGAAGCCTGACGCGCGAGAACGAACGGCTGCGCGAAGGTGCGGCCGAGCAGGCCGCGCAGGTGCTGCAGGACCAGCAGCTGCGCCAGGAAAACAACCGTCTGCGCCAGCTGCAGGGGCTGCGCGAGCGCACCAAGGCCAAGACGCTGACGGTGCAGGTGCTGTATGAGCCGCGCGACCGCTTCACGCACAAGCTGGTGATCGATCGCGGCTCTTCGGACGGCGTGGTCGCGGGCAATCCGGTCATCGACGAGCAGGGCGTGGTCGGCCAGGTCACGCGCGTGTTCCCGATGGTGTCCGAGGTCACGGTGCTGACCGAGCGCGACCAGTCGATCCCGGCCGAGGTCGTGCGCAACGGGCTGCGTTGCGTCGCCTTCGGCGGGTCCGAGCCGGGCACCCTCGAATTGCGCTTCCTCGCCGCCAACGCCGACGTCAGCAGCGGCGATACGATCGTCACCTCGGGACTGGATGGACTGTATCCGCCGGGGCTACCGGTCGGAACCATCGCGCGCGTGGAACGCGACGTGAAGGACCAGTTCGCGCGCGTGATCGTCACTCCGGCCGGCGGTGTCAACACCAACGGTGTGCTGGCGGTGCTTCAGGTGACCGCGGCGCCGCTGGCGGCGCCCCCGCGCGAGGACACGCGCGACGATCGCCCCGGTCGCCGGAGCTCGCACCGATGAAGCTCTGGCGTCCGCGCCGTGCCGACGGCGAAACCGCCGCGGCGGCTTCCACCGGCGTGCCGCGCGGGCAGCCCCACAGCCAGGTGCTGCGGCCGGTCAGCCCGGTCTTCATCTGGATCACGCTCGCCGCCGGCCTAGCCCTGGACCTGCTGCCGTGGGGCCGCACGCCGCTGGTCCCGGACTTCCTGGCGCTGGGCCTGGTGTTCTGGAACGTGCATCAGCCGCGCCGCGTCGGCATGGGGGCGGCGTTCCTGTTCGGCCTGTTGATGGACGTGCACGACGGGGCACTGTTCGGCGAGCATGCGCTCGCCTACACGCTGCTGTCATACGGCGCGATCGCGCTGCACCGGCGCATCCTGTGGTTCCCGGTGATCAGCCAGAGCCTGTACGTGCTGCCGCTGCTGCTGGTGGCGCAGCTCGCCTCCGCGGCCGTGCGCCTGTGGGTGGGCGGCGCCTCCAGCAACTGGTGGGTCGGCCTGGTCGAAAGCGGCGTGGGCGCGCTGCTGTGGCCGCTCGTGAACTGGGTCCTGCTCGCTCCGCAGCGCCGCCCGATCAGCCGCGACCAGACGCGTCCGTTGTAGCGGCCCCTGCGGCGCCGGTCACTCCGACGGCGGCGCTTTCAACTCGACCGTGTTGCCGTCCGGATCACGGATGTAGAGCGATGGGCCGCAGCCCTCGGCGCCATAGCGCTCCGAGGTAGCACCCGCTTCGACGCCGTGCGCCGCCAGGTGGGCGCGCAGCAGGGCGTCGTCGAAGCCTTCCAGGCGCAGGCAGAAGTGATCGAGGTTCCTGGCGCCGCGCCCCGGGCCAGCACCGCCTTCGCGGCCAAGCGGGCCCTCCAGCGTAACCAGGTCGATCAGCGCCGAGCCGGCGCGCAGTTGCATCAGTCCCAGCTCGGCCTGCCATTTTTCTACCGTGCAGCCGAGCACGTCGCGATAGAACACGACCGACCGGTCCAGATCGGCAATCCGCAACACCACGTGATCCAGCGCCACGATCCGCACCGGGTGGCCGGCCGGGAGTTTCCCGCGAGACGGCGACATTTTCAGCCCCATTGCCGCTTGACAGCGTTTGGCGGCCGCCACAGTTTATTCGGGCGCAGCCTCCCGACACGCATTGTCAGGGCAAAATCCACGCTGGTCGTGGGCGGAATGCGCGCCTCCCTTCTGCCTTCGGGCCGGGGAGAGGGACCCACGTGATAGCTTCTGCGTAGTGCGTCATGTGTGGCCGATACGACCTGTCCGAGAACCCCGCCGCGATCCGCGCCCACTTCAGCGTTCCCTCGGTGCCGGAGTTCGCGCCCAGGGTCGATGTGCGGCCGACCGAGCGGGCACCCATCGTCCGGATCAACCCCCTGTCCGTGAAGAGGGAGAGCGCACTGGCGCGCTGGGGCCTGGTGCCGGCGTGGGCCAAGGACATGAAATTCGGCGCGCGCTGCATCAACGCGCGGGTCGAGACGCTCGCGAGCCTGCCGGCCTATCGGGCCGCATTCCGTAATCGGCGTTGCCTGGTGCCGGTGAGCTCGTTCTTCGAATGGAGCGGGCCAGGCGGCGTGCGCACCAAGTGGCGCGTATCGATGCAGGGCCAGCCGCTGCTCGGGCTGGCGGGACTGTGGGAGCGCTGGATCGATCCACGCTCGGGCGAGGCGGTGGAGACCTACACGATCGTCACCACCGCCGCCAACGAGGCCCTTGCTGCGGTGCACGACCGGATGCCGGTCATCGTCGCGCCGGATCGCTACGAGAGCTGGCTGGACCCGGGCTGCACGCAGATGGACCTGTTCGTTCCGGTGCCGCAGAACGGACTGGAGATACAAAAAGTGTCCGCCTAGGAGCGGCCATACAGGACAAAGGCGGCCCAGGTGCTCGGGTTGCTGATGCGTGGATCCGGATGGTGGGCGAATTCGCGCTGGGTCGCCGCCAGCGCCGCCGAAGGTGCCGTTCCCCGTCTGAGGCGCTCGAAGAACGCGGAAACGAACCGCTGCGTCGAGTCGTCCGCCACCTCCCACAGCGCCAGCACGGCCGCCCGGTTGCCGGCCGCCAGCGTTGCGAACGCGAAACCCAGCAGTCCCTGCCCCGGCTCGTACCGGCCCACCCCGGTGGCGCAGCCCGCCAGCACCAGCAGTTCGCTGCCCATCTGCAGATTGGCCAGCTCCGCGGCCGTCAACACGCGCCCGGCCGCCTCGGTCGCCCCGGTCCCGCCCAGGACCAGCATCGAGCGCTCCGGCGCGCCGGGGAAGGAGAATGCATGCGCGGCGATGTGGACGTAGCGGTAATTCGCCAGCGAGCCATCGCGGCTGGCGACCAGCAGCGCGGCTTTGCTCGCCGACGATCCGCGAACCACCGAGGATCGAGCCGGCGCGAAGCTCTTGGAGGCGGCTTGCGCTTCCCGCGCCGCGAAGGGCAGTGGATGGCGGGAAGCGTACTGGAGCGCCAGCCGGATCGAGTCGCCGTAGGAGTGCGTGGCTGCGCCGTCGGGCGCGACCGAGGGCGCATCGAACACGTCATCGACCGCGAACGACAGCAGGTCGCGGCTCCAGACCCGCCGGGTGGGCGCGAGGCGCAGCGCAGCGTATGTTCCCAGAGAAGGCGCGTACGCGATTTCGTATCGGTCGACCGCGGCAACCCCGCCGACTCGCATGGCGCTGAAGGGAACGCCGCTCAGCTCGTCATCGGCCACGATCACGAAGCGCCGCGCGCCAGGCGCCGCCGATATCAAGGGGGCGAGAATCACCCGGCCGACGCGTTCCGAAAGCTCGTCTCTCGAAAGGTAGCGGCCGGTCGCGGCGGGCGGTCGCTGGTAGCCCACGATCAGCCGATCCCCGGCCGCGGGCCACGCGCGAGCCGGCACGCCGCCCAGAAGACTCACCCACGAGCGCACGGCGGCGTCCAGGTCCGGTTCGGAATCGAGCATCACGATCCTGGGAGGCGTCTGCCGCGCGATCAGCGCCGCCCACCAGCGATCGCCGGTGCGCTGAATCAAGGCAACCGCGGTATCGGGCGTCAACAGGGCGCGCACGCGCGCCAACGACGGCGGCTCGGCGTCGGCGGCCTGGACCCGATCGCGTGGCCCGACGGATTGGTCGAATTCGTCGCGCCCAGCCGCGGCCAGCGTGCGCCGCGACTCCAGCTTGACCCGGTCGACGATGCCCACGTCCAGGGCCAGCTGCTCATCGAGCGCCTGGATGTCCAAGGTCATGGAGCGCAGCTTTTCGCGTGCCTCGGCGGGAAGTCCCGCGGACAGGAGGTCGCGCTCGAAGAAGCGGTCGCGAAGCCTGCGATCCCGGGCCAGTTCCGAAACCCGTATCGCCTCGTCGATCTCGCCGTCCTGGGCGTGCAGGAACGCCAGCGTGCGATAGCCGAGGTTGCGGTTGCGATCGGAGATCCATCGGGAAAACCAGTGGTCGCGCGTATACGATCCGGCCGACGTCGCCAGCCGGGACCGTTCGGCCTGTCCGACCAGTTCCTGCAACAGCCGCTTGGCGGTGTTGCGGTCGCCGTGTCGAAGATTGGCCCAGGCCAGTATCGACAACGCATACATCGCGGAATGACTGCCGGCCCCCTCGCGATTCTTCAGATCGTTCCACCCGCCCTCGATGCCGGCCAGCCCTTCCCGGGCGCCACCGGCACCCTCGGATTCCGACAGCAGGCACAGCCCCAGCAGTATCTTGGACAGCGCCTTTATCTGCAGGTCGGGACGCAGGCCGGCCCGGTTCTCGACGAAGGTCCTGCGCAAAACGGGGCAGGCTGCGTCGACCCGGCCGTTCTGGACCAGCAGCAGCGCGTAGTTGATCAGCGCCCTGGCGGTATCGGCCGAGTTCTGGCCGGCCACCGCTGCGTACCCCTGCCAGGCCGATCGCAGGGCGTCCTCGGCCGCATCGGCGTTGCCCTCCGCGCCTTCGATGCTGCCCAGAACCGCCAGCGTCTTCAGCCGCAGCAGCTTCGGAAGCGCCGCGCCGCCAAGGTCGGACTCCGTGAGCAACGCGTTGGCGAGCGCGCGCGCCGTGTCGTATCTGCCGAGCTCCTTGTAAATGAGCGCCAGCGTCCAGGAAGACTGGAGCGTGCGCACGTCGGAAAAGCCGATGTGCTCCATGCGCCACAGGAACACCCGCGATGCCGCCCGCAGGGCCGGTTCGAGCTGATCCAGGTGAATCCGCATGCGCACGATCTGATCCTCGATGTCGATCACGCGGGCATCGCTTTCACCGTGTCCGGTCACGAGCTCGTCGCGCAAGCGTGCCAGCAGGTCGGCGCCCTCGTTCTCCCGGTCCAGATACCCCAGCGCCGTGGCGAGCGCCCGCGTCGCCGAGATGCGCAGCCGCTCGTCCGCGGGGCGGTCCCGATCGACCGTCTCTCGCAGCGCCTGCAGCTCGGCGAGCGCCGGCCCGTAGTCGCCCAGCTCGACCCTCAAATTGGATATCCGCAGCTGATTCCATAGGAATTCATCGGAGGCCGGGCCGAAAACGGCCATGACCCCGGGCATCAGTGCCAGGCGCAGACGCAGTGCCTGGTCATTCCGATCCGAAAACGACAGGGCCCGGGCGCGCGCCATTTCGAACCGCAAGCGGGACGGATGATCCTGCGGCAGGTCGAGCGCCCCGGCCGCGTCGGCGGACGCGAGCACTTCGGCCGCCTGGTCCTTGTGGCCGGCCTGCAGCAGCCTTTCGGCGGCCAGCGCCGCGAACTCGAGCTTCTGCGGAAACGCGGAAGCGCTTTCGGCCCGCACCAGCTCGAACGCGCGCGCCGCCAGCCGACCCGCGCGCTCGGGAGCGTCGCCGCGTTCGGCGTCCGCTGCACTGCCCGCCAGCGACCAGGCGGTGGCCTGGTCGACCAGTCTTGGACCCGAAACCTCGGACACCGGACCGTTGATCGCGAGCGCGCAGCCGGGGTCGACCTGAAGCCGCGCGTCGACGCCGAGCTGTTCCGGGCTCCCGCCGCGGACGACCGGCGCGCCAGGCAGCGCGAGCGCCGGATGCTGCCGGGACCGGACTTCGATCCGGTCATTGGAGAAATCGAGGCGGGCCACGATTTCGGGGCCGACGGTCAACACGCCCTGGTCCCCATCGATGCGAGCCCAATGCACCGCCTGCGCCGGGTCCGGAATCCATGCCGCGCCGCACGACCGGTCGGCGGTCACAAAGGTCAACAGCGGGGTCACCGGCGGGGTCGCCTGCGACGGGGCGGCGAGCGCCTGGGCAACGAGCGCCAGAGCGACGGCGGCGGCGAAACGGCCCTGCGGATGCATCGGCTGCTCGGTCGAAGACGGCATCCGGGGAAGGTACCGCCGCTTGCGGGCGCCGGCACCCGCATGCATACGGTTGCCGCGCGGCCGAACCCATGGCGAATCCGATCGCAGTGCCGCGGATTTCAAAACCTGCAACAATTCCCGTATGCAGCCGAGCCTGTCCGGAGACGTCCGATGACGGACCTGTCCGACGCGGTCACCCTGGCCAAGTACCGGCCACGCCACCGGGTCCGCCTCGTGACGGCCGCGTCGCTGTTCGACGGGCACGACGCCTCGATCAACATCATGAGGCGCCTGCTGCAGGCGATGGGCGCCGAAGTGATCCACCTGGGCCACAACCGCTCGGTCGACGAGGTCGTCAGCGCGGCGCTGAACGAGGACGTGCAGGGCATCGCGGTCAGCTCCTACCAGGGCGGCCACGTCGAATACTTCCGCTACATGCTCGATCGGCTGCGCGCGCAGGGAGGCGCCCACATCCGGGTGTTCGGCGGCGGAGGCGGGGTGATCATCCCGGCCGAGATCCGCGACCTGCACGAGCACGGCATCACGCGGATCTACTCGCCCGAGGACGGTCAGCGCATGGGCCTGGGCGGCATGTGCGGCGAGATGCTGATGCACTGCGACACGGACCTGTCGAGCCTGGCGCCGACGTCGGTCGAGGCGCTGCGCCAGCCGGACCTGACACGTCGCTGGCGGGCCCTGGCCCAGGCGATCACCGCGCTGGAATCCGGAGCGGCCGCGCCGGGCCTGCGCGAAGGCATCGCGCGGGCCGCCCAGGCGACCCCGGCACCGGTGCTGGGCATCACCGGCACCGGCGGCGCGGGCAAGAGCTCGCTCGCCGACGAGCTGGTACGGCGCCTGCGTCTGGATCAGGACGACCGGCTGACGATCGCGATCGTCTCGATCGACCCGTCGCGCCGGCGCACCGGAGGGGCGCTGCTGGGCGATCGGATCCGGATGAACGCGATCGGACCCTGGGCGGACGGCGCCCGTGTCTACATGCGGTCGCTGGCCACGCGCCAGACGCCGTCGGAGATCAGCGCGGCGCTGCCCGACGCGATCGCGGCCTGCAAGGCGGCCGGCTTCGACGTGGTGCTGGTGGAGACCTCCGGCATCGGTCAGGGCGACGCGGAGATCGTGCCTCACGTGGATCTGTCGCTTTACGTGATGACGCCGGAGTACGGGGCGGCCAGCCAGCTCGAGAAGATCGAGATGCTCGATTACGCCGATTTCGTGGCGATCAACAAGTTCGACCGCACCGGCGCCCACGACGCGCTGCGCGAGGTTTCAAAGCAGGTGCAGCGCAATCGGGGCGACTTCGCGAAGCCGCCCGGCCAGATGCCGGTCTACGGCACGGTGGCGTCGCGCTTCAACGACGACGGCGTCACCGCGCTGTACCAGGCGCTGGCGGCGCGCCTGTCGGAGCTCGGCCTGCGGATGCGGCCGGGGCGCCTTCCGCGGGTCGACACGCGCGTGTCCACGCACCGGCTTCCGATCGTGCCGCCGGCGCGCACCCGCTACCTGGCCGAGATCGCCGATGCGGTGCGCGCGTACAAGCGGCGCGCCGGCGAGCAGGCCAGGCTGGCGCGCCAACGCCAGCAGCTCGAATCGGCGCGCGGCCTGCTGGCCGAAGGCGGCCAGGGGCCCGATCCGCAACTCGCGCCCGCGCTGACGCGGCTGGCCGAGCTGATCGAAGAGCGCGTTTCGCAGCTCGATCCGGTCAGCCGCGAACTGCTCGATGGCTGGCCCGGCTTGCGGCAGGCCTACCGGGACGAGGAGTTCGTGCAGCAGGTGCGCGGCCGCGAGGTCCGCACGCGCGCGTCCACCGTTTCGCTGTCCGGCCTGCGGATCCCGAAGGTGGCGCTGCCCGCGTACGAGGACCACGGCGAGCTGCTGAAGTGGTTGCTGATGGAAAACGTCCCGGGCCGCTTCCCCTTCACCGCCGGCGCATTCGAATTCAAGCGTGAAGCCGAGGACCCGACCCGGATGTTCGCCGGCGAAGGCGACCCGTTCCGCACCAACCGCCGCTTTCATGTGATCTCGCGCGGCATGCCGTCCAAGCGGTTGTCCACCGCGTTCGACTCGGTGACGCTGTACGGCAACGACCCGGACGAGCGCCCCGACATCTACGGCAAGGTCGGAAATTCCGGCGTCTCGATCGCCACGCTGGACGACATGAAGGCGTTGTACGCGGGCTTCGACCTGACCGCCGCCGACACGTCGGTCAGCATGACGATCAACGGCCCCGCGCCCACGATTCTGGCGATGTTCCTGAACGCCGCGATCGACCAGAAGCTCGATGCCTTCCGGGCCGAGCGCGGACGCGATCCCGGCGAAGAGGAGGCGGACCGGATCCGCGCATGGGTGCTCGCCAGCGTGCGCGGCACCGTTCAGGCTGACATCCTGAAGGAGGACCAGGGCCAGAACACCTGCATCTTCTCGACCGAGTTCTCGCTGAAGGTGATGGGCGACATCCAGCAGTACTTCGTGCAGCACCAGGTGCGCAATTTCTACTCGGTGTCGATTTCCGGCTATCACATCGCCGAAGCCGGGGCCAATCCGATCAGCCAGCTCGCGTTCACGCTCGCCAATGGGTTCACGTACGTGGAGGCGTACCTGGCGCGCGGCATGACGATCGACGAGTTCGCGCCCAACCTGTCCTTCTTCTTCAGCAACGGAATGGATCCGGAATTCACGGTGCTCGGGCGCGTGGCGCGACGCATCTGGGCGGTGGCGATGCGCGACCGCTACGGCGCCAACGAGCGCAGCCAGAAGCTCAAGTACCACTGCCAGACCAGCGGCCGCAGCCTGCACGCGCAGGAGGTCTCGTTCAACGACATCCGCACCACGCTGCAGGCGCTGATCGCCACCTACGACAATGCCAACAGCCTGCACACCAACGCGTTCGACGAGGCGATCACCACGCCCACCGAGCACAGCCTGCGCCGCGCGATCGCGATCCAGCTGATCGTGAATCGCGAATGGGGCCTGGCCAAGAACGAAAACCCGAACCAGGGCAGCTTCATCATCGAGGAGCTCACCGACCTGGTCGAGGAGGCGGTGCTGAAGGAGTTCGCCGCGCTGAGCGAACGCGGCGGCGTGCTGGGCGCGATGGAACTCGGATACCAGCGCGGCAGGATCCAGGACGAGTCGCTGCACTACGAGACGCTGAAGCATTCGGGCGACTACCCGATCGTCGGCGTCAACACGTTCCGCGACCCGGCCGGCGAGGCGGCCCCGCAGACGCCGGCCCTGGCCCGCTCGAGCGAGGAGGAAAAGCGCGGACAGCTGGCGCGCGTGAGGGACTTTCAGGCCCGCAACGCCGTCCAGTCGGGCGAATGGCTCGAGCGGCTGCGTCAGGGCGCGATGCGCGACGCCAACGTGTTCGAGCAGCTGATGGGTGCGGTGCGGCACTGCTCGCTGGGACAGATCACGAGCACCCTGTTCGAAGTCGGAGGCCAGTACCGGCGGAGCATGTAGGGGAACATAAATCGGGTCAAAACCGTGCATTTCCGACCTTGAGACCCGTTAAGCAGGCGTAGGGTAACGCCGACAGCCTTTACCTGGCCCCGCTGTCGGGTGCGCAGGAACACCCCGGAACGGCTCCGATGTACGAAGAAGACGATCGAGACGTTAACGTCCTCAGGACAGTGTTGCCGCTGATGTCGCGGCACGCCGCCGGCTATCACCCGATCAGCTACGCGGTCTGGTACGAATACGCCAAGGGGGAACGGGCGGACCTGCGCAAGAGCGTCGACGACGAGCTCCGGCGGCAGGACCGCCTCAGCGCGGCGCTGACCTACTCGATCTATTCGCGCCACCTGGTGGAACCGGCCGAGCAGGCGCTGCTGACCGCCCGTACCAACCTGCTGGAACTGGTCGAGCAGGTCAAGCATGCGGTGCACGAGGCCAACCAGGACACCGCCGGGTTCGACGCCCGCCTGAGCGACTTCCAGAGCGAGCTTTCAAAGGCGGAAACGATCCAGGACCTGGGCGGCCACGTGTCGTCGATGCTGGCCGAAACACAGCGCGTCAGCGACGGCTTCGGCCGGCTGTCGACCCAGCTCGAGCAGAACAAGGACGAGGTCAAGCGGCTGACCGAGGAGCTGCACCGGATCCGTGAAGATGCCCTGACCGATGCGCTTTCGGGCCTGCTGAACCGGCGCGGATTCGACCGGGAGCTCGAGCGGGTGGCGCCCGACGAGAGCGCGTCGGAGGCGGCGCTAGCGCTGATCATGCTCGACATCGACCATTTCAAGAAGGTCAACGACACCTATGGGCATCCGCTGGGCGACCGCGTGATCTGCGCGGTCGGGCAGTCGATCCGCGAGTGCCTCGGCCCGGCGGGCGTGGCCGCCCGCTACGGCGGCGAAGAGTTCGCGGTGCTGCTGCCGGCCAAGGACATCGGCACGGCGGAGGGCCTGGCGCAGAAGATCCGCAAGCGGGTCGAGCAGGGCAAGATCCGGCGGCGCGAGGGCGAAGAGCCGATCGGCGGCGTCACGGTGTCCGCGGGCGTCGCCGCCTGGCAGCCGGGAGATGACGTCGCCTCGCTGATCGAGCGCGCCGACCGCGCGCTGTACGCATCGAAACGGGCCGGACGCAACTGCGTCACGGTCGATTGCCTGCAGGACTCGGGGGACGGTGCGATCAGCGCCGCCACCGGCGCCGCTTAGCGCCTTCGGTTGATTCTTAAGTTGTCACTGCGCGCCGCGCTCGTCGGGCACACGGCCACAATCCCGCCGGTCCGGCACGCCCGGCCGGGCGGCTTGGAATCGCGCGCGGCAACCCCTAACTCGATTGGAGCGGTAGGATCAACCGACGTCAAGTGATCGCTCAAGGCGCCGCCTCGCCTTCGGGCGGCAGGTACGGCGGCGCGTCAAGCTCGGCCCCGGCTGCGACGTGCCGGCGCGCGATGCTTTCGACGACGGCAGCCACCTCTTCGTCGGCCAGCGCGGGCCGGCAGCGCATGCGGTTCCACGCCAGCATCAGCTCCAGCACCACGTCGGGATCGACGCCGTGCCACAGCAGGTGGCCGGTCAGCGAAGCGAGCGTCGAGTTGCGCTGCCCTGCGGACACGCCCTCGCCGACCAGCGTCCTCCAGTGCTGAAGCGGGTGCCCCCGCTTGGGGCCCGCCTGCAGCAACTCGATCGCCCAGTCGGGTAGAACCGGAAGAGGGCGCTCGCCGGCGCCGTGCGCGGGTACCCACCGGTATCGAGCGCCGCTCTCATGAACCGACGGCGGCGCGACCACGCAGCCGCCGTCGCCGCGCACATCGATTCCCGGAAACACGCCCGCGCGGTTGGCCACGGTGCCGCCGGGATGCCCGAAATACAGGTGACGTCCGCCCCCGCCGGTCACCGCCTCCACGCCGGACGGCAACGGACCGTGTTCGCGCACGATCGCATCCAGGCTGGCGCTGCCCCCATGGACCGGATCCACATCGATCACGACCAGCCCCGAAATGCGCCCTGTGACGATGCCGACGTTCGCATCCGGCCACTGGCGGAACCAGCGCTCGAATTCCGCCGCCGCCGCGCGGCGCTGCTGCAGTTCGACCCAGGGCACCAGCGGCCGCTTGCCGCGCGCGCGGATCGGAATCACGGACCAGCCGAGTTGCGCGTAGCGCCGGGCCGCGCCGGACATCGAATCGGACTTCACGTTCAAGGGCCACCCGCCACGACGATGCTCAGCGCAAGCCGCCGAAGTCTAGCGGCAAGGGTCTGGATCCGCGTCGACCTCGCGCCGTAGACTTCCATCCCGGCAACGCGGGGTCGCAATCCGAGGGTCGAACTTCGAGGAGTTCCAAGATGGAAACCAAGGCACCGCTTCCCCCTTTCACGACGGAGACCGCGATCCAGAAGGTCCGCATGGCCGAGGACGCCTGGAACACGCGTGACCCGGATCGCGTCTGCCTCGTCTACACCGAAGACACGCAGTGGAGAAATCGTTCCGAGTTCCCGGTCGGTCGGGAGCAGGTCCGCCAGTTCCTGTTCCGGAAGTGGGCCAAGGAACTGGATTACCGGTTGATCAAGGAGTTGTGGGCGTGCGCCGGCAATCGGATCGCGGTGCGATTCGCGTACGAGTGGCACGACGATTCGGGTAGCTGGTACCGATCCTATGGCAACGAGAACTGGGAATTCGACGAGCGCGGATTCATGATGCGCCGCTTCGCCAGCATCAACGACCTGCCGATCAAGGAGCCCGAGCGCAAATTCCGCTGGCCGCTCGGCCGCCGTCCGGACGACCATCGGGGATTGAGCGATCTGGATCTATAACCCGCAAATCCGTCCAGGTTATTGGGGCTTGTAGGGACGCCTTTTCTTTACATCGTCCCCGATTGTTGCATGCAACGCTTCGAGCTCTCCTCGAAGGAAGAGCCTTGGACGGTGCAAACGGCCCGGCGCCGGTCGAACCTGCCGATAACGCGCGGTATCTGGAAGCGATCACATCCTGCGGCGACCAGCGGCCGCTGGTGGTGGCGCAGCCGATCTACTCCTGCACCGGCATCAAGCTGCTCGACAAGGGCGCGAAGTTCGACAGCCGCATTCTCGAGCGCCTGTTCGGCCACTCGCTGGCCGAGCCGATCGATCGATGCGTCGCGAGCGCCGACGCGGTACGGCACAAAGATCTGGTGGCGCGCGCACGCGAGCTGGCTGCCGCGACGCCCCTGCTGGCCCACTTCGAGTCCGGCCTGGCCGCGCCGGCCGACCGGCTGTGGTCGGCCCTCGCCTCCTGCCCGTTGCCGCCCGCCATCGCGATGCGCCTGACCGTGGCGCGCGACACCGCAGCCGGCGTCTATGAGCACCTGCTCAAGGCAGCCTTCATCGCCCTGTTCATCGGCGTGCGGGCGCGCTTCTCCGGCGGAGACCTGCAGACGCTCGCCACCGCGGCACTGCTGCACGACGTCGGCATGATGCATGTCGATCCGGCGCCGTTCGAGGCCGAGAAGGCGCTCGATGCGGCCGGGCGGCGCAGCCTGCACGCACACCCCGTCACCGGGCAGCTGATCGCGCAACGCGAGCCGCTGCTGAGCCCGGCCATCGCGACCGCGATCGCGCAGCACCACGAGCGCCTCGACGGCACCGGCTATCCCCGCGGCCTGTCCAGCGACGCGATCGGCAAGTTCGCGCGCGTGCTGATGCTGGTCGAGATCGTCCTGGCCCTGCTCGAGCACCAGCGTGAGCGGCCCGATCTGCAGCTGTCGCTGATCCTGCGGCTGAACCACCGCAGCTTCGATGCCGGTCTGTCGGCCATCGTGCTGGCCGCGCTGCCCAGCCTGGCGCTGAACGAAGGCGACACGCCCGGCACGGGTTCCGAATACCAGCAGGTGACGACGCTGTTCGACGCCTGGCCGCGCTTGTGCGGCCAGATGCCGCCCGCCGCGGGCGATTCGGCGGCGGCGTTCATCGACGCGCGCATCAACCGGCTGCGCCGCTGGCTCGCCGATGCCGGTCTGGGCGACCCGGAAGCCGCGGTCCGCGCCGCCGACGGGGCACCGATGGTCGGCGCCGAAATGGCCGGATTGACGCACGAGACGCTCTGGCACGTGCGCCAGATCGCGTACGACGCGCTGCACCGCTGGCCCGGGCTGTCGCCCGATGGACCGGCGGCGCCCAGCGCGGCGCGCGACTGGGTTTCAACCGCGTCTAGCGTGGTCGACGCCTGACGCAGCGGCCCGGCCGCGCCGACCCGGTCCCGGCGCACCCGTCAGCGCGAAGACACCGGCGCCGGTGGCGGCGCCGGGTCCAGCGCCTGTGTCAGATCCCCCAGGCGGCCACGCTCATCGGGCAGCGGCGCCAGCGCGAAACGGCGCGTCAGCAGCCGCAGTATCGACCCGGTGTCGTAGGGCGTGTGGTCGACGTAGCCTTTCCGCACGAAGCGCGAGATCAGGATGGCCGGCACGCGCGTGCCGGGCCCCCAGCGGTCGCCGTAGCCCGGCCCGGACGGCGGCGGCGCGTGATCCCAGAAGCCGCCGTTCTCGTCGTACGTGACGATGATCAGCGTCGAGGCCCAGGCGGGGCTGGCCTGGATCCGGAGGACCATGTCGGCAATGTGCCGGTCGCCGCTCAGCACATCGGTGTAGCCCGGGTGCTGGTTCATGTCGCCGCTGGGCTTGTAGAAGACGACCTGGGGCAGCCGGTCGTGGGCGATGTCCTCGATCAGGTCGTTCATGTCCTTCAGATGCTCGCGCCGCGCGGCCGTGCCCGGCGCGTAGCGCCGGAAGTAGTTGTACGGCTGGTGGTGAGGCTGGAAGTCCACGCTGGCCGGTTTGTTCGTGTAGATCACGCCGCGCGAGGCCCCGCCCGGCTGACTCGAATCGGCGAGCGCCCTGTTCCACCCGCCGGCATACCAGGCCCAGCTGATCGAGCGCTCGTTGAGGCGGTCGCCGATCGTCGGTGCATCCTGCGGCGGCAGCGGACGGCGCCCCGGGTCGGCCAGCTGCGGGTCGCCGCCCGCGGGCGGCGCGATGCCGCTGGGTTGATACGCCGGCTGCATCGTGTTCACCGCAAAACCGTCGGGAGTCAAGGACCCGTCGTGCTCCCACTGGACCGGGCCGGCGAGCGCGCCGGCGGGCGAGGTCGCCTTGCGCAAGAGCCGGCCGTCGGGGTCGAGGCGGCTTCTCATTTCATCGGGTGCATCCGGGTAACGGGCCACGCACGCGCACGCCAGCCACAGGTGGTTCATGAAGGAGCCGCCGAAGGTACCGGTGAAGAAATGGTCGGCCAGCGTGAACTGATGCGCCAGCTTCCATAACGCCGTGTCGCTGGCGTCGTAATAGCCCATCGTCAGCGCGCCCGCGTCGGACAGCGCGGCGAAGCGATCGTTGCGGCCACCGTTGATCTGCTCGATGCTCTGGTAATAGCGATGCACCAGGTCGCGCGTGGCGATCGACAAGGCCAGCCGGGCGGGAGGCCCGTCGATGCGGAACGGTCCGTTGGGCAGCGATGCGCCGAAGCGCGGATCGAAGTCCGGGCCAGCGCCGTTCCACACCGGCGGCAGCGCCGGAAGGATCCGGCCGTCCCGGTCGCGCTGGATGCTCTGGTCTTCGGACGCCTGCGCGATGCCGTCCGCTCCCGGAAACAGCCCGTACAGGTTGTCGAAGCTGCGATTTTCGGCGTAGATCACCACCACGTGCCGGATGGCAGCCAGTGTCGCATCGACCGGTGCCGCGTGCGCGGCCGCCCCGATCAGCACGCCCGCGCCTGCGGCGGCGAGCGCCGCAAGCGCCCGGGTGCGCGTCATGCAAGAAGCACTCGGCGCAGGCCCGCCTCGGCCGCGCGCCGCGCCAGCCGCCGAACCCGGATCGGCAGCGCCAGCGGCGCAATCAGCATGTCGGCCGCCATCCGGAACGGGAACGCGCGCTGCATCATCGAGCGCAGGTCGGCCTGCCACAGATCGAAATCGGCCCGCCGGCAGCTGCGCCCCGGGTTGCGCACTTCGAACGCGTGACGGAACGCGATCCACGCATCGTCCGAACGCGATTCGCGCACACGGCGCCCGATCGCCCATGCCACCTTCAGCAGGCGGCGCCCCTCGCGCGCCTGGCCGGCACGGAAGAAGTGCAGGAAATACTTGTAGTGGCTGACCTCGTCGTTGCGAATGTGCGCCAGCACCTGGCGCAGCACCGGCTCCTGCGCGTACTCATGCAGCATCCCGTAGAGCGTCGCGGTGCCCGTCTCGATCATGCAGCGGGCGGCCAGCTCCAGGTGCGGCGTGGCTTCGAACGCGTCCGGCGATGCGGTCTGCGAATACTCGGCGAAGAAACCCTGGTAGGCCCGCTCCCAGTCGAACTCCGGCCAGATGGCCTTCACATACGCGCGCAAGGCGGTGCCGTGCTGCAGTTCCTCCGGCTCCCACGCGTTGTTCAACCATTCGGCGATCTGCGCATCGTCCCGGTAATAGGTCAGAAGATTTCGCGTATACAGTTCCGATCCGCTTTCGACGAACGAGGCGCCGGTCAGCACATAGAACAGCGTGGTGTCGGCCCGGTGTCGCGGGTCGGCGCGCGTGAAGTCGATGTCGTCCACCCGCCAGGATCGGCGCGCAGCGCGGGCTGTCCGGATGTCCGGCCCGGAACATGGCCGGGACTCGGGCCCGGCGCCGCGACCGGCGGCAGCCTCTTGGCGGGTTGCTGTTGGCATCGCAATGCGGGCGACGGCGCGGCCGCCGTCGCCGAATTTCTAGTTCCCGTTACAGTACTACGGCCCGCCCCGTCCGCCCGCGCGGTTGTTGCGTCAGGAGGACGCTCCCCCGAGAAGGGTATGCGCGAGCCCGATCAAGCCCAGGCCGAGCGCAGCCAGCGCATCGCCGGCGATGAGCCCGCCGCCGACCAACGAGGTCGGGCTCATATCGGACGGCAGCGCTGCGGTCTTTCCGGCGTTGCGGCCGCGCCTTTCGCTCCAGGTCCCGTGCAGGCTCGACAGGGTGCCGCCCGCGGCGAACCATGCCGAAGTCGGCAGGTTGAGGAACAGTCCGAACGCGTACGCGTACGGTGACGGCAACAGCACCGCATCGAGCACGAAGCCGGTCGCGTAGCCAGTGCGGCTTCTTGCCACGAAGGCCTGGTAAGCGGGATTGGACCGCAACACCAGCCGCACGATCTGCACGGCCGCGCCGATCGCGGCCCCGATCCAGATCGCGGTGCGCTGATACGGGTGGTCTTCGGTCAGGCTGCGCAGCGCGCCGACGAACTTGTAGGTCATCGCGGAGGCCCAGGCAACCGGCTGCTGGTCGGCCGGTATCGAGGTCTGATCCACCATCAGCACCGGATAGGCGCTCATGAAAAGTCGCGCGTACACGATGGCCATCACCGACCCCACCAGGATTCCTCCCACCTGGTAGCGGAACTGGATCGTGCGGTTGGTTCCGAGCCGCCAGCCGGTCGAACGGTCCTGCTGCATGTCGGCCGCCACGCCGCACGACACCAGCAGCACGGTGGCGGCAATCATTCCGATGCCCGGATCGCGCAGCCCGAAAGTGGCCAGCAGAATCACCGTCACCACGAATGCGGACGAGATCGGCGTGTTGTCGGTCATCCCGGTGGAGATGCCGGTGACGAGGACCAGCACCACCGTCAACCCGAGCGCGAACAGCAGGTAGCCGGGCGGCACTCCCATCAGCGAGGTGCCGGTCACCGCGATACCGGCGCCCCAGACGAGCACCCATACCACCAGGCCCGTGGTATTGGTCTTCTTCCACGATTCCACCTCGGGAGCGGCCGCCGCCGCTGCGACCCGCGAGGCCGCACGCAGTCGCTTCAACGCCTCCCACAGGATCAGGCCCACGTCGATCAGGCTCGCTCCCAGGATCAGCCCGAGGCCGATCAGGAAGGTGATCTTGCGGAACGGATCGCCCTGTTGCAGCCAGCCGATCGAGATGAAGAACGGCGTGAGCAGGGCGCCGGTCGCCCCAGCGACGATCACCGGGATCGCGATCCGTGATCCGACGATCATGCCGGCACCGAACGTCGCGGTGTTCAGCCCGGTGTTGCCCAGCCATCCGATCTTGTCCGCCAGGATGTGGCCGGTCAGACCGAGGCCCATGCCGGAGCCGAGCTTCGCCACCGAGCGGCGCAGCAGCACCGGATCGGTCAGGGCCCGCAGGATGTTGGCCACCGCCAGGCCGGACGGGTAAGGCAGCTGCATCCGGTCCACCAGTATCGGCGTCAGCAGCATGCCGATGCCGACGCCGAACATCCCGATGCAGGTCAGATACAGGATCGCCTTCCACACCGGCGGCTGCGGCAGTCCCAGCCACACCATCGCCTGCAGCACCACCGCCATAGCGCTCATCTGCGCGACCGAGGCGGCGATCGTCTGGATGTAGTTGGCGCCGTGCTTGCCGTTGGCGCCGTAGCCGTACGTGATCGTCGATCCCAGGATCCCGGCCAGCACCTGCCCGCTGACGTAGAAGCCGATCGAAAAGTTCATGTAGGACGCGGCCAGGCCACCGAGCGGACCGAGCAGGAACAGGCCGATCGCCGCCAGGAAGGCGTGATACTTCCAGGTGTCGGGCGGCGGCAGCCACTGCCAGCGCCGCGCCGAAGCCATGGGTGTGGTCATCGTCGTCACGGGCGGTGACGCTACACCATGTGATGCGCGAGGGGAACCGGCGTCACACGACGGCGAGCGGCTGTTTGCGCGCCGGCGCAGGCCAGTGCCGATCGATCCGCGCCAGGTCGTCCGCATCCAGCTTGAGCCGCACGGCCTCCAGGTTGTCGCGCAGGTGCTCGGGGCGCCCCGCCTTGGGGATCGCGATCACGCCGGGTCGACCCAACAGCCAGGCGAGCGCGACCTGGGCCGTGCTGACGTCGTGCTTGCGCCCGATCGCCGCCAGCACGGGATCGGCCAATATCCGCCCTTCGTCGAACGGGCAGTAGGCCATCAGCGGAACGCGGCGCGAAAGCAGCTGGGGAACCACGTCGAACTCGACGCCGCGCCGGGATACCGAGTAATAGACCTGGTCGGCGGCGCAGCGGTCGCCGCCGGGCAGCGCGTACAGCTCCCGCAGGTCCCCGGCGTCGAAGTTGCTGACGCCCCAGCGCGCAATCCGCCCCTGCTGCACCAGCTGCTCGAAGCCTTCGACGGTCTGCTGCAACGGCGTGGCGCCGCGCCAGTGAAGCAGGTACAGGTCGATGCGCTCGATCGAAAGGCGCGCCAGGCTGCGTTCGCACGCCGCGACCACGGCGCGCCGGCTGGCATTGGACGGCAGCGCCTTGCTGACCACGAACGCCTGGTGACGACGGCCGCCGCGCAGCGCCTCGCCCACTACGCGCTCGGCGCCGCCGTCGGCATACATCTCGGCGGTATCGATCACGCGCACGCCCGAATCCAGCGCGAGCTGCAGCGTCGCCACCTCCTGCTCGCGCGCCCGGGCCGACTCTCCCATCCGGTAGGTGCCGATGCCGAGCGCCGGGACGGTTTGGCCGTCGGGAAAGCTCACGTCCATGACGCAAGCCTAGCGCGGCCCGATCGAGCCTGAACGGCGCCCCTCATTCGGGCAGATCCAACCGGGCGAGCAGGGCGCGGTACCTCGGGTCGGCGTGCAGCCCGCGCATCCAGGTGTCGTTCTTCACCCATTGCAGGTCCGCGTCGTGCTGGCGGTACGCCCGATCCAGCCACGCGAACGCGGCGTCGGCCTGGCCGCGATAGGCATACACGTCGGCGATCTCGTAGGCGGACACCGCACCGTACTTGCTCTCGAACTGTCGCAACGCCGCATCCGAATCGGCCGGCCGTCCCATAGCCCAGTACACCATCGGCAGGTTGGCGAGGCGCTCGCCTTCATCCAGCTCCTGCTGCACGGCGTCGAGCGCCTCGCGCAGGCGTCCCATCATCATCAGCGGCTCCGACAGCGAAGCGTAGCCGCCCGCGAAGGTCGGATTCAGTTCCAGCACCTTGCGGAAGGCGGCGGCGGATTCCTCCGGCTGGCCGGCGTCCATCAGCGCCACGCCCAGGACCCACAGCGAATTGGTATCGAGCGGGTCCCTGGCCAGGGCCTCGCGCAGGAAAGGAATGTGCGCGTCGGGCCGTCCCTCGGTCACCGCTCTCAGGTAAGCGAGATGCATCCGGATGGTCACGTCGTTGGGGTCCAGCGCGAGCGCGCGCTCGAACTCGGCCCGGGCCGCCTGCCAGCGCCACTCGAAGTCCCGGTCCAGCTGACCCAGCAGCAGGTGGGCTTGCGCGAAATTCGGGTCGATCCGCAGCGCCCGTTGCAGGGCGGCGCGGGCCAGCGACACCCCTTGCATCACCGGGGTCCAGCCGAAGCGGGCCTGCGCCCGGTAGGCACCCGCAAGGCGGGCCCAGGCCGGGGCGAAATCGGGGTCCTGCCGTATCGCCTGGCGGTAAAAGCCGATGGCCTTTTCCTCATCGGCCCGTCCGCGCCGATTGTCGAAGAAGTTGCCCTGCAGGTACAGGTTGTACGCCTCGGTGTTCAAGGCCTGCGCCCGCGGATGGGCGTTGTCCTCGAACAGCGCGACCTTCAGCTCGCGCGCCACGGTGCCGGCGATGTCGTCCTGCACCTTGAAAATGTCGTTCAGGTCGCGGTCATAGATCCGCGACCACAGGTGCGATCCGTCCGAAGCGCGGATCAACTGCACCGTGACGCGCAGCGTGTTGCCGGACCGGCGCACGCTGCCCTCCAGCACGTGGGCCACGCCGAGCTTCCGGGCGATCGTGCGCACGTCCTCGTTCTTCCCCTTGAACTGGAACGAGGAGGTCCGCGCGATGACCCGCAGATCCCGGCTGCGGGAGAGCTGGTTGATCAGCTCCTCGGACAGGCCGTCGGAAAAGTACTCCTGGTCTTTGGTCTCGCTCATGTCCAGGAACGGCAGCACCGCGATCGACTTGTCGTCGGGCAGCGCCGCGACGCCGTGATCGCCGCCGGCACCGGCGGCGGTGGCACGCTCCACCGTGGCCGCCGGCGGCGCGTGCGTCAGCGCGTAGCCGAACGCTGCCGAAACGAGCGCCACGGCCACGCCGGTCGCGGCCGTCGCGGCGCGATGGCGCAGCACGAACTTGCCCAGCCGGTATGCGAGCCGATCGGGCCGCGCTTCCACCGGCTGGCCGCTGAGGTAACGCTGCACCTCGTCGGCCAGCGCCACCGCGCTGGCGTAGCGCTCCGCCGGCCGCTTGGCCAGGGTCTTCAGCACGATGGCATCCAGGTCCCCGCGCAACCTCTGCGCGAGGCGGTCGGGGGTGGAGGCCCGTGCGAAGGCGGCCTCCTTCGTGAGCTGCGTACTGGGCTTGTGCACGCGCGCTTCCAGTACGGCCCGCTCCAGCACCGTGGGCGAGGCACTGACCTTCAGGCGGTACGGGCGACTGCCGGCCAGCAATTCGTTCAGCACGACGCCCAGCGAGTAGATATCGCTGGCCGAACCGACCGCCTCGCCGCACAACAGCTCCGGGCTGGCATATTCCGGCGTCAGGGCCCGTCCATAGATCTGGGTGAGCTCGGTGTCCTGCTCCTCGTCGGCCAGCAGCTTCGCCACCCCGAAGTCCAGCAGGCGTACCCGTCCCGATTCGGTCACCAGGATGTTCGAAGGCTTGATGTCCCGGTGCAGCACCTGGCGCGCGTGCGCGTACTGCACGGCGTCGAGCACCTGCAGGAACAGCTTCAGGCGCTCGCGCACGCCGAGGCGGTGCCCATCGCACCAGTCCGTCAACGGCTGGCCGGCCACGTACTCCATCGCCAGGTACGGCATGCCGTCCTGGCTGATCCCGGCGTCGTACAGGCGCGCGATGTTAGGGTGTTCCAGCGCCGCAAGGATGTCGCGCTCGCGAGCGAAGCGCTGCGCGAGATCCCTGCGAACCATCGCAAGCACCGGCAGCTTCAGCGCCACCTCCCTCTTGAAGGCCCCATCGGCGCGCTGCGCCAGCCACACCTCGGCCATGCCCCCGGCACCAAGCGGCCGGATCAGCTGATACGGGCCGACGAGTTCGCCCGCGCGGAACACTCCGACCATTTCGACCGGCCCGCCGGCATCGAGCTTGGGCAGCGTGGCCAGTGCGCCCGCGGCGCCGGCCCCGCCGCGCGACGGCAGCAGGGCTTCGCGCAAGGCCGCCGCCAGATCCGCATGCTCGGGTGCCAGCGCGTCCAGCCAGCGTTGACGCCCCTCCGGAGCCAGCGGCAACGCCTCATCGAGCAGCCGGCTCATCCGGGCCATCTGCTCCGCCGACAGCACGATCACGCCCCGCCTCCCCGCGCAGGTCCGGCCCGCTCCGGAAGCCATCCCGCGCATTTAACGCAAAGTCGCTATTTCATTGCCGTCTGCAGTTATTGGACCCCACGTTGCGCGAATTGGCAACGCGGGCCGACGGTATCATCGCCGTGATCCGGTTTTACATGCCGCGCCCAATGAAGTCATCCATCGCCGCCGTGTCATCGGCCGCATCGATCCTTGCGTCCTCAGCGCTCGCCCAGGACCGGCTGCCGACGATCCCGCCGGAGAAGTACACGGATGAGCAGAAAGCCGCGGCCGCGGAGTTCCAGACGGCCCGCAAGACGCCGGTGTTCGGCCCCTTCGAGCCGATGATGTACAGCCCTCGCCTGATGAACGATGCGCGCGCAATGGGCGACTACCTGCGCTTCGACTCGGCCATCGGGAACGTGCTGAGCGAGCTGGCGATCCTGATCGCGGCCCGCGAATGGACGCAGGACTACGAGTGGCACGTCCATTATCCGATCGCATTGAAGGCCGGAATCAGGCTGGAAGTGATCGATGCGATCGCCGACGGCCGGCGGCCGGACGCGATGAGCGAGGACGAGACGATCGTGTACGACTTTCTGACCGAGCTGAACCGCAACCGGCGCGTCTCGGACGCCACGTTCGAACGAGTCGAGCGGCGCTTCGGCAGGAAGGGCGTCGTCGACCTGGCGGGAATCAACGGTTACTACACGCTGCTCGCGATGCAGCTGAACGTGGCGCGCTACCCGGTCCCGCCGGATGGCAAGAGGCTGCCCCGCTTCCCGCGCTGAAGCGCCGGCGCACCCGGGCGCCCGGTCTAGGCGTACTCCTCTTCGAGCTCCGGGACGGCCACCGTGGCAGCCCGCCGTTGGGCGAGCGCGCGGGGCGGCGCGATGCGCAACTCCGCGCAATCCCTGCTCCGCTGTTCGGGCTCGCGCCCGGCAGCGAGCCTGCGCAGTCCGTCCCGGTCGGCGATGCGCACGCCGCGGACGTGCTGAACATCGATCAGGCCCATCCTGCCGAACTGCGACAGCAGCCGCGAGACGGTTTCGAGCGTGATGCCGAGAAAACTTCCGATCTCCGCCCGGCTCATCCGCAGGATGAACTCCCTGCTCGAGTAGCCACGCGCTTCGAAACGATCCGCCAGCTCCAGCAGGAAGCTCGCGAGCCGCTCGCCGGCCTGCATGCTCCCGAGCATCAGCATCAGGCCGTGCTTGCGGACGATCTCGCGGCTCATCATCGAATACAGGTGCTTGCGCAGGAACGGCAGCGTTGCGATGTTCTCCTCGATCCGGCTGTACGGGATCACGCACACCTCGGCATCTTCGAGCGCGACGGCGTCGCACGTGTGAGCCCCGGCCCCGAAGCCGTCGAAGCCGACCATCTCGCCGGTCATATGGAAGCCCGTGACCTGCTCACGCCCGTCTCCCGACGTGAGCGTGCTCTTCAGGCAGCCCACCCAGACCGCATACAGCGATTTGAATGCGTCCCCGGTTCGATAGAGCGCCGCGCCGCGCTTGAGCCGCAAACGCGTCGACACCAGGTGCTCGGCGCTCTCCAGCTCGGACGCCGACAGCTCGGGAGGAAGGCACAGCCGGCGCAGCGCGCAGTTGGAGCAGCTCACCCGTGCGTGCGGCCCCGAATTCAGAAGGTTCGACATGTCCATGGTGCGCCTCGTATCGAGAATCGACTGCAGGCGCCACGGTAATGGTCGAAAAGTCGCGGGAAAATCCGTGCCAACCCGTACAGGCTTCCGCGTACTGTCGACGCACCAAACCGGGATCACGCAACGCCTGCGGCAGGTGGCCGCCGCAGCGTCAATCCGGCTCGGTCGGGAGCTCGGCTGCGACGCCGCAGATCTCGACAATGCGGGACAGTTCCACCGGGTTGGCGGCGCCGGTCTTCTGCAGCACGCGCGCGCGATGTATCTCCACGGTGCGATGGCTGATCCCGAGCCGCCGCGCGATCTCCTTGTTGGGCCGGCCGGCCGCAATCAGCACCATGATCTGGAGCTCGCGCGGGGTCAGGTCCTGCACGCGCTCGCGCAGCGACTGGACGACCGCGGCCTGCTCCTGCTGACGGGCGCTTTTTCCGAGAGCGGCATGCACGCGCTCGAGCAACTCGGCGCCCTGCACCGGCTTCGTCAGGAAGTCCATCGCGCCGAGCTTCATCGCCTGCACCGTGGTCGGGATGTCGCCGTGTCCGGTCAGGAAGATGATCGGCAGGTCGATGCCGCGCCGGAACAGTTCGGCCTGCAGCTCGGGCCCGCTCACGTCGGGCATCCGCACGTCCAGGATCAGGCAGCCGCCTCGACCCGGCGCATAGGCGGCCAGGAAGGTGGCTGCGCTGTCGTAGGCCAGCACCTCGAGACCGGCGGTGTCGAGCAGCAGCGCCAGCCCGTCCCGGACGGCGGCGTCGTCGTCCACCAGGTAGACGGCGGGCGTCCCGCTCATGGGGCCGCGAACGGCAGCGTGAAGTGGAAGATCCCCCCGCGTCCCGGAGCCGCCTCGCACCACAAGCGTCCGCCGTTGGTCTCGACCAGCGCGCGGCTGATCGCCAGTCCCATTCCGATCCCGCGCGGCTTGGTCGTGTAGAACGGCTCGAACACGCGCCGGACCGCCTCCTCGCTCAGGCCGACCCCGTTGTCGCGCACCGTCACCTGCGCCCGGGTGTCATCGGACCCCGGACGAACGGTGATCGTGATCGGTTGCGGGCTGACGCCGGCCGCACGCATCGCGTCGACCCCATTGGAAACCAGGTTCACCAGCACCTTCTCGACCTGCAGGCGGTTGGCCTTCACTTGTCGCAGATCGGCAGGCACATCGACGGTCGCAAGAAAACCTCCGTGGCCGCTCGCCTCGGCCACCGCGAGCGCCCGCAGGATCGCCTGGTTCAGGTCGACCGCTTCGACCGGCGCGTCGCGCCCCTGGAAGAAAAGCAGCAGCTCCCGCACCACCTGTCCGGCGCGCTGTGCCTGTGCCGCCCCGCCTTCAAGGGCAGCCTGCAGCTTCTCCGGCGCCGGGTTGCCGGTGCGCAGCAGCCGCAATGCGGCCTCGCTGTAGGAGGTCAGCGCATTGAGCGGCTGGTTCAGCTCATGGGCGATGGCGGCCGCCGTCTGGCTGGCGACATGCAGTTTCGACAGCTCCTCCATCTCCGTGCGCAGCGCCTTGAGCGCGGCCTCCTGGCTGCGGCGCGCGCTGATGCGCGCACCGATGCGCGCGAGCAGCTCCTCCGCCGAAAACGGCTTGTTGATGTAATCGTGCACGCCCTGCCTCACCAGCTCGACACGCAGCGCATCGTCGGCCTTGGCGGTCAGCATCACGATCGGCACGTCCGCGATCTCGTGGTGCTTGCGCAGCGCGCGCACCATCCGGTCGCCGGCCATGCGCGGCATCATCACGTCGCTGACGATCAGGTCCGGATGGAAAGCCAGCGCAAGGTCCAGCCCCTCCTTGCCGTCGAACGCGGTCGCCACGCGGTAATGCTTGCCCAGCACGGCGGCGATGAAGCGATTCATGTCGGTGTTGTCTTCGACCACCAGAACCAGCGGCCGGTCCGATCCGGCCGGCGTGGCCATCGCCTCGGCCTCCCGCGCGCGCAAGCCGTCACCGTGGCGTGGCGCCAGCTCGTCGTCGAAGGCGGGCGGCGCGGCCTGCAGCGCGGTTCCGGGAGGAGCCGACAGCGGCAGGTTGACCGTGAACAGGGCGCCCCCTCCCGATGCGTCCGCCACCGATACCGATCCTCGGTGCAGGACCGCGAATTCCCGCACGATCGCCAGCCCCAGGCCGGCGCCGCCCTGATGACGATCGTCCGCGCCATCGGCCTGGCGGAACGGCTCGAAGATCGCTTCCCGCAACTCCGCCGGAACCCCGGGCCCGTCATCCTGCACGCCGAGGATGGCCCGATCGCCCAGCACGTTGACCCAGACCGATATGACCCCGCCGAACGGCGTGGACCTGAACGCATAGAAAAGCAGGTTCAGCATAATGCGACGGACCTTGTCGAAATCCGCCTGGGCGGCCAGTGTGTCCGGCGTGTCGACGCCGAAACGGATGCGACGGTCGCGCGCCAGCGTCTCGAAATGCGACGCCATCAGCCGCACCAGCAGGGCCAGGTCGAACCGCGAGTAGCTCATCCGCATCCGGCCCGCGTCCAGCTTGGCCACGTCGAGCAGGTCGGTCACGTGATGCAGCAGAAGCCGCGCGTTGCGGTCCACCATTTCCAGTTCACGCCTTTCGCCGGGCGGAAGTCCTTCCATGGACAGCCGCCGGCCCACTGGCCCCAGGATCAGCGTCAGGGGGGTGCGCAACTCGTGGCTGACGTTGGCGAAGAAGCGGGACTTCATCTCGTCCATTTCGCGCGACTTCTCGTACAGCCGCTCCAGCTCCTCGTTGGCCTGCTTCAGGCGCGTGTTGACCTCGGCCACCTCGCGGGCGCGCGCGTAGACCTCCGCCTCCATCGCCACCGCCTGCTCGCGCAAATCGTCCGTCAGGCGACTCTGCTCGATGCCCTGCTGCTTGAGCCGGACGAACTCGGTGATGTCTTCGACGCGGTGAACGATGTAGCGGAGCGAGCCGTCCGCGTCCAGCACCGGCGAATTCAGCGGACTCCAGTAGCGCTCCTCGAAGCCGCCGCCTTCGTGCTGCGGCTTGCGGATGTCGTACTTCTGGACCGCCATCGCATCGGGCACGCGGTTCAGCAGCACCCGCTGCAGCGACGCCTTCAGGTTGCGCACCCCGTCGGCCGCCGGATCGTCGGGATTGTCGGGAAAGACGTCGAATATGGCGCGTCCGAGGATCTGCTCGCGCCGGGTCATGGTCGCCCGGGAATACGCGTCGCTGACGGCGACGATCCGCAGTTGCGGATCCAGCACCAGGTACAGCCCGGGCGCCGATTCGAACAGCGCACGAAAGTCCGGGGTGGTCCCGCCGGACGTCCGGCCATCCGTGGCCAGCGCGGGATTCGATTCTTTGCTCAAGCCAGCCGACCCTCAGGCTAGGATACGACCCTTCCCCGGGCTACCTTCCATGTCTGCAAAGATCGAACTTGCCGAGGTCGACAAGCGCTTCGCGGGCGGCGTGGAGGCAGTGCAGGCGCTTTCGATTGCGATCGAGCCGGGCCAGTTCGTGTCGCTGCTTGGCCCCTCGGGTTGCGGCAAGTCTACCGTGCTGCGGCTGGTCGCGGGACTGGAGCGACCCACCGCCGGGCAGGTCCGGGTCGACGGCCTGGCGGTCGGCACGCGCGAGGCGGCCATCTCGTACGTGTTCCAGGACCCGACCCTGATGCCGTGGGCGAGCGCCGAGGACAACGTCGCGCTGCCGCTCAGGATCAAGCGGATCGCGCGCGCGCCGGCGCGCGAGCAGGCCCGCCAGGCGCTGGCCGGGGTCGGGCTGGCCGACCGCGCGCGCGCGCTTCCGGCGCAGCTGTCCGGCGGCATGAAGATGCGGGTCTCGATCGCACGCGCGCTGATCACGCGCCCCGACGCGCTGCTGCTGGACGAGCCGTTCGCCGCCCTCGACGAGATCACGCGCCATCGGCTGAACGACGAGCTGCTGGCGCTATGGGCCGAGCAGGGGCCGACCGCGCTGTTCGTCACCCACAGCGTGTTCGAAGCGGTCTACCTCAGCCAGCGCGTGCTGGTGATGAGCGGGCAGCCCGGCCGCCTGGTGGCCGACCTGACGGTGGACCTGCCCTACCCGCGCGCGGCTGTGCTGCGCCTGCAGCCGCAGTTCCTGCAGCACTGCCGCCGCGTGACCGACGCCTTGGAGCGCGACCGGCTCCCCGCCGGCGCCGGGCGCCCGTGACGCGGTGGCGCGCGGCGGTCCTGGTTCCGGCCGCGGCCGGGCTGGCGGCGCTCGCCGCGTGGGAGGCCCTGGTGCGGCTGCGGGGCATTCCGCCCTACATCCTGCCGGCGCCCAGCCTGATACTGCGGACGCTGTGGGACAACCTGGATTCGCTGCTCGTATCCTGGCTCTACACGATCAAGATCACGTTCGGCGCGCTGCTGCTGGCGCTGGCCGGAGGCGTGGTGCTGGCGGCCGCCTTCGCGCTGTCGCGCACGCTGGAGCTGGCGCTGTTCCCGTTCGCGATCGCGCTGCAGGTCACGCCGATCGTCGCGATCGCGCCGCTGATCCTGATCTACGTGGACAGCACGACCGCCTCGCTCCTGATCTGCGCGTTCATCGTGGCGTTCTTCCCGGTGCTTTCGAACACGCTGATCGGGCTGCGATCGGCCGACCCCAACCTGCAGGACCTGCTGACCCTGTACGGCGCCACGCGCTGGCAGCGCCTGCGCTGGCTGCTGGCACCGTCGGCGCTGCCGTACCTGATCGCCGGCCTGAAGATCTCCGGGGGGCTGGCGCTGATCGGCGCCGTGGTGGCCGAATTCGCGGCCGGCGCGGCCGGGCGCGAGACCGGCCTTGCCTCGCGCATCCTGGAGGCGAGCTTCCGCACCGAGATCCCGAAGATGTACGCGGCGCTGACGCTGGTGGCGCTCACCGGCGTGGCGATCTACCTGGCGTCCAACGCGCTGTCGCGCGCGCTGCTGGGACGCTGGCATCCGTCGGAGCGCCTCTGAGGGGAAAGGCGATGCCCGAGCCCATCGATGCGAGGGCGCTGCGCCGGCCTTGCGCGATCGCTCTGATCGCCGCGACGCTGCTGCTGGCGCCGCTGGCGCGCGCCGCCGATCCGGTGGTGTTCGCCACCAACTGGAAGGCGCAGGCAGCGCACGGAGGGTTCTACCAGGCGCTGGTCGACGGCAGCTACGCGCGCTACGGGCTGGACGTCACGATCCGCCAGGGCGGACCGCAGGTGAACAACCGGCCTCTGCTTCCGGCCGGCCGCATCGACTTCCTGATGACCGGCAACCTGCTGCACGCGTTCGACAACCTGAAAAACGGTGTGCCCACATTGCAGGTGGCGGCGATCTTCCAGAAGGATCCGCAGGCGCTGATCGCGCACCCGGGCCAGGGCTACGAACGGTTCGAGCGCATGAAGGATGCGCCGCTCGTGCTGGTGGCCAAGGACGCGCAGTTCACCTGGTGGCAGTGGCTGAAGGTGACCCAGGGCTTCCGCGACGAGCAGCTCAAACCGTACACCTTCAACCTGGGGCCTTTCCTGGCGAACCCGCGCGCGGTGCAGCAGGGTTATTCGATCGCCGAGCCGATCTACGTGCGGCGCGAGGGCGGCTTCGAGCCGGTCGTGCATCTGCTGGCCGATCACGGCTTCGACACGTACTCGACGCTGATCGAAGCGCGCGCCGAGACGGTCCGGAACCGCCCGGACCTGGTCCAGCGCTTCGTCGATGCCTCGATCCTGGGCTGGTACGGTTACCTGTACGGGGACCGGCACGCCGCCAACGCCGCCATGTTGCGCGACAATCCGGAAATCAGCGTCGATGAGCTGGAAGCGTCGGTCGCGCTGATGCGGTCGCAGGGCATCGTCGATTCGTCCGATGCGCTGCGCCTGGGAATCGGAACGATGAACGCCACGCGCATCCGGCACTTCTTCCGGAGTATGGTGCAGGCGGGACTGTATTCACCCGGCCAGATCGATCCGGACCAGGTCGCCACGCTGCAATTCGTCAACAAGGGCGTGGGCCTGGACGTGAAGCGCCGGCTGACGGAGAAACGCTGATGCCGATACGGATCGTTGCCTTCGTGCTGGCCGCGCTCGGCGGCATCGTGCTGTTCGCCTGCGGGGGTGCGTGGCGCATCTGGCCGCTGCAGATCGGGGGGCTGGCGCTGGAGATCGGGTGTCTTTATGCCGGATGGCGTTGGTTCGCGCGGCAGCACAAGCCGCCACAGATCAAACCGGCCGCCAATCCGGCCTGGTCGATGCGCGATCGGCCGCCACCATCCGATCCTTCGGGTCGATGACCATTTCCCGCAGATACCTCCCCTCGCCCGCGAAGCGGGAGAGGGGTCGGGGGTGAGGGCGCTCGACAGGGGCGGCGCGACGCCACGAACCTGCTGGGAAGTTCACGAGCTGCGAGCCGGACGTCGCTCGGCCGCGCTGCGCGTGGTGGCCTTGGCGCCGTTGGCGCGCCTCAACGCTGCCGTGCGGGCGGCCGTTCGCTTGGGCGCCGTGCCGCGCGCCAGCGAGGCCTTCGCGGCGGGCGCGGCCACCGCGCGCGTCACGGCCTGCGGCGCCTGCGCGGCCTGCTCCTTGATCGCCCACAGCTTCAGCAGCTCGGCCTGGGTCGGAATCGATCCGTTGGCAGCGCGCGCCCGCCGCGCCACCACCGATTCGCGCACGATCTTCTCGACCACGTCGAGCGGCAGCCGATTGAAGTCGGAAAAACGAATGAAGCTGCGCGCCGCGTTCACACCCGCCAGTGCTTCCTTATGGCGAAGCACGACATCCTGCTCGGCCACGTACAGCGACATGTGGCGGCGCCCCGACTCGAGCGCAAACAGCGGCCCATCGAGCTCGTAAAATGCCAGGCCGTAGCGCATGCTTTCGCGCACACCGCGGGCCGACCGCCGGATCATGCTGCAAACGCGGGCCATGGCGACCCGGCGGTCAGGCGGCAAATCCCGCAAGTAGGCGCCTACCGTCGTGGCTGTCGTGATCATTCTGTTGGCTCCGCGCGCGGGGGCGACTGCTCCGCAGGCGTTATTTTAACCGAAGGTGTCCCCCTCGCATGGGGTATGCCGTAGGGTGCTGATTTTCAAAGGCGGCCGGGAAAGCCAGGGGGACTCGACCCTTAAGAAACCGAATAATTGTTATATTGGGGCGATTCGCTGCGATCGAAGCGGGGCGGCTCGATGATGGAGGCCCGGACGGTGGATTTGTCCACGACGGGCGAGGGATTCCCGGGCGACCGTCCACAGCACTATCGCACAACTGGATCTCAGGACTTCGCACGTGGTGTTCTCGTTTTTTAAGAAGGACCCGAAGCCTGCGAAGAAGGCTGCGGGGCGCTCGGCGCATCCTTCCTCGCATGGTCATGCCGCCCGCTCCGCGGCCCGACCTGCCACGCACGATGCGCGCGCGCTGTCGCGTCCGCTGCCCGGACCGGTCAACCGCTCGCTGAACCGCACCTCCACGCCGGGGTCGCCGAGCTTCGCCACCACCGAGAACGCCATTCCGGACCGCGAGCTGGCGCGCAGCCTGGCGATGGCGACTGCCGCCAAGATCGACGCGATCGAGTCGGAGATGTCGCAGGACTTCCTGAGGCCGCGCGGCTCGCCGATGCGCGACACCGCGGCCAACTCCGTTCTGACCGAGCCGGTCTCCACCGAGCAGCCGGCCGCGCCGCCTGAGGACGAATTGCCCGCGCTCGACCTGGAGCCGCCGCCCGCCCTCAGGGCCGAAGAGCCCTTCGATCCCGGCGAGGATGCGACCAGCTATGGAATCGAGGCCATCGAGCTGGGCACGAGCGACTCGAGCTCGGCGCTGGACGAGACCGCGATCCTGTTCGCCAACGGGCAGGACCAGGCCGCCGAGACAGTGCTGCGCGCCGCGATCGAAGCCGATCGGCTGGGTGCGGCCACCGAGCGCGGCTGGCTGATGCTGTTCGAATTCCTGCAGCAGCGCGGCGACAAGGCCGGCTTCGAGCGGCTGACCATGCAGTACGCGCTGCGCTTCGAGAACTCCGCGCCGGGCTGGCTCGACTACGAATCCGCGGGGCCGCGGGTCGACCCGAAGACCGACAGCCCGGTCGTGAAGCTGCCCGCCTCGATCGGCGCCAATATCGTGAAGCCGCTGGAGCATCTGAAGGCGCTGGCGATGACCAACGCGACCCTGACGCTGGACGTGGCGGAAGCGCGCACGGTCGACCCGGTCGGCGCCGAGCTGCTGCTGCGCGTGTTCAACGCGTTCAAGCGCGCCAGCCACGAGCTGATCGTGCTGGGCGCCGAGCAGCTGCTCAATCCGCTGCGCTCGGCCATCGAGCCGGGCCGGCGCGACGGTTCGGACTCGTGCTGGATGCTGCTGCTGGACGTGCAGCGGCTGCTGAACCGGCAGGCCGATTTCGAGGAGACCGGGATCCAGTACTGCATTACCTACGAAGTGTCGCCCCCCTCCTGGGAGCCGTCCTCGGCCAACATCAAGACGCGCGCCCCGGTCGGCGCCGCGCCCGGCGCGGTCGATCCGTTGGACTGGCGCGGCGACGTCACGGGCGACGGCGAGCCGATGTTCGGACGCATGATGGCGGTGGCGCGCGCGCAGCCGCGCGTGACCATCGAGTGCCGGCACCTGCGGCGGATGGCCTTTTCGGCCGCCTCGGCACTGCTCGGGCACGTGATCAAGCTGCAGCAGACGGGCACCACGGTGGAATTCCGCAACGTCAACTCGCTGGTGGGCGCGCTGCTTCAGCTGCTCGCCGTCTCGGCCGTGGCCGAGGTCCAGCTGCGGCGCAATTGACCGGGCGTGCGCCCGACCCGCCGAATCCGCCACGCGATCGCCCGGCTGCGGCCCGCCCCGACCCGCTGATGAACGAGTTCCATGGCACCACGATCCTGTCGGTGCGACGCGGCGTGTCCGTCTCCATGGGCGGCGACGGCCAGGTCACGCTGGGCAGCATCGTGCTCAAGCGAACCGCGCGCAAGGTGCGGCGCATGTACCAGGACCGCATCCTGGCCGGCTTCGCCGGGGCCACTGCCGACGCGTTCACGCTGTTCGAGCGTTTCGAGGCGCGCCTCGACAAGCATCAGGGCAACCTGATGCGCTCGGCCGTCGAGCTGGCGAAGGACTGGCGCACCGACCGGATCCTGCGCCGCCTGGAGGCGATGCTCGCGGTGGCCGACCGCGAGACCTCCCTGATCATCACGGGTACCGGCGACGTGCTCGAACCCGAGATGGGGCTGGTCGCGATCGGCTCGGGCGGGCCGTACGCGCAGGCCGCGGCGCGGGCCCTGCTGGACAACACCGACCTGCAGCCGGCCGACATCGTGGCGCGCGCGCTGGCGATCGCGGGCGACTTGTGCATCTACACCAACCAGAGCCACACGATCGAGACGCTCGAATGACGTTGCGGGGCGCAGCGGCGCCTCTTTCCCGATGCGGCGGACTTCGATGATGACCCCGAAGGAAATCGTCCACGAGCTGGACAAGCACATCGTCGGCCAGCAACGCGCCAAGCGGGCGGTGGCGGTCGCGCTGCGCAACCGCTGGCGCCGCCAGCGCGTGGCCGAGCCGCTGCGCAGCGAGATCGCGCCGAAGAACATACTGATGATCGGGCCCACCGGGGTGGGCAAGACCGAGATTGCGCGCCGGCTGGCGCGGCTGGCCGATGCGCCCTTCATCAAGATCGAGGCAACCAAGTTCACCGAAGTCGGCTATGTCGGGCGCGACGTCGACTCGATCATCCGCGACCTGGCCGACATCGCGGTCAAGCAGACGCGCGAGGCAGAAATGCGCAAGGTGCGCGCGCGCGCCGAGGACGCCGCCGAGGAGCGCCTGCTGGACGTGCTGCTGCCGCTGGGGCACGACCGTCTGACGCGCGAGGCCGATCGCGACAGCGAGGCCGGAACCCGGCAGAAGATGCGCAAGAAGGTGCGCGAAGGCGAGCTCGACGACAAGGAGGTCGAGATCGAGGTGGCGGCGCCGCCGGCGCAGTTCGAGGTGCTTTCCCAGCCGGGGATGGAGGAGCTCACGCAGCAGATCCAGTCGATGTTCCAGAACCTGGGCGCCGGGCGCCGGCGCACCCGCAAGCTCAAGCTGCGCGAGGCGCTGCGGGCGCTGACCGACGAGGAGGCCGCCCGGCTGATCAACGACGATGAGCTGAAGGTGATGGCGATCGCCAACGTCGAGGCCAACGGCATCGTGTTCCTGGACGAGATCGACAAGATCGCCAGCCGCAGCGAGCTGCAGGGTGCCGACGTGTCGCGCCAGGGCGTGCAGCGCGACCTGCTGCCGCTGGTGGAGGGCACGACCGTGAACACCAAGTACGGGATGATCCGGACCGACCACGTCCTTTTCATCGCAAGCGGCGCGTTCCACCTGTCCAAGCCGTCCGACCTGATGCCCGAGTTGCAGGGACGCTTCCCGATCCGGGTCGAGCTCGAGTCGCTTTCGGCCGCCGATTTCGAGCGGATCCTGACCGGCACCGATGCCTGCCTGGTGCGGCAATACGAGGCGCTGCTGGCCACCGAGGGGGTGACGCTCGAGTTCACTGCGGACGGGGTGTCGCGGCTGGCGCACATCGCCTTCATGATCAACGAGCGCACCGAGAACATAGGGGCGCGCCGCCTGCACACGGTGATGGAAAAGCTGCTCGAGGACATCTCGTACGAAGCCGCCAGCCAGGGCGCGCAGCGCGCTGTGATCGACTCGGCGTACGTCGATCAGCGCCTGGCGGATCTGTCGCAAAACGAGGACCTGGCGCGCTACGTGCTGTAGATGGCCAAGGCGCTGAAGACGCGGCAGAAGCTCGTGTTCCGCACCGATGGCCTGCGGCCGCGCAACCCGCTCGTGGTGGCGGCGCGCCGGCGCCCGGCCGGGCCGCACGGCCCGACGCCGGGCGGACGGCGGCAGGCGGCCAAGCGGCGGTTCAAGCGGCTGCTTCACGAGAGTTGAAGGCGCGCGCCCTCACCCCCGTCCCCGCTCTCCCGCTGCGCGGGCGAGGGGCGATCGAGCGCCGCTCCGTTCTGCCCCATCGAAAATACTGAGGTGAGGGCGCGCGGCGCCTGCCTACTCGATGGCCGTCGCCTGGTAGTCGCCGACCTTCTGCAGCGCGCCTTGCACCGTCTGCAGCGTCAACGGCGCCGCCACCTGCAGCAGCGCCTGCGGCGGTTCGAGCGTGACCGTGACCTGGTCGGCCAGCGGCGCCAGCGCCTTGCTGACCCGATTCGCGCAGGCGGCGCAGTGCATGCCGTCGATACCGAACACCTGCTGCATCGGAGCTCTCTGGAAGATGTCGAGGTCGGCCGATGTTAGACTGAACTCATGGACCGGGCGCAGATTCCGACCGAACTCAAGGCCGAAATCCTTTCCGAGGCGCTTCCGTACATCCGGCGCTTTCACGGCCGCACGATCGTCGTGAAGTACGGCGGCAATGCGATGACGCAGCAGCCGCTGAAGGAGAGTTTCGCGCACGATGTCGTCCTTCTGAAGCTGGTCGGGATGAAGCCGGTGGTGGTTCATGGCGGCGGGCCCCAGATCGACGAGGCGCTGGAACGGGTCGGCAAGAAGTCGCGGTTCGTGCAGGGGATGCGGGTCACCGACGCGGAGACGATGGAGATCGTCGAGTGGGTGCTGGCCGGCCAGGTGCAGCAGGAACTGGTGATGCTGATCAACCGCGCCGGCGGCCAGGCAGTCGGGCTCACCGGCAAGGACGGCGGGATGATCCGGGCGCGCCGGATGCACCTGCCCGATGCCAGCGACCCGAGCCGCACCCTTGATCTGGGACAGGTCGGCGAGATCGAGGCAATCGACCCGTCGGTGGTGTGCGAGCTGCAGGACGGGGCGTTCATTCCGGTCATTTCGCCGATCGGATTCGGCGCGGACGGCCTGTCGTACAACATCAATGCCGACCTGGTGGCCGGCAAGATCGCCGAAATCCTGGGCGCCGAAAAGCTGGTCCTGCTGACCAACACGCCCGGCGTGCTGGACCGCGAAGGCCGGTTGATCACCGGGCTGACGGCGGCGCGCGTGGGGGAGCTGTTCGCCGACGGCACCATTTCCGGCGGGATGCTTCCGAAGATCTCCTCGGCGCTGGACGCCGCCCACAGCGGCGTGAACTCGGTGCACATCATCGACGGCCGCGTCGACCATTGCCTGCTGCTGGAGATCCTGACCGATCGCGGCGTAGGCACCATGATCCGTTCGCATTGAGGAGGGGTGGGGCTCACTTGAGCCGTCGGCCTCCGAAGCACCGGGTCTGGTTCTTCGACCTGGACGACACGCTGCACGAGGCGTCACGTGCGATCTTTGCCGCGATCGACACGCGCATGACCGAATTCGTCCAGCGGCACCTGGAGCTGACGCGCGCCCAGGCCGACCAGCTCAGGCTGTACTACTGGCGCCGCTACGGCGCCACGATGCTCGGGCTGGTGCGCCACCACGACGTGGATCCGCACCGCTTCCTGCGCGAAACGCACGATTTCCCGGTCGAAGAGCTGATGCGGATCGAGCAGGGCCTGGCGCGCATGCTGACCCGGTTGCCGGGCCGCAAGGTATTGCTGACCAACGCGCCGGACGCATACGCCGGACAGGTGCTGCGGCGCCTGGGCCTGCACCGGCACATCCGCGTGCGCTACCCGATCGAACGGCTGCGGCTGCACGGGCAGTTCCGGCCCAAGCCGTCGCAGTCGATGCTGCGGGTCGTGCTGGCGCGGGAGGGCCTGGCCGGCCGCGCCAACGCCGGCCGGGCCGTGCTGGTCGACGACACCCCGCGCAACCTGAAAGCGGCCCGGGCGGCCGGCTTTGCGACGGTACTGCGGATCGGGCCGCTCGCGCGCCGGCCGCTCGCCGGCGGCGCCTACATCGACGCCCGGGTGCGCACGGTGCGACAGCTGGCGCGGCGACTGGGCTAAGCTTCGCTGGCCCGTTCCCGCACACTCGGAGACCCCATGGCCAACAATGAACCCGGATGGTTGCGCCGGATTGTCGGTGGCGTCTTTCGCGCGGTCGACGCGGCCCGCCGCCTGGTGCTGAACCTGCTGTTCCTGCTGATCGTCGCGCTGCTGGCGGTGGCGCTGTTCGGCGGCACGCACCTGCGCCTGGCGGACAACACGGCGCTGGTGATCGCGCCCAAGGGCGACCTGGTCGAGCAGTACAGCGGCAGCGCACGCGAAGCCGAGCTGGCCGAGGCGCTGGGCGGGGTCGAGCGCGAGACCCAGCTGCGCGACGTGACCGCCGTGCTGGACGCGGCGTCGCGCGACCCGAAGGTCACGCGGGCCGTGCTGATACTGGACGATATGGCCAGCGGCGGCATGGCGAAAATGAACGAGATCGCCGCCGCGCTCGAACGGTTCCGCTCGGCCGGCAAGCAGGTGCTGGCGTGGGGCTCGCAGATGAGCCAGGGCCAGTACTACCTGGCCGCGCACGCCGACCAGGTCTACCTGCATCCGAACGGCGCAGTTCTGCTGACCGGCATGGGCGGCTACCACAATTACTACCGCGAGGCCCTGGACCGCCTGGGCGTGACGGTCAACGTGTTCCGAGTGGGCAAGTTCAAGAGCTTCGTCGAGCCGTTCGTGAACAACGCGCCGTCGCGCGAGGCGCTCGAAGCCGATGCGTACTGGCTGAACGACGCCTGGGGCTCCTACACGCGCCAGATCGAGCAGGCGCGCAAGCTGACGCCGGGTGCGATCGGCCGGATGATCGACGAGTTGCCGGTCCGGCTGGCGGCCGCGGGGGGCGATCCGGCGAAGCTCGCCCTTTCGGAAAGGCTGGTCGACGCGCTGCTGACCCGCGACGAGCTGCGCGCGATGCTGGTCAAGCGCGGCGCCGCGGATGCCGAGCACAGGACGTTCCGCCAGGTGTCGTTCCAGGAATACCGCAACGCGCTGCCGGACAGCGGCGACCGCACCTCGCAGGTGGCGGTGGTGGTCGCGCAGGGCGACATCGTCGACGGCGAGGCCCCGCAAGGCGTGATCGGCGGCCGCTCAACGGCCGAGCTGATCCGGCATGCGCGCGACGACGACACCATAAAGGCGGTCGTGCTGCGGGTGGACTCGCCCGGCGGCAGCGCCTTCGGGGCCGAGCTGATCCGGCGCGAGCTGGAGATCACGCGCAAGGCGGGAAAACCGGTGGTCGTCTCGATGAGCGACGTCGCCGCCTCGGGCGGCTACTGGGTGTCGACCTCGGCCGACGAAGTGCTGGCCGACCCGGCCACCATCACCGGCTCGATCGGCGTGTTCGGGATCATCCCGACATTCGACAAGACGCTCGACAAGCTCGGCGTGCACACCGGCGGCGTGACCACGACCTGGCTCGGTCACGGGCCCGACGTGCGCCGGCCGCTGGATCCGCGCTTCGGGCAGCTGGTGCAGACCAGCGTGTCCCACGTCTACCAGGAATTCCTGGCCCGGACCGCAGCGAGCCGCCACCAGACTGCCGATCAGGTCGAGGAAGTGGCGCAGGGACGGGTGTGGACCGGCCGCCAGGCGCGCGATCGCCACCTGGTCGACGGCTTCGGCGGATTGTCCGCCGCGATCCATGATGCCGCGCAGCAAGCCAAGCTCAACCCTGGCTTCCGGACCGTCTACGTCGAGCTCGAACCCAAAGGCCTGAACCGCCTCCTGGATATCCTGGCCGGGCAGTCCGCACAGGCCCTGTTCCGGACGCTCGGACCGTTGTCGGGGTGGCTTCTTCAGGGGACAGGTCCATCAGCAAAAGCAAGCGCCGACTTCTTCCATCTGCTCTCGGACGGATGGGAGCCTTCGAAGGTGCTGGCGCACTGCCTTTGTGCGGCCCCATGAGGCGGCCGGATCCGTCGAACGGGTGCAATCCGCAACGGCGCGCCGCAGCAATCGCTACAGGTAAGTAATTCCCCACGTCGGGTGGGATTCCGGTAGATTTGGCCCTCCGCGAGCCGACTGCCGATGGAAATCCCGAGCCAAGCCAGTGACAGCGCCGAGTCCGGCAAGGCGCGGCGCAAGCCCGGTACCCGGCGCCTACAGATCCTGCAGACGCTGGCTTCGATGCTCGAGGACCCTCGTGGCGAGAAGGTGACAACCGCGGCGCTGGCGGCCAAGCTCGACGTTTCTGAAGCGGCGCTGTACCGCCATTTCGCCAGCAAGGCCCAGATGTTCGAGGGCCTGATCGAGTTCATCGAAACCACGATCTTCGGGCTGATCAACGACATCTCGACCAAGGAACACTCCGGCCTGCGCCAGACCCGGCGCATCGTGCAGATGCTGCTGGAATTCGCACAGACCAACCGCGGCATGACGCGTGTATTGATTGGCGATGCCCTCGTGAACGAGAACGACCGCCTGCAGGACCGGATGAACCAGCTGCTGGAGCGCATCGAGGCGTCGCTGCGGCAGAGCCTGCGGGTGGCGGTATCGCAAGGCGAAATGGCGACGGACCTGGATACCGGCGCACGCGCCGCCCTGGCGGTGGCCTACGTCGTGGGCCGCTGGCACCGGTTCGCCAAGAGCGGCTTTCGCAAGCACCCGACCGAAGGCCTGGAAATCCAGCTGACGCTTCTGGTCGGCAACCCGGCCTGACGGGCCGGCCGCCTCAGCGCTCCCCGCAGACCGTGCAGGCCGGATCTCGCGCCACGGCGAGCGACCGCCATTGCATCGTCAGCGCGTCGATCATCAGCAGCCGCCCGCTCAGGCCGGCATCGGCACCGATGGCGAGCTTCAGCGCCTCGGCGGCCTGCATGCAGCCGACGATGCCGGTCAGCGGCGCAAATACCCCCAGGATCGCGCAAGGTTCGTCCTGGGCGTCGCTCGACTCCGGGAACAGGCACGCATAGCACGGCGCCCCCCCGACCCGCCGGTCGAACGTCGCCAGCTGGCCGTCGAAGCGCACGGCCGCTCCCGATACGAGCGGCCGGCGGTGCTGCACGCAGGCCCGGTTCAACGCGTGGCGGGTGGCGAAGTTGTCGCTGCAGTCCAGCACGATGTCGGAGTCGGCCACCAGCGGGTCGAGCTCCTCGGGGCCGGCACGCCGCGCCACTTCGATCACCTGGACCTCCGGGTTCAGCGCATTCAGCGCGGCGCGCGCCGATGCCGTCTTCAACTGGCCGATCCGCTCCGTCGTGTGCAGCACCTGGCGCTGCAGGTTGGTCAGATCGACCCGGTCCGAATCGACCAGCGTCAAGCGGCCGACTCCGGCGCTGGCGAGGTAAAGCGCGGCCGGCGACCCCAGGCCGCCGGCGCCGATCACCAGCAGGCGGGCGGCGCTGATCCGCTGCTGGCCTTCGATACCGATCTCCTGCAGCAGGACATGGCGCGAGTAGCGCTGAAGCTGTGAATCGTCCATCCGTAGGGAACGCCCCGGGGAGGGCTAGAGCCGGTCCAACTGGTGCAGTATGCGCGCCAGATCGCGCGGTTTCATGTGGCCGATCACCGGCGGAACCCGGTGCTTGAACTTCTTGAAGTAGTAGCGGATCGCGTCGACCGACAGCCCGAGCCAGGCCGCGATCTGCTCGTCGGCCGATCCTTTCAGGCCGGCGCGCAGCACGTCGGCCTCGCGCGGTGAGAAGCGCATCGCCATCAGCTCCGCGATGAACGGGCGGTGGCGCAGCTCCATCGTGACCGCCAGCCGCTGCGCCGCGTAGAACAGCGCGAGCACCTCGGATTCGGCCGGAGCGCGTGCGCTGAACACGTACACGGTGCCGCGCGTCAGGCGCCCGCGCGCCGGCACCACCGCCAGGTGGCGGGCGCCGCCCGCGCCGTTGCGCTGAAGCCATGCGACGTAAGTCTCGGCGTGGCGCACCTGGGAGCGGATCCAGGCCGCGTGCTGGTCGATCGGCGCCACCAGCGGCCGCCATTCCTGGCGCGCCCGGATCGCGAGCGGATCGCGCTCGCCGATCAGCGTGGCATAAAGTCCCTGCAGGTCGCGATGCATCGATCCATGCACCTGCAGCGGCGCCGATGCCAACCCGGTGCCTCCCGAATCGGCGATCACGCACAGGCAGTGCGACGCCGGCACGATCCGGCCTAGCCGCTGGCCCAGCTCACCGTCGAGGCGCGCTTCGGCCAGAGTGCGCAGCGGCGCCAGCAGCTCGTCGATGCGGGCGTGCGTGGCTGCGTCGTCGCGCGGCACCGGGTGGGATGCTGCTGCAGTCATGGCGCAATCGTAGGTCGGCGGCCTTGGTCGGGCATCGGCGTATTCGCGCTTCCACACCCGGCGTCTTCCATGGCGCACGACGGGCCGCCGTGGGCGTCGCTACCGCGCCCGGCAGTGCGCAGCCTGGATCTCATCCGCAACAATTGCGGCGATGCAGCTGGCAACATCCCCGCCCCGGCCCGCCCGCCGCCAGCGCGCCCGCGGCGCGGCGCGGCTCGCATGGGCCGCGCTGTGCTGCCTGCCCGCGTTCGCGCAGGCCGATCGGCCGGTGAGCCCTCTCGAACTGACGCGGCGGATCAACCCCGAGCCGGCTTGCACCCGCCGCCGGATCCAGGGGCTGTGCTGGTGCGGCGCCACCCCGTGCGGCTACCAGGTCCAGATGTACGTCCCGGTCGCTTTCGTCGAAACGGTGCGTGCTCCCGGCGACTCCCTGCTGGGCCTGCCGCTGCCGCTCCCGGGCGGTGCGCCGGCGGACGGCACGGCGAGCTCGTCGCATTCGGCGCTGGACCACACCGCCGAGGCGCACGCGTGGCTGCTGGGCGACACGACCTGGCTGCTGTCGGGACAGCCGCCCTGCCTGCAGTGCCGGCCGTCGGATGCACGCGCCCGCGCACCGGCGCCTTCGCCTGCCGCCGATTCGCTGTGCGACCCGGTGTCGACCGTCGCCGCCGGGCTGGCCGGGGCCGCCTCGTCCGCACTGGCGCAGGCGCTGCCCGTGCTGGCCTATGCGTCGGAGCTCGATCCGATCAACTGGCGCACCGGTTGCCGCGACCTGCTGGCGATCGACTCGTGGATCACGCCCGGCGGCTCCCGCCCGGAACTGGGCCGGTGGGGCCCGCTGCATCCGCGCCAGATGCGTGATCTGGGCACGTCGCCGGTGGTCTACTCGGCCAAGACCTCATACCGGGCACTGAGCATCGCGCGCGACCAGCTTGCGACGTTTCCGTTCCCGGTCGACCCGGCCGCGCGCATGCAGCAGGCGTATCCGGCCGTCAGCACCTGTTTCGCGATCGGCGAGCAGCCGCTGCCCGAGGCCTCGTCCTCCGAGCGGCCCGTGCAGACCAGCCCGGACGGGCGCTACGGTTGGCTTTACTGGCGGCCGGTGTCGTGCTGCGTCGGATTCCAATCGCTGGCGCAATGCGCAGTCGCCCAACCCTGATCCTTCATTCCGGGCACCAGGTGTTCTGCGGCACCCCCTCGCACGGATCCTCCATTCCTTCCTCGTGCGGGTCGGGAAACAGCTTCACTTGCGTGCGCCCCGGATACCCCGGTCCCGGCAGGCCGCCGCAAAAACCCAGCGACGCGCACCCCAGCTCCGCCGTGAGCGCGAATTCGTCCGAGACCGACGAAGTATCCGTATTCCACGGCCTGTCACAGACGCCGGCGACGGCGGGATCCTGAAGATTCGCCGGGGAGCTGGTCGGCTTGCCGAGTTTCAAATCGACGTTCCCGCTGAAGCAATTGTCGAGGCGGAACGGCAACGCCGCGTTCGCCAGGTCGCCGTTGGTGGGGTTGCCGAAGGAGCCGTTGCCCCACATCACGTTGCCCACGACCCGGTTGCCGAACGAGTGGTAATAGCAGGGGATCGGAAGCTGCGGGGCATACAGCTGATCGATGTCGTGAGGCGGAGTGAAGCCTTGGACGCCGCCGCGGCAGTAGCCGGCCGGCGGGACGGGCAGCGGCGAGTAGTCCGCGTAATCGTTCAGCAGGATGCCCCAGCTTCCGTTGTTGGTCACGATGTTGTTCTGGACCGTGTTGTTGCGGCCGCCGCTCAAATCGATGCCGGTGCCGACCGCAGCCGTCGCAGCCAGGCCGGCGGCCGGCGTGTTCGGATTGTTGTTGTCGTGCACGAAGTTGAACTGGATCAGCGTGCAGGATTCGTCCGAGTCGCCGGGACAGGCCCCGTTCTGGGGGGACGGCAGGTCAAAACTGGCGAGCGAGCTCGGAAGGATGCCGGATTGATTGTGATCCCACTCGGAATTCTGCAGCACCAGATGACCACCGCTGTTCGAGCCGGAGAAACCCTGTGCGTTGTTCTGTGCGTGCACATGGTTCAGCTCCGCATTGCAGTCCGGGCAGGCGCCCACATAGAAGCCCGAGTCGGACATGTTGCTCGCGTACGAATGTTCGGAGCGCGCACTGCAGCCGCCGCCGAACGGATCTTCCGATCTGCGTCATCGCTCCCTCCGCTTGACCTGCGTCGGCCTCGCTCAACGATGCCGGGTCCGCCCGCTTCGCGGGCGGGCATTGCGCGCCGCGCATCGAGGCCACCATGCCCGGATCATGTTAGGGATGCGGCAAAACCGCGAACAATGGGGGAACACCCGATCCGGGTGCAGGCGCTCAACCTACACACACCACAGGCCGTGCGCCGCTTGGCCATCAACGTGTCGCACCGCGCGTCGCGCCGCAAAGTCTCCGGCATCCTGATCGTCGTGCTGCTGCTGGCGCATTACGCGCGGGTCGATTGTTCAGGTTGCGGCGCCAAATCCGCAACGCTATCGCAGGATTAGCAATCCGGCGCGAGCGCACAATGCGCCGACGCGCAGCAGGCCGCTGCGACGCCAACAGGAGCGCGCGATGTCGTCCGCAGAATCGGCCCCGAGCGGCCCGGATCTGACGCAAGGCGTCGATGCGGCGGACCTGGCCGACGGACAGATGCTGCTGGGCCACGTCGGCGACGAAGCCGTGCTGCTGGCCCGCCACGCGGGCGAGCTGTTCGCGATCGGCGCCACCTGCACGCACTACAGCGGGCCGCTGGCCGAGGGCCTGATCGCGGGCGACACCGTGCGCTGTCCGTGGCACCACGCGTGCTTCAGCCTGCGCACCGGCGAAGCGCTGCGCGCCCCCGCATTGAGTCCCGTGTCCTGCTGGGTGGTCGAGCAGGACGGCGGTACGGCCATCGTGCGGAAGAAGAAACCGGCCGCCCCCGATCGATCGAAGGCTGGGCAGGGCGCCGGGGCGGCACCGGGGAGCGTCGTGATCGTCGGCGGCGGCGCGGCCGGCTTCGCCGCGGCCCAGATGCTGCGCCGCGAGCGCTTCCGGGGCAGCATCGTGATGCTGAGCGACGACGATGCCCCGCCGGTGGACCGGCCCAACCTGTCCAAGGATTACCTGGCCGGCAAGGCGCCGGAGGACTGGGTTCCGCTGCGGGCGCCGGAGTTCTACGCGGAGCAGGGCATCGAGCTGCAGCTGCGGGCAACGGTCTCGGGGCTGGACCTGAAGACGCGCGCGGTCGCCCTGGCGGACGGCCGCACCGTACCGTTCGACCGCCTGCTGCTCGCCACCGGCGCCGAGCCGAACCGGCCTTCGTTTCCCGGCTCGCAGGCGCCGCACGTGCACACGCTGCGCACGCTGGCCGACTGCCGCGCGATCATCGGGCGCGCCGTCGGTGCGCGGCGCGCCGTCGTGCTGGGCGCAAGCTTCATCGGGCTGGAGGCAGCCGCGGCGTTGCGCGAGCGCGGCATCGAGGTCGAGGTGGTCGCCCCCGAAGCGCGCCCGATGGCCCGCGTGCTGGGCCCGCAGCTGGGCGACTTTGTGCGAGCGCTGCACGAGGAGCACGGCGTGCGGTTCCGCCTCGAGGATTCGATCACGCGGATCGACGGCACGCGCGTGCTGCTGAAAAGCGGCGCTGTGCTGGACGCGGAGCTGGTGGTCGCGGGCATCGGCGTGCATGCGCGCACCGAGCTGGCACAGGCGGCCGGTCTTGCGCTCGACCGGGGCGTGCTGGTCGATGCCTGGCTGCAGACCAGCGCCCCGGACGTATACGCCGCGGGGGACATCGCGCGCTGGCCCGATCCGCACAGCGGCGAGTCGATTCGCGTGGAGCACTGGGTGGTCGCGCAACGGCAGGGCCAGACCGCCGCCCGCAACATGCTGGGCCATCGTGAAAAGTTCGACGCCGTGCCCTTCTTCTGGAGCCAGCACTACGACGTCCAGATCAACTACGTCGGGCACGCGGAAAGCTGGGACGCGATCGAGGTGGACGGCGACATCGCGGCACGCGACTGCGTGGTTCGCTACAAGCGCCAGGGACGCGTGCTGGCGGTGGCGTCGATCTTCCGCGACCTCGCCAGCCTGCAGGCCGAGCTGGCCCTCGAGCGGGAGACCATGCCGGCATAATGCGGCCGGATGACGACCGCGCTGCAGGCCCTTGAACGACTGCGGGAAGGCAATCGCCGCTTCGCCTCCGGTGACCAGGGACCGGGGCCGGCGCCGTTGCGCCGCGGCCTTCTGGCGTCGAGCCAGCAGCCGTTTGCCGCGATTCTCGGGTGTTCGGACTCGCGCGTTCCGGTCGAGATCGTGTTCGACCAGGGACTGGGCGACCTGTTCGTGATCCGCGTGGCCGGCAACGTCGTGGCGCCGTCCCAGATCGGCAGCGTCGAGTTCGCCGCCGAGCAATTCGGCACCCGGCTGGTCGTCGTGCTCGGCCATTCCCGCTGCGGGGCGATCCAGGCGACGCTGGAACAGCTGCAGCGCCCCAGCGAAGGCCAGTCGCCCAACCTGGGGTCGATCGTCGGCCGCATCCGGCCCTCGGTCGAAGGACTGCTCCAGACCGATCTGCGGCACGACCCGGACGCGTTGATGCGCCAGGCGGTGCGCGCCAACATCCGCGCCTCGGTCAGCCACCTGCGGCACGGCTCGCAGCTGATCGAGGAGCTGGCCCACAGCAGCGGGCTGCTGGTGGTCGGCGCCGAGTACTCGCTGGAAACCGGGGTGGTCGACTTCTTCGAGGGGGCGTAACAACCCGGTGACCGTTCGACCCAAAGGGGGCTCTTCCGTGCTGCGCGTGTTCGGCGACAAGTACTCCGGCAACTGCTACAAGGTCAAGCTCGCGCTCGAGCAGCTGGGCGCGCCGTACGATTGGGTTCACGTCGACATCATGAACAAGGAAACGCGCACCCCGCAGTTCCTGGCCAGGAATCCGGTCGGCCAGATCCCGGTGCTGCAGATCGACGACGACGTCTTCCTGCCCGAATCGAACGCGATACTGCATTATCTGGCCGACGGCAGCGACCTGCTTCCCGCGGACCGGCTCGACCACGCGCAGGTGTTGCGCTGGATGTTCTTCGAGCAATACAAGCACGAGCCCAGCGTGGCCGTGGCCCGCTTCATCGTCCGCTACCTGGGACGGCCGGCCGAACAGGAGCAGGCGCTGGCGAAGAAGATCGGCGACGCGCACGCCGCGCTGGCCGTGATGGAGCGGCACCTGCAACCGCGGCAATTCTTCGTGGCGGACCGCTACTCGATCGCCGACATCGCCCTTTATGCCTACACGCACGTGGCGCACGAAGGCGAGGTCGACCTGGCGCCGTACCCGGCAGTGCGGGCATGGCTGGCGCGCGTGGCCTCACGGCCGAACCACGTTTCGATGGACGACTGACCGGCGCAGGCTACTGCCTGGCGGCGTTGGAGAACTGGTAGCCCTGCACGATGCCCTTCGAATCGAATTTTATCTGCAGCGACTTTACCGAAGTGCTCGACAGATCCGAAAGTTTTCCTTCGGCGAAATAGTAGGTCCATTCGTCGAAACGCTGGCCGTTGGTGTCCACGTCGACCCCGGTCGACGAGGGCGCCCCCAGCCAGGTGCGGACCTGGTCGCGGGTCGTGACGCCGCGCTCGACATGGCCCGTGAAAGCGTTCAGATCGAAATCGCTCCCGATATGAAACCAGCCCGTGCTGCATGCACTGAGCACCGCCAGCAGCGCCACGAGCATCGACTGCGCTGCGTACCGCGATATCGACCGCATGTTTGCCTCCCTGGTCTGACTGCCCCGATCCCTATCGGCCCGCCCCGGCGCCGCCTTGCACGTCCAGCATCCACTTGGCGATCTGCGGCCAGTACATCCGCAACGGCTTGGACCCCATGAACAGGCCGATGTGCCCGCCGGGAGCCACCGCCCTGGCGATCTGCTGCGCGGGCGTGCCGACCAGCTGCTCGGCCGCGAACACCTGCTCCTTGGGCGTGATGTCGTCCGACTCGCCCGCCAGCAGGTACAACGGGCAGTGGATGTCGCGCAGCGACAGCCTGCGGCCCAGGCCGACGAATTCGCCCCTGGCAAGCCGATTCTCCTTGAACAGCTGGGTGATCGACTGCAGGTACCAGCGGCCCGGCAGGTCGATCGGGTTTTCGTACCAGCTCTCGAAGGCCTCGGTCCTGCTCACGTACTCCGGATCGTCGATCTTCTCGTACAGGCGCACGTATTTGTCCAGGTACTGCTCGTCCGGGTGCATGTTCTTCCAGCCCCTGAGCATCACCCGGCCGCGCATCAGGCCGCCGCCGAGCGAAACCAGCTCCTCGTAGAAGCCCGGCGGCGAATCTTCGACCATCTTCTTCAGCGGGCCGTCGCCGGCCCGGGTGTCGATCGGCGAGCCGGCCAGCACGAGCGAGGCCGCCCGCTCCGGGTATCGGGCCGCGTACATGGCCGACATCCACCCGCCCTGGCACAGGCCCACCAGGTTCACGCGGCCGCCCAGATCGTCGACGCAGACGTTCAGCTCGGCCAGGTAGTTGTCGATGTCGTAGTCCTTCATCTCCAGACTGGCGCTCTTCCAGTCGGTCACCAGCACGTACGGGTGGCCCGCCTCGAGCAGCGTCTGCACCAGGCTCTGTCCCTTGTGATAGTCGGCGATCGTGGCGGAATGCCCGGCGTACGGAGCCACGACCAGTGTCGGAACCGCGCCGCCATCGGGCTTGCCGAACGCCCGCAGCTGCATCGTGTGAAGGTCCAGCAGCACGGTGTTGCCGGAGGCGAAGCGGGGCTTCGGGCCGTGGTCGACCTTCTGCGCCTCGATCAGGAACTTCAGGTTCCTCCGGAACAGGTCGACCTCGGCCTGTCCCATCGCCGCCACGGCCGCCATCGGCCAGAACAGCGGGACGCTCTGCTTCAGAACGTGCTTCTCTTCCATCTCAGCTCCGCCCGCAGCGACTGCGGCTCACCCGTCGCCCGCCGGTTCGCGCACGTGCCGGGCGATCATCAGATCCTCGCGTCGGTCGGAATCACCCAGCCCCGGCCGGTTCCCGCGGCGTCACGCCGCGGTCCAATCCAGGATGATCTTGCCGGACCGGCCCGACAGCATGACGTCGAAACCGGCCACGTAGTCGTCGATCGGGAAGCGGTGCGTGATCACCGGCGTGACGTCCAGTCCCGACTGCAGCATCGCGGTCATCTTGTACCAGGTCTCGAACATTTCCCGGCCGTAGACGCCCTTGATGATCAGCCCCTTGAAGATCACGAGGTTCCAGTCGATGGCGATGTTGCCCGGTGGAATCCCGAGCAGCGCCACCTTGCCGCCGTGATTCATCGAAACGAGCATGCTGCGCAGGGCGTCCGGGCTGCCCGACATTTCCAGTCCGACGTCGAAGCCTTCGGTCATGCCGAGCTCCAGCATCACCGACTGCAGGTCCCGCGTGGTCACGTTGACGGCGCGACTGGCGCCCATCTTCAGCGCCAGACCGAGCCGGTAGTCGTTCACGTCGGTCACGACGACGTGGCGCGCGCCCACGTGCCTGCAGATCGCGGCGGCCATCAGCCCGATCGGACCGGCGCCGGTGATCAGCACGTCTTCCCCGACTAGGTCGAAGCTCAGCGCCGTATGGACGGCGTTGCCGAGCGGGTCCAGGATCGAGGCGACCTCGTCGGGAATGTCATCGGGAATCTTGAATGCGTTGAACGCCGGAATCACCAGGTATTCGGCGAACGCACCTTCGCGATTCACGCCCACGCCGGTCGCGTTGCGGCACAGGTGGCGGCGGCCGGCGCGGCAATTGCGACAGTATCCGCACGTGATATGCCCTTCGCCCGACACGCGGTCGCCGATCCGGAAGCCGCGCACCTCCGAACCCATTCCGTCCACCTGGCCCACGTATTCGTGCCCGACGTGCATCCCGATCGGGATCGTCTTGCGCGCCCAGTCGTCCCACTTCCAGATGTGCACGTCGGTGCCACAGATCGCGGTCTTGCGGATCCGGATCAGCAGGTCGTTGTGGCCGACCTCCGGCTTCTTGGTCCGTTGCAGCGTCAGGCCGGGGGCAGCTTCGGCCTTCACCAGGGCTCTCATCGTCGTTCGATCCTCCTGCGCAAAATACCGTGTCGAGGGCCGCGGGATGCCGTTCAGCCGATCACGCCGAGCTCGCGCCCGACGGACGTGAAGGCGGCAACCGCCCGCTCGATGTGCTCCGGCGCGTGCGCCGCGCTCATCTGCGTGCGGATGCGCGCCTTGCCCTTGGGCACCACCGGAAAGGAGAACCCGATCACGTAGACGCCGTGCTCGAGCAGGCGCTGCGCCATGGCCCCGGCGATGCCCGCCTCGCCCAGCAGCACCGGAACGATCGGGTGTTCGCCCTGCACGAGTGCGAAGCCCGCTGCCGTCATCGCGCCCCGAAACCGCAGCGCGTTGGCCCGCAGGCGCGACCGCAGCCCGGCGCCCTCGCGCTCCAGGAGTCGCAACACCTCCAGGCTGGCCGCAGCGATCGAGGGGGCGAGCGAATTGGAGAACAGGTAGGGCCGCGAGCGCTGCCGCAGCAGATCGACCACCGGAGCGCGCCCGGAGACGTATCCGCCGCAGGCCCCGCCCAGCGCCTTGCCCAGCGTGCCGCTGATCAGGTCGATGCGCTGCGCGACGCCGCAGTGCTCCGGCGTGCCCCGGCCGTGCTCGCCGAGCACGCCCACCCCATGCGAGTCATCGACCATCACCAGCGCGCGGTGGCGGTCGGCAATCTCGCAGATGGCCGCCAGGTCGGCGATGGTGCCGTCCATCGAAAACACGCCGTCGGTCACGATCAGCTTGAAGCGGGCCCCGGCCGAATCGGCCTCGCGCAGGCGCTCCTGCAGGTCGGCCATGTCGCGATTCCGGTAGCGATAGCGGCGCGCCTTGCTGAGACGGATCCCGTCGATGATCGATGCGTGGTTGAGCTCGTCCGAGATCACCGCGTCGTTCTCGTCCAGCAGCGCCTCGAAAACGCCGCCATTGGCATCGAAGCAGCTCGAGTAGAGCAGCGTGTCCTCGGTGCCCAGGAAGCGCGACAGCGCCGCTTCCAGGTCCTTGTGGACCGTCTGCGTACCGCAGATGAAACGCACCGAGGCCATGCCGAAGCCGAAGGCGTCCAGGCCCTGCTTGGCCGCCTCGATCAACCGTGCATCGTCGGCCAGGCCCAGGTAATTGTTGGCGCAGAAGTTCAGCACAGACTGGCCGTCGCGCAGCCGGATGTCCGCGCGCTGGTGGCCGGCGATCACGCGTTCGGACTTGAAGAAGCCGGAATCGCGCAGGCCGGCGAGCTGGCTTTCGACGTGCTGGACAAAAGCGGAATTCATCAGGGCCCTCGCAGCGCAGGATCCTACCGCAGCGGCTTCAGGGCCTGCAGCAGCGTCGGGACCAGCTCGGCGACCGTGGGGTGAATGTGCACCGCGCGCGAGATCACCGTGTAGGGCGCCTTCGCATACATCACGTCCAGGATCATGTGCACGACCTCGTCGCCGCTCAAGCCCAGCAGCGCGGCGCCCAGGATAGCCCCGGACTTTTCATCGACGATGACTTTCATGAAACCCAGGGTCTCGCCGCGTTCCCGCGCCCGGCCGACGCGGGTCATCGGCATCTTGCCCATCAGCACCGCGCGGTCGCCGGCGCGCGCTTCGCGCTCGGTCAGGCCGACCCGCCCCAGCGGAGGGTCGATGAAGAGCCCGTAGCAGGCGATGCGGTCACCCACCCGGCGCGGATCGTCGTCCAGCAGGTTGGCGGCCACGATTTCATGGTCGTTCCAGGCGGTGTGTGTGAAGGCGCCGCGCCCGTTCACGTCGCCCAGAGCCCATACGCCGGGCACATTGGTGCGAAGCTGGTCGTCGACCTTGATGAAACCGCGCCCGTCGCGCTCGATTCCGGCGGCGTCCAGGCCCAGATCGTCGGTGTTGGGCCGGCGCCCGACCGCCACCAGCACGTGGGTCCCGAGAATCTCCGGGGCACCGTCCGCGCAATCGGCCGACACCGCGATGCCGTCGTCGCGCGGGCTCACCCCGATGCACCGGGCGTTCAGACGGATTTCAATTCCTTCGCGGGCCAGGATGTCCCGTACCGCTTCCGAGACATCCTCGTCTTCGCGGCCGATCAGCCGCGGCGCCTGCTCGACCACGGTCACCCGCGAGCCGAAGCGCCGGTACATCTGCGCGAACTCCAGGCCCACGTAGCTGCCCCCGATCACGACCAGGTGCGGCGGCAGGAAGTCGACCTCCATCATGCCGATGCTGGTCAGGTACGGCACGGATTTCAGGCCGGGCCAGTCGGGCAGCGCGGGCCGGCCGCCGACGTTGATGAAGATCCGGTCGGCGTCCAGATCCTCGCCGTTCACCTGGACGCGGTGCGCCCCGACCAGGCGCGCGTGCCCCCAGAAGACGCGCAGGCCGGGCATGCCGCTCACCCAGTTGGTCACCGCATCGATCGATGCCCGCACGATCGCGTCCTTGCGGGCCTTCACCGCGCGCATGTCGACGCCGACCGGCCCGCCGATCGTCACGCCGAAATCGGCGTGGCGCCGCGAGACGAAGGCCGCCTGCGCGCTGGCCACCAGCGCCTTGGTCGGAATGCATCCGTCGTTCACGCAGGTGCCGCCGAAATGCTCGCGCTCGATGAACGCGACCGACATGCCGGCGCGCGTCAGCCGGCCGGCCAGGGCCGGCCCCGCCTGCCCGCTGCCGATGATGATTGCATCGAAACGTTGCGCCATGTCGCCACCTCCAAGGCACCAGGATTGCCGAAGCGAAAGCGCAAGAGCAGGTCCAGGCGCCCGTTACCGGCATCGACACCGTCATCGACTGGCCAGATGGGTCCGCCAGGGCATCCAGTAGTGCTTCTCCCAGCCCTCGCTCACTCCCTGAAAGTCCACATCCGGCACGTCCACGTGTATCAGCTCGATCCTTCCGCGCCCCCCTTCGGGCACGAACGCCAGGATCAGCGTGGAGTCGGGATCGTTGGGCCCGAAACCCGTCGAACGCCACGACTGGACCACGAGCGTGGAAGGAATCGCAGCCAGTGTCCGGCCGCTGATGGCGCCGTTGAAGGCGACGAAGGGCGAGCCGGGTTCCGAACTGATCGTCACCGGCGCTCCGGTGACCTGCGCATGCCGTGCGCCGTCCATGTAGGTCGAGTACAACTCGTCGGCCGGTGCCGGCAGAACCACCGAGTATCGGATCACGCGGCGCATGGGAGGGGCGGTCAGCCGATTCAATGTACCCGCACCGGCGGATGCCGGTCAAACCGGCCGGACCGCGCGATGCCGATTTCGAGGGCCAGGGCGCTTCTTCGCGCCCGGACCCGTCACGCCTGCAGAGCCGGATACCGAGTGGGACGTGCGGGCCGCGGGCGAGCTACCGAGTCGCCGGCTCCACCATCGGAATCTCGGGCTGCGGCCAGCCGAGCAGTTCTGCAAGCCGACACACGACCCAGCGCGCTTCGTCGCGGCCGACGACCGAGCCGTCCACGAGCAGACCGCGATGCACCTGATCGAGGACGAGCTGCTCCGTGATGCCCAGGTCGAACAGCGTCGCGCGGGCACGATCGGTCAGCATGTGTGCCATGTCCTCGCACAGGTCATAGCGGGCGGCGATGACCTGCCTGGCTTCGATCGGCCGCGTCCGGCCACGCGGCAGGTAGAGCTCGATGAACGAGCGGGGAATCAGCGACTGGTTCTCGTCATTCATCGACCAAGGCTCGCATGTCGGCTGAACGGCCTCTCTAGACCTGTGCGTGCAAGTTGCTCCACAGTACCGCGGCCACGACGCTCCAGGCCGCAGGTGCCTGGTCGACCATTTCGCCGACGAGTTCCGGCACGGTCGACTCCGTGATGGCGCCGTCTTCATTGAATCGAAAACGCGCGATCGTCGACGCTTCGGTCGCCCCGGCGGTATTCATCCGCCTGCATTGAACTTCCCCCTGCGGCGGCACGCAATCGCCGGGCATGGTCAGAACAAACTCGACCCATGAGCCGGCGTGCACGGCGACGAACCGGTCCGCGGCCGGATCGTGGGCGATGCGCAGCCCGCGCAGCAAGGGGCGCGCTTCGGCAGCCCTCTCGGCAAGCTTCGAGAACGACCGGAACAAGCGCTGCAGTGCGGAAGGATTGGCGGTTGCGCCGTCCGGGCTCTTTTTCCGAGCGACCTTCTTCATGGGTGGTTGCAACGCCCGTCAGGGCTTCAAGGCGCGATACAGGAACGGCAGGCTGACATCCATCCGGTAGTCGATGTTCGAGTGGGTGTCGTCGAACTCCTCGTACCGATGCGGCACGCCCGCCGCAGTCAGGCGCTTGGACAGGATGCGGGCGCCGTAGTGCAGGCGGTACTGGTCGCGCCAGCCGCAGTCGATCAAAATGCCCTTCAGGCTTTTCAGGCTGGCGCGGTGCGCCTGAACCAGGTTGATCGGGTCGTGCTCCAGCCAGCGCCGCCAGCGCGCCTCGATCCGCTCTCCAGTATCCAGGTTGTACGGCAGCCGGAAGCCGTTCGGAGCGCGCGGGTCCGGATCGTAGGAGGCCGCCATGCACAGGTTCATGATGCAATGGACCTCGGCCTCCGACGGCTTGCTGCGCCGGTCGAACGCCTCCAGGAAGCGGCGCACCCGTCCGTCATCCAGGCCCGAGGCGGCGCCGCGCTCCATCCGGCCCACGTCGACCAGGCCGGCCCGACGCGGGCGCTCGCGGTACTTGGCGAGCTCGTCCAGCGTGTTGGGCCAGTCGGCGCCGTAGCAGAACTCGAAGTAGCTGTCGCCGGAGTGATCCGCAACGGCCCCCCAGCAATCGGCGTGCTTCATCCCGTGGATGATCGCGCCATAGCCTCCGGACGATTTGCCGAAACAGCCGCGGTGCTCGCGCGAGGCGAGCGTGCGGAACTCGCGATCGACGAACGGGACCAGTTCGCCGGTCAGGTAGTCCGCATAGCGCCCGATCGCGCTGGAGTTGATGTACTGGTTGCCGCCGAGGCGGGTGAAGCAGTCGGGGAACACGATCACGACCGGGCCCATCCTGCGCTCGTGAACGAGCCGCGCCGCCTGCTCGGCGACGTTTTCCCCGAACGGCTTCCAGTTCAGGTGCGAGGCGCCCGAGCCGGTGAATCCGACCAGGTCGAACAGCACCGGGAAACGGCGACCGCCGCCATCGCGCCGCCCCTGGTCGTACTGCGGCGGCAGCCAGACCGACAGCTTGCGCACGTGCGGGTCGCCCAGCGGATTGCCGGCCAGCACGCGCGAGACATGCTCGAGCGTCACGAGGGTGCCGGCCGGGCCTTGCGGGCGCTTGAGCGTCATCGGTTGGAATGGTCCGTCTGTTGCAGCTTGCGCATCATCGCCTCGCGTTCGGGAAAGCGGACGCAGTCGACACCGTTCAGACCCACGTCGACCAGCCGCCGGCGGGGCACATCCGAGCGCATCGCGCCCAGCGCCCCGGCCAGGTGCAGCTCGCGCCCGACCGCGCGCCAGCGCGCTCCGTAGACGACGATGCCGGACGAATCGTCGGCCCCGGTGCACTGCACGCTGAGCGAGTCGCCAGCCGCTTCGCCGGCCAGTTCGCGCTCGTCGACCACCTGGAACCGCAGGCGCGCCTCGCGCGCGCTCAGCATCTCCACGATCTGCCGCGTCAGCAGCCAGACGCGCGCCACCGAGTCGCAGTTCAGCACCCAGACCTCCATTTCCGTTCCACTGATGCGGGAACGCCAGGCCGGCTCCATGATGCAGGTCGGCGGCAGCTGCAACCCGTTGGCCGGGTCGCTGTAGATCGGCCGGCCCACATAGCGGGTGTCGGGCGCGGCCGGCGGTGGGGGCGCGGCCGCCGAGGCGGGCGCACCCGCGAGCCATGCGGCCGCGAGGGCGAGCGCCACCCGTTCCGGGGTCAGGGCGGTCCAGCGTGGTTTCACGCGGCGCTCAGCGCGGGCGATAGAAAATGAACCTGGCTGAAAACGGCACCCGAAGTACCTGATTGGCCTGGTCGGCCGAACACTGCGCCGGCGGCATTCCTCCCTCGGTGTCGATGCGCTGCACGTAAGTCACCTTCTCCAGTTCGCCCTGGCCGTAGGACTGCGTGCGCAACAGCAGCCAGCGCACCGCATCGCCGCTCGGAGCCGCATCGTAGCCGACGATGGTCCCGATCAGACGGCTGCCGTCGACATGCTCGAACGAGTAGTTGGCGCCGTGGTGCCCGACCACCTGCTTGCGCGAGTCCCGCAGCTCGGCCTCCGGAAGCCGAAACGCCCAGTGCAAGCCATCCTTGTCCGGCTCGCAGCGGAAGATCTGCACGCCGGTCGCCGTCAGTTCGAAGGCCGGCTCGACCTCGCTGGGGGCCTTGATCCGGCTGAACAGGCCCAGCGACGGACGTTGCGGCACCTCCGGTGCGGGCGCATTCGGCGTGGCGGCCGCTTCCGGCGGCGCAGCCGCCGCCTGGCCCGCGGGAGTCGGCGTGCCCGGCGCCGGCGCCGGGCCGGCGCACGCGCCCAGCAGCAGCGTGGCGGCGACGCACAGCGCGGTGCGCGCCAGCTCAGCGCGCAGCGCCGCCATCGGCATTCCTGAAATGGGAACCGTCCCGCACCGCGGCGCCGGAGGCGCACAGCTGCCAGAGCGTCCGTTCGAACATCGCTTCGTAGGCCAGGTCCGGGAAATAGCGTTCGTGCACGATGCGAGGATATCGCGCCCGGCTGAAATGCTCGACCAGGCGGCCAAGGGTTGTCTGGCCAACCTGCAGCAGCCAGAACTTCACCAGCACTTTCAGCACATGCCGCGCGTTGCGCTGCGGGCTCGATTGCAGCGCATCGAGCCTTTGGTAGGCCCGCCGCAGCGCAGCATCGACCTCGCAAAACGGGGCCCCGTGCCCGGGGATCACCAGCAGCGGCTTCATGCCGGCGATCAGATCCAGTGTCCGCCGCTGATCCGCCAAACCGGGTTCGCCCTCGAGCTCCGGGAAAATCGCCCCGAAGCCGTCCTCCCACAACGCATCGCCCGATACCAGGATGCGCCCCTGCCGCTGGAACAGCATCAGCATGTGCGGATCGTGGCCGGGTGCCGCCAGCGCCTGCCATGGGCGGCCGCCGAGTTCCATCACGTCGCCCGACCGAAACAGCCCGTCGAAGTCGAAGCGGGGGCAGCGCTGCCCGGTCGCCCTATAGCCGAGCCGCTCGACGTCCCAGGCGAGCACCGCGTCGGCCGCGCCGGCCGGGATCCGGATCGAAACGCCGCCGCCGCGGGCCAGCCGTGCGTTGCCACCCACGTGGTCCGAATGCAGGTGCGTGTTGACGATGCGCGCGAGGCGGCGCCCGCCCCCGGCGCGGTCGATCAGAGCGGCCGTCAGGCGCGCGTGCGAGGCGTAACCGGTATCGACCACCGACAGGCGGTCCCCTTCCTCGAACAGCACGTTGTTCGACGACAACCAGCCGCGCTCGAGCACCTGCATGCCGGGCAGCAGCGCCGGCGGCGCGCTGCGCGCCGGGGCGCTGGTCACCGGGGGCGCTCGCACGGCGCCTGCCCGGCCAGCGCGCGGCGCTGGCGCAGCTGCTTCCAGATGCCGCGCCGGCGCTCGTCGTCGAAGGCCGACCAGCCGGCGATCTCGTCCAGGGTCCTGAGGCAGCCGACGCAATAAGCGCCGCCCTGGTCCAGCTTGCAAACCGAGTTGCAGGGCGAAGGCACACGGTCGGCCGTCATGCGCCGGACCCCTTCTTCTTCCGCTCCATGCGCTGGTTGAAGCGGTCGAAATCGATCACGGTGCGTTCGTGGGTTCCCTCGGAGATCAGGTCGCTTTCGTCGCGCGCACTGGCGCGGAAGCGGATGCGCCGGCCGTCGACCTCGGTGACCTCGCACTCGACCGTCACCATGTGGCCCGGGGGCGTGGCCGCCAGGTGCGACAGGTCCACGTGGGTACCGACCGTCTGCTCGCTGGGCCACTGCAGATAGGGCTTCACCGCCAGCAGGCAGGCCTGTTCGATCAGGGCCACCATGAACCCGGTCGCGAACACTTCCGGCATCTGCTGGAATTCCGCAAATTCCGGGTAAACGTTCGGGACGGTCTTTTCCGCCGGCACCCTGTATTGAAGCCGGTAGGTGATGCCGGGGCGAAGATCGGGACTCACGTCGGCCCCCCAGTCTGACCGGCGCCGGCGCGTGCGCTGATCGCGTTGCCGGCCCGCGTGGCGGCTTTGCGTCCGAGCACGCCGCTGATCCACTGCCCGGTCTGCACCAGGCGGCCCAGATCAACGCCGGTATCGATCTGCAGACCGTCGAGCAGGTACAGCACGTCCTCGGTGGCGACATTGCCGGTGGCCCCACGTGCGAACGGGCAGCCGCCCAACCCGGCCACGCTGGCGTCGAAGGTCGATACGCCCATTTGCAGACAGGCATACACGTTCGCCAGGGCCTGACCGTACGTGTCGTGGAAGTGACCGCTGACGTCCTGCAGCGGATACACGCCCAGCACCGCCTCGAACGCGCGCTGGGTGGCGCGCGGCGTCCCGACGCCGATCGTGTCGGCCACCCCGACCGTCTGCACTCCGATGTCCTTCATCAGGCGTGCGACGCGGGCCACCGCGTCCGGCCGCACCTCGCCTTCGTATGGACAGCCGAGCGAGCACGAAATCGAGCCGCGCACCGGGATCGCGGCGCGTCGGGCCGCCTGGCAGACCGGCGCGAAGCGTTCGATCGACTCGTCGATCGAGCAGTTGATGTTCTTCCGGCAGAACGTCTCGCTGGCCGCGGAGAACACCACCACCTCGTCGACGCGCGAGGCCAGCGCCGCCTCGAACCCCTTCAGGTTAGGCACCAGCGCCGCATAGACGATGCCGGGCCCACGCGGCACCAGGCTCAGCACCTCCGCGCCGTCCGCCATCTGGGGCACCCACTTGGGAGAGACGAAGGCGGCGGCCTCGATCCTCCGGACGCCGGCCTGCAGCAGCCGTTCGATCAGTTCGACCTTGACCTGCGCCGGGACCGCCTGTGCCTCGTTTTGCAGCCCGTCGCGCGGGCCGACCTCGACCAGCGTCACGCGCGTCGGGAAAGCGCAGGCTGCGGTGGGCGTCATCGCACCAGATTACAGGCTGGTGACGGGGCGGGTGCCGGCGGCCCCATCGTCGCCCGCCGTTCCGACGATCCGCTGCCGCTGCTCGCCCAGGCCGTCGATTCCCAGCGTGACCACGTCGCCCGCCTTCAGATAGCGCGGCGGCTTGCGGCCCATCCCGACGCCGGGCGGAGTCCCGGTCGCGATCACGTCGCCGGGAAGCAGTGTCATGAAGCACGACAGGTAACTCACCACCATCGCGACGGGAAAGATCATCTCGCGCGTGTTGCCGCGCTGCATCGGCTCGCCGTTCACGTCCAGCCACAGTCCCAGGTTCTGCGGATCCGGAACCTCGTCGGCGGTGACCAGCCACGGCCCCAGCGGCCCGAACGTGTCGCAGCCCTTGCCCTTGTTCCACTGCCCGCCCCGCCGCGTCTGGAAATCGCGTTCCGACACATCGTTGACCGTGCAGTACCCGGCCACGTGCGCCAACGCCCGCTCCTGGCCGACCTGGCTGGCCCGCGTTCCGATCACGACGCCCAGTTCGACCTCCCAGTCCAGACAGGTCGAACCGGGCGGCTGCACGACATCGTCGTCCGGGCCGTTGATGCAGGTCGTCCACTTGCCGAACACGATCGGCTCGGCCGGTATCGACAGCCCTGCTTCGGCCGCGTGGTCCCGGTAGTTCAGCCCGATCGCGACGAACTTGCTGATTCCGACCCATGGCACGCCGAGCCTGGGATGGCCCCGAACCAGCGGCAGCGTCTCCGGATCGATGCGCCGGAGCCGCTTCTGGCCCTCGGGCGAGAACACGCTCGCGTCGATCTGCGACACCACGCCGGACAGATCGCGCACCCGCCCCTGCCGATCGATCAGGCCGGGCTGTTCAAGACCGTTGCGCCCAAAACGTACCAGTTTCATGGTCGATCCGCCCTCACGGCCCCTGTCCCGCTTCGCGGGTCAGGGCAGCTTCCGCTTCGCCCAGCGACACCAGCGTGGCGCCCTCGTCGACCTGGTCGCCGACGCGGTAAAGCACCTGCTCGACCGCACCGTCGTGCGGCGCGACGATTGCATGTTCCATCTTCATGGCTTCCATCACCAGCAGCAACTGACCGCGCCGCACGCGGTCGCCCGCGGCCGCGTGGATCGCGATGATCTTGCCCGGCATCGGCGCGCACAGCCGGTCTTCGTCCCGATCCGCCTCGCCGGCCGATCCCACCGGATCGACCAGCGTGAAGGCACGATGACGGCCGCCGGCGAACACGTGCAGCACCTGGCCGTCGCGCACGACGTCGGCCGCCAGCGACCGGTCGCCCAGCCGCAGGCTCAGCCGAGTGCCGGCGAGCGCCTCGAGCGCAAGCGGCGCGCGCCACGGGCCGGATGCTAGCTGCAACCCGTGCGCGTGGTACTCGACCATGACCTCGCACTGGGCGTGGCCGCAGCGCAGCGTGACCCGGCGCAGGGCCGACCCGTTCAGCCGCCAACCCTGCCGGTCCGACCAGGGGTCGGCCGTCTGGGAGCCGCGCTCCTGCATCAGCAGGTGGGCGACCGCGGCCGCCAGAGACTGCGGCTCGAAGGGATCGCCCGGATCGGTCAGGCTCGCCATTTCGCGCCCGATCAGGCCGGTGTCGACGCGCCCCTGTGCGAAAGCGGCGCTGCCGAGCAGCCGCTGCAGAAAGTCGACGTTATCGGCCAACCCGACCACGATGGTCTGTTGCAGCGCTTCGCGCAGCCGCACAAGCGCCTGCGCGCGATCGGCGCCCCAGGCGATCACCTTGGCAAGCATCGCGTCGTAGTAGGGCGACACCGCGTCGCCCGCCCGGATCGCCGCGTCGATGCGCACCGGGGCCGGCTCGCCGGCACGGCCCGCGCCGGGCCACACCGCGAAGGCCGCGTGCGGCGGCAGGGCCAGGTGCCGGATCCGCCCGCTGGTGGGCACGAAGTCGCGCTCGGGGTCTTCCGCATAGACGCGCGCCTCGATGGCGTGGCCCCGCACCGCCACGTCGCCCTGCGCCAGGGGCAGCGGCTCGCCAGCCGCGACGCGCAGCTGCCATTCGACCAGGTCCAGCCCGGTGATCATCTCGGTCACCGGATGCTCGACCTGCAGGCGCGTGTTCATCTCCATGAAGTAGAACTCACCGCCCGGCGCGACCAGGAATTCGACCGTGCCGGCACCCACGTAGCCCACCGCGCGCGCCGCGGTCACGGCCGCCTGGCCCATCTGCAACCGCTGTTCCGGCGCAAGGCCCGGTGCCGGCGCTTCCTCGATCAGCTTCTGGTGGCGCCGCTGGGCCGAGCAGTCGCGCTCGCTCAGCCACACGCATCCGCCGTGCCGATCCGCGAACACCTGCACCTCGACGTGGCGGGGAGATGGCTGATAGCGCTCCAGCAGCACCCGCTCGTCGCCGAAGGCGGCCAGGGCTTCGCGCCGGCACGACGCCAGGGCCGCGTCGAAGTCCTGCACACCCGTGACGACCCGGATGCCGCGCCCGCCGCCTCCCAGCGCCGCTTTGATCATCAGCGGGAAACCGATCTGCGCGGCCTTCGCCCGCAGCGTCGGAGCGCTGTCGTCGTCACCGTCGTAGCCGGGCATCAGCGGGACGGCGGCAGCGCGCATCAGCTGCTTGGCCTGCCGCTTGTCGCCCATGGCCCGGATCGCGCCGGGGGGCGGGCCGACGAACACCAGGCCCGCGTCCTCGCACGCGGCCGCGAAGGCCGCGTTCTCGGACAGAAAACCGTAACCGGGGTGGATCGCATCGGCACCGCTGGCACGCGCGGCGGCGACGATCCGGTCGATCCTCAGGTAGCTGTCCGCCGCCGCCGGTCCCCCGATCCGTGTCGCCTGGTCGCACGCGGCCACGTGCGCCGCGCCGGCGTCGGCGTCGGAATAGACCGCCACCGTTCTGATGCCGAGGCGACGCGCGGTAGCCGCCACGCGGCATGCGATCTCGCCCCGGTTGGCGATCAGCAGCGTGCCGAACATGGGGCACGCAGCCGGTCACATCTCTTCATCGTCGTCCCTGGCGCCCGGCGCGCTCGCGCGCCCGACCTGCCAGCGCGGCTTGCGCTTCTGCAGAAAGGCCCGCACGCCTTCCCGGCCGTCCTCGGAGCCGCGCGCGGCGGCGATCCGGTCGGCCGTATCGGCCAGCAGGCGTTCGGTGAGCGGCTGCCCGGCGATGTCGTGCACCAGCCGCTTGGCCTCGCGCGCGGCCTGCGGGCTGGTCTGCGACAGCGCTTCCAGCACCTCGCTGATGCAGGCATCGAGCCGCTCGGGCGCTACCAGCGCGTGCACCAGCCCGATCCGCAGCGCTTCCGGCCCGTCGAACCGCTCGGCCGTCTGGAAGTAGCGCAACGCCTGGCGCCGGCCGATCGCCCGCACCACGTACGGTCCGATCGTCGCGGGAATCAATCCGAGCTTTGCTTCACTCAGGCAGAACGCGGCGCCGCGGGCGGCGAATGCCATGTCGCAGGCCGCCACCAGGCCCAAACCGCCGCCGTAAGCGTCGCCGTGCACGCGCGCCAGCGTAGGCTTCGGGCACTCGTGGATCGTGCGCAGCATGCGCGCCAGCTGCAGCGCATCGCGCCGGTTCTCCTCAGCAGTGAAGTCGGCCATGCGGGCCATCCACTCGAGGTCGGCGCCGGCGCAGAACACCGGACCGCGCCCGGCCAGCACGATCGCCCGCACGGCCGCATCCGCGCCCAGTTCGCCAAAGGCCGCATCGAGTTCCCCGATCATCGACTCGTTGAACGCATTGCGCACGCGCTCGCGCGCCATCGTGACCACGGCCACGCCGTCGCGCACCTCGGTTTGCAGCGTCTGGAGTCTCTGCGTCATGGTCGGGCCGCCCGTTCGAATGTCGAAGGCGGCCCGATCGTACCGAAAAAACGCGATGCCGGACCTGGCGCGATCGTCATACATGCAGGCCAGGGCGGAACTTGTATTCCGGGGATCTGCCTAAGCCGTGCAAACAGCACATCGGCGGCGATCGATGCATCCAAGCCTGCGATGGGCGACTGAAATGGGAAGGGGGCCAACATGTTCACATTCACCTCCGGGCGCCGGGCCCTTCTGGCGCTTGCCGTGGCGCTGTCGGCGGGCGCCTGCGCGAACTTTCCGGGCGGCAAGTGCGATTCGGCCGGTTGCGCCGAGGACCAGAGGATCCGCGCCGAGGTGGAGAAGCAGCTGAACGCGCAGTCTTCGCTCCGATTTTTCGGTATCCGCGTCCAGACCCGCGACCAGGTCGTCTACCTCGAAGGCGCAGTCGACACCAGGGCCGATCAGCGCCGGGCCGAAAAGATCGCGCTCGCCGTACCCGGCGTGAAGAAGGTGGAAAACGGACTGAGCCTGCTTGGAAACGGATACTGAGCCGGCGCCAAGTCAGATCCGGAGTACCGGGAACCGCATCGGCTCGAACGGCGCATTCAGCGAGGCCGACAGGCCCAGCGCCAGGCACATGCGCGTATCCAGCGGATCGATCACCCCGTCGTCCCACAGGCGGGCGGACGCGTAGTAGGGGTGGCCCTGGCGTTCGTACTGTTCCAGGATCGGCGCGCGGAAAGCCTGCTCGTCCTCCCCCGACCAGGCGCCGCCGCGCGCCTCGATGCCGTCGCGCCGCACCGTCGCCAGCACGCTGGCGGCCTGCTCGCCGCCCATCACCGAGATGCGCGCGTTCGGCCACATCCAGAGCAGGCGCGGCGAAAAGGCGCGCCCGCACATTCCGTAGTTGCCGGCACCGAATGAGCCTCCCACGATGACCGTGAACTTGGGAACCTGGGCGCAGGCGACCGCCGCGACCAGCTTGGCCCCGTGGCGGGCGATGCCCTCGCTTTCGTACTTGCGCCCGACCATGAAGCCGGTGATGTTCTGCAGGAACACCAGGGGCGTTTCGCGCTGGCAGCACAGCTCGATGAAGTGGGTGCCCTTCTGCGCGCTGTCCGAGAACAGGATCCCGTTGTTGGCCAGGATCCCGACCGGAATGCCGTGGATCCAGGCAAAGCCGGTGACCAGCGTCGTTCCGAAGCGCGCCTTGAACTCGTCGAATTCGCTGCGGTCGACGAGGCGCGCGATCAGCTCGCGCGCGTCGTACGGCCGGCGCGCGTCGACCGGGATGATTCCGTACAGGTCCTGCGGATCGTGCAGCGGGGGCGCCGGCTCGCGCAACGCGACCGAGGCGCGCCGCGGCGGACCCAGACGGGCCACGATGCCGCGCGCCAGAGCCAGCGCGTGGCGGTCGTCGTGCGCCAGGTGGTCCGCCACTCCGGACAGCCGGGTGTGCACGTCGCCGCCGCCCAGTTCCTCCGCGCTGACCGTTTCGCCGGTGGCCGCCTTCACCAGCGGCGGGCCGCCCAGGAAGATCGTTCCCTGGTTGCGCACGATGATCGCCTCGTCGCTCATCGCCGGCACGTACGCGCCGCCCGCGGTGCACGACCCCATCACCACGGCGATCTGCGCGATGCCTTGCGACGACAGCGTCGCCTGGTTGTAGAAAATGCGGCCGAAGTGGTCACGATCCGGGAAAACGTCGTCCTGGTTCGGCAGGTTGGCGCCGCCCGAGTCCACCAGGTACACGCAGGGCAGGCGGTTCTCGCGCGCGATCTCCTGCGCTCGCAGGTGCTTTTTGACCGTGACCGGGTAGTAGGTGCCGCCCTTGACGGTCGCGTCGTTGCACACGACCACGCATTCGCGCCCGCTGATGCGTCCGATGCCGGTGATCAGCCCCGCGCCCGGCGCCTCGTTGTCGTACATGTCCAGCGCGGCCAGCTGCGACAGCTCCAGGAACGGCGCGCCGGGATCGAGCAGCAGCTGCACGCGTTCGCGCGGAAGCAGCTTGCCGCGCGCCACGTGCCGCGCCCGCGCGACCTCGTCGCCGCCCAGGGCGACGCGGCCGACCCGGGCACGCAGAGCCTCGACCAGCGCCTGCATGGCCTGCCGGGCGGCCGCGAACGCCTCGCTGCCGCGGTCGACCTGCGTTTCGAGCGTGCTCACGGGCTGACCCGGCGGGGCGAGGCGGACGCGAGCGGATCGCGGCGGCGCGCGGAAAAATCAACGAATGCGATCACGAAAGCGAGCGCCTGCAACGACGAGCACAGGAACAACGGCGCGCCGACCCGCCAGTCCGACGGCGGCAGGAAACTGACCCGCCCCAGAACCCAGGGGCCGAGCGCCGGGGCGATCACGCCCATCAGACTGGACAGCGACGACAGCGTACCCATCACCCGGCCCTGCTCCTCCGCTCCAGCAGCCTTCGAGACGATACCCTGGATCGTGACGACCGAGGCGTACGCGAGGAAGTTGCACGGGATGATCACGAACAGCATCCAGCCTTGCGCGGCCAGGCCGTAACCGGCGTAAGCGATCACGCCGGACAGCAGGCCGGCCAGGATCAGCCGGCGCTCGCCCAGCACGCGTATCAGCGGACCGAGCAGACCGCCTTGCACCGTCATCGCGACCAGACCGACCACGAACAGCGACAGGCCGCTTTCGCGCGGACCCCAGCCGAACTTGAAGCTCGTGTACAGCACCCAGGTGGTCTGAAGCATCCATTGCGGCAGCACATTGCATGCGAAAGCCGCGACCAGGGTGCCGACTCCGCGCAACCGGCCGACCCCGGCCAGCGCGGTCAGCGGATTCAGGCTTGCCTCGGACAGCGGCCGGCGCCGCTCCGGCGGCAGCGATTCCGGCAGTACCAGCAGGCCGTACAGCCAGTTCAGCGTGCATAAGGCCGCCGCCGCGTAGAAGGGCAGGCGCACGTCGATGTGCCCGAGCAGGCCGCCCATCACCGGGCCGAGCACGAAACCGATGCCGAACATCGCACCCAGCTTGCCCAGGCTCTGCGTGCGCTGCTCCGCGGGCGTGATGTCGGCCACATAGGCCTGGGCCACGGCGAAATTGGCCGACAGGCCGCCGCTCAGCACGCGCGCCGCCACGATCAGCCACAGCGAGTGCGCCAGCGCGGTCAGCAGGAACGTCGCGCCCAGCCCGGCGATTCCGAGCAGCAGCAGCGGCCGGCGCCCGAAGCGGTCCGACAGCGCGCCCAGCAGCGGCGCGCACAGGAACTGGGTGGCGCCGTACGTGACCGCGAGGGCGCCGTACCAGTACGCCTGCGTGTCGCGGCCACTGGTGAATTCGCCCACCAGGATCGGCAGCACCGGGATGATCAGGCCGATGCCGATCACGTCCATCAGCAGCGTCACCATGACGAACGCGACGGCCGGCCGGTTCGAGCTCATCTATCGTTGAGCTTTCCGGGCGTCGTTTCCGTTGCACCCCAGCCCTCTCCCGCAAGCGGGAGAGGGAGCCGGCCGTGCGGTGCAGACGCCGCCTCTCCATGCAATTGGTAGCACGGCGTCAGAAGGGACCGCGCGCGAGCCAGCGCTCGATCTGCGGCAGCCGGTCGTGGCCCCAGAAGGGTTCATCGTCGACGAAGATGAACGGCGCCCCGAACACGCCGCGTGCCAGCGCAGCATCGACCAGTACCTTCAAGCGGTCCTTGACGTCGGGTTGCTGGATCGCCGCCAGCGCCCGCTCCGGGTCGACGCCGACCCGGCGCAGCACATCGGCCAGCACCACCGTGTCGGCGATGTTGCGGCCCTGCGCGAAAAAAGCGCGCAGGGCCGCGTGCACGAACGCGCGGGCGCGGTCCGGATCCGTGTCGGCGATCCACAGGGCCGCGCGCGCGGCGGCGACCGACGAAATCGGAAAGGGGTCCGGCATCACGAACGGCACTCCGGCAAAGCGCGCGCTGCGTTCGAAATCGCGCCGGCTGTACTCGCCCTTGAGCGGGATGTCGGTAAGCGGCCGCAGGCCGGAAACCTTGAACGCAGCCCCCAGCAGGATCGGCTTGTACTCCACGGTTCGGCCGTAGCGGGCCGCCAGCGCCTCGATGCTTTCCGAGGCCAGGTAGGAGTACGGAGACGAGAAGTCGAAATAGAACTCGATCGGGGCAGCCATCGGTCACTCCGCCAGCCGCGTCTGGATCAGGCCGAAGTAGACGCGCGCATCGTATTGCATGACGACGCGCCCGCCGTACTGGGTCGCGTCGAACAGCCGCCGCAGCGCCTGCATCATCGGGGCGTGGGCCGCGTCTGCCGGCGCCGGCAGGTAGGAGGTGGAGTCGACGCGGGCGGCCAGCTGGTCGAAGTCCAGCTCGGTGGGGTTCTCGAACGCCCTGAAGCGCCAGTGGGGACCCCCGAAGAAAGCCTGGATCGAGTGCTCGTCGGTATGCCGTTCGCGGATCTGCGGATACTCGCGGCCGAATTCAAGCAGCAGCCGCTCGTAGCCGCGCTCGAACTCGCTGTCCTGGGTGCGGCGCACGTTCCAGATCAAGGCGGCCCGCGGCGGACCGCGCAGGATGCGCAGCGCCTCGTTGCGGGCCGACTCCAGGTCGAACCAGTGGAATGCCTGCGCGGCGATCACGCAGTCGGCGCACGCGCCAACCAGCGTGGTGGCCTGCGCGCTGCCGTCCACGCTGACGAACCCCGGCACCCCGGCCAGCTCCCGTTCGGCCTGCGCCCGCATCTGGGCGTTCGGCTCGACCCCGATCACCCGGAATCCGGCCTGCAGGAAGATGCGCGACGAAAGACCGGTGCCGCTGCCCAGGTCGACCACCACCGCATCCGGCGGAAAGGCGAGCTCGCGGGCCAGATCCCCGGCGATCTGGGGCGGATAACCGGGGCGCCCGCTGGCGTAGGCCTGAGCCCGTCCGGAAAAGCGGACGGTCGGATCCAGCGACGGGGTGCCGTGCCGGCTGTCCATCCGCAGCCGCCTATTCGATCCGGGGCCTGGGGCGCCGGATGATCAGCACGCCGGTCAGGATGCCCGCGCCCAGCGCGCCCAGCAGCATCGGCCCGCCGCCGACCACGCCCGAAATCAGCAGCGTCTTGCCCAGGCACGCTCCGAAGTCGTGCGGCTGGCACCAGGTCCAGCTCGTCATCGCCGCGAACGACACCCAGGTCAGCAGCATCACCAGGATGCCGCGGGATACGGATTCGCCCAGCCGCCGCAGCTTGCGCTCGGCGCTCTGGTAGATGATCAGCGAATACAACATCGCGAACAGGGCCGGCACCATCGCGAATACCCAGCGGTTCACGCCGGCCTCGTCGGCGAAGGCCCGCAACAGGTATTCGACGGCCGCTGCGGCAATCAGCGAAAAGACGAAAAAGACGAGGGATGCGATCGTTGGGGCGGACATCGTCTGCAGACGCGACAGGCTTCAGCGCGGCCGCAGTTTACCGCGCGCCGCCGGCCTCACCATTCCAGCTGCTCGCCCGAGTGCTGCAGGAACCGGCCGTTGTGGGACCGGTTGGCGGCGGCGATCACGCGGCGCAGCGAAGCGACGCTGTCGCGCACGTCCAGCGGGGCGGACGGGCCGCCCATGTCGGTGCGCACCCAGCCGGGGCTGAGCGCCATGCAGACGACCCCGCGCGCGCCGAGCTGGATGCTGGCGGACTTCACCGCGCTGTTCAGGGCCGCCTTGCTGGCACGGTACAGCCAGCTGTAGGTGTCGCTCGCCAGCCCGATCGAACCCCTCAAGCTCGAGATCGCCGCCAGCTTGCCCTGGGCCGCTTCCAGGTTCTGCGCCAGCGTGGCGATCAGCTGCATCGGCGCCAGCACGTTGGTTCGCATCACCTCGTCGAACTGCTCGCGAGACGGCGGCGTCAGGTCGTCGGTGTCCGGTCCGTACACGCCCGCCACCAGCAGCGCGATGTCGATCGGCTGCCCATCGAGCTGCTGCCCCAGCTCGGCGATCGAATCCGGGTGCAGCGCATCCAGCGGCAGCGCGCGCGCGCCCAGCGCGCGCAGCCCATCGGCGTCCTGCGTCCGGCGGAAGGTCGCGATCACGCGCGCGCCGTCGGCCGCGTACTGGCGCGCGAATTCGCGCCCGATTCCGCGCGTTGCACCGGCCACGAGAACGGTCGCCATCCGGTCAGGCCGCTCTCGCGGGCCGCTCGCGGGCCAGGTAGCGGTTCACGAAGCGGCGCTCCGGCGGATACGGAAAGATGTCCTCCAGCTCGCCCTGCAGGATGCGCTCCTGGCGGCGCTGCCAGAACTCCGGGGTCAGAAGATCCGCGTGATACTTCATGAAGGCCGCGCGAATCCGGGGAGACCCGAGCAGGAACGGGCCGAACTGCTCGGGGAACACGTCGCGCGGACCGACCGGGTACCACGGGTCCCCCGACATCTCGGATTCCTCGTTGGGCGCTTCCGGGATGGGCCGGAAAGTGCAGTCGACCATGTATTCGATCTCGTCGTAATCGTAGAACACGACCCGGTTCAGCCGGGTCACGCCGAAATTCTTGAACAGCATGTCCCCCGGAAAGATGTTCGCCGCCGCCAGGTCCTTGATCGCCTGGCCGTATTCCCGGATCGCGCGGTCGACTTCGGCATCCGTCGCGTGCAGCAGGTAGACGTTCAACGGGATCATGCGCCGTTCTATGTAGACGTGCTTGATCAGCACCGTCTGCTCGTCCACCTCGACCACGCTCGGGCAGTAAGCGAGCAACTCCCGGATCAGCTCGGGCGCGAAGCGCTTGCGCGGCAGTGCGACCAGCGAGTACTCCCACGTATCGGACATCCGTCCGACCCGGTCGTGGATCTTGACCAGGCGGTACTTGGACATCACCTGTTCGCGGTCGGTCTCCTTCGGCTGGGCGATCAGGTCCCGGATCACCTTGAACACGTACGGGTATGAAGGCAGCGTGAACACCGTCATCACCAGGCCTTTGATGCCGGGCGCGATCTGGAACGAGTCGCTCGAATGCCGCAGGTGATGCAGAAAGTCGCGATAGAACAGCGTCTTGCCCTGCTTCTGCAGGCCCACCATCGTGTACAGCTCGCTGGGCGGCTTGTGCGGGAGGATCGAGCGCAGGAATTCGACGTAGGCCGACGGCGCCTCCATGTCGACCAGGAAGTAGGCGCGGGTGAACGAGAACAGCGTCGCGACCGTTTCGGCCGACAGCAGCAGCGCATCGACGTACACCTCGCCGCGGACGTTGCGCAGGAACGGAACCGCGATCGGCATGATGCGGGTGCCGTTCAGGAAGCGCCCGACCAGGTAGGCGCCCTTGTTCCGGTAGAACAGGTTCGACAGGACCTGGATCTGGCAGTCCTGCTCGGCGTGGAACGGACGGCTCAAGGCATTCGCCCCGGTGGCCGCGCGGTGGGCTTCGAAGATCGAGCGTTCCACCAGCCGGATGTCGCGTTCAACGTCGACGAACGGCGAGGCCAGCCCGATGTCGATCACGATCCGCCGCAGCGTGTTGCGCAGTCCCGCGGTGGCCGGGTAGTAACTGCGGTACGACGTCGGGTCCGAATCCATGTAGTCGGTGGCCACGCCGGGGCGCACGAAGATGAAGGCGTTGATGAAGTACAGCCGGTTCAGCAGCTTGGTGCAGACCGAATTGAAGAACGTCTCGGCGCACTCGGGCTGGCGATGCCGCGCCAGCGCCGCCACATACTGCTGCTTGACCGCCTGCCACAGCGCGTCGCGTTCCGGGTCGGACAGCGAATCCAGATCGAAATGGCGCTGGATGCGGGTCACCGCATCCAGCACGCGCTGGTCGTAGAAATCGATCCGCTCGCGCGCCGCCGCCCGCATCCCGAGCCAGTCGCCGCCTTCGAAACGGGCCTTGGCCTGCTGCGCGACATAGCGGAAGCGCCGGTAGTGCAGGTCGAACCCCTCCAGGATCGCCTGCGCGATCGCCTCAGGCTGCGGCATCGAGCGGTCGAAGCGCGGCGGCCCGGCCGCGGCCGGGCTGACCGCCCCGGCCACCGGGTCGCCGCTGGGCAGGTTTTCTCTCAGCATCCGCTCAGCCGGTTTCGCCGAAGTACTCGCGCCCGATCAGCATGCGGCGGATCTCCGAGGTGCCGGCCCCGATCTCGTACAGCTTGGCATCGCGCCACAGCCGCCCGGCCGGATAGTCGTTGATGTAGCCGTTGCCGCCGAGGATCTGGATCGCTTCGCCCGCCATCCAGGTGGCCCGCTCGGCCGCGAACAGGATCGCGCCCGCACAGTCCTTGCGCACGCGGCGCAGGTGCCCTCCTGCGAGGCGGTCCAGGTTGCGGCCGACGGCGTACACGTAGGCGCGGCAGGCCGAAAGCGTCGTCAGCATGTCGGCGACCTTGCCCTGGATCAGCTGGAACTCGCCGATCGGCTGGCCGAACTGGCGCCGCTCATGGATGTACGGCGTGACCACGTCCATGCACGACTGCATGATGCCGAGCGGGCCGGCCGCCAGCACGGCGCGCTCGTAGTCAAGGCCACTCATCAGCACGCGCACCCCTTCGTTCACCTGGCCCAGCACGTTGGCGGCGGGCACCTCGCAGTCGCGGAACACCAACTCGCCGGTGTGCGACCCGCGCATGCCCAGCTTGTCCAGCTTGCGTCCGACCGAGAATCCGCGCAGGCCCTTTTCGACGATGAATGCCGTGATCCCGCCTGCGCCCCGCGCCGGATCGGTCTTGGCGTAGACCACCAGGGTGTGGGCATCGGGCCCGTTGGTGATCCACATCTTCGAGCCGTTCAGCAGGTAATAGCCGCCCTTGTCGAGCGCCGCCAGGCGCATCGACACGACGTCCGAGCCGGCCTCCGATTCGCTCATTGCGAGCGCACCGATCTGCGTGCCGTTGACCAGCCCCGGCAGGTAGCGGCGCTTCTGCTCGGGGCTGCCGTTGCGCCGGATCTGATTGACGCACAGGTTCGAATGGGCGCCGTAGGACAGTCCGACCGAGGCCGACGCGCGACTGATCTCCTCCATCGCGATCATGTGGGCCAGGTAGCCCATCGCGGTGCCGCCGTACTCCTCCTCGACCGTGATTCCCAGCACACCGAGCTCGCCCAGGCGCGGCCACAGCGCCATCGGGAAGGTATCGGTGCGGTCGGCCTCGGCCGCAAGCGGCGCGATCTCGCGCTGCGCGAAGGCGCGCACCGCCTCGCGCAGCGACTCGATGTCCTCGCCCAGCTCGAAATCCAGACCGACCGTCTGCATCTGAACCTCCCCGCCGGGCGCTTCCGGAGCGTCCGGCCGACGGGAAGCATGGTAGCGCGCTGCCGCGCGTGCCGGAAACCGCGTACTACAATCGGCCGCTCGCTGCGTTTTGCGCTCAACCACACCAACCCGTGGCTGCTCGAGCCGTGTCTGACCTTGGACGCCTGAAGGACGAAACCCGCCTGACCACGCTGGGGCGCGGCAGCGCGGACGGCTTCGTGAACCCGCCGCTGGTGCGCGGCTCCACCGTGCTGCACGCCAGCGTGGACGACATGCAGGCCCGCGTGCGGCGGCGCGCCGGCGGCGACGACTCGATGCCGGTCGCCTACGGGATCTACGGAACAGCGACCCACCACGCCTTCTGCGATGCACTGACCGCGCTCGAGGGCGGCTACCGCAGCTGGGCCGTGCCATCGGGGCTTGCCGCCTGCACGATCGCGCTCCTGGCCTACCTGAAGCAAGGCGACCACGTTCTGGTGCCCGATTCGGTCTATTCCCCGACGCGGCGCTTCTGCCGGGACACGCTGGCGCGCTACGGCATCGAGTCCACCTTCTACACGCCCCGCATCGGCGCGGAAATCGAGCGGCAGTTCCGCCCCAACACGCGGCTGCTGTTCATGGAATCGCCCGGGTCGCTGACGTTCGAGGTGCAGGACGTGCCGCTGCTGGCCGCCATCGCGCGCCGGCGCCGCGCAATCAGCGTGATCGACAACACCTGGGCCACACCCCTGTACCTGCAGCCGCTCGCGCTCGGTGTCGACGTGTCGGTGCACGCGGCAACCAAGTACATCGGCGGCCATTCGGACCTGCTGATCGGCACCGTGACGGCGGTCGAGGCGGCGTGGCCGGCGCTGCGCGACGCGATCCACCATTACGGCCTGACCACCAGCCCGGACGACTGCTGGCTCGCGTTGCGGGGCCTGCGTTCGATGGCGGCGAGGCTGGCGCGGCACCGGGAAAACGCCGAGCGCCTGATCGGGTGGCTGTGCGACCAGCCAGAGGTCGAGCGCGTGTTGTACCCGGCGCTGCCGGACGATCCCGGCCATGCGCTGTGGCGCCGCGATTTCCGCGGGGCCAGCGGCTTGTTCGGGGTCGCGCTCGCCGGCCACCTGAAGGAAGCGCAGCTGCAAGCGATGATCGACGGGCTGCGCCTGTTCGGGCGCGGATATTCCTGGGGCGGATTCGAGAGCCTGCTGATCCCGATCCGCCCCGAGCGCACGGCCGAGGCGCTGCCGCCGTCGGGCCCGATGTTCCGGATCAGCGCCGGCCTGGAAGACGCCCAGGACCTGATCGCGGACCTTCGACTCGGGTTCGAACGCCTGCGCGCCGGCTGAGCACCGGATCGTTTCAACCAGGGGAGGGAAGATGACTGCACGCTTCGAACAGTTGGCCTGGGCCGCGATCGCGGCGCTTGCGCTGGGCGGTTTCGCCACGGCATCGGCGCCGACAGCGGCAGCGTCCAAGCAGGAACTCGACGCCGATGTGCGCCAAGCAACCCAGGAGCTGTACAAGACCAGCTCTGCCGCCAAGGAACTGGCCGGCAGGGCCGCCGGCATGCTGGTGTTTCCGAGCATCATCAAAGGCGGCTTCGTCGTCGGCGGAGAGTACGGCGAAGGCGCGCTGCTGGTCGACCAGAAGACGACCGGGTACTACAACATCGCGTCGGCCTCGATCGGCTTCCAGCTGGGTCTGCAGAAAAAGAGCGTGGTGATCCTGTTCATGACGCCGGACGCGCTGGCCAAGTTCCGCGCGAGCGACGGGTGGAAGGCAGGGGTCGACGGGTCGGTTGCGATCGCGACGCTGGGCACCGGTGGAGCGCTCGACACCGAGACCGCGAAGAAGCCGATCATCGGCTTCGTGTTCTCCAACAAGGGGCTGATGTACAACCTGACGCTGGAAGGCTCGAAGATCACGAAGATCGAGAAATAGGGCGCGGGGGAACGGCCCGCCAGGTGACGGCTACCGCGGCGGCGAACAACGCGTAGGCCAGCGTGAACGCCCAGGGCGGGAAGTCGTAATACATCGCGCGTTGGACCCAGTGCTGGACGAATCCGCCCGCGGGCTGCCGCTGCCTCAGGGCGGCCTCCCAGACGGTGAGCGGGCAGGCGATCCCGGCCAGCGACTCCAGCGCCACCAGACAGATGCCGCCCAGGTGCAGCGCGCGCAGCCAGCGGATCCTGACCCAGGGCCAGCGCAGCGCCGCCCCGATCCAGATCAGCGGCAGTCCGGCGGTGATGAAGACCACGATTGCGAAATGAACGGCGAGCACCCAATCGGCGATCATCGGCTTCGCTTCTTTCGACCGGCTCGGGTCCGCGATCGGTAGCCGCCCGCATGCCCGCGCGCAGACTCCGGGTCGGCCAGCCGATCACCCCCGACGAGTTCGAGGAGCTTACCGACGAACAGCTGGCGCGGCTCGTTCCACGCGCGGTCCGCGAGTTCTTCCCGGGCAAGGAATTCTGCGCCGACGGCTTCTTCTACCTGCACGACGGCACCGCCTGGTCCTTCTTCAAGGGCGGCTTCCTGGACGAGTGAGCCTGGGGTGGGGGCGGCGGATGATTCGCCCGCGCGCGCCCTCACCCCCGGCCCCTCTCCCACTCGCGAGAGAGAGGGGAGCTCGGCTCGCCTCGGGTTCACACCCGTCTAGCGGCCGGTGGCGCGCGGCTTGTGCGCTCGCCCTTGCAGGGCCCGGTCGAATGCCCAGTTCGGAAGCAGGCGCAGCACGCGCGCCAGCCACGCCATCTGCCACGGAATCACCCGGTAGCTGTCGCCGCGCAGGATCGCACTGGCCGCTTCGCGCGCGAAACGGTCGACGTCCATCAGGAACGGCATCGGGTACGGGTTGCCCGCGGTCATCGGCGTTTCGATGAAACCGGGCGCGATCGTCACCACCCGCACCCCGCTGCCGCGCAGCTCCACCCGCAGGCTCTCGCAATAGCTGATCAGGGCCGCCTTGGATGCGCAGTACGCGCCGGCCCCGGGCAGGCCGCGCACGCCGGCCACGCTGGCAATGCCTGCCAGCGTGCCGCGCCCGCGCCGACGCATCGGCGCCACGAACGGATGGAACGTGTCGACCGCCGCCAGCAGATTGGTGTGCAGCACGCGCTCGAACACCGGCAGATCCTCGGCGTGCTCCGTCAGCGCACCAACGGAAATGCCGGCGTTGGCAATCACCACGTCGGCGCCGCCGCTTGCCCGCTCGAAATCGCCGGCCGCCTCGATCAGGCGGGCCCGATCTGTGACGTCGACGGCGTAGCGCCGATGGCGGCCGGGCAGCTGCGCGGCCAGCGCGTCGAGCGTTTCGGCCCGCCGGGCCAGCAATCCGAGCGTGGCGCCGCGCGCCGCGAACTGGCGCGCCAGGGCCGCGCCGATACCGCTGGAGGCGCCGGTGATGAAGACATTCACGAAACCCCCTCACTCCCCGAAGCGGGAAAGGTCCGTACGGGTCACTTCTTCCTGCGCTCGCGCCGGGCCCGCTCGATCAGGTAGTCCATCACCAGCAGGCACCCGCTGCGGCTGTGGCTGCGCACCATCGACGGTGCGGTCAGGAACCTGCCGTCGCACGCCAGCGTGGGCGTGCCGTCGATCTTGTAGGCGGTCCAGACCTGGACCGCCTGGTTGGCCTTGCTCACGACCGAGAACGAGTTGTAGGTCGCCAGCCACTGCGCGCGGTCGATCCCGTTCGAGGCCATGAAATCGGCGATCTCGCTCGGATCCAGCAGGTGACGGTGGTCCACGTGAAACGCCTTGAACACCTTCTCGTGCATGTCGTCGAGGCGGTTCAACGCCTCCAGCGCGTAGTAGATCTGGGAATGCGGCTGCCTGGACGGGTCGAACGCGACCGGCACGCGGCGGTAGACCACATCCGGCGCCAGGTGCTTGCGCCACGCGTTCAGGTCCGGCGTGAAGGCGAAGCAGTGCGGGCAGCTGTACTGGAAGAACTCGATCACTTCGATCCGGTCACGGTTCTCCACCGCCTGGGGGTTCTGAAGCACCAGGTAGTCGACGCCCGCTTCAGGGGCGTCCTGGGCGCGGACCCTCAACGGCGTCAGCGACGCACAGCACAGGCCGATCAGAAGGTCACGACGCGGGTTTCGAGCGGGCATGGGGTCCTCGGCTGGATGGAATCCTGATTCGACCTGATAAACGCCAACCGGTTTCAACCGGCTGACACGATCCGGAGCTTACTGGGCGTGCACGACCTGGGCCTCGATGCCGTTTTCGGACAACGTGCGACGGATCCCCGACAGGTCGTCCAGCTCCCGGTACGGGCCGATGCGGACGCGATACAGGACGGTGGCCCCGTCCTGCTGCGTCACCTGCGACACGCGCGCGTCCAGGCCGAGCAACGCCAGCCGCGCGCGCATCGCGTCGGCATCCTGCACCGACTTGAACGCGCCGGTCTGCAGCATCAGCCGCGCCGCGCTGTCGGCCGCCGAGGCCGCCGCTGCCGCGGAAGCCGGCGACGCGGGCACGGTGCCCGGAGCCGGAACCGACTTGTCCTCGACCGGGGCGGCCGGCGGCACGGCCCGGTTGGCGTACAGCGGCCGGTTCGGGTCCGGCAGCTGGCCGCCGGCCCCCGGGTTCACCTTCTCGGTGGGCCGCTGCACCTTGTTGATGAACGGGACCGGCGCGTTCGTGATGTACAGCGCGGCCGCGGTCGACAGCGCCAGGCCCGTGATCAGGCCGGACACGAAGCCGACGATGGCGCGATCAGACCAGCTCAGGACAGCCATGCATCTACATCCGTTCGGGGGCGGAAACGCCGATCAGGGTCAGCCCGTTCCTCAGAACCTGGCGCACCGCAAGCAGCAGCGCGAGCCGGGCCGCGCGCAAGCCCCGGTCGTCCACCAGGATGCGCTCGGCATTGTAAAACCCGTGCAATTGGGCCGCGAGTTCCTTCAGGTAGAACGCGACCTGATGCGGAAAAAGGGTATCGGCCGCCTCGCCGACCAGGTCCGGGAAGTCGCTAAGGCGCGCCAGCAGCGTCATCTCGCGCGGCGACACGAGCGGGGCCAGATCCACCTGCAGCGCCCCCTCTTCGGTCAGCGGCGTGTCCTTTTCGGCCGCCTGGGCCAGCACCGAGCAGATGCGCGCGTGCGCGTACTGGACGTAGTACACCGGGTTGTCCTCGCTGTGCGACAGCGCCAGGTCCACGTCGAACGCGAATTCGGTGTCCGCCTTGCGCGAAGCGAGAAAAAAACGCGTCGCATCGCGCCCGACCCAGTCGATCAGGTCGCGCAGCGCGACGAAGGAGCCGGCGCGCTTGGACATCTTCACTTCCTGGCCGCCGCGCATTACCCGCACCATCTTGTGCAGCATGTATTCGGGGTAATTCGCCGGCACCTCCAGACCCATCGAGCATCCGACCACCTGCAGGCCGGCGCGCACGCGCACCACCGCGCTCTGGTGGTCATAGCCCTGTACGTTGATCGCTCGTGCGTAGCCGCGCTGCAGCTTGGTCACGTGGTAGGCGACGTCGGGTACGAAGTAGGTGTACGTGCCGTCGGCCTTGCGCATCACCCGGTCCTTGTCGTCGCCGCTGCCCTCGATGGCCGTGGTGCGCAGCCACAGCGCCCCTTCCGACTCGTAGGTCAGCCCGGCGTCGATCATCGCCTGCACGGCCGCTTCCACCCGCCCCTCTTCGTACAGCGACGATTCCAGGTAGAAATTGTCGAAGCGCAGGCCCAGCGCCTCCAGGTCCAGGTCCTGTTCATTGCGCAGATAGGCGACCGCGAAACGCCGCACCGAGTCCAGGTCGCCCGGGTCGCCGTTCGCCTGCACCGTGGCGCCATCGCGCGCCCTCACCGTGGCCCGCTCCAGATAGGCGCGCGCGATGTCGACGATGTATTCACCCAGGTAACCGACCAGATCCGGGTCGATCGGCTCGCCGCGCAATTCGCGCGCGCGCGCCTGCACCGAGGTCGCCAGCTGATCGATCTGGACGCCGGCGTCGTTGTAGTAGAACTCGCGCGACACCTGCCAGCCGCGCGCCGCCAGCAGATTGGCCAGCGCATCGCCCAGCGCCGCCTGCCGCGCATGACCCACGTGCAGGGGACCGGTCGGGTTGGCGGAGACGAATTCGACCACCACGCGCCGGCCCCGGCCGTCCGTTCCGCGGCCGAAGCGGTCGCGCTCCTGCAGGATGGTCCGCGCCACCGCCTGCTTGGCGGCGGCGTTCAGCCGCAGATTGATGAAGCCCGGCCCGGCCACCTCGACCGACTCCAGCAGGCCGCCGGCCTGATTCAGCTCGCGCACGCGGGCCGCGATCTGCTCGGCCACCTGGCGCGGGGGCTGTCGCAGTTCGCGCGCGAGCGCGAGCGCCACCGGGCACGACAGGTCGCCGTGCTCGGGCAGCCTGGGACGTTCCAGTTCGATGGGGGGAGGCGCAGCGCGTAGTGTGCCCAGCGCCTGGCGCAACAGTTCCGCGATCGCCTGCCGCTGTTCGGCGAGCATGAATGGAAGGAGCGGCGGTCGGTCAACGGACAGTGTACCGGACCCGGTCGCCAGGCAATGGCGCCGGCATGGTTTCCCGGTGCCGCCGGAAAGCGCATATCGTCGGCCCTTCACGCGCGCCCGCAGGCGGCGCGTCCAGCTCGAACGGGAGGCCTTTCCATGTCGAACGCTCTTTCAGGCAAGGTGGCGCTCGTCACCGGCGTCAGCCGCGACGGGCAGGTCGGACCGGCGGTGGCCCGCGCATTGGCCTCGGAGGCGGCCGCGCTCGCGATCGTGGCCCGGTCGCGCGAAAACGTCGAAGCGCGGGCGCAGGAACTGAAGCGCGATGGGGCGCGCGTGCTGGCGATTGCGGCCGACCTGACCGACGAAACCGCCGCGCGGCAGATGGTCGAGCGGACCGTTTTGGAGCTCGGCCGGATCGACGTGCTGGTGAACCTGGCCGGGGGCCTGACGCGCTACAAGCCGGCCGTCGAAACCACCCTGGAGGACTGGAACCAGGAGATCGGGAACAACCTGCTCGCCGCCTTCCTGTGCTCGCGCGCGGTCTTTCCGCGCCTGCGCGACGCCGGGGGCGGCGCGATCGTCAATTTCGCCCGGGCCGGCTCGCCGCAGGCGAACATGGTGGCCTACAACTGCGCCAAGGCGGGCGTCGAGGCGCTGACCCGTACGCTGGCGCTGGAGGGCCGCGACCACAACATCCGGGTCAATGCGATCGCGCCGGGGCTGGTCGACACCAGCTCGAACATCGAGGCGATGAAACCCAAAGATCTGAAGAAATGGGCCAGCCGGGAAGACATCGCCCGCGCGGTCGTATTCCTCGCCTCGGGCGCTTCGGCCGGAATCACCGGGCAGACGCTGGCGGTGACCGGCTGGGGGATATGACCGCTTGCTGCGATCGCGCAACGGCGCGCCTCAGGGGTCGGCACGGTCCGCCCGGTCGATGGCCCAGGTAACGGCGCCCAGCAGCACGTAACCGGCCGCCAGCGCCCAGGTAGAGGCGGGCGTCGACGCGTCCGGGATGAACAGTCGGCCGTCCGGATAGGGCGAGTGGATGACCCCGAACAGGGTCAGTGCCCCGGCCAGCAGGCACACGGTCAGCGCCCGCGCGCGCCGGCGGTCGATCAGGTCGATCAGCAGCGTGCTCCACAGCATCGCGGTGACGATGAACCCGTTGGCCAGCAGCGTCAGCGCGTGGTAGGAGTTCAGCTGCGCCGCCGGCAGCCGTTCCGGGTCCAGCTGCAGCGCACCGATCAGCCCGTTCCAATAGATCAACACCAGGTCCGCGATGGCCGGAACGAACGCGATCGCGACGGCCGGCATGTGGTCGCGATCGGTCTCGCGGAACGCCTGTGCGCTGATCTCCAGGCCGACGAACACCAGCACCGGTACCAGCACCGACTCCGGCAGCCAGGACAGCAGCAGGCCGATCAGGCCTGAAAACGCGCCCAGCCCTATGAAAAGACCCGTGGCGGCCGTGTAGCCGGCACGGCTGCCCATCCGCTTGTAGGCCGGGTGGCCGATGTAGGGAGTGCTCTGCACCACCCCGCCACACAGCGCCGCAGCCAGCGTCGCGATCGCCTCGACCAGCAGGACGTCGCGGGTCGGGTAGCGGTCGCCCGCCACCAGGGCGCTTTCCGTGTTGTCGATGCCGCCGACCAGCGTGGCGAGCGCGAACGGAATCGCCAGCGGGACGAAGGGCAGAGCCGCCGGCAGGCCGTCGAGCCACGCGCGCGTCGGCAGCGGCACCGCCCAATGCAGGGCCGCCGCGGCCGGCGCCGCCGCCACCGAAGGGGCTCCCAGCGCGTGCGCCGCCGCCCAGGCCGCGGTGCCCAGCAGCACGGCGCCGGCCATTGCCGGTATCCGGAACGGCAGCCGCCGGCCGCCGATCAGCGTGCTCAGAACGACGCCCAGCGCCACCAGCCCGCTCACCGGCTCGGACAGGATCTTCGTCATCGGGAAGAAGCAGATCAGCGCGACCGCCACGGCCGACAGGGCACCCAGCAACGCGCTGCGCGGCAGCCTGCGGCGCACCCAGTCACCGAAGAACGCGCCGGTTACCTTGACCGCGCCCATCGTGGCCAGCACCGCGGCGCCGATCGCCAGCGTGCGATCGGCGTCGCCGGTGGCCAGCCACGCCGGACCGATCACGCCGAAGCACAGGCCGAACATCGAGGGCGTGTCGATGCCGAGCGGCATCGCGCACACGTCGTCGCGCCGCTCGCGCCGCGCCAGCCGGAACGCCATCGCCGTGTAGGCCAGGTCGCCGATCAGCACGCCGAGCGCGCTGGCGGGAACCATGCGCCCGAACACGAGCTGCGCCGGCAGGTGAAACACGCCGATCAGGATCGCGCTCATCCCCGCCAGCAGCGCGAGGTTGTCGATCGCGAGCGCGCAAAAGCCGTTCAGGTCGCCTGGCGCAAGCCAGCGGTAGCGATGGCGGGCCTGCGGCGAGCGCTCGACCGGCCCGGGCGGCGTCATCGCGCGCCGGCGCCCAGGTCGAACAGCGGCTGCAGCGACCCGACCGTCAGGCCGCGGATATTGGTGAGCGCGGGCCGGAAGCTGCGCGCCAGCAGGCCCTGAGTGGGCTTGCCCATCAGCCCGAGCTGGAACAGCACCTCGACCGTCACCGCGCGCACCGCCGGCGGGCTGCCGTCGGCGATCCGCACCACGATTCCCAGCCCGCGCGAGGCGATACCGAGCGCCTGTACGCCGTCGGCTCCGCCCTTCGCGATCCAGTCCCCGCCGCCGGCCTGCGCCAGCGCCAGGTCGAAACGCGCGGTCCCGGATACGAGGTCCGGGTGGCGCAGCATCGCGTAGCGCAGCGCGGACAGCGCGGCGCCTTCGCCGGCGGCGAGCTGCGCGTAGAAGTGGGCGAGCCGGGCGAGCGGTAACGCGTAATTGGGCGCGCTGCAGCCGTCGATCCCGGATTCGATCCGGTCGGTTGCGGCGAACCGCTGCACCGTATCGCGAATCCGCGCCTGCAGCGCCGAGTCCGGAGCCAGGTAGTCCGCGAACCGGTGGCCGTGCAGGCGGCAATATGCGAGGAACCCGGCGTGCTTGCCCGAGCAATTGTGAAACATCGCCCCGAAGCGCGCGTTCGGCGGCACCGGCTCGCCGGTGGCCGCGTAGTAGCGCGGGGGATGACAGCCGCATTGAAGGTCGCGTTCGCCGGCGCCCACACTCGCCAGCATCCGCTGCACGGTCCGCACGTGCATCGCCTCGCCGCTGTGGCTGGCGCACATCAGCGCCACGTCGTGCGATCCGAAACCGAAGCGGGCCGGCCCTTCGTCCTCGATGAACGGCAGCGCCTGCAGCGGCTTGAGCGTGGAGCGCGTGAAGTTCAACGCCTGGACATCGCCCAGGCCCCGCACCAGACCGCCGTCCGGGCGGCACACCGCGATGGTGCCGTAGTGCACGCACTCGACCGTGCGTCCTCGCGTGGTGGCCAGCAGCGGCACATGACCTGGGACCTGCGCCATCTCGCGCGACGGGGAACGGATCAGGCCGGCGTGGATGATGCGGCGGCGGCCAGGCTCGCGCTGAGCTCCTTCCGATACCGGTTCAGGTCCTGCACCGTTTCGAACGTGCGCTCGAACAGCAGGCTCAGGTTGTGCAGGATGCGACTGACCACGCGGGTTTCCCACTCGGAATCGAACCGGATCTGGTGGTCGAGCCAGCGCTCCAGCCAGCCCGGATCGGGCAGGCGCGACTGCACCGTGTCCAGCGGGTACAGGCTGCGGTTCACGTGCAGATTGGTCGGGTGCAGCGGCCGGTCGGTGCGGCGGGCACTGGCCATCAGAACCCCGATCCGCGCAAACGCCGCGCGCGCGGTGTCGCCCAGATCGGCCAGGTGCTTCTTCATGTAACGCAGGTAGGCCCCGCCATGGCGCGCCTCGTCCTGCGACAGCAGCTGGTAGATGTGGCAGATCACCGGTTCGGTGTGCCATTCGGCGGCGCACCGGTACCAGTGGTTCAGCCGCACCTCGCCGCAGAAATGCAGCATCAGGGTCTCCAGCGCCGGCGCCGGATCGAATTCGAAGCGCACGTTGTGCAGTTCCTGGCGCGTCGGCACCAGATGCGGCCGGAAGCGGCGCAGGTACTCGATCAGAACGAGCGCGTGCTTCTGTTCCTCGAAGAACCAGATCGACATGAACGCCGAGAAGTCCGAATCATCGCGGTTGTCGCGCAGGAACATCTCGGTGGCCGGCAAGGCCGCCCACTCGGTGATCGCGTTCATCTTGATCGTCAGAGCCTGGTCTTCCGTGAGCCGGGCGTCCTCGAACCGGTCCCACGGGACGTCGGTCGCCATGTTCCAGCGGACCGCTTCGAGCGACTTGAACAGGTCCGGGTACAGCATGTCGTCCATCTTGCACCCCCCCCCCCGCGCCCGCTTTCGCGCCCGGCGGCCCTACGGCGGGCAAGCCCGCCGAAG
>Ga0209698_10000011_pt1 | contig 164830 bp, 253 predicted proteins | sample LitLauG_LLR_2012_FD_187203 | JGI IMG/M metagenome (GOLD analysis project Ga0209698, IMG submission 187203) | Freshwater sediment microbial communities from Pennsylvania, USA - Little Laurel Run_MetaG_LLR_2012 (SPAdes) (version 2) | ecosystem: Environmental > Aquatic > Freshwater > Creek >... | reverse complement strand
TATACCGTGAATTCCTTATCGAACTCTTTTAGCACAGATTTGGTATCTCCCCACGGTACTTTAAATAGATTTGAGTTTATCTTACACATATGCATAGGTCTGTCGTCCAAATTTTGGCCAATCATATCCCTTACAGCTTTTCTGGTACTTTCTAGAATCTTCTGGGGACTATCAACATAGCTCCCATAGTTTTTAGAGGTAAACAGACATCCAATGATATAATCGCCAGCAGGAATTAGTAAACATGTGCCAAGTAGGGAGCTTCCCTTTTCAGAACATAGCTTAGAATACACTTCCCTAGCTTTAGGGAATCTTTTCGCAAATTGTGCTGCAATACCTGATCCCCATACACCCTTACAATTGCATGCATGAATTATAATGGATCCCTTTGGCGCATCGAATAGATTCCCTTTAATTGTAGTTATTTTACTCATTTTTGATTCTTTAGCCTTTCTCTGATTTCTGAGAACGTTACCTCGTTTAGAAGTTTACCGTCTTTAAAAATAGGTTGGAGCATGTCAGTTGAAAGGTCAGAGTCTAAACCATGACCATCTGTCCATGTAATCTTGCTGCCATTTTTATAGACATGAACCTTACCTTTTTGGCTTTTCTTAATGCCATCGTCAGTCTTAGGATTCTTAAAGATCTGCTTTTCTTCACCGTTTATCACACATAAAGTGCTCTTGAGAGCAAATCCAAAAGTATCTCTAGTGTTATACTGGTAAGTATAGGACCCAATTCCCAAAACCGCATTGATAGAGGCAAACCCCTTCTTCTCTAGTCTGGTCATAATTTCTTTGGTTCTATTGAGAGTAATAGCATCCCCATAGATTAGCCCAATATGAGAATCGAGAAGTTTGTAGCCTTTTTCAGTTACGGTTCCGCCAAAGATATCCCAAAGAGCTTCAACTGCACCTTTACGCTCCAACTCCGTTTTACCTTCTGGGTCTCCACAGATAATTAGAACAGGATCTCCCGAGTCCGGACGAATGACTACTCTATCTCCTAATGGACCGCCATTACGAGCCATAATTTTATCTTTTAGAGCAGGAATAACTCTGCCGATTACATCCCAAAAGTCATAGCCATCACTAACAATAGAAACGAAACCTGAAGAATGTACTCTGCTGAGTATATTTTCTAAATAAGCCATATCGTCGCCATAAGCGCATTGGATGGAATGCTCAGTAGCGGGAATACTAGTTCCAACAAGCTCTTTTTCAACATTGGCTCCATAGTAGTATTCGGCCCCGAGAATTGCGGGGATGGTATCTGTTCCAGCAAAACTAACAAGATGTCCCATGCCTGTTTTAAGAGCGCCCTTAAGTCCTAACATTCCTCGCATAGAGAAATCGTGACCTTGAAATTGTACGAATTCTGTATTACCTACGGTTTCCATAGCAGCTTTATCTAAAATCTTACGATATTCATAGGCAATTGTTGCTGCTGTATAAGCTCCCCAAAGCTCACAAGAAATCAAAGTCTCAATGTAATTGGTTAACCAGAAAAAGCGCTTATCCGTATTTTGTATAGTAAGGGCTGGCGTCCTAAGAGGGATTTTGGTTCCTTCTGGGATAGCTTTCACCAATAAAGGTAGATATCCTAAATCATGAAGAGCTTCCAGATGACTGCTATCTGGATTGGCGACGCCTAGTGTATTTTTAATAATACGTCTATAGTCTGAGGCCATTTTTTCTTTAGGAATGCCAAAAAAATTCTTGTTAAAAAACTCAACTAAATATTCTTTAACAAAAGCTTGATTACCAAACACTACAACTTCATTGACATCTTTCATGCGGGAAGCTCTAGGGGTCCAAGTAGAATAGCAGATTTCCATTCCTTCTGGATACATAAGCCGATGCGAAATCTTATAAAAATCACACAATAACGTAGACAATAAATTCTTCATATAATCTCCTATAATTAGAATTGTTGACGATCGTACTGTTTACTTATTTCACCATCTTTAGTAAAAATACGATCGATACCTGAATCGAATAGAACTCTCACACCACGCGAGAAGATTCCATGGGTTACAAAAAGCGACACGCTTCTTGCTCCAGCTGCCAACAGGTCTTTGGCTAGTAATTTAAAGGTAGCACCGCCATCGCAAATGTCATCTACAATCAAGACATTTTTGTCGGTAGCGTTACCGATAACTTTATAACTTGTAATATTTCCAGTAAGTTGATCCCTTACTTTTTCACCATATATATGTTTGATATATCCCAGCTCTAAATCGTACTCTTTAGTGTATTTGGCAAGTGCGCCCCTATCTGGATAGCATAACAGATCTGCCCTCACTTTCTGAATAGTCTCTTGCAATTTTACTATAGGGTATGTAGCTGCAGAATTATGGATTAAATCCAAAGCGACTTTGCTATGTGGATCCATTATGGTAATCAATTTAAAATGTAAAGAATTTATAATATGAGCGAATGTTCTAAGTGCGAATGTAGCATTGTTATCAATTTCCTTATCTTGCCTAGCATAAGGAAGATAATTGATAGTCAGACAGGCATCGACCTTATAATGATCTAAGAGCTGTTTTAATTGAGCCAAGTGCATAACTTCAGCTTCATTGGAATAATCCCAACGAATCATTACGAATGGGCTAGATAGCATATGGTCTGGAAGTTTCCAACACTGGGACGTGTTGTCTGGGAAGGTGGTTAGACTGAGCGGTTCTCCGCTTACATAGATCATTTGGGGCTCCTTATCTAGTTCTTACTTTGTCCATATCAATCTAGGACTCAATAGAACTTGCCTTAACATAAAGATTATATCATAAGTGTTTAAATGTCAACTTATTTCTTTTCAGACAATCTTTATCTTAAGAGGGCTGAGTTTTGTCATTTACACCTAAGCAACCCCCTAATTTAGGCAAACAGGGTATTAAGGTTAAAACATCCAGTTAAAGCAGCCGCCCAGCGCTTTTGCGCCGCCCTCTGTATTTTTAAGTCGGAGAATAGCGATTCAAAATGTATAAGTATGCGAAAGTTATGGAATTTTATAAACAAAAAGCATCGTCAAAAAGTTTAAATATCAATCTTTAGGCTATAGGGGTTTCAACATGTCTGATAGTAAAAAACTGATTTCTGCTAGGGAAGCCGCATTATTAGTTCTAGCTAAAACCAAGGAAATCTTGGCTAAATCGGATTTAGCTAAATACGAAACCGAGAATTCCACTAGGCCAGATGTTAAGTATGGACCTATCGAGACCAAACAAAAAGCTCTCGAGCGCGATTATAAAGAATATGAAGTAAAATCAGGTAGTTCCAAAGATTCTTCGGGTCCGAGGCTTGCAAAACAGATCTCCCCAAGTAAGAATCCAAAAGAAGAAGCCGAAGGCAACAATAACGTAGACGGTATGGAGCCTCGTTATGAGTTTAAGGATAAAGTTAAGGGCGACCTAGCTAAAGAAAAGGCCTCCCATATGGATAAGGCCGAAAACCCAGATCTTAAGGCCGACGCTCAATTGGGCGAAAAAGTCGAACACGACGTAGAGGAACATATGTCAGCCAATAAAGAGGCCGAAGCTAAAGAAGGACACGATATGGCAAAACCAGAACAAAAATCTGAAGCTGAACAAGCTTCTATTCCAAGGTTGGTATTATCTGCAAAGTTGTCTAAATTTTGCGAACACATGCATTCGAAACGTAAAAACGCACAAGCGCAATCTGCTGCCGCCGTAGGCCATAATGGCCCAGATGCCCCAGCCCCAAGATCGAGCGAATCCGGACGTCCAGATATTAGCAAATCTGAGATGGAAAAACACGGACTAAGTACAGCAGAAATTAAGGCTAAAATTGGTAAATAATATGGCTAAAAAACAATCTCAATCGCAAGATAGCAAGGAAATGAGTTTAGAAGAAGCCGCCGCTTTTCGCGCTTCTCTTTATAAAGAAGCCGTTAGACCTCTTTCTGATAAACAAAAAAGAGCAGCTTTTAAATCTTATTGGACTCAAAATAAGAAAAAGTATGGAATGACCGGAAAACTAGAAGATGTCCTTTGGCTTCATCTAGTTTCTACGAAAAACGATGACCCTGCTAATTTTGATGCAGGTCTTAAAAATTTCGGAATCAAAAAGATTTAATAGGGAGAAATAAACATGTCTCAAAGACTAAGCACTACTTTTGTAAATACCAATGTTCCTGGCGCGTACGTCAATTATAGCGTAATTAGCCAACCCGTCGGTATTAGTTCTTCTGGTATCGTCGTTATTATGGGCGAAGCTGATGGAGGCCCTAGCTACGAGCAAGTTTCTGCTAAAAATAGCGTATATACTCCAGATCAATTCGACAAAATCCTCCAAACATTCACTGATGGTCAGTTAGTCGATGCTTTTCAGGCATTAACTGCTCCATCAAACGATGCTAATATCAACGGAACTGCAACTTTGATCTATGTCATCAAAACCAATACAGGAGCCAAAGCTAACGCTGTTTTGGCCACCTCTTATGGAACTATTTCCCATAAAAATTATGGCGTTTTAGGTAATAGCGATCAATATCAAATTCTTTCCGTAAATGCTGAAACCGCTCCCAGCATTTCTGGAATTACCATTCCTGTTTTTGGCGCTCCTCTAAATGGAACTGTCTTCAGTATTCGTCAAAACGGCGGAGCCGTAGCTGCTGTCGGACCTGTTTCTGGTAGCCCAGCTAACGTATCCGCATTGGTTACTAATTTAAATACCTTGCTTCCAGCCGGTATCGTGGCATCGCCTGGCGTTGCACCGAATACGATCACTTTGACTATGGCCGTCGATAACTCTGCTTGGGCCAAAGGTTGGGGTAAATCTTTCGAATTGATCGATTCTACTCCTGGAGATCTAGCTGCCTTAGGATTAGCTCCTGGGCTTAGCGTTTCTTCTCAAGAGCCTGAAATTGAAATTCAAGATTCCAATGTTAACTTGGGAGTTTCAGAGACCCTAACAGCTAATGCACAAATAGCATTAGAGGTCGGTTACGTTGGAACCACTGCTACCTTGACCATTTCTGCTGGAGTTTTGACTACCACAGTAACAGGCGGGACTGGTGCAAACCTGACTATTCAACTAAACCAATACGCCACGATTGGTACTTTGGCCAATTTCATCGCTTCCCAAACTGGATATTCCGCTACTGTTATTCCAGCCGCAAACCAATTGCCAACTTCGGCTCTTGACGCTGTTTCGGCTATCGGAATTTGTTCTACTGGAGCAGGGGATGAGCCTGGCCGTATCAAAATGAGCGCATATAACTTCGCGCAAGCTATGGCTACTAGCCGTTTGTTGACTTTTGTTCCTACTGCTACTGCTGGATTACCGATCCCAATGGCAGCTCCAGCTTTCTTAGCTGGTGGAGCACGAGGAGCTACATTAGCAGCCGATATTGTTAATGCCGTAAATTCACTTGGCGCTATTAACTGCAATATTATCGTTCCATTGTTTTCCCAAGATGCAACTTTAGATATTATCGCTGGTTTGACAAGTCCAAGTTCTACATATACTATCGCTGCTGTAAACGCTCTTCTTAAGAGTCATTGCATCGAGTACAGTAATCCGAGCCTTGGAAAAAATCGTATTTGCATTCTTTCTTACAATGGAACTTTTGCAAATGCTGCCGTTCAAGCCCAGGGGTTGGCAAGTTTCAGATGTTCTTTAGCCTTCCAACAAGTTAACCAAGTTGACTCTCTCGGAGTCGTCACTTTGTTCCAACCTTGGTACGCTTCAGTTGTGGCAGCTGGAATGCAAGCTGGCGGATTCTACAAAGCCATCGTTAATAAGTACGCAAACGTTATTTCTCTTGTAGATCCAGCCGATTACAATAGCGGTTCACCTGGCGATACCAGCGAAGCTCTTTCTGCTGGATTGTTGCCATTGTTTACAGATGTCGGCGGAGTTCGTTGGGTTTCGGATCAAACGACTTACGGGGTTGACGCTAACTTTGTCTATAATAGCATTCAAGCTGTTTACGATGCCGATCTCATTGCAATTGACCTGAAGTATTCTTTTGCGAATGCTTTTGTCGGTCAATCATTAGCTGACGTTTCTGCAGCTTCTGCTTCGGCATTCTTAACACAAAAGATGAATGGATATATGCAATTGAAATTGATCGCTCCAAGCAATGGAGCGCCTTTAGGTTTCAACAATGCTAAAATCAGCATTGTGGCACCTACTATGACAGTTTCGGTTAACATTTATCTTGCAACAGCTATCTACTTTATTCCGATTTCGTTCAGTATTTCGGCTGTTCAACAATCGGCATAATTTTAATATAAGGAGAATAACATGGCAGGAGCACAATTACCAAATTACAGTCCTACTAAAAATGGGGCACCTGTTCCAACTGGTGGAACATATACCGTTACTGGCGGAAGAGCTTTGCTTTATTTACCAAACAATACTGGCACTTTGCAATTGGCTGGTGTATATGATACGGTTAGTAGAACTAGAGGCCTATCAGTAGAAGCAATTCATACTCTTGGCCAATACTCTGCAAGAGAAATCGCCGTAACAGCGTACAATGAAGTAACCTTAAACTGCAGTGGATTCCGAGTTGTTGGAGCCGGCACCACAGTTCTTGGTAACTTCCCCACCCTTGGCGCTCTTTTGGGCTACTCGGGTTCGGTAGTTAAAGTCGTAGATCGTCAAACTGGCGACACCATTATGGTTGTCACCGGAGCGATGCCTACTTCGGACAGTGAAAACTATTCGGCACGCGCTACTACTAAAACCAATATCAGCTATACCGGCATTGCAGCATTCGATGAATCTACCACAGATGCATCGGGCAATCCGACTGACGGCGAAGGCACGCCTAGCTGGCCTTAATCTTATAAAAAGATTAGCTATTTATTTGAAGGGGGATAGCGAAAGCTTCCCCCTTTTTATTTTGTGATATATACAACATATGGACTTTAGTCTTTTAACGGAAGAAAAAAAGAAACATCTCTCCGAACTAATGCTTACGCCGCTTAATTCAGCAGCAGAAATTAAGGATTGGGCTAAGTTTTATCTCGATCTAGAGCTTCCTACGGAAAATTCCGATCCCGACTCATCCTCTAATCCTCTCGATGCTGCTTGGTATATATACGAAACCTTTAAGCACAATTGGGGCGACCGTAGGCCTGGCGCCATCATGATCTCATGCCGAGAAGGTCTTAAAACGATCATCGTCACTATTTTGGAGCTTTTACTTTTAGTTCATTTTCAATTAGAAGTAGGCCATGCCGCCGCTATCGAGTCTCAGTCATCCATTGCTCTTGGTTATATTGAAGGCTTTATTTTAAAAATTTCTCCTCTGCTAGATGCCGCAGGCTGGGAGCCAAGATCTTCCAATAAACGCGTTATAAGATATCGAACTCCTCAAGGAAAAAATCCTTATATTAAAATTGTTATCTGTTCATCAAAAGGTATGAACGGTTTACATTCTAACGTCTTGTTCCTAGATGAATTAGATCTTGCCGATAAGGCTGCTCTTAAAGAAGGTAGAAACATCACTGGTTTCTCTAAGGGTATTTATGGAATGATGGTTTTGGTTTCCAGCTATAAGTACTCTTTCGGTAACGTAGCGGAGGCTTTAGAAAAAGCTGACGACATGAACTATAAAGTTCTAAAATGGAATCTAGTGGATCTTACTGAAAGATGCCCAACATCTAGACATCTTCCAGCCGGTCCAAAACAGGACATTTATGTTAGCAAAAACCTTCCATTAAAAAATCTTACAGTTCAAGAATTTACAGAATTAGCAGACATAGAAAAAGTCAAATATTCATTAATAAAAGACGCCCACGAAGGATGCGTTAAGTGTCCTTTGTTGCCATTATGTAAAAAAAGATTATCTGAAAAAGACGCTTCTGCTACTGGTGGCTTTTATAAGCCTATTTCTTCTGTTATTCAAAAATTTAAAGAAAATGATCCAGATATTGCCGAATCCCAACTTTTATGCAGACGGCCAGGCAGCGAAGGACTGGTTTACCCTAGATTTAGTTCAAGCCTTGAAAAGGGTAATGTTATAACCAACAAACAAGCGTATGAAACCTTAATTGGGCCTACCAAATCCCAAAATGTTTCAGATATTACCTTGCTTCATGAAATGCAGAAGGCGAATATAGAATTTTACTGTGGAGTTGACTGGGGATTTAGCCACGATACTACTATTCTTGTTGTAGCTAAGATTCCAAATGGCGAGTGGTGGCTTGTGGAGACGTACGCTTGTCCTGGTTTAGAATTTGACGATATCCTGCAAACCGCTAAGAGCTTCAGAGACAAATACAACCCTGTAAAATGGTTTGTTGATACTGCAATGCCTGCTTATATCCTATCTTTTAATAAAAATGGTATGAAGTGCCCGAAGTATACGAAGGACGTTATGGGAGGAATTTCAGCTGTTAGGTCTAAGATCATGACTTCTAGCGGGAAACGTTGGTTTAAAATCTTACAAAATGAGACCAATAAGAGAGCTATCTCCGCTATTTCAAAGCATCGGTTCCAATTGGATGGCCAAGGCAATGTAACGCCAAACCCAGCCGATGAAATTGGTATTGCGGATATTTGCGATTCCCTAAGATATATCGGTCAAAATCTCTGGGCCGTACGCGGACACTATAGGCCTAGTGTGGAATATACCGACGATCCATCAAAAGTTGGGCTCGTTCATAAGCCTGATATGACAGTTAATGAACAAATGAAACAAGAAATAGCTAAAAGGATCAGCGGCAATTCGGTTTGGGTTAGTACGTCCAAAAAGAAGGGCGGCTTCAATTTTAACATGTAATATTAATAGGTTACGTAGTTCTTTTTAAAAGCAATCTTTACTCTAGAGGATCGAATTAAATGGCCACACTAAAAACCTTAATCTTTCTACAAGCTTATGAAGGTGACTGCTATTCGAATTCACCCTCAAAGTCCAATTTTCGCTGGACTCGAGAAACCAGCAATCCAGGTATTTCTGGCGCCCTCTCTGAGACCTTTGAAGTGCCTCCAGGCACCACCCTGTCTCTCTTCAGCGGTACCAGGGCTCTATCTCAAGACGGTTCGACTCAATACTCTTTAGCTCTTGTACCCCTTAATACTAGCATTTATCAGTTAACTAATAGCGGAGGTACTCCTCCCGTATTTAGAACGCTTAGAACCATTGGCACCGATGCTACAAGTCAAGTTACAACTTCTGTAAATGGCCCTATTCTTACCTATACTTTTACCGGTGGCACTCTTCCTAACCTATCTTCTGTTCAAGTCGGAGATAATGTTCTAATAGGTAGTGATTTTAATCAACTAAATCAAGGTTCATCCGGCGGCATTTGGCAAATCATCTCCAAAACTACCACTAGCTTCTCTGTTGTTAATCCAAATGGCATAGTCGAAGGCCCAATTACTCTTGGCTCTACCTTTGCCAATCAAGTAAGAATTTTTAGTGCCGGCGGAGTACAGGTCGGCGACACGCTAGTTATTTCTGGCGGATTTTCTCCAGTCAGTCAAAATTCCTATATTGTAACTCTTGTAACTGACAAGTGGGTTCAGTTTTCATATGCTGGTTCATTGCCTCAGGAAGGCCCCATCACTACCGAAGCTATCGCTTTCTATTCTATGGCCAAAAGCATGATCTATTTAGAAAGTGATCAGAATTTAGAAGTTTTAATCAATGATGCTGTTTCCGGTCCTACAATAGAACCAACCGTTGCAATTGGGCAGATCTTTCCAGGACTGTTTTTGTTAAATAGCACAGTATATAGCCTATCGGTTACAAATACATCAATCAATCAAGCCAACGTCACACTTCTGTCCACTGAATAAGTTGTGATATAATAGAGGGTACATGGACGAAAACGAAAAGAAAAAGATAGTCCTAGCTATTGGCGATTCTCCTGAAGAAGGGGCAACCGAGCACTCCCTCATCTCATTGGCCAAAGCTCTAAGTCAGCTTCATATTCCTGGCACTGATCTTAATAAGGGCGAAAAACAGCCTCTTAGTGATGCCATTAAATCTTTAAGCGGATCCGCCGCTAAGAGAAAAGCCCCAAGCTTAGCTTTTTCAGAGTTGCCGGCTCCTCAAGCTAACTTTTTAGGCCTATTCAAAGCTCGCACTAGACTACTTCCTCCAGAGCTAATCAAGACCGTAAGAGTCACTGACCATTTAATTGCTGCTATCCTAAGAACTCGCGGCAATATAATGAAACTTTATGGACATCTTAAAAAAGATCGCTTTGATGTCGGCATGGAAATTGAAATCAAGCCTGAATTTCTAAAGATATTAACTCCTGAACAATACGCTAAAATTACAGAGAGAACAAAAAAACTCGAAAAAATACTTCTTAATTGTGGACATACGGAAGGCTTACAGCACCAAGATCAGATGGTTCTATCTGATTTTTTAAGTATCCAAACCATTAACGGATTATCCTTCGGTCAACATGGCACAGAAATTATCTACGATAGATCTGTAAAAGCTGATAAAAATGGAAATTTTCCTTTTCATAGATTTAGACCAGTAGACGTAGCGACCATATATCGTGCAGTTCGAAAAGGTGAATCAGTAGGGAACAATTTACGCGAATTGGCCCTAAAGGCCCTAGAAGCCATGGAAGGTTCTAGAATTAGCATCGATATAAATAAATTAAAAGAAGATGAGTACGCATGGTTGCAAGTTATTGAAATGCAACCAAGACAAGCATTTACACACAATGAAATGCTCATATACAACTTGTTTCCTAGTACGGACATCGAGCATAATGGATATCCGCTTTCACCATTAGACACCTGCGTTAACTGTGTTACTACTCATATATCCATCGAAGCCTATTGGAAGACATACTTCCAAAACGGTAAGTCGGCAAAGGGTATGTTGGTTATTAAAAGTGATGAAGTTGATCAACAGATGCTTGATGCTATTAAAATGCAATTCAATGCCAGTATCAACTCGGTATCTAACGCATTTAGAACCCCTATTTTTGGTATCGCTAAGGAAGATGACGTACAATGGACTTCCACTCAAGATAAGCTTGAGAATGGCGAGTTCAACTTCACCTATGATCAAGTGGCTAGAAATATCTTGTCTGCGTTTGGCGTATCACCTGATGAAATTCCAGGCTACGGACATTTAAGTAAAGGTACGAATTCCCAAACTCTTTCAGAATCAAATAATGAATTTAAAATGACTGCGGCTCGCGATTCCGGGCTTAGGCCTTTGATCCTTGGATGGCAAAACTTTTTTAATCAACGCCTAGTTCCAATCATTGATCCAGAACTAGCCCAATTGATCGAAGTTAGATTTTCTGGACTTGACTCAGAAAGCCGCGAACAAGAAGCGGCCAGATTACAACAAGATTCAGCTCTATTTTACGACTACGATACTCTACAAAGAGAAGTAGATCAAGAGCCAGTTGGAGAAGCTATCGGCGGCAGGGTTCCCTTTAATGAGCGTTTTAGACAAGTGCTAGATTTTTACGCCGATGTCGGTCAAATTAAAGATAAGTTTTTCGGAAGCCCGACAGCTATCCTAGATCCAATGCTTCGTTTCAAGCGCGATCCGTTCTGGTTACAAAATTTTCAGCTTTTAATGCAAGCAAATCCCAACGCTATAAAAGCTCTGGTAGCTCCCAGAAGTCCGCAGCTAGTAAAAGAACTTATGGAAATGAATATCCAGGATATGTTGGAATCCGATGAAGAAGGTGTATAAATATGTCTAGAATAGATTATAAATCAAAATACGATAATTTGAAAATTAAATACATGGAAAGCGTTGACTTAGCATGGCGCCTTGGTTTTGAACAAGGCCTCCAGCAAGCACAATTGGATCAGGCTCAACAACAAGCGATGCAGGCCGATGCTATGGCACAAGCTCAGGCCGCTGGACAACAACCCGGACAGCCAGGATCTCCCGAAACCGAAATACCCGAAGGAAGCGAAGAGATAGCTCAACCTGAGAATCCTCAAGGCGATGAATTGGATCAACATATCGAAAAGCTTGAAACCATGATCTCAAAAAGTGAAATTGGTTCAGGCGATGTAACCGATTTAAAGAAAACTTTAGGTGATATCAGATCCATGTATATTAATCTAAATTTGATCAAGTCTATGGAAAGTGTAAAGGGCGCTAGAATGGCCAAGTCTGCTCCTATGGCCCCTTTAAAACTAACCTCCAAGATCCAAGCAAATATGGCTCCTCCACAACAAAAAGCCTTATCTCTGCAAGAACAGATCGTTACCGATATATTTAAGAAATGGAACGATGATTCTTCTAAAGCCACGAACGATATTAGCTCTATTCTAAATTTGGAAAATGTAGCCAAGAAGGTTTAAAATATGGAAAACAAAACTATTGAAGCCCTAGAAAAACTTATTGCTATTAAAGATGAAACCATTAAAGAGCTTGAAAAGCAAATTCAATTGCTTAAGTCTCAACCTACAATAACCTTGAATCCGCCTATTGGCGTCCCATACAACCCGTACCCATTATATGGCAATCCGGGTACGTTGCCTTTTATTCAAACCCCAAATCCTTTACGGCCCCCTTTTACGATTACTTCGGGCGTCGGCCCAGTTCTATGTGGCACCAATTTACTCAGCACTCATGCAGTTTCCATTCCTATAAAAGACGCTACCTCTTATCTTACCGATGGAGTAACCACCAGTGCTGGATCTAATGTATTGTCTCTAATGTCTCGTAACGGCCAATTTAGATAACAAAATGCATGGAATTAGTTCTCAATCTAAAGAAAAGATAGATAGAATAGTCGGCGATTTATTCGACCGAATGTCCCTTAGGCTATTGGGAGACGTTCCCTCTTTACGTCACAAAAGACATACTTTAGTTGGTTTCGAACCTAGTATTGGACTAGCGGCCCTATTTATTCAATCAATGAATAACAAGTACCTGAACCATGTTGAAAGCGATGTTTTAAAAGGCATTTTGATGGGCTCCTTAGCTTATATTTCTACATTAAAGGCGAAGACTTCAAATGTTATAGCTCAAAAGATGGATGGTCTAGCTAGAGAAGCTCAAATGAGTGGAGAGAAGATTCCTGAGCAAGAGATCAGCAAAGCTATAAGCGAAGAGCTTGATAAAGCCAAAAGCCATTTGGAAACTATAGCTATGTCCGAGGGAACCAAGACGCGCAATCTTGGATCCGCCATGGAGATCACAAGATCCGCAGCAAGCGTAGGCGAAGATGACCCTTCTGTGTTTTTTAATGTAATCAAAGATAACTCTACTTGTGAAGTTTGTATTGATTTGTACTTGATGCCAGATAAGATAACGCCTAGAGTTTATAAAATGTCAGAGCTATCTGCTGGTTACTATAAAAAGGGCGGCCAGCCGTCTATTCTGGGTAGTCATCCTCGTTGTAGATGCACTCCTTCCCATATTCCTAGTGGATGGGGCTTTAATGGCGCGGGACATATTTCTTTTATTCGCATTGGGCATAGCGAGTACGATAAACAGAACAAGGCCGCTTAATGTCTCGCTGGGGCAATCTCAGAAAACATTCTTTCTACATCTCTAACCGCAGCTAGTTTAGCGCTATTATATATTTCTTTATCTTCTATTCGGTGCATTCTTGGGCGATATGGCCTTGTATGATATTCATATCTATCGTATCGCTCGTAATCATAATGATATTTAACCCATTCTACATAGTATTCCTCAAAGATGGGGTCATTTGCCCATTCCTGTAAATATTCTGATTTAAAGCTCACTCTCTTCCTCCATTTGGAATCATCTTACAATCCTTACATTGCATATAAGTTACGCCTTCCATTCCAGGCTGTTCTAGATATTCCCAACTGTGAAGCGGACACTTTTTGACTTGAACCGGTAATGGAGCGTCTCCGGCTTTTCTGTATGCTGCAATTCTAACTAAAATACCGAATAATAAAAGTAACCAAAATACACTCATAACTCAAACCACGTTTTCTTTCTTTTCTTTTCCGATATTTTTGCTTTATTAAAAACTATAAAATATTCTATTCTGTCTATTTTATAAAATTTAAGCAATCTAAGGGCAAACCAATTGGCCTGATCTTCTGTTCTGATTTTTCTCGATCTATTGAACATATTTCCCTTTTTCATGTAAAATAAATGTCCAGCTTCATGAGCTAAAACAAAAAACTTCTCTTTATAGGTCAAGTCATTCCTAATAACTATAAAATCAACATTTCTTTTCGCTCTGAAAGAATGGCCCCAATGATTAGGGTCATATACGGCGCAGTTCAGATTGCTTAATTCCTGGGCTAAGTTTCTGTATAGTTCCCTGTAATCCATAAAGTTTCTCGCTATAAAGTGCCTATTTAGGACTTTTAAGGTTTTTCACTATTTACGGCTCCATTTAGGACAATAAAACATATGCATTCCAGGAAAGCTGGTATGAATGGCCCCGCATTGACAGCTATCCTTAGGCAAATCGAATAAGTCTTCAAAAGTAGGTATATCGGTATGATAAACTGGATCATATGGAGGAATTTCAGCAAAATTAAATACATAATCTGTAATATAGGTATCTACCTTATGATAAGCAAACCATTGCCATTTTTTCCCATCATACTTAATTAGATTGGGAAAATCCAATATGGGTCTGTACCATGTTACTTTTTTAGGCTCTTTTTGTCCAAAAACTACGTCTATTTTCAAATCTACCTCCAGCCAACTTTTATGATATAATACCAATAGATATATGTCAAGGAGACTTTATGGCTATTTCTAAAAAAGAACTGCTTATGGGAAGAGATGTCCAGTATGCGTCCGATTATACCCAGGAGATATCTGATAATCTAGATAGATTGCTAATTCCTATTAATAAAATTAGGGAGGCTTGGAATATCCCTATGACGGTTAATTCTGGATGGAGGCCACCTTCCATAAATGCTTCTACGCCAGGAGCAGCCCCAGGTAGCAAACATATGTTGGGCTTAGCGGTCGATATATCAGACACGGACGGTAGCTTATGGGCTTGGGTATTGCAAAATCTTCAACTAATGTCAGATCTTGGTATATATCTTGAAGATCGAAGATGGACAAAAACATGGGTTCATTTTCAATTAGGACAACCCAAATCAGGACATAGGATTTTTGTTCCAAGCGCTAGCCCAGCACTAGCGCCGGATGCTTGGGATGGAGAGTATGACCATAGTTTTGACGTCTAAGGAGTGGTATGAAAATTATAGCATGTATCCATAAGATAATGGAAATTAGCGAAGAAGACTACGAATTTTTACAAAAGGCCTGTGAAGAAGGCGACGGTCAGGCGTTTCATGAAATGACTGAAATTGACCTAGGGACCATGTCCGTTATTAAAGTTAATCAATTTGATTTGTGATATAAACTGAGCAGGAGATAATAATGTCATACAGAAAAGCTAAGACGACCCCAAAAATTTTCATATCTGATCGTAATATAATCAAAAAGAAAGTTTTGAATATTACCAGTAGAATCGCGGAGATAGTTGGATCTAGCTTAGGACCAGGAGGCAGAACCACCCTGATGGAATCTGACCTTCCAGGAGTCTCAAATAGGGTAACTAAAGACGGCGTATCCATTTTCAATGCTTTGGGATCTATCGATGCTATTGATCACGTAATTATCGAAACAGCCAGAGACGTAGCGCAACGTGTAGGTGAAGGGGCTGGCGACGGTACAACTACTACTACAATTTTAGCCTATCAGCTTATTAAAAATTTATTTGAATACTGTGAACGCAATCCTAAATATTCGCCACAAAAAGCTGTTCGTAAGATCAAAAAAGCCGTAAATGAAATACTGGTCCCATACATTAGAGAACGCGCTATCGCGATTACTATAGAAAACCAAGATCTACTTAAAAAAGTTGGCAAAATCAGCGCTAACGGCGATGAAGAAATGGCCAATAAGGTCTACGAATGTTTCGAGTTAATCGGTTTTGGGGATAGTTCTCATATTACTATTAAAGAAATGCCTGGAGAAGAAGGATACAAGATCGATAGAATCGACGGTCTTCCTCTCTACACAGGCTACGATGATCTTGGTAAATTTAGCAATGTTTTTATTAACGATCAAGGTAATCAACGTACTTTTTTACAAAAGCCATTGTTTTTGCTATTTGATGGAGCATTAAATGATTTAATTCAAATTACTCCTATTTTAAATCAAGTAGGCGATCTATACGCTGCCGGAGACGAAAACTTTAAAAATATCGTAGTTGTGGCACATGGGTTCAGCGATAATGTCCTAACAACCATGGCATTTAACTTTGCAAATCCAGAAACTATCAATATTTTGCCTGTTAAGACACCCATGAGGCAATTTCAGAATAGCCAACAAGCTTTTTTGATTGACTTAGCCGCTTTTACTGGCGCAAAAGTATTTGGACTTGGCACCCAACTAAGCACAGCGACCCTAAAAGACTTGGGATCAGGAATGGATCAATTTGAAGGATATAGATTCAGGTCTACCGTAGTTGGCGAACCAGATCCAATGAATGTGGAAGTTAGAGCCGACGATCTTAAGCAAATGATCAAAAATTCTGAAACAAAGTCAGAAAAACTATGGTTGGAAGAACGAATCGCTTTATTGACTTGCGGCATAGCAAAACTTACAGTATTCGCAGGTTCTGGTGCAGATCTTAAAGAAAAACACGATCGCGTAGAAGATGCGACGATGGCTATGAGGTCCTCTATTAGGCACGGCATATTGCCCGGAGGAACAAGGATTGCTATCGACATGGCTGTCAAATTAGCTAAAGAATTGCATGCTGACGATCCAGCTAAAGAAATCCTTATGGAAGCCCTATTGGGCTTACCGAAAGCTCTCTTGGATAATGCTGGATACAATCCTGAAGAAATAGGCGATATCATCACTAAATTAGTTCAGGAGCCTCACCTAGTCTATAATATCGAGTTAGAGGAATATGGCGATCCTATGGAACTTGGCTTATTCGACGCCGTAAAAGCAGTGGAAGAGTCCCTAGTGGGCGCTGTCTCTATAGCCGGTGTTCTGGGCACCCTAGGCGGCCTTGTCGTGGCTCCTAGAGACGCTGGAGCTGAATTGGCAGAATATAAAGCCGATCAGGAATATACCAGGGCTATAGATAACGCTGGGCATCATGTAAATGAAGCCAATTTACGTCCGTAGAGGAATTATGGAACGAACAAAACTAGTCGGTTACTACGCCAATATAACCTTATTGGATCTTGATTGTGTAGAAGAACTCATGTCTAAAGAAGAACTAAAAGAATTGCGGATCAAAACAGAGCATATCATGAATAGTTTGTGCGGAATAGAGGACATCCAAACCTTTTCTCTTATGGCGTCAATGTTTAGGCGCGGGTATCTGGCCGCTCACGTAGATTTGGGCAAAAATACTAAATAAAACCATAACTTATCTTTAAATCCCTTTTAAAGACCAATCTTTACCCTAGAGGGTTTCTCAATGAGTTTTTGGATAGATGGCATTCTTGCATCAGAGCATTTGGACTCTAGCGGTGAAATCCTTTCCGTAAAAGGCTGTGATATCAGTTCCTTACATCGCGGAGAAGGCATAATCAATTTTGAACACGAATCAAAGCTACCCACCCAGGTTTTAGGCCGTGTCGTAAAAGCAAAGAAAATCTTTAGTCCCGAAGACTGCGAAGATGATCGCATGGAATACTATTGGGAAAAGTGCGGCGTTCCATACATTTATATTTTAGGCGAATTATTCGATTCTGAAGTCTGTAAACATGTTATTAGCATGTTTGAATATTCAGACAAAAACAAAAATCCAGATTCTGTAAACGTGCTTGGATTTTCTATTGAAGGCTCAAAATTAAAAAAAGAAGGGCAGTACATCTTGGAATCCATAGCTCGTAAAGCGACCCTGACCGTAGCGCCGTGCAACAAATCTTGCAATGCTGAATTGGTTCCAAATCAATCTGCAGAAAAAGATTCTGATGTTGATTCTATCTTTAAATCCGAACCATCCTTTACAATCGAACTATTAGATAAATCCGAACAGTTGGAAAAAGCTCAAGTCCCAGGTTCTAAAATAGCCCCAGCTCACGCTCCAGCTGGTAAATATACTCCTGTGAAAGGACTAAAGGGCTGGAGACATGAAGGTGGCGGAAATTTCACTCATGCCGAGCATGGAACCGTAAGTGTCGGCAAACAGCCCGATGGCAAATTTAATGTTAGACATAGCGGAAGGCCTGCCGGAATAGGCAGTACAAAAGAACCTTTTAGTACTATGGCTGAAGCTGGAGCACATGCTAAAAAATATATGGGCTCTCTTAGCCAAGGAAAATCTGCTCCTGCTCATATCCATGACAGAGCCTCCCCACAAATGCCTAAAATGGATAAAGCAATGACGGCAGGATCTGGAATGGGCGCTCCACAAACTCTAACTGGCGGAGCCGCATTAGCTAAGGAAGATATTCTTGCTAATCCTGTGCCTGGTAATAGAATCAAGAGAGCTGCTGCCCATAAAGCTCGCGGAGATAGTTTAAGCCATAAGATAGCTATTGAAGGCGCAAAAGAAGCACACAAAGAAAAACTTCAAAGCATTAAATCACAACCTAAGCCTAACTTAGGTAAGGCTCTCACCAGAGATCATTACGGGCCAGCCACTTCTACTGGGCATGAAAAAGGCGTACACACAAATACAGAATTTAGAGAAACTAGTAAAAAAATGGCTGGAACTTCGGACGCAGGCCACTCTATAGGATTATCTCGCGATCATAAATTCAGCGATCCGCTTAGAACACAATTAAAACAAGACGCTGTAAAAGAACATAAAAGAGTATTAGGCGAACTTAAATCAATGCCTAAACCAAATTTAGGTAAATCTGAGCTTCTTAAACGCGCTGAGCAAGAATACGCCATTTGGGCCAAAAGAGAAGAGTTTGAGAATTTTATGGCAAAAACCATGCCAAATTTGACCAAATCCGAGATCAAGATTATAGGCCAAGCTCTAGCGCTTCGAAAGTCTATGGCTGCCGAAAAGAAACTAGCCAAACTAATGGCTAATAGCCCTCAAGAATCTTTTCTAAATAAAAAAGACAAAAAATAGTTGACTTTATAGTCTACACCTGCTATAGTCACTATATGATTGCTGTAGCTTTTTATCTTGCATTGTCATGTCCAGAACCCAAAATTATTAATGACACAAAATATCCTTGGAATGCCCACGATAAGGAAACCGAAGAGACTTGTCAAAAGCGCTGTCCTGATCTGTATACGGATGCTATTTGCCTTAAGACTATACGAAAATATGATAAGCAGGATTACGACTGCATTTGTGGTAAACCTTGAATATGAGAAAATCAAATGGCCGCAGGCCGGTTAATAAAACTGATGGTCCAAAAAAGCGCGGGAAACGTGCTCTTATTAAATCTAGACGTAATGACAAAAAGAAGATAATTGAAGAGGAATGTCGATGTACGCCACAGTACTGTGACCATGGCGTTCCAAACTGTCCAACGTGTTTTAGATGAAATTATTAATCCATTCTCCCACAAAAGCCTACATTCGTTCAGCTTCTCAAGAAGAAATGGACCAACTTGTCAAGTCCCTAAGCTATGTGGATCTCGCTGCCAAATATGAGCTTAAGCGTCTATCTAAGAATCACTGGTTTAAAACATCGAATCCCGAAAAATATAAACTGACCTACGATTTGCTGAAATCCCGGATTAACCAAACCCTTATATTTGAAGAAAATGGCTTAAAATACATAAGACCCGGTTCAATTCCCTATTTAGTTGCCGAAAGCGGAATTTGTTTGGATATTGCTAACGGAATCAAATATCCGACGCCTAAAAAGATACCATGGGCCAAGCCATTGCCCTGGAATCTTACTGAAGATCAAGATATATCCGTAAATAAACTTATTCCTATTATTCACGGCAATGTAGAAATGGCGACAGGTACGGGAAAAAGCGCCATTATTTTAAAGCTCTGTAGAGAAATGGGGCTTAAGTGCGCCATTGTAGCTCCAAGTAAGGCTATTTTTAATGAATTAGTGCAGAAGCTTGAGTTGCATCTAGGCAAAGGCAATATTGGAAAATTTGGTGACGGCAAAAAGAAGATTGGCAAACGTATCACCGTTTGTATTGGCGATTCACTATGCAATATTAAACGGGACTCGGAAGAATGGAAGTTTTTTTCCAAATTAGATATGTTGATAGTGGACGAATCCCATGCATGGGGTTCCGATACTTTAGAAGAAGTGTGTCACGGTGTTTTGGCAGATGTACCGTATCGTTTCTTTTTGTCGGCCACACAGATTCGCAATGACGGTGGCCAAAAATTACTTCAAAGTATTATAGGAGAAACTGTCCATACCTTATCAACAAGCGACGCAGTTAAAAAGGGCTATATTTGTCCTCACGACTATAAAATTGTAAAAATAGAGTCTTCTGATCCCAATCTAACAGCAAGCGACCCTCTCATGATAAAACGTGAGTTATTTTTAAGGAATCGCAATATTGCAAAGTTTACCGCTAAGCTTGCTAATGCTTTGGCTGCTAGGGGCGAACAGACTCTTATCCTAGTAGAAGAATTATCTCAAATAGTTCAACTTAAGAGTTTACTATCCGTTTCCTTTGGGTACGCCCATTCAGAAACAAAACCTGATCGGCTTGCCGAATTAGGATTGGAAAAGGTAGACCCTCAAGAACAAATCGATAGATTTAATAAAAATGAAATTAAGGTTCTCGTAGGAACATCGTGCATTCACGTAGGGTCCAATATATTTCCAGGAACCAACACTGTAAATTGGGTTGGGGGATCTTCAGACATTAAAACTCGCCAAGGCGCAATCGGGCGTAGTATTAGGCTGGCCGGATCCAATCCATACAAAGATAAATGTGGTCCAAAGCCAAAAGTAACAATCTGGGATTTTGATGTGGTTGGTAACTTTGTTTTAGAACGTCATTTGGAGGATAGGCTTGCTTGTTATCAAGATAGTGGGGAAGACCTTATCAAGTACGTAAAGTTAAAGTAGTTTTATGATATATGTAGTGTATGGCCCGCACTACAAAGAAAGTCTTCGAATCCTACGACAATTCCTTCTACAATCTCGCGAATTCCATCGCGCTTGTTTTGGCTGCTAATAAGTTAGACAATACTAGCCAAAAAGAACAAGTTGACGAACTTAGACTCGCTGAAAAGCTCTTTAAAGAAGAGATCTTACGCTATAAGTATTCTTCTCAAATATATAAAAAATTCATTCAAAAGATCAAGGTGACTGATCGGAACATTTTGTTTGCCAAGGTTTACTTTAGAGAAAGTAGCGAAATCTTCTCCGAAAAGATCACTCCATGCCTAAAAGGTGAGGATATTGAAGGACTTAAGAAGTTCGATATCAATTTTAACTTAATTACATTCATTAAGAAAAATTGGCGTGGTCCCCTAGGTCAAAAGGCTGAAAAGCTATTCGCTAGAGTAGAACGGGCTAGACGCATCTTACAAGAGAATAATCTCCCATTAGCTATTAATGCGGCCAAACTATTCTACAGAAAAGTCCCCAAAAGCACCCTAACCCTTCTAGACATGATTAATGTGAGTGTTATGGGTCTAAGCTCTGCCGTAGATAAGTATACCGGCGTAGCGGGCACTGGAGAGTATTCGGAAGTATTCAGGAGCACTATCCTTGGTAGAAGTACGGGCAATCTAATCAAAGCCTATAGCGAAACAACCCTACATTTTTATCCTCAAGATCGCAGAATCCTATACAAAGCGAATGGTATACGTGGCAGACAAGGCATTACCGATGTACAGGAATTAGCCGCTGCTATTAACAATAGTTTCAGAGAAGATGCCAGCGAGGGTATTAATGTACCCAAGAACCAAGTTTTGGCTGGAGATTTGCAAGATTTACTTAATGCTGCCTCTATTGTTAGCGTCGAAGTGACAATTGACGAAGATAACTATTCTGCTTATGATCATACCCCAGACACTAAAGGTAACGCCGAAGACCATTTAATATCTGCAGAAACCCACGAAAATATTGGTGAATCTATTAAAAAGCTACCTCCTTTACATCAAAAAGTGTTAAGGTTACGTGGTATCAATTTTTAGTTGACAAACGACTGTACAAAATATATACTTTAGACAGGAGAATTTGCTATGGTCACTATGTCGCACAATGGAAAGCTTATCTTAGAAGCCTATGAACAAACGGGGCTCAAAACACAGATCAAATCTGGTTGGGCTACCGTCTCCCAAAAGAACGAACTGGTGGGACTTAAGGTTTTGGTTAACGCTTTGTTGCCAGATGGGATTGAGATTGTCGCCGGCTCTTTAGCTTATATAAAAGAAGAATCCCTGTCCACGCAACCTTGGGCAAAGGCTCGATATAAAACTAAGGATTCTTTGGGTGAATTCATTATCGCTAATATCTCCGATGTGGAATACACGTCCCCGCCAGAGATTTCCTAATGAGAATCGGTAGGTTTGCGTTCGGAATTTCAAAAGGATTTACTGCTTGGGGATTTATACCGTCTTCATGTGGATGCAAATTACTTGATTTAGGCAAATTGTATTTTGAATGGACAAGTAAAGACTGTAAATGCAATGCTTGTAAAAAATATACCTGTGAGTGTCCAAATGAGTAAAAAGAAAAAACTTGTTTTTAGCGTAACCGCTAAAGATCTACGTATTGATACATTTAGGGCTGGAGGCAAAGGCGGTCAGAATCAAAACAAGGTCAATTCGGGAGTCAGGATTACCCACGACGCTAGCGGTGCCGTTGGGGAATCTAGAGAACATAGAGATCAGTTACATAATAAAAGAGCCGCATTTCAAAGAATGACCGAAACCAAAGAATTCAAATCCTGGATCGATCTTCAATCGGAAATAATTCGTGGTAATATTAAATATGAAGAAGCTGATGAAAAGGGCGAATTTATAGAGAAGACTTTGGAGCCCGGAAAATGAGTAAGACACTATACGTAGGAGATCCACATTTTAAACATAGCCAAAAATCCGAGATGGAAAGTCTAATGACTTTTGTAGAAATTGTAGCTGCTGATAATGACGCAAATCAAATAGTCATCCTCGGCGACCTGAACGATACGTTTGGGGTGTTAAGAACAGATAACCTTACGTTTTGGCAACGCTGGCTGGTTACTTTGGCTAGATATAGGCCCGTTTATGTTTTAGTGGGCAACCATGATAAAAAGAATCAAAGCGACGACAATGATCTCGAAAATTCTTTGTATATTTTTAATTTAATCGATAGTCCAAATTTACATATCATTCAGAGTCCCGTAGCTATGGGTATATTTGGTTTTGTCCCGTATATTCATGATAAGAAGCGTTTAGTAGAAGAATCCAATAAATTAAGATCCCAAGGCGCAGAAGTACTAATTTGCCATTCTGAATTTCAAGGCGGAGCTTACGATAACGGTTTCTTCATTAAAGATGGTATCGATCCTAAAGATCTAGATTACAACGTTGTTATTTCTGGTCATATCCATACTAGAAGTACCGTGGGCAAAGTTCGTTATCCAGGAGCGCCTCGTTGGATGACCGCTTCCGACGCCAACAAAGAAAAGGGTATTTGGCTAGTTACCCATGACGATGAAACTGGCGATATACTAGAAGAAGAGTTCTTTTACACTAATAAAGTCTGTACTCCTATTTATGCCTATGAATACAAAGAAGGCGAAGTCGAACCCATGATTCCAGAAGGCTCAAGAGCTTCCGTCGAGCTTATAGGCTCGTCCGAATGGATTGGCAAAGAAAAGCATAAGTTTAAGGGTATTGCATCTATTTCAACTAAAGTAACCGATAAATCAAAGCCAGCTAATAGAAAAACAGGCAAGAGTTTAAAAGATTTTATTGATTCTACCTTTGAACCCACAAAAGGCCTGGATAGAGAAAGGCTAGTTTCATTTATGAAAGAGCTGGGAGTATTATGAGCGTCGAATTGCAGCCCTACTGCCACTTTACAGCTATGGAATTTTGCGGAGGAGAACACGACGAGTCTTGGTGGGAATGTAAGCATTGCGGCCACACAGTACAGGAAACTCCTGAGAATGGATACGAAAAATGAAAACCGTAATGGATTATATGCCTTTGCTTGCTGCGATCGCTATTGTTCTTAGATTTATAATTTTAAGGAAATAAAATGACAACACCTACAGCGACCGTTCTTAAAGAAATGGCTCAGATAACCGCTATAACTGGCAAGATATCTTCTGTCCAGGAAAAGAACCTAAAGATGTTTCCTTTGGTATTTTTTGAAGGCGTTAAAGAAGTCAATATTGAATATGATTTGTCTCCAGTAGTTGCAGAAGGCACAGACCTTAAATGGTCCGGCTCTTTTGTCTCCTACCGTCTTACTTTAGACGGATATGGGCAAAGCAATATAGAAAAGCGATTTTCAGCTTTGGAGCAATCCGTACACGCATTATTTTGGGATGGCATCAAAGTAGAGCTATTTATTGATGGTAACCTAGCCATGAAAAGAAAACAAATATGAAAAAATGCAAAAAAGTAGGTCACGTCTATGATCAAACCAAAAATAGAACTTGCCCGGAGTGTAAAAGAAAGTCCCAGAATGTATGGTCAAAACAATATAGAGAAAAAAACAGAGAAAAATTAAGGAACAGGGCCAGGGAATGGGCGAGAGATAATCAGCATGTTTTAAATGATTATGCTAAATCACATCCAGAAATAGTAAAAAAAGCAAAACAAAAATGGAAAGATTTAAATCCAGAAAAAACTCCAGAAGCGATAAAAAACTGGAAAAAAAATAATAGACATAAATTAAATTTTTATGGATCAAGAAGACGAGCCATAAAAGCAAAAGCCATGCCTTTGTGGTTAAATGAGAATCAGTTAGCAGAAATAAGAGAATTTTACACTTTAGCTAAGGAATTGCAATGGTTATCAGAAGAGCCTCTTCATGTTGATCATATAATTCCGCTACAAGGAGAAAATGTCTGTGGACTGCACGTACCGTGGAATTTGCAAATACTTCCTAGATCTCATAATTGTAAAAAAAGTAATAAAGTTGATAATATATGAAAAAAGAAAATCCGCTAACTTTAATTGATAATAAAACGACTGATATTACTGCCAAAGAATTACAACAAATTCAGGTTTACAAAGACGGGGGTCTTCCGGGTTTAATGACTATCAGCGATATAGGCATGACAAAGGCCCTAGACCTTTATATGAGTGGTAAGACCTATCATGAAATTGCTAAAACGATCGGAATCAAAAAAGAGATAATTCTGTATTTGGCCCAAAAGTTCAATTGGTATCTTACAAAAATGGAGCAATTTGAGATTTTAGACGCCAATATGAAAGAGCGTATTTTGCATGCTAAACTTGTAAACCAAGACTTTGTGCTTCAAATTCAACAATTCTATCAAGCTAAAATTGGTCGTAAAATGACTAGATTTCTCGCTACCGGAGACGATAGAATAGCTGGTGAAATTGATGGCCGCGATATCGATAGATATCAAAAGGCCGTGGAATTATTGGATAAATTGACCACTGAAAAAATGCCAAATGGCAAATCCCCAGCTGTAGGATTGAATCTCGGAGAGTCCGGCGTTGATATCACACGGATAAGCGATAGCGAGATCTCTATCACTCCTAGAAATCGTACTGCAGGTGAGATGCTCAGTGAATTGGCCAATATGAAAAGAAAAGTGGAAAAAGAAGACTCAAATTCTAAAGAAGACACTTATGATATACTATTAAAAGAAGCTAAAAACTCTGAAGAAGAAAAGGATGAAAATAATGAATAAAGTAAGTAAGGTTTTGTTAATTGCCGCCCTAGTTGTCGGCTTTATTTTTGTGCCCAAAAACTCTGTTTCAAGTACAGAAAACAGTGGCACTCAATTGATTACGATTTCCAAGAATAACACCATTGTTCTTAACTCAGAAATCAACGGAGAATCTGTGGCTGCGGTAATTTCCAAAGCTAAAGAATTGGATGCCGGCCTCGGTGGGGTCAAAGAAAAAATTACAGGAAAAAGACCTCTTTATCTATTTCTTTTTTCTCCAGGCGGCAGTATTCAAGCAGGTCTTGAATTGATCGAAGCTCTAAAAGGCCTCGGACGACCTGTACACACCATTACTCTGTTCGCCGCTTCCATGGCTTTCCAGTTGGTTCAACAGTTAGATGACCGATATATCCTAAGATACGGCGTTCTTATGAGCCATCATGCTATGGGCCAAGCCGAAGGTGAATTTGGCGGATCTGTTAAGTCTCAAATGGAAAACAGACAACAGCTCTGGTTAGATCGCGTTAAAGAACTTGACGAACAAACTGTCAAGCGTACCAACGGAAAACAAAGTTACGAAAGTTATACCAAGCAATACGATCACGAGATGTGGCTAACTGGTTCTGTATCCACAGAACAGGGATATGCTGACAAAATTGTAGCTGTTAAGTGCGATCCGTCTTTGACCGGTGTAACAACCCACCATGTCAATTTTATGGGCTTAGATATTGCCTATGATTTGGACAATTGTCCGCTTAATACCGGCGCTATGAACGCTCGTGTAGGCTTGGCTAATGCTAACGATAAAGTTAGTTCTGCTACAGAAGAAGCTATCAAACAGCAATTTATTGTCCATTATACAAATATGACAAAACGCCCCCTTCCGATGAATTGGTAATGTATGCCTTTGATATACTATATTTGCGATTGTAAAGAATCGCTAAGCAGATTTTATCGTATATCAAAAGACATTCCATCCAAAATTCCATGTTCGTGTGGGCTTGAAATGAAAAGACAACTTTCAGGCCCCTCTAACGCATCTAAGATAGTAATAGACAATGGAATACAGGCAAAGTCAGTGGAAGTCGATTTAGAAGTCATTGAATCAAATTTAGAAAATTCTGACCGCAATTTTAGGGAGAAATAAATGTCCTATCATCCAAAGTTAGGTTTTCAGCACTGCGAGGCTGTCATTTTCGACCCTAAATGGTGGGATGAAGTTGATCACAAAGGTCACCCCTTAACTAAGGGACAGCTAGTGTACTTCTTAGGTCTTATTCCTAATGTTCCAGGCCATTGTATTGTGGCTACATCTGAAGGCAAAGTCATTCCTATGATCCACCCGGAAGAACTCAGATTACCTAAGGAAGATGAACTTTAATTAATTGACTTTTCCCTTTAAGCGTGTTATTCTGTAAGAGATGCTAAAGCTAAAAAAATTAAGTCTAAAAAATATTGGGCGGTTCACGGAAAACCAAGAAATCGACTTTACTGCCCTTGGCTCATTAATTCAAGTAGATGCTCAAAATATTAATACAGGAGCCAGCTCAGGTTCCGGTAAATCTACAATTTTTAACGCTATCAGTTGGACTCTAGGCCTAGACGGTCTGCCTACTACAATATTACAAAGTCGGCTCACGGATGAACCCATTCACTGTTCTCTAGAGCTTGATTGGAATGGAAAGTCAGTTGTAGTCGATAGAGGCAAAAAACTCACCATTTCTATCGATGGAATAGAAACCAAGGGAGCTTCTAAGATTACTGAAGAAAAACTTGATGAAATCCTAGGATTACCACGCAATCTATTTAGGCCTCTCATTCATAAAAGACAGGGCGAGCAGGGGTTCTTTTTAAACATGACTCCTGCTAAAATGAATGAGTTCCTAACGGATTGTCTTGGTTTAAACGATATACGCTCAAAAATAGAGATAGTATATGCCAAATCTAAGATTTTAGACCAAGAACTAGGTCTAGCTCAATTGGATTTAACTGGATCCCAATCGGCCTTAGATGCCACGTTAGAAGCCCTAGAATCGATCGGAAGCCCTCCGGCAAAGCCTACTGCTGATCTTAGCCATATCGACGCCCTAAAAGAGTGTTTAGCTAACTATAAGAAGGTTTTACTAGACAATAGAGCCGCTCAGAACCAAGAAAAGATCTCTTTAGAACGTAATAAACCTCAGTTAGAGGTGGCGGATTTTGATAAAAAGACCTTAAATGAGATTTTGGAGCAAGAGAATGACCTAGAAGGCCGCATTGGAATGGTTAAAAGCGATGAAAGAGATCGCCAAGCACAAAAAAACAAAGATATATCTGACCTAAAATCGGCTTTGGCGCAGAAATTACTAGAACTTAAGCATGAGTTCGAAAATAAGATAAATAAAGCAAAGATGGAGTCCAATGATAGAATTTTATTATTATCTTCTGCTTTAGCTATAGAGTCAGACACTGTAAAAATTGGAAAAGCCTCTAGAGAATCTGCCCAAAAAATAATGGGCCAGCTCAAGCATCTTAGGTCTGGAATTTGCCATGTCTGTGAACAGACTTGGATTACAGATGCATCTAAATTAGAAGAAAGTAAACTCTTAGAAGAATTAAATCAACATAAGGCCAATATAATGGCTTCCGGACAGGCTTCCGAAAAAGTAGATATCTTAAAATTATCCATAGAAGATGCTAAGGTAGAATTAACTACTCGTACCGCCGGAATAAATAAAGACTATTCTGCGAATCAAGTCGAATTGAGAAAATCCATCGAATCACAGATTTCGGTATTAACAGAAGAGGCAAGATATAGGATAAGCGAAGAAGAACTTTCTTTGATAAAAAAGTTAAACGATGTAAGAGAGCTTTTAAAACAAGAACAAACCAAAGAATGTGAATATCTAAAAAATCAGACTTTCAAGAATCAAATTGCCTTGGAAGAGTTTCTATTAGAACAAAAAAGGTTAAACGATAAACACGTAATTGAAAATACTAGGATTCAGGACGAAATATCAAAATTAGAACAAGAAGAATATAGGGCTACCGCTGAATTAAGGACCTACAGTGAAAATTTGGATCGTTACAATAGACAATTATTTAATCTAAAAGCACAAGAATTAGATCATAAACTTAAAGCTGATAAAGCAAATGCCAAAACAGAAGAAATAGCTAAAAAACTGGGACTCTCAGAGGAAGTCAAGAGGTGCTTAAAATCATATCTTTCTTGTTCTTTTGATGATGCCCTAGATAGCATTTCTAGTATGGCGACTACCATACTAAGAGCCGTCCCAACTATGGCCAATGCTACTATTCGCTTAGAAGGCGTAAAAGAAACAGGTTCCGGAGCCCTTAAAGAGCAAATCAACGCATGCTTGGATAATGACGGCGAGTTAAACGTACCGGTAAAGAGTCTATCAGGGGGAGAAAGATCCGCAGTAGATCTGTCTATAGATTTGGCAGTTGCTAGTTTTATTACCGAAAGAACCAATATTGGGGCTGATTTCCTATTATTAGATGAAATTATGAATGGTTTCGATACCTTAGGTAAAGAAAATACTCTAGATATGATCAAGGGTATATCTGGAGATCGTAAAGTATTGATTGTTGAGCATGATCCCGTCGCAAAGGAGTATATTTTGGATAGGATTACCGTAGTTAGAGATGGCGAGACAAGTTTTATTAAAAATAGTCCTTGACGTTTTGTTTTAACGATGTTACGGTACTTATAGAGGGCATAAAATGCAATCGGCGTTGATTACCAAAAAAGACCTAGACCAGATTATAAGTAATGCAAAGATCAATATGACTAATTTGAGATTGCCAATGACTATATCGCATAAAGAAGTAGAAATGGGAGAGCTACCCTCTGTGGCTATTATCGAAGCGGTATTGTCTCATCTTACTAGCCATAAATTACTTACAGAACACGTAAAACTAGAATATACCGAAACGACTTTTGAAAGCGATGACTATTAATATGAAAGTAGGAACGATAAAAGTAACCAAAGTCACTAGAGAACCGATTAGTATAGGCACTTTCTTGCCCGTACTATATAAAAAGACTAACACTGGCGCAATACAGTATTGGAAGATATGTACTTACGAAGATTCTGACCATTCTACCGGCTATATAATGGAAACCGAATATGGGCAAGTAGATACGGATAGCCCGCAAACTACCTTTGATACTATTTATGAAGGTAAAAACGAAGGGAAAGCAAATGCAACGACTCCGGCTATCCAGGCTGAAAAAGAGGCTAAGGCCCGCTGGGAAAAGCAAAAGAAGAAAGGTTACGTTGAAACCATTGAAGCGGCAGAAAAAGGAGAAGTAGACAATATAATTGAGGGCGGTATTGAACCAATGTTAGCTCACACGTTCGAAAAGCAAGGACATAAGATCAGCTATCCTTGTTATATCCAACCTAAATTAGATGGCATTCGATGTATAGCAATTGTAAAAAACGGCAAGTGTACCCTTTGGTCTAGAACTAGAAAGCCCATTACAAGCTGTCCCCACATTATTAAAGAGATCGAGAGAATGTTTGAATTCGCCGATATCGTTCTTGATGGCGAGTTATATAACCATGAATTTAAGGACAATTTCGAGCATATCGTACATCTAGTGAGACAGGAAGAGCCGGACGCTCAATGCACGGATGTTGGTTATTACATTTATGACACAATTAACGGAGACACCTTTGAGAAAAGACACGGCTATCTCTATAAATGTATTACAATTGGAAATTCGGCATTTGACTATGTAAGACTAGTCGATACAACACTAGTAAATGAAAACGAAACTGGATATTGGTACGATATCTTTAAAAAAGATGGATATGAAGGCGCCATGCTTAGGAATGTTAAGGGTCTGTATGTGAACAAACGTTCCGTAGATTTAATCAAAATTAAGGAATTTAAAGATGAGGAATTCGAAATTACCGGAATTGATGAAGGACGCGGAAAACTCGCAGGACACGTTGGCGCTTTCGTATGCGTCACGTCAGATGGGAAAGAGTTTCTTGCTAAAATGTCTGGAGAAACAGCTAAACTCAAAGAATACTTTGAAAATCATAAGCTTTGGAAAGGCAAGCGACTTACGGTTAAATTCCAAGGGCTTACGGGGGCGAACGGTGTTCCAAGATTTCCCGTGGGGATAGCCATAAGGGATTACGAATGAAACTTAAACACTTAGTCATTCTCCAAGCTACAATTCTACTAGGTTTGCTTTTAGTAGCCAAGCATCTCGCCCCTGAATACCAAGATACAGCTCCTCTTACGTATACCAAAGATACAAAGCCTGTATTTAATAACCGTTGCTCTGTGTGTCATGATTATATGGGCGACAAAAATTGGCAAGTTTACGCAAACGCTTTCAAATATAAAGATAAGATCAAAGAAAAGATTCTCTCAAAAGAAATGCCTTCTGGTAGAGATATGCCACAGGATGAGCGGGATCTGGTTGTTAGATGGGTAGATGAAGGGGCTAAGGAATGAATAAAGATACTGTATTCCTAGTTGCTTTCTTTAAATTTCAGGAAAATCCAGAATATGGATTTAAACGTCTAGACCTTCAACATATTTTCAAATCAGAATACGATGCTAGAAACGATATATCGTTTTGCGACGAAGCTGGATGGTATGAAGGGGTTCTGATAGAAGAACGAGCCCTTGGCAGGAGAAACTGGTGTTTTAGAGGAAAAAGAGTTTGGATGCTTCAAAATGAAAAGGGCGAACTGGATGAATTTCAAGAGCCCGAATGGTATAATCACGTAATCAATATTATAGGATAGCTATGAATAATCCAAATCCTCCTACGAAAAGTATTGACATTAGTACCCAAGATGGGTTAGACTTATTAAAGATAAAGGCCAAGTATTATGGTCATTATGCTGACAATTTGAAAGTGCTGGAATTGATTGAGGAAATAGAAAGACTTAGGGCTGATCCAGATGAGGCCCTATTAAAAGCAACAGAAAAGTTAGGATGGTAAACATGTTAGTAGTATGTACGATTGCATTAGCTATAAATACAGGCGGAATTAATATTATTTCAAAGGCAGATGTCGAAGGAAAGCTTCTAAAAGAAGACAGCTATAAATATTTAGTTGATTTTACCGAAGGAGTAAAGAAATATAATATTGCGGGTAAACCAGAAGATTATAACAAAGTTATCGTTAATAAAGACGATTGCGTAAAGGAGTAATATAATGAGAAAACCTAAGGAACAACTAAGCGAGTTAGAGAAATTGGCTAAAAAAATCGGAGACGATTGGAGGGAAGTTTTGGCTGAACTTGAAGCGGCTGATTCGGAAGGGCTTAACAAACGTGTAACCCAGGCCTCTCAAGCCATTCACGATACTATTGCTGAGCTTAACGATAGTCCTGAGTACACACAGGCTAAGGCAGATGTCAAGCTTTTATCTAGTGGCTTACGAGAAGTAAAAAAACGACAAAATACAATCGTTAAGGTTTGTTTAGAATTACGTAAGAGTCGTGGCGAAGCATGATTTGTCCAAAGTGCAAAGAACAAGAACGTAAAAGCACCATTTCTATGGGTCTAATGCGTTCTACGGCTATGTATTGCCCCTCTTTTTATGATGAGGAGGGCAAATTTCATGCACATGATTTAAATAGCCGTTCCACATCTTATGTTTGCTCTAATGGTCACAATATTATAGTTATAAATGGTAATAAATGTCCAAGTTGTGACTTTGGTAGAGAAGACATAACAGAAGTAGTAAATGAAACCTGAGCGAGTCCTAACCCTCGATATTTCAACTAAAACGGGATGGTGCTTGACCATTTCTACCGACAATATCCAGCTTGAAGCATATGGTCAAATACCCAAAATAGAGTGCCCAGATAGCGAAAGTTATCCCTCCTCTTACGTTATCTGGGCCGCTCTGTGCTATGAAGAGATAGAGAAGCTTTTCGAATTACATACGCCTGATGTGTTAGTAATTGAAGAAACCGCAGCAAATAGCAAAAGTAGCCATAGTCAAAAGATTTTAGAATGGATCCATTATTTGGTGGCTAGGCTTATCAAGGAAACCGGTATTAAATCCGTATACTTACAGACCGGTGAATGGCGAAAAGAAGCGGAATCCCGGATGAATGCTGAAGAAAAAGAGCATAATAAAAAATGGAAAAAATATAAAAGCCAAAGCAAAACTAACGTAGTTTATGATATAGAGACAGGTAAGAGAATCGGTAAAATCAATAAGAAGCATGTGGCTATCCGCAGAGCTAATGAAGTGTTTGGAAAGTATTTTAAACAGCCCTTACGTAAAAAGGATGAAGATTTAGCAGATAGCTTAGTTATAGCTCTGGCCTATCACTTAAAGCGCAAAAGAGGTCTTTATGAATAAAAAAGAAGAAATCAAAAAAGCCTTACGTAGGGGCGGTTTAGTTGTGGCCGAACGCGGTACTGGAAAAACTAGCGCATTAATGGAAATTTTAATGGAAGGGCCGGCAGCAGTTATAATCGTACCCAGCAATAATTATCGATATGTATATATTGAATTAATAAATGAAAAATATCCCGGCGTCTTCTCTAAACGCGAAATCTGCGACTTTATTATTTTGGGGGACGAAGCTGAAACACGCCTTAAGGGCTTACGTAGAAAGGTCTATGTTGATGAATGGTGCATGTGTAACTATAGGGGGCCTTTTGAGGCCGCTGTTACTTCCCTCCCATTCCCGATAACGTTTGTTTAATTTATGAAAAAAGACTTGACACATGCCAGTCTAGATGGTATATTGTTTAAAGGAGTTACGAATGGGTACTAATATTTGGAATGACGATGAGCCGTTTAGAGATGGAGCCCCTGTATATGAGGGCGGTAAATGGAAAGAACCAGAAACCTATACTCCTGCCTCTGATACTGAGATTAAAAATGAAGCCGCAAGAGCTAGCCAAGAAAGCTATAATGTGGAAGAACTAGTTCAAGAAGTCGTGGATAATCAAGAAGATGAAGATGATAGTTTTGAGGAGGCTATGACCGATGCTACCCTTCGCCTAGAACAAGGTAAGTTATATAAGCTAATTATGGACCATAATCTTTTTGAAGATGTAGACGCAGACCCTAGAGCTGCGGCCATTGTTCAGAAGCAAATCAGAAAAATCGCCAAAGAATTAATGGAAACCATGCTAGGTATGCGCCAACCGGCTGCTCCCGCTGGAGTCGTTGTTAGTCCTTTTAATAGCCTAGAAGTAGATATTTTAAAACAGTTGGCTTCGGCGGCAACCAAGGGGGCTACAGAATCTGAGGAAGCTCAAGCTTCTATGCCAGAACCCGTTCGACAGCCAATGGCACAGCCTAAGAAAAAGACCTTAAATTCTATCGGCTCTCCTAAGCAGCAACCCAAACCAGTACAAAAGCCTATTTCTAAGCCAGTAGCGCCTATTCAAAGAACTGCTAAACCTAAAAATAGCCTACCTGCCGAGTTTGAACCAGATTATAAACCTTTGGAAAAACCTGCCCATGAGATGACCTCGGAAGAGATTATGGAAAGAAATAGAGAGGCTACTGAACGGCAAAAAGGTAAAGTAGCAGCCCTACCTAAAGATAGAGTCCCTATGCCTGACTATGCTACCCAAGAAATGTTAGCTTTTTCCCAAGTTAGTAGGGCTACAGCTACAGGTAAGGGAAATCTAAGCGGACTTATTATGGCAAATCTAAAAAGTGCTGGAAAAGTGTAACAAAGTTCTCATAACGAGAAATAATCAATAACAAGGAGAAAACAATGTCAGAAACGAATCAAGCAAGTACGGAAAATAAGAAAACGGCATCTGAACGTCTAGAAGATTTAGAAGGTGCAGTAGCCCAATTAAGCGGTAATTTAGGTCAAGTAGTTCAGGGGCTACAATCCATTGAACCTATGGCTAAAGATTTGTTAGGTATCAAAGAAGCTTTGAAGCTATTGAACAATAAACTTAATTCTGTTTTACAAGCCTATAACGCGGCTGAACCTCTTACGGATGAGTTCATTAATAAGCACATGACAGAAAATAACGCAAACGAACTAGCTGCTTTAGTCAATCAGTCTGTAGCCAGGGGCCTTTTTACCAAAGTTGATACGGTTAACAACGATACTTTTATTGTTCTAAACGAAGTGGATCCAAGCGGTAAAGTTGTCAACCCTAGAATTCAGTTTATGGTTGGAGCTTTACAGCATGAAGAAACTCGTATCAAGCTTAACGGCGCTAAAGTTGGAGATAATATCCCTGTGGGTACTGAAGGCGGATCGATCAATATTTTGGAAGCTTATATCGTTTCTGTTCCGAAAGCTCCAGAATCCGAAGCGGCTCCCGCTTCTGCTCAAACGCAAGAAGTTCCTCAAGCCGAGGCCGCTCCTTCGGCCCCTGAAGCTCCGTCTGCCGATCCAGCCCCAGCCCCAGCTCCTGAGGCTGCCCCACAAGAAGCGGCTCAAGCGTAATAATATGTCTACTCGAAGGGAACGCTCTATGCAAAGAAAAAACAGAAAAGAGTTAACCCCTAAGGGTAAAGAGCTTTTAGATGTATACCTGAAAGCGATTAGTAAAAGTAAGAAATACCCTAGCAAGGCCGATATGATCTTGCTAGGGTACAGCAAAGACACTCTAAGAGACCAGTTTGGAAATATGGAAGGTCTTGTAAGTTATGTAAAAAAATACCATCCAGAGTCATTGGATGAAGTCGTAGAAGAGAAAATTAAGAAAAACGGTATATCTTCTAGTCTTTCTAAGTCAATAAAGACGCATAAAAGATTTGTTATAACGACGGCTGTCAACGGTTCGCCTGTACATCAAGGATTTCTTAAAAATTTAAGAGTTTACTGTGAGAAAAATAAAGCTCTGTTACTTATATTGCCCGCAGGCAATGAAGTGGCCGAAATGGATTCAGAATTGGCCGACGAACAATGGGTTTTTGATAAAACATATCTTAACTCAAATATCTATATTAGCGCAATTAAGGTTCCTCCTAGAAGCGTTAATCCATTAAGCTCTTTAGCTAGAATTGGCCAAAGAAACGGCAGTACTATCGTAGCTAGCCCAAAACAGTTTATGGAACCTGTGGCTGTTGGCGATAATAAGATGCCTCATATTATGATGTCTACCGGAGCTATCACGCGAGCTTCCTATCAAAAAAAGGACGGATCTCACGATAAGAATGGATTAATTGCTCTCCACGATCATGTTCTTGGTGCTATCGTCGTAGAAATAGAAGATGATAAATTTTATCATTTTACACAGATTCAAGCAGAGAAAAGCGGCGCTTTCGTAGAAAGAACCGTATACGTTAAGAATGGAAAAATTGGAAAATTAGATCCATCCCATATGGTTATTGGCGATTATCACGTTACCGAAACCGACCCAACAGCTGCTAAAGCTTGGGATGAGGTATCAGAGCTTTGCGGAAATCCTATCAGAGTCCATCACGATTTTTTTAGTGGTGTATCTGTAAATCATCACGAAGAGGATAATCAAATCTTAAGGGCCATGCTTATGGCTCAGAATAAGCTAAGTCTAGAACAAGAGCTTAGGGCTTGCGCTAAAGTTCTAGACGAAGAAACCGAAAAATGTAACGAAGTAGTAATAGTAGCGTCAAACCACCATGATTTCGTATCTAAACACTATATACCAAGGGGTATGTATAATAGAGATCCCCAAAACTTAGATTTTGCTTCTAAACTCATATCTCCCATGATTAGAGGGGAAGATCCTATTAAGTTTGCCATAGAGAGCCTAATTGGTTTAAAGCATCCAGAAAAAGTCAGATGGCTAAAAAGAGATGAAAGCTACAGAGTTGCAGGCGTTGAGCTAGGAGCCCACGGAGATAAAGGTGCTAATGGATCAAAGGGTTCAGCTAATACCTTAGAGAAGGGCTATGGAAATTGCGTTGTAGGACATAGCCATACGCCAAAGATCATCAGAGGTTTTTGGCAAGTCGGAACCAGTACTTATTTAAAATTACCGTATACTGAAGGAACATCGAGTTGGTGCCACGCATCTTGTTTAGTTTACAGTAACGGGTCCAGACAAATGATCTTTTCCATTGGTGGGCGTTGGAGATCAAAATAAAGTGTCTAAGCAAGAGGATCTCATCAAGCTCGATCGCAATATAAAAGATGCTGAAAGTAAGTTAAAGACTTTTAAGAATAACCTAGATATAGTCCAAAAAGAGGTTGACCTTTTATCTAGTATGGAAAGAAAACTTCAAGAGAATATTGATTTTTTGAAAAAGAACAAAACTGTTGCTATTGCTGAAGAATATAAAAAATCAAAAGAAAACTTAAAAAAGACCAAAGTTAGGCTTGGTCAATTAAAAAACGATCTTTCTTTAAATGATAAAGCTAGTCTTGAAATTGAAAGTTACATAAAACAGAACAGAGAGGCCTATGATAAGTTATCAAAACAAGGAGACAACAATGTACTCCAAGGGAAATTTGGTAAGCGCAGTGTTTAACGATTTCTTAAAGAAAAAGATCTTAGAGGATCCAGACTTTATCAGAAGTGCCAAAAACGGTAACTCATTGATTAAGTATTTATCTCAAAATCAAGGTGAGATCAAGGATAAGACCATTGCTAGGCTTTTGATGCTAAGCGAAGAAGAAGTAGAAAAGATCTATCTAGAAGCCGTGGAGATGCTTAAAAAGGAAGTTACCTAGTGGAAATCCTGGTCTACTCAGACGGTTCGGCGACTGTTCCGACCAAGCCGGGTGGCTATGGATATGTCATAGTTATTGATGGAGAAAAGCTTTCTGAGGGTTCTGGACATATGTCTGGGGCGTCAAATAACGATGCAGAGTTGATGGGCGCCATAATGGGTTTAGCAGAAGTTTTAAAACATATAATCGCATACCCGGCAATTTATAAAGACCCAGACGTTACGCTATGCTCCGACTCCCAGATCGTTTTGGGATGGGCTAGCGGAACCTATAGATTTAAACAACAAAATAAGATAGATAAGTTCAAGCAGCTCCAATTTTTGGTTAAACGCTTAAACGTAAAGACCAAATGGGTAAAGGGGCATGCGGGTCACGAGCATAATGAGCGCTGTGATAAGCTTGCTAATGAGGCTAGGCTTGGAATAGAAAGTAAACCCATTGAAAAGACTAAAGAAACCAAGATTGGCACCAGAAAAGAAGGGATCGTTTGTCTTTGGTACGGCGACGAATTAAAAATTATTGACTTGACAAGTAACTTAGTAGAAGACTATAGTAAAGATATCCACGGTAAGCGTGGTAGTTCTATTGAGATTAGGAAGGAAAGATTCAGATGAGCCAAGAAATCAAACATTTTAAATGGATAGTGCCAAAATCACCTTTAGACCGTGATTTTAATACAGAAGACGACGGTAGGGCTATGATTGTTGATCCGCAAACTTATAAGTCGCTTGTTACCTCTCTTGCGCCGGATCATGCTGTAGACGCTACAAAATATGCAATCAACGTTACTATTTTTGAAAATGCTCAACGTTTTAGCGAAGTCTTCCAGTATAAGACTCTCACCGGTCTCCAACCCGAAACCTTATGGGAAAGCACTGTTACGCATATGCTTCGTTTATTTTTAGAAGGGACTCTTCAAGAAGTTATCTTAAGCAAGCCTTTCGGAAGTCTGCTAGAATATGTATTTGATGACGTTTTAGATGTCGCCCAGGGCCAACAACTGGACGATTTGGGGAGAAAATGGCTTGGCATGTTTAGAAATGTAGCTAGTATTATCTCTAAAGAGGTTGAGGACGATGTGACTTTTAGAGAAAGGCTTCAAGATTACTCGGTGTTTTTAAATGACTTAGACTCTTCCTGTAAAGAAGAAAAAGACGATGCTCCTTTTTTAGCAGGTAACGGTATTATTACGGTGACCCTTCCTACTGCAAATGCTTCCAATGGAATGAGCTATTATGTTCGAATGATTGGGGGCGGAGGATCGGGCGGTTCTGGTGGTAGCAAATGCGATGGACCTGGAGGAGAAGGCAGGATCACAGTAACGGAATGGTTTGATTCGCCTAAGACTGTAAAAACTTGCGACCATTCTTGGAAGAATTACCATGGTTTCACTGAGCAATATGATTATTGCGAAAAGTGCGATCAAAGGAAATAGTATGAAAAATCGAGACGAAGATGTTATGTCAGGTTTCAAAAAAATGGCAGACGAACTTGATAAGGATATGAAATATACCGATGAAGTCTACCCTTTTATCGGATTATCGGCGCAAATGGATGAATATTTCAGCAACAAAGAAGAGCCCCACATCTATTCTCCAGAATTCTTGAGGCAAACTTAATGTCAAACCCAGGATTTTTTATTGCGATGGATAGCGAGACCGGAGGGTTTAGCCCTTTGACTTCCGATTTACTCACATTGTACATGGCTGTAGTTACTGAAGATTTTAAAGTAGTTGAAGAACTAGATTTAAAACTTAAGCCTAATGATGGGCGCCTCCCTTTGGCAGAAGAACAGGCTCTAAAAGTAAATGGAATCAATATTAATCAACATCTGGAAGATCCAGAAACTATCACTTATTCTGAAGCTAAAGTAAAAATAACAGAAATGTTAAAAAGACATTTGAAGAAATCTGGAAAATATAGCAACCTAAGAGCTTTGGGATATAATCTAGGATTCGACGTAGCATTCGTACAAGCTTACGTTTTGCCATTTAAAGAATGGGATTCCATGATTAGCTATAATCAAGTAGATCCAAAAGTAGTCGTGAACTTTCTAAAAGATGCCCAGTGGCTACCGCCAGATACTGGAACCCTTGTAAGTATGGTTAAGTATTTCGATATTTCCATGGGTCAAGCCCATACAGCTAAAGCTGACACCTTAGCCACAGTCGAAGTCTACAAGAAGCTTTTGGAACTAATGGCTAGCAAAAAAGACGGCGGAAGCCAACAGGTGGACCTGATCTCATTGCTGGAGTCAGAATGAAAGTTAAATTTGAATTAGTAGGTAATTTCCACGAACCAGATTGCAATATTAAATGGGGTCTTTCTTGGTTTAAGCACCATAAAAAGATTCCTGGCGGTGGATTTACCATTCACATTATTCTACTGACTCATATTTTTTGTATAGATTTTTATCGTGATTATAAGAAATACGATAAGTATATGTCTGATAGGCATACCAAAGTAATGCTAATGCTTGAAAAAATGAATTCTAGAAAACCAAAGGATTCTGAATGAACGTGTCTTGTCACAGTATGCCTGAGTCCTATCTAAGCGCAAGCACACTCCAGGTTCTTTTGGACCGTGCCAAGGAATTAAAACGCACCCATTTCGCTTGCACAGATCTTGGATATCTGTATTCAGCTTTGAAGACTTATAGCGCTGCCAAGAAGAGTGGTATTAAGCCCATCTTAGGGATTCAGCTATATTTTAAAGATCCCTCATGTCCGATAACTTCGGGCACAAAAGCCGATCGTTGCAAATATTTCCTAATTACAGCTTATGCTGAAAACCAAGATGCTTATCAGGCGCTTTGCCAATTGATTTCCAGGACAGATTTTCAAACCATAAATATTAGAGATGAAAAGCAGAACCTTTTGACCTGGACCGATTTAGAAATCTTATCTAAGCACAAAATCAATATTGTTATTGGCGGTGAACATGACATAGTAGGCAAAGCTTTCTTAGCCTCAGACGCCAATATTGGACTTAAACTATTTGAAAAACTAAACTCCCTTTTCCCTGGTAGACTTAGAGTTGCAATGATCGCTGAACCATGGAGCAAAAAGTTTGCAAGAGTGGTTGAAATTGTATATACTGACAAAACCAAGGATGCATTGCTTGCTACTGATTTTTTGACTACAGATAGAGCAAGAAAAATCAAGGCTTCAGATCTGGTTGATCGTCCTGGCCATACCAGAGTTGTTTCCAAAGTAGCAAATGGGGTTTACTCTGAAGTAGGCAAAGATATTTTGTCGGTGGGCACTCACGAAGGCTTTCTGCCTCTTCCTTTTGATGTAACCCTAAAGGTTAATAAATTCCTTTATGCTCTTGCTAGACGATACACGGTCCCTGTTTTGGTATCAGATTATGCGTATTATGCTAATAAAAATGACAAACCAGTCCAAAATGTAGTTTTGGAGGGCAAGAGCCGTATTGCTGCCAACCAACACATGAAAACTAATTTGGAGATTATCGAGTACCTAGATCAATATATGGGACTTCCAATGGAAGAAACCGCTAAAATATTAGCAAATAACGACTCCTGGGCTAGGCTTTTTGATGGCTTTGAGCTAAAGTACACATGGAAATTAGCCGATGTAGGCGCTGAAGAGCCCATAAAACAAATCATGGCCAAGATAGAGAAAAACGGTCGTATGAAATGGGGAGACCCTATTTATGAGGCTAGACTAAAGGAAGAACTAGACGTTATTCATCGAAATGGTAAAATGGATATGACTGCCTATTTCCTGCCTATATGCGACATCTTAGATCATTACAAGGAAAATGGGCAGCTTACAGGCCCTGGACGAGGTTCTGCAGCCGGTTCTCTATTGGTTTACCTATTAGGTATTACGCAGGTTAATCCATTTAGACACGAGCTATCTTTCTCACGGTTCTATTCTATGGATCGTATTAATAGAAATGCATTAGCTGATATCGACTCAGATTTAGAGTCTAGAGAGCTTTTGGTGGGCGAAGACGGTCATTCTGGTTACCTTTATAAACGCTGGGGTAGCAAGGCCGCCCAGGTATCTACTCGGACTACCGTAAGGCTCAAAAGCGCTATCAAGGACGTAGATCGATATTTTAATGGTAAGGTATCCCCAAAGATAGCTCTATTGTCGGAAGGCTTACCGCAGCCTCCCCAGGGAGTCTCAGACCAAAAGTATGTGTTTGGTTATGAGGATGATGACGGCAACGTTCATCCTGGTTTAATTGAGCAAAACGAAGATCTACAAAAATATTCCACAGACTACCCAAAGGAATGGGAAGTTGTTAAGAAATCCTTAGGATTGGTTAGATCTGTAAGTCGCCATGCCAGCGCTTTCATTCTTAGCAATGAGCCCATTTATAACACCGTTCCAACCAAAGAAGGCAACATTACGCAGCCGGAAGCTAAAGCTTGCGAAGAAAGCGGGCTCGTCAAATACGACCTACTAGTTATTCACCAATTGGCTGATATCAGAGTTTGTTTAGATTTGATTAATAAAGAAGAAAATCAATTATATCGCGTTGGGCATTTTATGCATGGCACCAAAGACACCTATGTTTGGGATTTGCCTTCCGATGAGGAAGCCTTTAAATCTGTGTGGAATGGTGATACTGAGACATGTTTTCAGATCAATACAAAGTCAATGATCCCTTTCGTAAAAGACATTCTACCTAAAAGTATCGATGATTTAGCTGTCATTTTATCCTTGGTTCGCCCAGGTCCGTTAGATTTCATCGACGAAAATACGGGCAGGAATATGGCCCAAGAATACGTCTATCGTAGGAATGGAAATTCTTATGAGGATATTAAGATCTTAGATAAGCTTATCCCAGAGACATATTCTGTTTTAGTTTATCAAGAACAAATTACCAAGATTGCAAAAGAAATCGGTGGATTTTCAGGACAAGAAGCTGAGATCCTAAGAGAAAATATTGGTAAGAAAAAGGCTGTTGAATTAGCAAATCAACGCCCTAAATTCATTGCCGGTGCTTCTAAGCTTATGAGCAAAGAAGAGGCCGAGATGTTATGGAATCGTATCGAAACTTTCGGACGTTATTCTTTCAATAAGAGCCATGCTGTTAGTTATGCATATATTACATATGCCTGCATGTTTTTGCGCCATAATTATCCTTTGGCGTGGTGGGCTGCGGTATTAACAAATGCAGATGAAAAAGAAGTTACAGGGAAATTCTGGCCACATACAAAACATTTGGTAGCTCCTCCTGATATTAACTTATCTAGCGATCAAATGGTTCCTGATTATACTAATCATAAAATTAGAGCAAAACTTGGTATTATAAGAGGTATCGGTGAAAAAACTATCGAGCCTATCGTCGCTAATCGTCCATATAAAGACATCCAAGATTTTGTAGACAAAGACGTTGCGGGACCTTCTTTGTCTCATAAGCTGATTCACGTTGGCATTATGGATAGTCTATTTCCTCCCAGCTCTTCTTTAATTGAAAAACTTAAGGCTTATGAAAATGCCGTCGAAATTAAAAAGTTTAGAGATAAAAAAGCAGAAGCCGATCAAAAGCTGAAAAAAATGAGGGCCTTGCAACCAAAGGAAGGTAAGGTCCCGCAAGAATATATTGACCTACATCCTCTTAAAGATGCAGCTATGAAAAAGCAAGTCTTGCCAACGATGCCTATCGATCTGCATGATTTGGGTAAAAAATACAGCAAAATATTAGACGAAAACACAAATCAAGGTAAGGTTATAGATCCTATCTGGGGCAAGTCGGTTCTTTTAGTTGATGGCAGCGTGCTAGGGCGCCTAGATAAGCTAGAAGGCTCTCAAGTGGAAAGAGATATATATGTAGCTGTGACTTGTTACATAATCGAAGCCAAAGAGTTTTCCTATTCCAAGGGAACCAAAAGAGCGCTAAAGATGATTGTAGATTGTGGTAACGGGACTATTGTTGAAAAAGTCCTGTGGCCTAGTTATGATTCTGGTGAACTTGAATATCCAGAAGGCGTAAAAAAAGGCTCTATATGTACGATTTTCATGAAAAAAAGGGCTATGAAATCTAACGAGATGGCCGTTCTAAGTATTTTTGTAGAAACATAAGATTTTTATTGACACATGTCAATATATTTGATAGAGTATATAATATGAAGCAAATGTTCTATATAGCCTTACTGATATTGGCCTTTACCGCGTCAATTGCCAAAACCGAGCAAAAGTTGCTTAGAGTTGCTGTGATTGACACAGGGCTTGATTTAAATGATCCAAGATTTCAAGCTAGCCTATGTTCTGCCGGACATAAAGACTTTACTGGAAAAGGCATCGCGGATAATAATGGCCACGGAACCCATATTGCTGGGATCGTTAGCACGATCGCTATGAATTACGGTCCCAATCCGGGATTTTGTTTATTGATATATAAGTATTATACAGATGATGCTACCGCATCTCAAAATATAAGAAGAGAAGTTTTAGCTATTAAAGAAGCCATTAAAAATGGGGCCAATATAGTGAACTTTTCTAGCGGTGGTCCAGAATTCCATGGAGACGAGTATTATTTAATTAAAAACCATCCAGAAGTCACCTTCGTAGTTGCGGCAGGTAATGACGGTAAAGAGTTGAACAAAGATGGGTATTATTATTATCCAGCATCTTATTTCTTAAAAAATGAGATCGTAGTTAGTAATTCAGAAAGAGATGGCACATTAGCCAAGACGTCCAATTTTGGATCCTTAGTTAACGCTTCAGAGATTGGGCAAAGTGTCATCTCTACTACTCCAGGCGGATATTATCACTCTATGTCTGGAACCAGTCAAGCAACAGCTAAAAGAACAGGTAAACTAATAAGGGAAATACTCAATGCAAGATAACCCATTTCAGAATAAAGTAATTAAAAGTAAGAAACTAGGCAAAGATGCTATTTTACAGGTTAGTGTAAACGAGATCTCTAAGCGTATCTTTGTAGATTTTTCTTCTGCGGACGGTAGGCTTAAGGTCCAGAAATCCTTCCAAGATAACTATCAAGGTAAACAAGAAGCAAAAATCTTTGAAAAAAGATTCAAGTCTTTAACTGAGATTAAAAAATATTTGAGGGTCATCTAATGAATAAGCCAAGCAAGACCATCTATATGGATGGGGTCGATTTCCAACACGAACTGGGCGAGGCCATGGGAGGAAATGTAGTTTTTGGAAGTATGGAGGACTTAAAAGAGCACAGTAAATGCTGGGAAAGCTGTGGTATCGTTAAATGCACTATCACTGTAGAAGAATGGGCATCCCCGCAAGATTTGTTTAAAGACGCTGTCCCTATGTCGGAAGTTAATGACGTAAAGCACGACATAGAGAGATTACAGAATTTAAAGGATAGAAAATTGAGAACAGAAATGTTAATTGAACAAGTAGAAAATAGAATAAAGGAGAAATAGAATGTCGCTAAGTAAAGTATTGCAGGAAATTAATAAAATTAGGCCCTATATCAATGAGGATATTACGGCAGGACCACCGGAAACCTATGCTGGAAGAGAGGGACGACGACGAAATGCTAGGGATCGATACAAAACTTTAAAGGACGAATATACAACACAACTTAGGTTAAGTGCCACTTTTATTCTAGTTTTAGGCTCAGACAAGGGAACTTTCCAAGAGACGGCCACCAAAGAATTTAAGTGTTTTTCTTCCGATCCAGAAGGCTTCTATAAAGACTTAGCTAACAGATTGCCAGAAGAACTTTATGCAAATAGAGCGCCTACCGGAAATTTATTTGAGATCATTGCTAGGCATTTGGAAGATAAGGCCAATGAACTTGGTATCGTTGAGTATCCTATGCTTCTTATGAAAAATGATTATAATCGTCCTATGAAAAGTAAGGAAGATTTTGTGAACCTGTTAAAACAAGCAGTTAATGAACAAGTTGGATCTGAAATCATTGGTCTACATGTAATCAATTCTCTATCAGAGCAAGCTATCGAAATCGATCATCAAGATAAACTCACTCCTATTGTTATGACTACTGATGACGAATCATTAGCTCTAGACTTAATCGGCACATTGGGTCGAATCGGCGCAAGATCTTTTTTGGTTGTAGCTGGAGAAGGTGCAGATAAAGTAAGATCAGTTCAAGGAACATTTACAATTAAAGAAATTAGCTCTAAGAATGTAAAAAATGTCTTGACAAATATATCTAGATTGTGTAAGAATAGATAGTAGGGAAACAAATGAAACCATCACTAAAGCAATACGGTTTTTGGGAAGAAGAAAATGGAGCCGAATCCAATGGATATTGGGTTCTATTCGATGAACTAAAAGATGCTGTGCATGAAGCTAGAGATAGGCCTGTACATGAGTTGACAGCTTCTAATCCTCAATTTTATGAAATTAAAACTTCAATTGTAAAAAGAAAGAAAGGAAAGTAAAATGAAAATTGGTAATGGACGAGGCGGTAATGGGGGCTATACTAAACGTAAAATCTTTAAACTAAAAGACGGAGATCAAGTTTATCGTATTTTACCAGGAATTGGCGATCTAGCGGACTCAAACCGTTGGTCCGTACATTATGGCGTACATTGGGGTTATTCGACTACAGATGGCAAAAAGAAGCCATTTGCTAGTCCTGAGAAGAAAAATCGAGAAACCAAAATGGTTGAAATTCCAGATGCAGCCAAGGAGCGTTTGGAAACTTTGAAGGCCAAGCTCGAAGAAGCTAAAAAGACAGGCAATAAGGCTGTTGTGGATCGCTTAAATCCTCTAGTTGGTCGAGAAGGTCTTTATAACCTAGATAGTGCCCATCATCTGAATGTCATTGATGCTAATGGCAATATTGGAGTTCTTCAAATCCGCCACAAATGTAAGGTGGTCTTAGACGCTCTAATCAAGAAGTTAGAGGCCTCTGAAGTATACCCTCTTAGCCCGGAAGATGGTAGGTATTTCGTTTTTACTAGAACTGGAACCAATAATGAAACTAGTTTTGGGGTTAGCGTTCTTCAAGAAGAGATTTCTGTACCTGGAATTGGGAAGGTTAAGAAAGACGTTTCGCATTCTCTTAATGATGAAATCGTCTCTAGACTTAAAACCGAAGCGGCTGAGCTAGATAAGCTATTTTTTAGACCAACAGCAGAACAAGTAGCAGAAATTGTGAAAACTTCTGACCTTGGTACAGGGAAGTCTACTTACCTAGATACCCTATTTGCTAAAAATGCTGCAGCTACTCCTACGGCATCGGACGATGATCATGGCGGCGATGACGATAGCGATGATAGTTCTACAGCAGAGACCACTTCTGCTAAACAAACTACGGATACTATGGTTAATTTCGTAGAGGATACCGTTGCTGTAGCAGCTAAAACTACCGTTGTGACTCCAGTAACTCCTTCTTCTACAAAGAAAGCTACGGAAACCAAGGTTACCCCAAAGGCTAAAACCCAAGATGTAACTCAACTTAGCGATGCCGAGTTTATGGACGCTCTTAATAACGGCACACTCTAAATTAACACAGAGAATCCAGAGTCGCTCTCTGGCGACGAGTGAAATCGTGACAGGCGGGGAGAGACCCGCACATTCTTAAAGGATAAAAATGAGCGATACTGAGCAAGCCATAGTTTTAAGTGCTTTCGGCAAGTCTCCAGAGCTTAGACTTGATATGGGCATTATAAGAGAAGCAGAATCTAGGCTTATTGAGGCTAAAACAGTTAATCCATCTACGTATACTGAGCTTTCGCATGAGTTTAACAGTAGTTATAGGATGTTGAAGCAACATTTAAGTAACTTAGGATATCAGCTTTTGCTCGCGGAAAAAGCCAAAGAACAGTCTAAGGCGGAAGTAATACTTGGGTCGTACGCTGAATACCTAGAGGGGAAACCTAAAAGTGCAGGAAGTTCTGATCTAAGGGATGCTTTTTTGATTAAAGACCCAAGTTATGTCGCAGCATTAGATAGGATTAATCAACTTAAGGCTATTATTTCGAATTTTGAAGGTAAGGTTAAGGTATTGGAAAATGTAACATCTTACATGAAACAGGAAATGTACATGTTATCTCGATCAGGGCTAGCAGATAAAAATTTACACATAACAAGCGGTAAAAAATAAAGGAAAACAAAATGGGAAACAAGTGGCTTAAACAACTTAAAGCATATGATGACGCAGTGGATTACGAATACGATAGTTTCGCTCCGGAGAACTGTCTATATACCCCAAGCCCATATTTTGACTGGATATTTGCGAATAAAGCAAATGGGATTCCTAAGAATTCTTCTATCCTTTTCTTTTCTGAGCCCAAAGCTGGAAAGTCGCTTTCTATCTATGCCTTAATTAAAGAAATGCAAGCCAGAGACAAAGAAGGAATTTCAATCTATTTCAATACCGAAATGAGAGGCCAGCTCCAACATCAGGCTATTCCTGGAATAGATCAAGAAAGATCTATCATTTACGACACAAATCAAGCTACAGAAATTTTTGATAGGGTCGAAGGCGACATAAAGACTATGGTACAGGATGGAATGCCGCTTCGCATGATCGCTATAGACTCTTTAAACGGTATTATGGGGATCAAAAGGGGAGATACCGATTCTGTAGCCAATCACTTAATGGGGGATCAAGCTCTAACCCTAAAAAATGGCTTAGGTAAGCTTATTCCATTTTGTAAAAAGAATAAAATTCTTTTGATCGGGACGGCTCAAATGGCTGCCAATTTAGATGCCGGAAGCTACGGTCCTAAAGAAAAGATGAGCGCTTCTTGGTATACAAAGCATGCTTTTGAATACTACATATCCTTGAAGCGTGCAGGTGCCGCAGAAGATAAACAAGATATCGAAGGTAAGACATTTGAAGAAGAAGATATGAAAGACGCCAGGGGCAATAAGCTTCTTAATGGACACAAAGTTTTTGTTAAGATGGAACAATCATCTATCGGACAAGCTGGTAGAGCTGGCGTATTCACGTTGAGTTACGATCAAGGCATCATTAACCAACATGAAGAGATCTTCTGGCTTGCAAAAAATTTAGGCGTTCTTAAAACTGAAAACAATAGGACCTATCAGTTTGAAGATAAGAAATTTAATGGTAAAAAGGAAGCAGCCTTAGCTATCAAAGACGATCCTAAGCTAGCCAAGGCAATTTTAGAAGAAGTTCGTAAACTGGATAATAAGTAAGCATCAAAGGGATAATCAATGGAAACTAAAGAAAAAAGGATTTTTTATAAGGAATCCTTTGAGCTGTGCTACTTAAGGCACAAATATCTAAAAAGTATAACCCATGTAGCTACTAGAAGCGAAATGGACCCATACAATGCTATCATAGAAAACTTTGCAACTAGCACTTTTAATGTTTACAAAAGTCTGTTCATTATGGTAGGATTAGATTGGGAAGATGTAATGAGCACCTCTAAGATCTATTTGGCTACCTATATTGGACTTTTTGCTTTAGAAAGAAAAGCCAAAAAGCTTGCTAAGTTCAAGAAATTATTCAAAAAGTTAAATCAAAGAAAATGTGAAAAAGAAGATATTTTAAATAAAAATAAAGCCGACTTTACATGTTTTTTGAAACAACGACTTCAAGACCTTGTTAGGGTATGTAAACAAAAGGCCAAAAACATAAAGGGCTTAGTAGCCGAAGAGTTTTTGGTATTCACAGGTACAAAACAGCCCCCTTTGGATATCGAGGATCTCTTAGAGAATCATTCAGCTTATGATTACCATCCTTTGAATTCTGGGGTATTTAAGACCGTTAAGAAGAATTTTAAAAATCAAGAAGGCCCAGTTTATAGATATAAAAAGAAATGGTACGTTTGCGTGCCTATCAGGAAGAAGGCTCTTTCAACTAATGATATAACTAATAGCGATATGGATCCGAGTAACAATATCTGGAGCCTAAACCCAGAACAGTTCTTGGATTATAAAGAGACAAATACAGAAGAATGGCTCTTTAAAAAATCGTCTAAAAAGACCAAAGTTAAGATTGTTAAGGAATTCTTTGATAAGAACTGGAATAACCCTGAGCTTAGGGAAGAAGTTAAGATAGCTAAAGAATATCTAGAAAACGCTGGAGAGTAAAATGGCCGAAGCACCTACTTTTGAAGAAATCGTAAGAGCCTGGATATTATCTTACGACGATCGCTTGCCCAGCGATAGGTCTGAACGAATCGAAGCGCTTATCACCTTATTAGGCAATCTAAAAGACCATCAATTCGAAAAAGAAGATCTTACAACTAACAGAAGACGTTTGATCGTGCATGCTTGTGTAAATCCAAATCACCATAAAAGTAAACTAAAAATATGGATTTCTATGGTTTTAAATGCCTTAGAGGCTGCTATTATCATCTATTACGATACCGTTAAGATCAGAAAAGATGTAGTAACTCCTGAAATGCAAGCTAAAATACAAGCCATGGCTCAAAAAGCCGAGGATACTAAAAAATTACGTAGTTCAACAGATACTCCTGACGATGATAATGCTAAGGAAGATGACGATTTATTAGATATCGATCAGGATCTAATCGAAATTGATCAAGCGGTAAAAAATGCCGTAGATAAGAAACCAGAATTTGAAATTACCGATGATTTCATCAAACAACATGGTTTACACCAGGAAGTCGTATGGGATGACGATTTTGAGAAGAGTATGAAAGAATTGGAAGATTCAGATGAGTGATGCTTTAAAAAAATATCAAGAAGGCATCGAGCAGGATGCCATAAAAGCAAAGGAACTTTCTAAGAAAAAGGAAGCCCTCCAAGAGAAAAGGCTTTTTGTCGATACTTATAAATACGAGCAAGAATATCAAAAAATTGTTAAAAATGAAGAAGATATTGCCAAATCTAAAAATGCCAATGTTGGCATAATGACTGATGAAGAAATTACTAGCATAGTTGAAGAAAACGAAGGTTATTTTCGTGGCACCAAAAGTTCCATGATGTTTATGAACGAATGTTTCAAGGACCACGTTAGTTGTTGGCCTGGAAATATCATTCTATGCGGTGGAATATCAGGTAAGGGTAAAAGTACCGCAGTAGCCAATTTAGTCTTAAGCACCATTAAACAAAAGAACCCTACGACTGGATCCAACAGAAAAGTATTAGTCATTAGTCCTGAAGAAAGACCTAGCCAGGTTTATGCTAGGCTTACATGCCTCTATAAGGGATATAATTTTAATAAACAGAATGAATTCAACGAAGATCAGGTTTTGGAACTATCAAAATACATTGAAATTTGGGCCAAAAAGGGTGTTACGGTCATCGGAGAGGATAAGCACAATAGGACAACCAGTGTCGAGGGTATTCGGTCCATAATGGAAAATTTAGTTAAAACTGATACTGTTTACGACATGGTAATATTGGATTATGCTCAAAAAGTGAACATATCCAAAAAGAATCCAAATATGAAGCAGGATTTGATAATGCTCGAAATGATTAGCATGTTCGATTATTACAAAAACTTTTATCCTGGAGTGTTCGTGGTAATGTCTCAGCTTTGGCCAAACGACCATGAAGGTACTAAGAGTTTTGAAGAAAGAATCAAGGGATGCAAGACTCTAATTACGCCCTGCACGGTAGCTCTTGAGATTGTGGCAGATAAAGAAAACTTAATGACTAAATGGATTGTCCATAAGAATCGTTTTCTACCTAGTTTTGAGGGCGGAACTATTAAGACGGGTTTTGATAGGGGACATTTTATTCCTTATACCGACCAGTTTAAAAAGATGGTTAATTCAAAAAACGATGCCAAAGAGAGAAATGGCCTTGAAGCTTTAATTGCTGAACCTAAACCCGAAACCAAGGAGTAAATATGCCTACTAGACAAGAAAATGAAGAAATGTCCGCACTATCACTAGAAGTTTTTGGAAGCAAATCCAAATGGAGAAAAGTATTAGAGAACGGAGAAACAACAGCTGTATTGGAAGATGCCGCAGTCCTAAGCAAGGATGGCAAAACCATAGAAGGTACCAAAAAGGTACAAACCATGCACATTGGTCCGAATGGCGGAGAGATTCCAAAGTTTACTGTTATTAGATATACCGTTGAAACGCTAAAGGCTCGTATGGAAGAAATGAAGGCAGAAAGAGACAAAGTTATGGCGGCTATTGCTAAATTTCAAGAAGAACAAAAAGCGGCACAAGAAAAGAAGCAACGCGACGAAGTAATAGAGACTTTTGGGGCCATCGATAGAATGTCTGGAACGGCTGTTTCTGAAGCGGTTATTCCTAAGACAGATATTGCCACATCAACGGATATTTTCACTTGACTAGCTTTATGATCGTTTAATATCACTATATGAGCGATAAAAAGCCCCATAGCTATTGGACTAAGGATAGATGCAAAGACATCGCATTGAAGTATGACGCAAAGTCAAGATTTAAGGCAGCAAATGTGGGAGCTTATCAAGCTGCGCGTAGAAATAAATGGCTTGAAGAAATAACCTCCCACATGAATGCCGGCAAAAATTACGACGGCTATTGGACTAAGGATAGATGTAAAACAGAAGCGCTGAAGTTCAAAACGAGGACGGACTTTTCTGTTTATTCTGTAAGCGCATCCTCTATAAGCTACAGAAATGGATGGATTGATGAAGTTTGTTCTCATATGGAAATACAGGGGAATAGCTTCAAGAGAGGGCTATACGCGTTTGAATTTGAAGATAATTCTGTCTATATAGGACTTACGTTTAACTATAAAGAAAGATATCTAAATCATAAAAATCGTAGTAAATGGTATAAGGAAAAATTAGGAATAAAATATATTTTTAAAACTTACGATATTTTTTATCCTAAAGAAATGGCCGGAAAAAAAGAAATACAGCTTATTGAAGAATACGCACAAAAAGGATGGACTATCTTGAATAAAGTTAAGGGAGGGAATTTAGGCGGCAGCATCCTTGTTTGGACTTATGAAGAATGCAAAAAAGACTCCCTAAAATATGATTTTATCAGTGAATGGAATAAAAAATCCCCAGGCGCGTACAATTCAGCTAGGAGAAATGGATGGATAAAAGAATTTACAAAGCACATGACTATATTTTCAAAGCCCAAGGGATACTGGACGAAAGAACGATGTAAAGAAGAAGCATTAAAATATATAACAAGGACCTCTTGGTGTAGAAATTCCCCGAGTTCTTATGGGACTGCGAGTAAATATGGTTGGTTAAAAGAATGTTGCGAGCATATGTCTAAAATACGTCGTACGGATATATATTGGACATATGAAATGTGCAAACAAGACGCTGGATTGTTTTGTAAAAGGTCAGATTGGAAAAAACAATCTGCGTCCGCTTACGCCTCCGCGTGTAAAAACGGTTGGTTAAAAGAATGTTGCGAGCATATGGAGCCCTCAAAAAGCGTAAAAAAACAAGTAATATGTTTAGAAAATAACAAGATTTTTACATCGGCGTCAGAAGCGGCTAAAGAGATAGGAGCCCATGTCTCATCTATTAAAAGTGTTTGTAGGGGCAAAACAAATAAAATACACGGTTTTTCCTTTAAATATCTTGACAAACAACAGGCTGTGTGTTAACTATATACTATGAGCGATCTAAAGACAATTCTAGATCTATGCTTTAATCCAGATGAAGAAGTAGTAGTCTCGGACTCTAAATGGGCTTACCATAGCATACCAATATCCTCGTTGGTTAGCGGCCAAATCACCCTGGTAAGCCCAAATCCTAAGGTTAAAAACAAGACTGTTACCCAAGAAGACCTTGTTTTATTGGCCATAAACCCTATTAAGGGCTACCGTAACGATGAGGCATGTACCTCATTTCGCACCTTCTTATTCGAACAAGACACAGGAGGCCTAAAACAGCAATTAGACCATTTAAAGGCCCTCCGGATGCCTTATACGGCCACTATATTTAGCGGCAATAAGTCAGTCCATACTTTGGTTACCCTTGACAAAGACCTAGATGAGAAAACCTACCGAAATTTATACTTATGGGCTTTAAATATATCGTCCTTATTTGACCAAAACTGTAAAAACCCTAGTCGATCCGTACGTATTCCGGGAGTTATTAGGCCTGATACGGGCAAGAAACAGCGCTTATTAGAGATAAAAGATAGGGTCAAAGTGGAGGACTTTTTAGCTTGGCTTAATAGATGGGAACATTTAAAACCCCAAGAAAGAGTCAAAAAAGAAAACTTGACAAACGTCGCTAACTACGATAACGTCAGTAAGTGGGCTAAAAAACAGTTGAGTGTAGGGATTGATTTTTCCAAAGGCAGAAATAAGGCCTTCTACGCATTAGCCATGGATTTAGCCTTATCTGGCTTAAGCGAAGATGATGCCATAGAATTGCTAGATCGGTACTATGTTGAAGAAAGAGACTTTAAACGTAAAGAATGGTTAACAACGATATCAAGCGCTTTTAAGCACGCGGAGAGTAAAAAGTAATGGTTAGGGACGACGAGATCAACAGACTAATAAAATACGCTCAAGGAATGGGCCTGTCTGTTCGTTTTAAGCCTTATGTTAAGTACTCTAAAGATATAGCGCAATGGACTATCGATGGAACGGAAATTACCTTTTTTGTTAGGGCTAATGCTTCTAAGCTTAGCACTGTTTTGGATCTCATACATGAACTAGGGCATCACAAGGCCTGGATAGACAATAAAAGAAAATTTGATCCAAAGATAGAAGAAGCTCTGGATTCAGAAGAGAATAAGAAACATCACAGGAAGAGGCTTCTAGATTGGGAAATAGATAGCGCTGTATATTGGGAGGACATCTATAAGGATACTAACTGTAAGTTTCCCTTATACATACTCCATAGACAAAAAGACCTTGATATATGGCAGTACGAGTATTACTATGAAACAGGTAGGTATCCCACGGAAAACGATAAGAAAATTAAATGGGATAAGCTTAAAGAGAAACACAGGAAAACATAAATATGTTATTGTTAATTTATTGGGTATCTGGAATTTCAGTCGGGTTTTTTGGACCAAGAGTATTAGAGCAAATTTATATCTGGCTTGAGACTAGAAAAATTTTAAAGGAAAATGGACCCCGTGAAGTAGACCAAAGTAAGCTTTGTAAAAAGGGAACCCATAATTGGGTTAAAGCCCATATTTATAAAGGGGAATCCTTAGTAGAAGAACAAGTTTGCGATATTTGCGGATATATGCCAAGCGCAAATAAGATGTTTAGCGAAAAAGCTGTAGATAATATGCAACAAGTAACGGCACATGTCGAAGCATATAAACAAATTAAAGAAGATTTTTTAGCACAAGAAATTGATGATATCAAAAAGACTTTTAGTGAAGAAATTAAAAACGGCGTAAGCTTAAATAAACTCTGCAACCTTAGAGATGCCGGCGTAACTTGCAACCAAAGATTTATGGTTTACAAGATTGCCAGGGTTGATGAACTGGAGAAAGTGTATAATAGTGACGCCTAATGAGTGAAGTAAAACACTATACAGAAATTGAACTAAAATTCGATGCTAGCGGAATCGATAGGTTGGAGTTTAAGGCCTTGGCTAAAAGCTTAAACCCCACTAGTTTTTTATATGTAGAGTCTAAAGATGTATATTATGTTAGAGGAAAGGATGACTTTTTAAGATATAGGATGCCTCCAGAATCAACCAGTGACAAGCGGGCGGAGCTGACTTTTAAGAAGAAGCGTAAGGAAGCAAATAACGTAGTTAGGACAGAAGTAAATCTAAGAGTTGATTTAAATACGTCGGATCTAGTAAATGCTTTTTGTGAAGGATTAGGATACAAGAGATCCTTCTCAATTACAAAGCTCTGCGATATATACTACTTCGAAAAAGGAAACATTGTTTTTTACAGCGTTATTGACGAATCAGGCGGTACCAAGCACTTTGTTGAAGCAGAGGCTAACGAAGATATAGGGCTAACCGAGGATGAAGCCTGGGAGGTAGTTCAAGGCTACGAAAAGCTTTTGGCCCCATTAGGAATTACGCCACAGAAAAGAAAACGCTTGTCTTTATTTGAAATGTATGTTAAGTATGATAACGAGGCAACAGAAGCAAAAACAAAGGAATAGTATGAACATCTATGAATTTATGGCCAATCATCCATTTCTAACTTTCTTTTTGGCTATGATAGCCGGAGATACCCTAATTGGGGTAACTAGAGCTGTATTTAGGAGAAAGTGATGAGGGGATATAAACTCACGCAATTGTGGGCACAACAATTAAAAGAGACAACGGAGCTTTGTTCTGTATACTGTAATCGATGTAGAAATATCTGGCAAGAAGAAGTGACCCATTTTGGATTCTTCGCTGGTTATGCTCGTACTTACGATTGTTGCGAGAAATGTATAACTAAGGAAGAGAAAGATAAATTGGGCATTAAAAATGAAACACAAGACTGATTGGGGTCCTGGTTATAGGTTCTTTAAATGTGAAGAATGCCTTAATGAATGGCAAGACAAATCTAGAGACTGTGCTTCACCTAGTGGCGAATCTTGTCCAGAATGCAATGAATTCGTGAGTCCGTACGGAAATGAAAAACATTATGAATGGCCAACCGATAAAAGCGGGAATCTAATAGATGGATAAACAATATAAACACTTATTTGGCTGGGGAGACACTCGTGGTCTAAGAGCCCTAATGACTCAAGAAAATCCATTTCTTTTACTTTTAAGGCCGCCAATCGAAACATTCGGATATCCCCCTCACGCTGGAAATCCAGAATTGGTTAGCAACGCTCAGGCCTTCATTAGAGCGCTTACCGGTTTAGATTATCAATATTTGGTTATTACGAGCGGGGCTACGCAGGCCATAAATGCAGCAATTCATGCCATGAAGGAGACGTATACCGAATATTTAGCGTGTAGGAAGCTTTATTTCCCCTTTTATCCAGGCATAGCTAACAAAAATGGGCTTATTTTAAAAAATGATGATGCTTTAGAATATAATAAAAAAGCAATAAGACTTATAGATTCTCCTGCGAATCCAACAGGCGCCATACACGAAAACGAAGATGGGTCTATTTGGAATGCAATCACCAATATTTGGGATTCTTGCTATCATAGCCCTACATATAATATTCCAAATAACTGCAGTTACCCAAAACATTTAGCTATGGTTGGTAGTTTTGCTAAGATATCGGGGATAAATGGAATTCGTATTGGATGGTTAGCGACTGAGAGCAAAGAGGTTTATGATTCAGCAGTTAGATATGTCTCTTACGATACTGTGGGGGTTAGTCAGGCTGACCAATGGTTAGCCAATAAGATGATCAAAGAGGTCAATTGGTCTACTTATTTGGACAAATCTAAGCGCCTAATAGAAGATAACAAAGATGAGTTTATGAAATTAAGCCGTTTATTTTCTGATCAACCCATGCCAAAAGTAGGGATGTTTTACTTTGCAGAAGTAGACCAAGGACTAAGGGATTTATTTGAAAAAGCCTCGGTCCAATTTATGGACGGAAGAGCCTGTGGAGCTGATTATGATAGTGTTAGAGTTAACCTAGCTAACAGTAGAGAAGACACTAAGAAAATGGTAAAGGAAATTTTAAAAAATGACAAAATTTAGAGAATGCGGCCTATGTACTGACGAAAAGCCATGTAATTTTGCGGGTTGTCCAGATGATCTTAGAGAGCAAGAGGAAGAAAAAGAACCCCTAAGAATAGACTTACTATCTATCAATTCTAGAGTCAAAAACATTGCTTCGGATTGGGATGCTCACCTGACACCCATGGGAACAGCACTGTGTAATGCCTATTCAATTGTTTTAAAAGATCTGTATGATTTTGCAGATAACTTACCCGAAACTCATAGGCAAGAATTAATAGATTTACTTCAATCTAAAGAAAACTTTCCCAGATATATCATTGAAGTTGGAAAGAAAAATAGTCCAAAGAAGGTGCCGAATGAGTAGCGACATTTGTCCGTGGTGTCATGATGAGATCACAAAACTAAAAGAAGATCTTGCAACATCAGAGCAAAACGTAAAAGACTTCGAAATGCTAGCGCTTACTTGGAAAAGCGCTTATGATAAAGAAGTTCCCAAATTGAAAAAAACGCTAATGGAAAAAGACCAAGTTATATCCTCTTTAGAAGATCAAATCAAGGAAATGAAAGAATGGGCAAAAGCATTAGATGACTAACATTTTAATGCGGGCAAATAGCGCTGCCGATCGCCCTAAGCATGTCCATGATTCCAGAGCCAATCATATACATAGCCAGTAAACATAGACCAACTAGGGCTAGACCTCTAAGATCTTTCAATTAGCTTCCTACTAACTCAATACAGATTACATTTCTTCCAGCGGTTGCGGATAAAGTAGTGGAAACATCGCTAGCGGCTTGTATTGCCAAAGTATCTCCGGCATTTAACCAATAAGTTTTGGTCGATGACAACGCATGATTTTGAGCAGTGCTAGAGCCGAATTGAATAGCGACTAAATCTGCTTGAGCCGACAACCCTTCTGGGACAGAAGTACATAAGGTATATGCCGATATGTATTGGGTTGACGTTAAGCTTGGAGCTGCAAATAGATTGAAGCTAATTCTGTATTTACCGCTAACAGGCGCTGTAAAAACACCAGTAGAGCCATTAAAAGCATTGTTGCTATCATATACTTTTGTTGCAAATGGAACAGTTGCTTGGCCTGCTATGGTTGTCCCCGCTGTATTTTGATATTTACAATTAACGCTACCAATACTAGGACTTGATCCTGCGCCAGAACCGCCTACCATATTAATCGATAGGTAAGATCCGCTATATCCGGATCCAGATCCATTAGTATAACTAGGGCCGGTTATATTAGCAGCCTGAGTTTTTACTGTAATTGCATCTCCAGCATTACAGAAAATAATTTTAGATGCAAATACCGGTAACGAAGATCTTGATCCATCAGATAGATTGGAGTTTGTAAAAGCCTCAACGTTATTAACAAGAACTTCTACAACAGCAACCGATGTATTAGAAATTGTTCCAGCAAGTTCTATTAGAACGGAAACAGAATAAAATCCAGAGATAGGAACAGTATATGTTCCATTAGAAGCGTTATATCCCGCCGCTGTATCCTTGTCAACCTGATTAGCTGCCCAAGTGGTTAAGTTAAAAGAACCATTTAAGGTACCTGTTGGAATTTTTTGAGGCAATATATCAAAAGCAACGACTGGTCCGCTGCCCGATCCGCCTGACGTATTTAAGTAAAATTCTTCAACGTAGATGGCACCGTTACCGCCGTTACCACCTGCGGCACCGCTAGTTCCAGCAGATCCGCCAGATCCGCCGGATCCCGTAGTAAATGAATATGTAGTTGCGGGATTCGTTATAATAAATTCTAAATAGCCGCCTGCGCAACCGCCGCCGCCAGCTCCACTGCTTGATACATCACCAGTGCCTGCCCCGCCACCGCCCGATCCGCTATAGTTTTCTGCTGATGCTCCCGGAGCAGATCCAGATCCAGAGCCGCCGCCGCCAGCGCTTCCAAACGGACCACTAGCACCATTGCCTCCGGTCATTCCCACCGATGTTGCATTAGTAAATGCGCCGCCGCTACCGGTTCCGCCAGTTAAATTTACTAAAGTGGTGTAAGCCGGAGTATTAGAGCCGCCTGAGCCCGGTCCGCCGCCTCTTTGCGCTCCGCCGGCTCCGCCGCCAGCGGTAGCTGCGCCAAACGTCGTATTTCCTCCACCGTTAGCCGCAGATCCTCCGCCAGTACCGCTACATCCGCCGCCGCCGCCGCCGCCAACCATTTTAACTTGGATATATGACACGCCAGCAGGAGTCGTATATGTTCCAGAACTTGCGGTCAGAACTTGAACGGTAGGAGCCTTAGCTGTTCCAATTCCGAAAGAACTGCTAGGACCTACGAAAAAATTGTCTACATATAACGCGAATGCGCCAGCAGATGCATTGATATTTATTAAAGCAAGTTGGTAATTGGTGCCATTAGATGAAGTTTGAAACGTTGCGTTCAAGACTCCAGCGCCAGAACCTTGAATCAGATTGTATACGCCTGCAGGTTGAATCCAAACAGCGTTAGTGACATCGTATATATACACGGCATAGCTGTTGGAAGAGGTGCCGCTAAAATTCAAATTGGAAGCGCCAGAATTGGCCTTATAGTACAATTGAATACTCATTGATTTTGATTGATCTTCAGAATCAATAAAGAAAGCGTTGGATATGAGCATATCTCCAGCGGTAGAAGCTGAGCTTGAAGCTAAATCTCCAGAATATAATCCGGCAAGTTGGCCAGAAGATACGATCGTAAAGGATAAGTTACCGTTAGCAGCTGTTCCACCGCTCGAAGAACTAAATGCAGATCCAGGAGTAGCTGTAGAGCTGGGGATTAGGCTAGATAAGGCAGAATGGGCCAATGACCATCCCGCAGTAGAGCCTGATTCAAAATTGCCATTTCCGGGATTGGGATTACCGCTACCTAAACTAGGAACATAATTCGAAATGTAGTTTTTACCAGAAGAAGCTGATGTTCCGCCAGAAGCGGAAGATGTAACGGCCCATGTTCCAGCTGAAGTTCCGATAGTTTGAACGGTAATGGTTAGAGAAGATTTTGGAGAAATAGTAGAATAGTTTGCTCCGCTAGCATCAGTAAAGGCTGCTCCGCCGTTAAATTGCAGCGTTAAATTACCCGTACTTTGATTATAAATATTATAGAATTGCCCGATAGACATTGTAGTCGCATCAGGTAAAACAATGGTCTGAGTCGTACTTCCAGTAAAAACTTGATTTTGTTTACTGGTATTGACTAAAGTCGTAGTGCCTGCTGCCGTAGCGACAGTAGCCAATTGCTCAACTAATGCCCCAAATCTAAAACTTCCCATTGAAAACTCCTTTAAACCCTATATATCATTAAAGATTAACATTTATAAAAACACAAAAACTCTTTTAAAACCATACACTTATGGAGTCAAACTTATCACATAATAGTACAATGAATAATTGGCAGACGCCGTAGGCACATTCCAGCTGACCACAAACGTCGTGCCTGTCTTGGCCGTAACCAACATTGGCTGAAATTGAACCGATGGATCAGTGCTATTAGCCATAGTCAAAGCGACAGCGTAACTTGAAGTATTGTAGTTAATAGGCAATGTAACAGTTACGGAAGTTTGAGCAGATCCTATAGATACCTTGCCAGCAGGAGGCGGTAGAGTGTAACTTTCTACATAATTTGCCGAGTCTGTAGGCACGTTCCAATTGGAACTGAAAGCGCTACTACTTTGAGCCGTAACTACTGAGGTTTGAAATTGTGGAAAAGAATCCGTATAATTTTCTAAAGAGGAAATGATACCATAAGTTGATCCATTCTGCAAAACGGGAACGCTTTGAGACGTAGCGCTTAAACTTAAGGTAGATTCCCCCGTAATAAACGCCTTGAATGGTACGATATAAGAAATAGTGTAGTTATTGCTACTTAAGGGGGCATTCCATTTAAAGGTAAAACCTGTGGTTGTTTTGTTAGTTACGGTAATTTGTTGAAACTGAGGAAAGGAGTCTGACGTATTTTCAAAAATTGCATAGATTACATATGAAGTATCTTGCTGAACGGGAATCGAAACGGTCAGACTTGTAGTTCCAAGCCCAGAGGTTAGAGCAACTTCTTTGGCTATGTAGATAGCGTTGCCGGTGATTCCACCTAAAATAGCATTAATCCTAGCTAATATATCGTCTAAAGTATCGTCAGCCGGTGACCCAATATTACCTAGGGCATCGTAGTTGGCAACTTGTCGGCTAGATAATGGTTTAAGTGGCATAATACATCCTATTATATATCATAATTAATTATTCTTATTTGCTTGCCAAGATAACAAATAGTTGGCGGTTGGTACTGGGGCATTCCATGTAGCCGTAAATCCAGTAGTACTTTGAGCCGTAATAGTTATAGGCTGAAATTGTGTATTGGAATCAGTAGTGTTTAAAAAGTTGGCTGTTACACTATAAGAAGTATTAGCATAAGCAGTACTGAATGTAACGGATACTGATGTGCCGCCGTTAGAAATGGCGGTCGTGCCTGCAAATATTCCCAACATCGTCAATACTTGAGCAGCGGTTAAATCTGCAGCGTTTGCTGTTCCACCAGTATTATTACCTTTAATGGTGAGCGTTGCCATTTGAGATAAATTACTATTAGTGACCACATTAGTGCCAGAAACGCTCCCAGCTGATCCCGAGGTATTTTGATTTAGTGTCGGTACATCGCCAGCGGCAATCGTTCCCCAGACTGGAGCAGCTGATATTGTTCCGTTACCCGTTTGAGTTAAAAAGTTTTTGGTAGCGCTGGTATTTCCAGCAAGTCTTGTAGCCGCAGGAGTTGCGTTTTCGTATATTATGTCGCCCAATGTAGTCATTGGGTTTGTTAATGGAGCCGTGCCATTTGAAGCGGCGGTTATTAAACCTTTCGCGTTAACAGTTATAGAAGCATAGGTAAATGAACCAACATTCGCATTAACAGTGGCAAGAGTAAGAGCTGCGGATCCCGGCCCCGAAGCAGTGGCATCTCCCGTTAGGGCTGTAATATAATTTCCAGTAGCTTGCTTGCCGGCTAAATCTGAGACCAAATTAGTTACTTGGGATTCTGTGATTAGTATAGACGTATTAGAGGCGGCTGTAACCAATCCCTTTGCGTTGACGGTAAAGGTTCCAACAGAAGAAGCAGTTCCAAAAGATCCAACATTTGCGTTAACAGTAGCTAGCGTAGTAGCAAAAGATCCCGTTCCACTACCTGTTATATCCCCAGTTAAAGTTATTGTTTGGTCGCCGGTATTTGTTCCGGATAGATTGGAGGCAGAAATTGTGGAAGCAAATGTTTTAGCCCCACCAATTGTTTGTGCTGCCGAAGTGATAAGTCCTGGATGAGTTCCATCAGCAGGCTGTAAAGTTAAAGCTTGTCCAGATAATGACGCGCCATTAGCAGAAGGAGTCGATCCAACCGCTGTAAGAGTGACATCTCCTGTATTTGTACCAGAAGTACCGAGCATCGTTTGAACTTGGCTTACTGTCAAATCTAAAGCATTTGCTGTAGATCCGGTATTATTACCCTTGATGGTATTGGCTGCCATTTGAGCAGCTTTAGCATTTGTTACGGCATTATTAGCAATTGTTGTTGCGAACGAACCTGTACCCGATCCTGTGATATCGCCAGTAAGAGTTATAGTTTGATCGCCGGTATTTGTTCCAGAAAGATTTGAAGCAGCTAATGTCCCGGTGAACGCAGTATTACCGGTTCCATTATTCATCACCATCATATCTGATGTGCCGGGCTGACCGCTATTAGATATTCTGAACTGACTGCCCCCGGCTTGATGAACTCCAGCGGTCCAAGTAGATGCGCTTAATCCTTGCACGCTCCACCAAAGGTGAGGGTCTCCTCCGCCTTGTTGAACTTGCACTCTTAAATGAGCGTCCGCGCTTCCGCTTACATTGTTTGTATTTTGTACTAAAAAAGTAAGTCCGCCAGATGAATTCGCCGAAACAGTGGTATCGGTAATAAATGTTTTAGCACCTGCAAAAGATTGGGTTGTATTAGAAACTACACCAGGATTTGTTGCGTCTGCTGGCTGTAAATTTAGCGTACTTCCAGAAATACTGGCAGCATTTGCGTTTGGAGTAGACCCAACTGCTGCTAATGTAATACCTGCGCCGGCAGGAGCCGCCCAAGTTCCGTCAGCTCTTAAAAAATTTGTAGAACCGCCGCCCGATCCAGGAACGACTCCTTGTAGGCTAGTCGTAAACAGATCAAGATCGGCAGTTAATTGGGTACCTGTAATATCCGCAGCGTTCGACGTACTTCCAGTATTGTTGCCCTTATAAGTATGGGCAGGCATCTGAGCTAAATTACTATTTGTAATGGTATTCGTGCCGGATATACTTCCAGCGGATCCAGTAGTGTTTTGATTTAAGGTGGGAAAATCTCCAGCAACGGCAATCGTTAGAGCGCCAGTCCCAGTGGTAGATTTTAGAATTCCTGTACCTAATCCGGAAGTTCCGGCCAAATAATCCGTGCCCGAGATAGCGGCTGAAATCGCAGTACCATTACCCTTTAATAAACCTGTTATGGTTGTTGATAGGGTTAGAGTAGGGGTAGTGCCGCCAGAAGAACTTCCGGCAAACCCATTGGTGGACGCTATAGAAATAGACGTTACGCTGCCTCCTGGATTGCTTACCCAACTAAGATTCCCAGATCCGTCATTTTGTAAAATTTGGACCCCGGAAGCTTGTGCTGATGGCCAAATAAGGGCGTAGGTAGCAGTGGTGGAAGCGGCTTGAAATGTAAGCGTTCCGGAAACAGAGCCCTTTAAGACTTGAGAGGATTGATTTTGATTAAAGAAAAACGGCGAATAACTCATTTATCATTTCCTCTATTAAAGTAAAAACCAGCTCGTACCGTTGGAAACCAAAGTAACGGATAGCCATTGTGAAGAGAGCGGTTTAGTATTAAGTCCGTCAATAAGCTCTGCTCCATTTGCCTGTATGGTCAAAACATTTGCTGTAGAATCGATCTTTTTAATAAAGAAAATTCTTCCTACTCCTGCCGCTGCGGTAGGTAAAGTTAAAGAAAAAGCACCCGAAGTACAATCTCCCAAAATGACAAAGTCGCTGGCCAAAAGGGTATAAGGGCCGGTTTTGGTAGATACGCTGACGACATTCCCAAATGCATTGATGCCTTGCGGTCCAGTCGGGCCAGTTGGTCCTGCCGGGCCTTGAGCGCCTTGCTTGCCGCTACCGCCAGAACCAGAAAAACGAAACTCTAGTTCATCGTTTACCAATAGTTGAATTTGGATTTGAATTTGATTGCTTGGAGCGCCAATAGCTCCAACTTCTGTATAGGCCGTGCTTTCTTCATCTAAAAATTGACCATTTAGGTATACGCCTAATCTTCCAGATCCAACGGCATAGTACTGTGCTACGTTTCCGTTCCTGGTATTATTAGGCAATGTAATATTTGTTCCAGGGGCAATAGGACCATTTAAGGAAGTCGGAGGGGTCGCACCAGAAGCCACAATCTCCACTACTTCGTCATAAGTAGGAGCATTAATGGAAGATAGGATTACGCCAATATCTTCGTCTAATTTTTTTATACCAAGAGTTAAATTATCGCCATCTTGAATTGTAAAGTTACCGCTGCCTACGCCTGTTTGAGCTGTTGCAAGTGCAAATGGGGCTCCAACGCTAACGTTTGATGGAGAAGCTGCCGTGCCTGCAGAATTGTTTGTTATGGTAACTAAGTTAGAAACATTAGAAGCAGAGAAGTCTTTATAGAAAGTGCTATTCAGAGCAGTAACCAATGTCGCTGCGGTTTGAGCGTTGGTTTGACCAGTCGTAATATCCCATTCGATGCCTGTAGAGTTAGCTATAGGATTAGGGTCGCTACCCGAACCATCTTTTTTAACCCAAACATAATATAGTCTAGCGTTATTTGAAGAATATATTAACCAATACTGACCAGATACCATCGTAGATGCAGCGCCAGTAGTTGCAGTAATTATTTGAGGCTGAACACTATTTGAATTACCTTCCCATACACTATAAGCTTGCACATATTGGGGGGCTGTAGAATTTTCTGACTGGCTTCCAGTATAGATTAAAAGATTTTGAATTTGAGGTCCTGAAACGTTTTCAGAGACTCCATAAGAAAGGTCTAATCCTAACCATCTAACATAGACGCGGGGCAGTGCGCCGCCGTCATCATTACGTGACAATAACCAAGAAGTATTTGGGGATAATGGGACAGAAGCTCTAGCGGCAATAACAATCTGTCTAGCTCCAGCGCCTACGCCTGGAAGATTGTAGGTTCCAAAACTATACATGGATGGAGCACCGCCGCTACCGGTGGACACTCCTCCAAAATTTGAGGTCAGGGTGACTGACGAAGCCGAATCTACGGTTAAGATTTTATAGTAACCAGCGTGGGTTGCGGAAGATAATTTTAGCCAATCACCTGCCAGTAAACTGCCAGTCCAAGAAATGCTGCCTACGGAACTTACAGTAGGACTACCGTTAGTCCAAATTAAATTTGGAGCGATTATAGCATCTCTAGAAAGAGAAATATAAGCAACTTGTCCATCGGCAAGAGTAACTGTATTTCCGCTTGGATTTGCGGCAATTTGATAATCTAAACTCGAGCTGATAACTTTAAAATTTAAAACATTGGACCAATTGACTTGGCCCGGCTGAGTGGCTACTGGATTAGTAAAAGAGACCGTTTCGCCGGTTACAGTGTCCGAAGCTTGAGCAGACATAGTAACAATAGAACCGCCGACAGATAAAACCGTGGTGCCACCAGGGAACGCTTCCCCTGTAATATATTGACCGCTTACAACACCAGCTATAGAGGCCAAACTTGTAATTTGGTTGCTGCCTAGGGTAACATTTCCGGTAGTAGTCAGTACCGGTGAAGTGTCAGGCACAACACCGTGACTTATGTTTCCATTAGAAGTAAGAATAGTGTTTACGGCATCTTCTCTAAGTTGAGCAATAGAGCCGGTAGGTCCTAGAGATGCGGGAGAATACCAATAGGGGCCACCGCCTAAATATAGAATCTGAGTCTCTACAGCATCGATCCAGTCTTTTAAGTCTGTGATGGCCTTATCGCCACCATAAAATGGGTTAGACCCATTACTAAAGGTGGTTACCGGATTCTCAGAAGTTCCTTCAGGCCAAGAATAAGTGTTGAATGGATTTGGACTTGATCCGCCTGTGCCAAGTCTAAATAAGAGTGGGCGAGCATCAGTAATAGAGACGACATTGTTTCCAGAATCAGTCAATACGACCGCTATAGGAAGAATGTTTGATGCCCAAAGAGTAGAGGAGATTACAAGTTCATAATTTAAAACTATAGCAGCCGGAGCAATAATGGAATCTTCTTGATTAGTGGAAGGATCCCAAAGCTCACGTTGAACGTCCGTAGATGCGTCCTGAAAACGATAATAATCTAAGCCAATGTAGTTATTGGCGTTAGGAACAAAGGCTCCGCTAACATTGGAGACTGTAGCGGCGTTAAGGGTAACAGGAGCCGCAGTAGAAGGGACTAAATAAAATGTACCTGATTGGGACGCCGTGGTATGGAGTAGGGCTCCATTAGCGACCACGACCTGTAGGTTGGAGGCGGCACCGCCAATAGGATTAGCGGCCATATTTATAGCAAATCCGTTAATTACATACGGCGAAGAAGCGCCAGATATAAGGGATTGGGCAAGGAGGTCAAAATCAGCGCTAGCAGCGGATTCTATGGCCTTAAGATCAGGAACGTCTTCCCTCATCTGGCTCAATTGGTTAACTCTGCGTGTAATTGCCATTAAAAATCTCCGCCGATCGGTTTACGGTTTCTTACTTAAAGATTCGTATTATTACAAAGGGTATATATCATATCTTTTTTAACTAAAATACTAACAATATCAAAAAGATAAGTAGGTTTTTGTTAAGTTATTGACAGGCCAATCTTTACTATGATATAGTCTAGTGTGGAGGTAGCTCAACTTGGGTAAAAGCAGAACCAATAGAAAAGGTCTATCTAGAGAACAGCGACTATTACAAGAAAATGCCAAATTAAAACGAGAGGTTGGACGTTTAAGGAAGGAATTAGCAAGAGTAGATTTGGATAGGTACGATTCCGTAAAAGAAGCTATTGATGAATATTCTCATAAGCTTATACCAGATACTGGCAAAGATGTATTGGAAAAGATGAAAGAGGCCTGGAGTTGTAGAAAGTGTTCTGGAGGATACCTAGAGATCTTCGTTTTTAATAAGGTTGGCTCTACATACTATTTTCGTAAGTGCAGCTCCTGCGATAATAGAACTAAGAGCCAGCGTTACACCCCAGAAGTTAAAGGCATAATTAAAGACACCAAAATATGAGAAGAGAAGATAAAATGGAAATAGGCGATGTTGTTATTTGCGAAACCACCCAGGCAGGCACTATAGTACAAAAAGATAAAGAGGATACTTGGGTTCTATTAAGAAACGGCGATATCTGGGTAGGCTTAAGCTATAATTGCCGTTTACCGCAAAGCAAAGAAGACTTAGACGCTTGCCCTATAAATGTCAAGAGACTAGAATCAAAGCCTATTCCAAGGGAAGACTAATCGGTCCAATATTTTGAGTACGGATTATTGTTTAGACCATTAGGGCTAAAGTAGATTCCTGATACATCCTTCATTTTATTTTTGTAATCGTTAGCTAAACGCTTATTCCAAACTAAACTGGCTAGCCAGCATAAAATGCTTGTTTTTTTGGTATTATTCTGAAGATGCCATGCAAGCATCCTAGAATCGGTATTGCCTATGTCTGTACCCATACAAGAAATAGCGATAGAAATAGCCGCTACCCAATATAGTGGAGCACATGAAAGTCTAACCAACCAATGTAAGGGATTTAAAAATGACGGGAATGAAGCGTTTACGATGGCGCATAAAAGTTGAGGTTGTCTAATTAAAAAAGACCTAGATGTCCATTTTCCTGGATTGATATTATTAAATGACCCAAAGTATTTTACGCAATCCCACAAAAGTTTCCTTGGGATACTCGTATTACCAAGCTCAATGCAGGCATCGGTAACCCCATACACATCGTCGGGGCCTTCTAAGCTAGCTAAGTGACCGACAGGAACACGGTTTAGTAAACCTTCCGGCCCTATACATGACTCGATCTTTTGGGCATAATCTAACTTATCTTGTTCCGTTAGCTGACCATTCTTTTTTAATATGATATAAAAATCGCTAGTAAAAAGAGGCCCATTATCAGAGCTTGATTGCCTAGGAGAAGGAGTCAATAAGCCGTTATTATCCCAATAGTCAGCAAAATCGTCTTTAATACTCATAACTTAAAGATTCTTATTTTTGTTGACATTTCCTATCAGCTATAGTATCGTTATAACTGGAGATTAATATATATGAAATCAATTAAATTAAATAAGAGCCTTTTAAAGAAACACCCAGCCGACATCCTTGTAGAGCTTGGAGCAGTAGATAAAGAAAAAAAACAAGGATATCCCGGCCATTTGTATTTTTCGGCTCAGGACTATAAAGAATTGAGAAATAACGTTACCAAGTTAGCTAAAAAGGAGCGACCTTACGCTCCAAGCAAAAGTATTCAAGCCACAGTAGGTTGGGTACTTTTAGACTATGGCCCAAACGAGAGTCTTGGCGATGCTATTAAGCCAGGCTATGCTTTGATCGATGAAGAAGCTATTAAGAATAGTAAAGATGCAACATAAATTTAATCCAATAGAAATCTTCACTTCTTTAGATCTTGAAATGGCTCAACCTAGCTGTAAAATAATTCAAATAGGGGCCTGTGTTGGTAATATAAGGACCGGCGAGATACTGGAGAAACTATCAGTTTTTGTTAATCCTAATGAAGAGCTTACGCCTTTTATTATTAACTTAACCGGTATACGTCAAGAAGATGTAGATAATGGATATACGTTAGAAGAAGCCTATGGAATATTAAAAGAAATGCACGTAAGACACAAATCATTCGTAAATCCGGCCACTTGGGGAGGCGGAGATAATCAAGAACTGTTTAAACAATTAAAAACAGAAAATCCAAACTTTGAGGGATGGTGTTTTGGTAGGCGTTGGATTGATGCAAAAACATTGTTTGTTTCGTGGAGATTTGCAAATGGAAGACCTATACAAGGCGGTTTAGCTAAAAGTATGCTTAAGGTCGGATTAAAATTTGAAGGTCGTAAACATAATGCCACAGATGATAGCGTGAATACATTCCATATGTATAGAAGATTGCTGGAGCTTTTAAAAGGTGAAGAATTCCCTAAGCGCGATCGAGAGCAAAAAGAGGAATCATCCCCTTAAAACTGAAGTTTAATTTATAAGTTCCCCTGGCTGGAATCGTATGATTTTCAGAAGTAACTTTTGCTTGAGGAACAAATAAAATATCTTCTTTCGTAGAACGATCACTTACTCTTAAGCTAATATAAGGCGCAGCACTAACATCAGTAAACAATGGTCGAAGGTTTTTAGCTTGCAAACCATTTGATAATTTCAATCGGAACCCATTGACTTGCCCGCTAATCATAATTTTATTTCCAGCTATTTCTTGAGCGTACGGAGAATCAATACCGAAAATCTCATCCTCTCCATAATCTACGGTAAAGGAAATGTCCGCAATCTCTTTATAGAGTTTTTCATTCCAATAAATTTCTATTTGCGCTCCGGTAATGACGACTGGAAGTGATGCCATATTAATTTCCCCCTAGGTCGTTAACAGGATATTGTACAGATATTGGATCTGGTCCATAAACGTACTTGATTTCTGAATGTGTGGTTCCGGCCCCGCCCAACCCAATATCATTGGGGTAAAGTATGACAAAATTAATTGTTATACCTGCAGCCACAACCTGATTGATTAAATCTTGGCAATAGCTTCGGCCCCCCACGACGTCAGTAATATAAAACGGATAACTTGTGCCGTTCTTAGCTACAACAGGAGGAGACTTACTCTGTAACAATCTAATCTCTTGTCCGATAGGATGATCGAACTGCAAACTATTAACTGGGCTTAATAGGATACTAGTACTCGAAGGCACAGCTATAACACTGGCCAATTCTTGAGTGCTGCCACCGTAATCAAATACTACCGAACTTGTGCCGTTAGTAAATCCTGAGCTATCTTTAACTAAAACGACATTGCCTGTGGAAGCATTTACGTCTGCAGTTAAAGTAGAATGAACGGCAGCAACCGTAAAGCTTTGCGTGGTATCGTAGATGTAGGGTCCAGGTTGATTTGGTTCTATTGATACGTTGCTGGCCTGTACTAGATCTGAGACAATGCTTGCTGATCCAGTATACGTCATAGCTAATGTGTTTGCTAGGCTATTATTATAAATTAAAACAACATTATTGCTATTTAAAATAGCAGTTAGACCAAAATTCAAATTATTTATGGCCGCTATCATATTGTTGACGGTCTGAATAATACTGCCGCCGATAGTGAAGTCAACTCCAGCTACGATATTTATAAGAGAAGTTATTCCGAAACTATCCCCAAATGTTGGCTGTGAGTTAAAGGTATAGGTACCTCTAGGAGGATCGTGCAAATGCGCCGAACCTATTCTAGATCTAGACACAACCTGTGTTGTGGCGGGCATGAATATTTGTAGAACCCTAGACGTAGTTTGATAAAGGGCGGCATAGTAACCCTTGGTCTGCAGGGTTTGCTTAATAGGATCAAAAAATAATACAGCGCTGTCCGTTCCTTGAGTAACGACACCAGTAGTACCGATCGGATTGTATACATCAAAATAAGCGCTTCCGGCTACACCGCCAACAGCATCTACAATGGTAAATGTACCTATGTTTGTAGAAGAAGCAAATCCTCCACCGTATATATTAACATAGTTCCCAGGAGATAGCTTACCAACATTAGGATCCGCTCCACCGCTCCATGTAAATCTTATTCTGCCATCTGCTTGAATGCTAAGGGTCCATTGCGTAGAGGCGTTTCCTCCGGCTGATACAGGAGCCGGAAACAACAGAATATTTTGAGCGCTTCCGCCTAATACAGTCACTGTAGATCTTGGACCTATGGTTCCGCTAACTAGTTCTACATAGTTTCCTAATCCATTATTTTTTACATCCGCTAAACCGTTAAGGCCTTGACTACTTAAGTAGGCCACAATAGCATCGACTACTTCAACCGCTTTTGCAGCTGCTATATTTGTAAAATTAGCTGCTTGAAAGGGAATAGTAATGGGAGTGCCGCCATCAAAACTTACAATCAGGGTATCTCCATCGGCCAAATTGTATGGCTCTACAGCGGAAGATGAGTTGGTCGCTTTGCAGTATTCATCCCCAAATATGATATCTAATAGGTTGTTTATTAGATCTCTAACCTGTTTTCTGTTTTTGACCTGAATACCAATTTGCCTAAAAGCATCATCAGAAATACCGATTTGTGGAGGTCTGGTGATTCCGTAGGAAGCCAAAAGTAGGTCGAGGTATTGTGCGCTAGCAGTCGTGATAAATAAATTTTGATTGACCGCATACACACTGTTAATTAGGTAACTAGAGCCTACAGCTAAAGCACTGAGTACAGCATCTGTGTTTGGTCCGCGTATGGCCGGATTAAGATATTGTCGTAATCTAAGAGCTTCTGATTGAGGAGTTACTATCGACATTTATTATCCTATCAATGAAACTGAAATGTTACTAGAATCCAATACGAACGTTTGCTCGGAAGGCTGTACTGCAATCAAATCATCCGTTGGACTATATAGAGGACTCGAAATAGCTACAGATAAAACTCCTGGGACTGCCATGCAAACTGCTACTATGGCCCCCAACGCAATCGACTGTCCTACTGGATTCGAATTTACCAAACTGGACACATTGCTTTGGATCTGCTGCGATACTGCGCTAAATGGAGCGCCCGTTTGTAATCTAACATCAATAGCTAAGTTGACCACTAACGCCAGAGGCTCTCTCACAAATATATCGCTTCCAGCAGCGGCCACACCCGGATACGTAAGAGGGTCTTCTGGATTACCATAAATGATTTGATTTGCCGTCTGAAGCAATCCAGTATTATATTTATATCCATCTAATCCTTGCGAAACAGATAGTCCAAAGTTCAATTTGTTTAGAGCGGTAACTTCGACCCCGGCGCTTTGATTAATCTTCTCATATTGTAGATAGGTATCAAATAAGATTTCATTCAAATTGGTCGTGCCGGGCTGTAGAGCCATTAAATAGGTGTGTTTGTAACCAGTATAAGCAACGCCCTCATTTACATAGAACGATGACAGTAGGCCATTTAGGTTCAAGCTAACTACCGATGTCAATACTCCTGTTATGACTATGTTGTTTTGATCTATAACAGAACTGATAACATATGTGCCAGCATTAGTAGTCCCAAAAGCATTTCCAGAAATAACTAGCTGATCACCAGGAATCGTGGCTTCGTATTCATAGAATTTGAAAGTGCTCCCAGTTATAGTTTTTTCTTCTTCAATAAAATCAGTATTTTTTATCCAGAAGCTATCGTTGAACGTCCTTATAACCCTATAGGTTCCTTGATTTGGGGCACTAAATGGAGCGCCTATGATTACGGAATCGCCTTCCATAACGCCTGTAGTTGCAGTAAATGTAGTTCCTGCAGTCACCACGGTACTTCCTAGTGCGGCGGCGTTTATATTTGTTACTTGAAGGACAGTAGAAGAGCTTCCTGTAACCATAAAAGTTCCGCTGTTAACAGGAGACGCAGGAATATTAATGGTTATAAGATTTCCAATAGGAATATTGGCAAAGGTGGTAGTTCCACCGGTAATAGTATACTGAGCATCGCTAGAGTTTGGGACCAGTGCTACCGTAAAGGTATCGCCATTAGTGCTATTGAAGTTTACAGGAAAAGTTAGATATTGAGGGCTAGAAGTGCTTCCCACATAGCTAAAACATACTAATTCTCCCTGAGCTTCTACTCTAAAAGACAATCCATTTAGCCCGCTAATGACCCTTGGGCTTCCGAAATATCTTTGTGTGAGCGTTCTACCTGTCAAGGTAACAGTAGTAAATCCAGTCGAAGGAGTATTTGGCACGAACGTAACATCGGTATTGACTCCAAGAAGAGTTTGCTTTTGTTGTACATTGGCTGCCTGTAAGAAAAACCACTGATCGCTCAATACATTGCTAGAAGAAATATTTGACGCAGATATTGCGGAATATTGATTCTTTATATTTAAAGCTGAGTTAATGACAGGAAAAGAATATCCATTAGCAGATCCGCCGGCAACTTGAATATATCCTCCAGAACCATACGTATCGCTAGATATTTCTAGTTCTGAATCTCTATTTACAGCCTGGATAACGCTAGCCGTGGTAATACCGCTTACAGCCAACACATTGACAAATTCATACACTTGGTCTACTGTGGTAGGTGTAAAAATTACAGTCTCTCCATTATTAAAGGCATACCCTACATCGCTTGGGAGAGATAACGGTTTTTTAAATACAAATTGAGGCGATCCAGAGACATCGCTGGAAAGTAGCCAGTTTTGTCCGTCTAGAAGTTGAGCGCTGGCATTTGCAGTAATTATTCCGCTCCCAGGAGTGCCGCCAGAACCATCGTCCACAACCGTGGCGGTTACATAGGCAGCTAGATTTGCGGCTACAAAAGCAGCTACCGTAGTAGCAGACGTAGTAGGAGGAATAGTAATGTTGATATTTATAGTATCAGTAATAGTAACAGAGTAATTCAAAGCTACAGCCGATCCAGAATAAATATAACTTACGATTATTTCTTGCCCAGTAGAGCCCCATGCAACAGATCTATATAAAATAGAACTTTGAGCGGTCGTACTGCTCAAGGTCTTTTTTGCTTGCATTAATACTTCATAGTTATTGAAACTAAAATTAGCGCCAAAAGAAGTTATAAAGCTACCGGTTGGAGCCAAATCCTTGTCATAGGCATTAAAGCTATTAGCATCAACACCATAGCTAGTATTGGTTAAGGCAGTTCTATAAAGCGGGACTTGAAAAGTATTCGTTACCGGAAAATTATCTATAATAGCAACCAGGGAATCCTTATTACCGAAGGAAAGAGGGCTAGACAAGAAATACCTATCGTTTACTCTGATTCGTCTTACGTCTGGATCTTTAGTAAATCCAACCGCTGTTCCGGATACGGTGGTTTCTTGTACTGCTTCTCCAGAAGGCTGCTCATCATCTATTCCGCCGTACGGATTTAAAAACGTAATAATTTCGTCAAGATCTCTACCGGATAAAGAGATCGTAGAAGTCATAGAAGAAAGAAAGGTATCTGGCGGTTCAGCAAAAACTCCAGCCGATACCTTACTGTGAAAGAAAGCGGGTAAGTAAGAACTAACGGTATCTTGATAAGCCAAAATAGGATAACTACTTTTGTTGCTTTGGCTAGGAATAAACCCAGCTTGTTGTCCAGAAGCGTCTGCGGTTACGATAAACACTTCGCCCAAAGTATTAAGAGTTCTAGTGCTTATGGTCAAGAACTCTTCTACGGAAACTCCGAATGTAAGAGAATCGGTTTGAGCTTGTAAATATAAAGCTACAGCATCTAAACTGTGAATACCTACTGGTACATTGAATTTCTGAGGAGCGTACTCCATCCTTGCTACAACGAAACCCGACTTATAAACTACGCTAGCTTCGGGTACTACCGAAGCAGCTTCTGCAGAGGTAACTATAAGATTTAGGGTATCATTAGCAGCAGACGTAGTCGTTATAGAATGTACGCGTCCCTCTAATCTATTGGCAGCGTTTAATTCCGCAGACCAAATGATGACATAATCTCCGGGATTCACATTTGCAAAAGCCGATGTAGTGCTTGATTTATACTTTACCGTACTTCCACTAACCGAAACTGTTAAAAAGCTACCGCCCGTAACTCCTGTAGGAATTACAGTAACGGGTTCGTCTATGGCTATCCAAATATAACCTTCCGAAGCAAAATTGATAGATCCGCCATTGATTAGGGAACTCGTAACCATTCCTCTAGTACTTTGAATGCCGGCGGTCAGAGAATCTCCCTGTACAAGAGGTACAGATAATTCAAATTGAGCCGTATTTCTATCTAAAACATAGTCAGCGGTAGCTCCGGTAGCAGACAAGCCTTCTGAAACACTAAACATGCTTTTGGTAACTAGAGTAGAAGAAGGATCAATTATTACTTGCGCTCTATCGCTTACACCTAAATTGCTGGTGATTTCAAGTTGCGAGCCCGATACTGTTGCCGTGATTCCTGTAATTTTATTATTCAATACTTCAGCCCAAGAAGCTAGGGAATTCGATGAGCTTACTGTATTATATAAACCAGTCGCAATAAAATCAGAGTTTAGAATAGTATAAGTAATATAAGAAGTGCCATCGACAGAGATGATGATAGTGTCCCCATTGGTGATGGTATTTGACCATATTCCTTGAGGATTAGAAAAAATAGAAGCGGTAAGTCCATCTTCTAATAAAAGCACGCCATCTTTATATAACCTTAAGGTCTCATTTAGGGTTGTAGGGAAACCCATGTAGTTATTGGCATCTACCAAAGTTGGAGAAGACGGAACCGTTACCTGAATAGCCTCTTTGGCTTCTGCCTTAGATCTAAGAACTACATATACACCGCCGCCTGCCGTAGTAGCCTCAAAATTAATGAGCGTATCAGCATTGATAGAAGCACAAATTTCATAAGCTGTGGCTGCGCCCGGAGCTTGAAAATCGGAAGTTTGAAAAGCATGTTGGGTAGTAACTCCACCAACAGTAACAGCCAAAACATATCCGCCTTGGATAGCAAATGGACTACCAAAAGAAGATTGGACGAATGCCTTTGCTACTGGAGCTTGAGATCCTCCGGTAGCTAATTGGAAGAATTGTTCTCCTCCAATAGCCGAATCAATAATGTGCTCGATTGCAACGCCTGCCGTTTTTGCTTCGTATGGAGTAGATCCTCCGGTAGAAATGAATATAGTGGAACTTCCATTTAAATTATTTACCAAAGAATCTGACGTGATCGTGGCAGCTTCGGTTGTAGATGTAGCTCCAATAAGACTGTTTTTCAAAGCAGTTGCGGTTCCAAGTCCAATAGAAGAAAAAACATTTTGGATCTGAGTTCGCAACTGATCATTGGTTTCGGGATCTGTACCTCCGTTAGTAGGTACAGGGTTAGAGCAAGTAGCGTTCACAAATGGAGGAGCGGCAAATTGACTTATAGCGTTAGCCGGAACATTTCCAGCAGCACCAGGAATAAGTGCAGTGATTGGCACATTGGTAACTGTGGTTTCACCGTCTAAAATAGTTCCAGTTTGGGTAACCGTATACTGTTGGGCGGGCTGTAATCCGTTCGAAGGAGATACAACAATGGTATTAATAGGTACGGTTCTGTTTCCACCCTGAGAAAGAATGATAGACTCGTTAAAATTGTGAAATTTTTGTGTAGGGCTAGAAAGATTAAACTGAAAATAGTTTCCTACGGCAACAATAGACGAATAAGGTAACGGACCTTCACTATTGTTTGTTCCACGACCAATATAAATATTGCCCGAGGACGGGAAACCTACATTAGATCCAGCATAAATAACTACGGAGCCGGCGTTAGATGCGGTGACGCCGGGATATACGGAAGTACTTACCTTTTGAAAAGAAGTATCTATAACATTTACAAATCCAGTAGCAACCTGAGAGGGAGTGATTGGGATCCCAAATTCTGTGGCTATTGCTTGCAAGCTGCTATTAGTAGCATATTGAAGACTGGAATTAAGAACAGTTTGAAATACGTCTCCGCTAGCTCTAGAAACAGATAAAGCCATTACCTTAAGCAAGGATAGAGAGGCAGATCCTACGGAATTAGAAGGAATTCCCGTTGCGCTAGCATATTGGGCTATCATCCCACCAAGGAGTTGATCATAAGATTCTGGGGCTGGTATATTTGGAGTAGTTGCCATTTTTAATTCCTTAATTTCTCTTTATATATCATAACTTACGATGCCAAATCAAAGCTCAACGGCAGAACTCCGTTATTACCTGGAAGTGCCACTCCGACATTTATACTCAAGACTGGCGGATTTGCATTTATTTGTAAACTAACAACATTGGCAAATCTAGGGTCTTGGGTTACTTGTTGATTTATTTGTTGATAAAGCTGTTGCACATTAAGATCAGAAATACTCGTGCCTGCAGACACGCCCAAACCGTAATTTGGATCCAATAAGGATGAATTCAATACAGTTCTGAATAAAGTTCTCAGAGCTTGAACCAAATTGGTTAGACCGTACGCGATCATAAAATCGCCATATTGATCAATAGCTAGATCTCCGGATTCTGTTAATAAAATATCGACCCCGCTTAAACCTGTTAATGGATCGTTTTGGGCAAGTCCAGGAGGTATTACATTCGCTTGACCAGCATATACAGGCTCGGGCAAATCAGAAGGGATAAATATTTTTTGTTGGCTGTTCACCGTATTGGGAAGATAGGCTTGTAGATAAGCGCTATCAGCAGTGGTAAAAGTTCCAAGATCTGGATCGCCATTAACCGATACCAAAAAACTGTTCCCATTAGGCAAAGGAGTTATGTTAGTAATTTGCCTGGATACAGGAACCTGTGTTAAGCTTTTTAGGGTAACTGTTTGTCCAATATAAAGATTTTGACTGCTAGAAATTACGACTTGTCTTCCGATAGCATTTGAAAGGAGCGTCAAACGAAATCCAGTTTGATCTATGTAGGGTTCTTCTAGATTATTAAGCGTAGCAATTTCAATCCATCTTTGAGGGTCGCCAAGATATCTAGCAGCAATTTGTTCTAGATTTAAGCCAAAAGGAACGGGTATATATGTTTTGCTAGAGGGAATATCAAACGGTATCCCGGAAGCATTTGCTAATCCAGACACATAGTTCAAAGAATTGATTAAATTCAAATCGGTAACCTGCGTACTTGCCGTTAAAAAATAAACACCTTGTACGAATTCATATAAAGCCTCAAGAATAAGAAATTCATTAACGCTCATTGGTTGAATTCTAGTAGGAGGAGGAGTTAAATTATACAATTGATTGTAAACCGTACTTCCAGCGCCGAAATAATCGCTTAATTGTACCGATAAAGAAAGAATATTTTCAGCATTAGCTTTCAATTGAGCAACAGTTAAGGAAGTATTTGACAATATTTTATTGACTTTATTTTGCTGTGCTGTATTTAGGGACAATTGACTTAAAGGTACTTGATCCAATAAGTCCACGTTCGCATTGGGATTGTTCAACACGGCAGTAGCATTATTGGTTTGCTGTGCATTGGCAATCGTAGGCCCAAGTTGTCCGCCGCTTGCTGCAGTTTGAGTGATACCATTTCTTTGATTTGTGGCAGCCAGTATAGTTTTGACAGCAGCCGCTGCCCCAGGAGTAGAAGTCGATGCAAGTATAGCGCTAGAATTACTAAAAGTATATTGTTGGATAGCTGAATTAAAATCTCTCGCAATACTGGAAGGCAAATCAGAAGCAGCAGCTCCGACCCCAAGCAAATCCTTTACAAAAAGGGCCGTTTGGCTCAATACGTTAAAGACCCCGTCTACATCGGCTCTTACCGCACCAATAACCCCTATAGCGGAGCTACATACAAGCCTGGCTTCTGTAATACCATTTAGAATTCTTTGTAAAATTCCAGGAGTGATTTGGTATGCAGATGCAGGAGATGGATTTTGAGGAATCTCCATCAAATTAATTCTGCGCCAGCCCTTAAATTGTAATTGATACATTATCTCCATGGGCTTTTGGGCAGACTGTTGCCAAGTAAACGCCATTGGAGTAACTACATAGGACTGATTCTGTTTTGGTATATCGAAAACTAAACGCCATCCAGAATTAGCGGGATTTCTTTTCGCTTCAGCATATTGTTCTAAAAATTGTTGTAAATATAAAGCTTGATAATATCCGCTACTGGTTGGACCAAACTGAGATCCTGGATCTGTGGGTCCAATAGTGTTGGGTTTACTGTGAGGGCTATTCGTGGTAAAGGTATTAACTACACTAGCAACCTGATCGATCAATCCACTTACGGCAGAAAGTGTACCCCCAAATAACGATTGGATAATCGAAGGACTTTGTGGAGGCTTCGTAAGATTTTCTCTATAAGGCCACACGCCCATTGTACCAGACGCACTAATAGATTTAAATATGACACCGTTATGCTCTTCTAAAACGCCTCTTAAGGTAGCGGAAGTATTTATGGCGTATTGATCCGTTATGCTAAGTTGTTGAGGAGTAATCGGTAAATTAAATATCCAATTGTATCCCAACGGCTCAAATATTAGCGTAGCGCTTCCTTGTTGTTGCCCTGCAACCACTTTAACTATACTGTCAGAGTTTCCTTTACCGACGAGCCTGTTGTTATTCAGGGTATCGATAACCATAAGCCTATAAGGGAATAGTTGGTTCCATCGTTCGGGTTGAATATTGAACGGCGCATAAAAGGGGCTAGTGGAAGGAGAACCGCCTTCAGAAGTCCAAGGCAATGGTTTTGGACTTTGTTTCTGTGTATTTCCGGACGATAGACCGAAAGCCGCTGCGGCCTGATTGCTCAGATCGCTAATAGCGCTTCCTATACCTAAATTGCCAGTACCATTGTCAAAAATACCCATATTAGTCCTATTCTAAAGATTGCGATTTTGGCACATATGATATATATCATAATATGAAGCATAGGTTTAAGGCATTAGCTATTGTTTTTATTGCAATTTTACCCATTTTAGGTTTGACCGGATGCTCAGAATTTCCTCCAAAATTAGCCCCTGAATATAAAGGTGTCGATCCCAAAGCTGCTAAGCTCATCAAGGAATATAAGGATTTAGCCAAGATCCAAGGAATTGCCTTTGATAAAGACGTAACCGTTGGTTTTAAAGAGATAAACAATGGAAACGTAATTGGGCTATGTACTTATGGTTGGGGATGGCGCGAAATTGACATCGATTCCGATTGGTGGTATAGATCTTCAGAAATAAGTCGGCTTGCCCTAATCCTACACGAAGCGGACCATTGTTATTGTGGCAGAAAACATGACTACGGTAATGGAATAATGTATCCGGAAACCAAAATTCAAAAAATTAGAGAAGATATCGAATGGTCATTCACTAGAGGACCCAGAGCCGGTAGGTACGAAGATGGCTGCCCATTGTCATTTATGTTTCCGGTAATTTTAGACGACTATTGCACCACCACACATTATAGCGACTACATTATTGAACTTTTCGAGAGATGTGAGCCGTATTAAAGCCATGATTGATTCCTACGAAACAAAAAACATCATATTTGTTTATAATGAGCTTATCAAACACGAAAGTAGAGCGTGGGGTGATTTAGATAACTATTTAGAGCTTTTAGATTACCTCAATGACCTAGAAATATGCAGAGAAGCCGCAGCACTATATTTTTTGCATAAAACTAAAAACATGGGATGCAATAAAAAACATGCCGAGGGTCATTGGTGTTTTGCTAGAAGTATCTTAGATGCAGTAGAAAGTATTTTAAATTTATATGAAGAAAACGAAGGACTGCATCCTAAGAATAGGTACATTTTAGGCTATTACTTGGCTCTTACGCATGACGGTCAAATTCGCGAATTATTGGAATCTGAAGGGTAAAATACTAAGGCCAGAAAGACATCTGGTGGCCGAAGTCCTTTGCTTGGCATCTCCGTGAGCAATGGAATGCAGGATATTTCTTAAAATAAGGTTATAATGCTTTTCCGCTTCGGCTCGAGAAAAAATATGCTCTTTTTTCTTATTCCTGTACAAGTCATACCCGATCTGAACGACAAAAGAATCGCGTTCTGCATTCAGAATCTCTTCTACGGTATAGCTTACGAAAGGATTTTTAGTGCTCATGGTTGCTCACGTACCTATTATATCATATCTTAATTATTGAGCTTTTTCTAAAAACCCGATAGGGCATATTTAGCAACCGACAACGTAGCCAAGTCATACATTACGTGACAGGCCATAACAGTACCAAAACCGACCTTAACGCCATATCTTATGGACACTAAAATATAAAGAGACAAAATAGCAGCAGCTAAATTTCCCTGATATCTGTGCCCTAATCCGAATTCTAGCATCACAGCGGCCAGAACTATGAGCCTAGCGGGAATGAGCCATTTACTATTGCCTAGGAATCGCCTTAAAAGAACAATAGGAACGGCATGAGCCATGTCTTCCCAGCCTACAAACAAGGTCACGCCCAATGGTAAGGATTTCACGGTAGATAGAGCTGGATTAATAGCACCATTCATAACTTCTATTCTTAGCATAATATATCTATAGACAGATATCATGGCTAAAAATCCGCAAAACTTTAAAAAGGGCTTCAATTTGAAAGCAAGTAGATATCTATATTTGGAATTCCATACAGCATAGAAGGTAAATGCGCCCAACATATAATACGGAAACATGCGACTAAAGAATTCCCAAAAAGTCATAAAATACCCCTAGTTAAAGATTAGGTCGCAGCTCCGGTACCGTTTCCAGTGCCGCCAATTCCGCAAACTTGAGTTAGTCCGGGAGAACAAGATCCAGTAATAGTGACAGTACCCGTGGAATGCTGTTCTATGAGCAATACATAGCTTTCCGAAACGGCTTGAGCAAACCTGGGCCAGAAACGACCTACGAAACTAGGTGCAGCTGCAACTATAGCTGCCGCTATTGCTGTAGCGGATAGTCCGCTAAATTGACCATCTATAATGAGGCCTGTGCCCATGTATATTTGGGGATGAACAGAATTAAGGGTCCAGGCTGTAGGATAATAACTTAAAAACGCATCATTAATCCCATTACACAATGCCAAAAGATATTGCCCTGAGTAGTTGGAGGGTCCAGGCGGATATGGATCGTGAAGAGTGTGGCCAAAATCAGCTATCACGTAGTTTCTTATCCTGGTATACAAGTCTTGAACAAAAAATGTAGGGTCTGTGATAATGCCAACTCCGGTTCCGATTCCCTCGACTAATGGAGAGCCTTGCTGACCCGTATCATTGGTTACAAACGCTATAGTAGGACCGGCGCTAATTATTCCCGTTCCGACAGCATTAGCAAAAAGTATATAATAGGAAGGATTATGCTGAGCCAATGGATGAATGCCTCGACCTAGAACTGTAGCAAATCTACTATCTACATCGGCTTTTACTATAGCGGCGAATGCGGAAGGACTTACTGGCACAATTGCTCCTTAACTATACATCGATAAAAACTGTGGGACTTGGCAGTACCGGGACGCCAGTTATGAAATCCACTACCGAATAGGTTCCATTAGAATCTATGACCCCTTTACCCGGATCCGAACTATTTCCGTTCAAATCGATTTCCGGTGCAGTGACCATAACCTTACCCTTAGCAGTTATATCACAATCGCCGCTAACATTTAATACAGAGTTTCCCGTAACATTAGTTGTAGAATTTCCAGAAATAGTCACATTGTTGTTAGCCTGAGTGTTTATATCTATATCGCCCTTAGCAGTAATAGTAATAACGCCACTCTTAGCCATATTTAAGGTTGTTGCCTGGTTTGTGACACTAAAGCTTCCATCGGTTGATATTTGTACTTTTGTTGTCCCTTGACTAGGATCTATAACATTTCCATCATTGTCCGTGGCACCTTTAAAAGTTAAAGAAGTTGACCCATCAGGATTTATGGCTATATTGACGCCATTATATTCGCCCTGAAGTCTCGGTTGGGTATCTACTAGGGCAGTTTCTCTATCTGGATGAGGGAATCCACCTACTATCATGGCTTTATTAGACGTTCCATCTAAACAAAGCAAAAGAACAATGCTTCCGTTTTGACCGGCAAATCTCACCGCCTGCCCACTATAGGTCTGTTGGGTTTTTTGCCTAAAATTCATTTCAAAAAAGTCAGCTATTCCGCCCAAGGCATCGCTAGATAGACATTTTCTATAATTGATAGTAGTAGCGCCGCGATCTTCGTTTTGTTGCACGGTCGTAACATCGTACTCCGTAGCTAGCTTAGTTCTATTTTCGGGATCATTTACAGAATAAGAAGCTACAATGACACCGGCCCTAAGAGGGGTATCTCTATAACTTTTATTAAAGCCTTCAAGTCTAGAAGACATGGACTCATTCAATAAGCCAGAAGGAAGAACGGTGCCGTTATCTAAGAAATTATTCATGTATCGCTATTCTCCCCGCCACCAGTTCTTTGGGGGCTATTTATATTGGTTCCTGTATTTGGTTGTTGGAACGGATTGTTTCCTGGGTGTGGCGTATCTGGATTTGATGGGGCATTTCTATAAACAATATCTTGACTTTCTGAAACACCTGGCAAAATCTTCTTATTGTTGTAATCATTTTGTCTATAATCGTAAGCGTTAGAATATACCATTTCAGCATATTTGAGCGCTGACTTAGTAGAATTTATACTTATTCCATGGCTTACACTTAAAGTGGTAGTAAAGTGTTTCTTGCCATCGCCTACAGATATTTGAGAATTGTGGGTAATTTGCTCTATGTGATAAACTACTCCATCAAACTGTAAGTTATCGCCTACGGCTATTGGGTCTACTATTCCAACACATTCTATAGTTCCATTCATCTTAAGATGGCCGCCTATTAAGCAATCTCCCATTATCTTGGCCCAAGAAACGCTCTGATATACGGTTTTTTGACCTTCGACCACCGGTTCGTCGAATAAAGAAGTAACAACATAAGGCCTTAATCCACTTCTTTTTACGTCATCCACGTCATAAAGATAATTTTTTTGGGCCGTCTCTTCGTTTAAGCTATACCCCTCAGGCCCAAATGTAGACCTGCCAAAATATTGCACAAAGTTGATTCGAGCAGATTCATCTCTTCCAAGATCGAAGCTGTAAACTAGGGCTGGATTTAAATTCCATCTTGGCAGATTCATAAATCTAGTCACAGGAAATTGGTTAGCGACAAAATCATCGTTTGTGAATGGAATCTGTCTAAATACTACGGTTGGCATTACGTCTCCGTCAGGAGAAAGCCTAAAACAAGTAAAAAGTTCATTAATAGGAGCATTCGAAAATTGATTTAAAATAGACCAAACCTGTACTTGATTCCAGTATTCTGGCTTAGTAACTGTCTCGCCCTTACATTTAGTATTGGTTACGAAAAATCTTCCGTCATCTTCGCTTATAACAGGATTCAGGCCGCTTGAAGCCGTTTGGCTAGCATTGGCATTATAACTTTGAATACCAAAAAGATAGTTGTAGATATCTTTTGCTGCCACAGCTTGATCGACATTCAATAGTTTACCTAATAGACCGGGGATAAAGAATAGAGTATTTGGACTCTTCACTATTCCCTTAACAAACCTGCCATTATCCCCAATACCGTCGCCCACCAAGGCCTCTATTAAAAACTGCAATATATCTTGAACGTTCGTCAGCCCCTTAGCTCTAACCATGGAAGACCACGCGCCGGCCAGATTGGTGAACCATAGATTTACGTTGTTTTGCTCAGATTGGTCTACAAGATTTTGGTTAAAGTAAATAGTATTATTGAATTCCGTGAAAGCGTACCCATCAATCTTAAAAATCTGCGCTTTTGTCCCCGAAGCTTGGTCTATAATTCCCAATGATCTTCTGACGCTTTGAATTTTGAATACGCCTTTGAAGCCATCTTTAGGTCCATTGATAGGTTGATTAGCCCTAGCCTTATTTGCAACTCTTCTGGCTTCGCTAGGATAGTTAAGCATGTTTACTATGACGAAATCTCCAGGCGCTATCTCTGTTTCATAATTTATATCCGTCATCAATAGAGCCGCAGACATGGAAGGAGTAAGAGTATTTTTATTAGATGTAGTAGTTACCTGAACACAGTCATTTTCCACTACTACCGGATGATTTCTAACGGTAGTATAGTCAACGCCGCCCGACGGTACAGTTCTCAGAGTGTCTCTTTGTTGCCATTGAACAAAGGTCAAAACCCAACAAGGACTGGACTGGCTTACAAGTCCATTTTCATCCTGGCCGTTTCCTGATGGATTTAGGTTATAAGAGTAGGCATTCGTATTTGACATTATTTACCGCCCTGAGGCTGCGTGCTAGACTTGTCATTTCCACCAGTTAAATTGGAGTATAGGCGTTGTAATAATCCAGAACGTTCCGATTCTGGCATTTTCATAATAATATCTACCGTTTGCTTTAATCTATCGTTAAATTTACCAATTGCGTCTGCGGTTGGCACTATTTGATCTTTAAACTCTCTAAATGTGGTCAGCATAAGCCTAGAACTTTCGGCCATTCCCTTGATAGTTTCGTCTTCGACTCTACCAGTTTCTCCGCCTTCTAGTTTCTTATCGGCCATTTGCTCAAAGAACTTATTCCTACCGGCTTCAGTCGCTTGGGTAGTACCTTGTATAAAAGAGTTTAGGGTTTTTGTACTCTTGCCTAGTTCGGGATGTTCGGCCAATAGAGTCAAGGAAAGACTTTGCTGTTCCTCCTGAATTTCTTTAGCCAGTCTCTCTTTCATCATTGGGCTGGTGGTTTTTTCCATATCTCCACGCTTACTAATCAAGCTTTTAGTTAATCTGTCTCCTTCAGGTAACCTATGGATAGCTCCGGCTCCTGCCTTTCGTACGCGACTAACGATATCTTTTTCAGAAGTGTGGTATTTACTAGCCAAAGCCTTAACAGACGGATGATCCTCCGCCAACTGATCTGCGGGTATAGCGGAAAGAGCTGCCCTATCAGTGGCAGACATTTTACCGATTACAGAGTCTTGTAAAAATCCAGCAGCACGCATGACGCCTGAGGGGCCAGTATTAGATGAAGTGATATCGTTAAAAGCTTGATAGGCAGTTTGTGCAGCCTGAATACCTCTATTGGTAGGTTCCGCTATAAATCCACCAAAACGCTTAACCATGCTCTCGATATCTGACTGATTGCCCGTCTCACTTTTAGAAATTACTTGTGTAGTGGCTTCTAAAAATTTTCTATTCTCTTCTCTGTATTCGCTAGAATCTAAGCCGAGTTTATTCCCTTCGGCGATCATTTTAATAAATGCTTGTTTAGACGAATCAGAACTACCCAACGTTTGAGATAAGTTTCCTAAGATTTGTCCGGCATTTGTGATGTCCATTCCTCTAGCTGCCTTCAAGCCTAGCATGGATTCTCTGCCCATTCTAGTTGAACCTCCAGCGCTCATTATTTGACCTGACATCTGCATAGCCATTTGGTCGGTAAATCCGGAATTGATCGCTTTTTCTCTAAAACCGCCAGGACCATGGAAAGAGGAATAGTCTAGACCCAAGGATCTTTGGAATTCTAAATTTCTTGTGGCGTTTTGATTGTACTCTTCTGCTGCCATCCTTTTAAGTGGGTTTTGATTCTTAAGACCTTCGTAAGACTCATTATAATTTTCTGCAAATTCTTTAGCGCGTCTAGCGTTTACGGCTTCGGTAGCTTCCCTAGAAAAAGAAAGAGTATTATATGTGTCTTTATTAGAAAGAGCATGGCCTAAGCCGCCGAGTCCGCCAATAATACCGCCAGCTATATTTCCAACTACAGGCAACGCTGTTCCTGCCATAGCTCCACCTGCGGCACCGGCGACAGTTTCTAAAACTATGCTACCTAGGGCTTTCATCCAATCTCTAGAGGCAGCGCCTTTCATGGATTCTACGGCCATTTTAGTAGCTTTAGCTTTTTCAGGCATGAAGGCCATCTCTAGGCCTTGTTGTCCAGAATATACAGATCCAAGCTCCTTACCAAAAGTTCCCTGCGTGGCGCTTCCTGTAGCCGAAGCAGTTTCTATTTGACGACGCATCAGGTTGCTTTGGATATTAGAAATAACCATGCTGGCGGTACCAAGAGCCGTTAGACCCTGAGCAATACCCTTAAATGGAATAGCGCCCATTCCGCCGCCGGCTCCGCCAACTCCTTGTGGACCGGTTAAAACTTTTAGTTCGCCTGTAGTTCTTAGTTCTTGTTTTTTTAGATCGGCAAGACGTTCTTCGATTTTGAGCTTTCTTTCTTCAGTAGCTAGACCGCTCATTTTTTCTTTATTTAAATCAGATTCAAGTCTTTTGATAATATCAAGTTTACGTTTGGTTTCTTCGAAAACCTTATCGGTTTGCTGTTTTGCTCTCTGTTGCGCTTGCTCAATTTGACGATCACCGGGAGCGCCTGGCAATGTGCCGAGCCCCATAGATTGCATTTTCTGACTTATTTGTTGTTGTTGCTGAAGAAGCCTAGGTTCAGTTTGAATCTTGCTAAGCTGATCTTGCATGCGTTTGACAGCTGAGCTAAACGCTTTATCATCTAGGTCAAGACTGATTTTAAGTTTCTTTTCCATTTAATTTCGATACCTTATCTTTTTTAGCCCTAATTAACCTTATAGACTAAAGATTCAGATTTTAAGCCATATATCCAATATATCATAACTATCCGTAATCTTTCATAAAACAAGAATAAAAAATAGTTCTTGACCAATCCTAACCGGTCATGTAGTGTTAAATATGAGGATAGCAAAAATAATGGCCAAAAAGAATAAGACCGCTAAAAAGAAGACTAATTCATCTAGATCAGAAAAAGAATTCTTGTTAACGTTAATTAAGCTTTCTGAAAGAGCTATATCTAGTAAAAACGGTGGGTTAGACGATTTTTTTGTTCAGCAAACAGCTAGACTTAAAAAAGAACTGAAGGATATTAGGAAAAACTAATGAGAATACTGTTATTAACACTATCTATCTTTTTAAGTAACTTATCTTATGGAGAAGAGGCTTTCTTGGGATATGGATTAGGTATATTTCACGATGCAGATAGCTTTCTTGGCCAAAACAAATATTTCGAGTTAGGGTATCGCTCCACTTTATGGTCAGGCATATATTGGCAATATAAGGGTGGCTACTGGGGCGAAGGATCGTCTGACTTAACTAGAAAAGCTGGATTTTGGGTTTCTAGCGGTCCAGGGGTAGAGATAAGTCTGGATCCTGTAGAAGTAAGAAGCGGATGGAGTTTAGCTGCCATTAGTACTCCAGACACGCAGCTTGGAAGTTCTTTTCCCCAATTCAATGGGGAACTTTATTTAGGGGTTAGGGATAAAAAGGGAGATGGCGCTGGATTCCAGTATGAACATATCTCTTGCGCTAGCTTTTGTTCACCTAACCATGGTAGAGATTTTCTTATTTTTGAACTTAGCCATAAATGGTGAAGGAGCCGTATGTCAGGTTTTATTGCATTATTAGTATTGAATTGCCCCAATTCTTGGACAGGCAAGTATCGTCCATGCGATCAACTTGGAGAGAATGTTTTGTACGTAAATGATAAATACATAAATCGTTATCAAGAGTTTACTTACATGGATAAAAAAGATAAACATACGGGATGCATTTATTGGATTAATTCTGATGAAACGTTATATTCGGCCTTTGACTGTGGAACCCGTTAGAAAGGTAAAAAATGAAAGAATTTGAAGTGCAAACCCAAAAAGAAATTCTTAACCAAATGTTAGCTTTGTATGAGGCTAGATGTCCATATTACTATAACCATGACGTGAGCGCTAAACAGTCTGCCCGAGCTATTCTTGAAATAGCGGCATTGTCTATGCATACTATGCAGCTTCAAATGAAGCTCTTAATGCAAAACGCAATTCCGGTGAGTGGCTCAGTAACGGCTCCTACTAAAAAATATACCTATCCTGACGGATTCGTTAGTTCCGCTAGACCTCCATATGACGGATATTACTTTGATCTTAGGGATGCAAATGGACTAGTGGACTCTACATGGCAATGGGACGACAAGAATGAAGTTTGGATCCAACTTTCTGGAACTATCAGAGGCGCGAATGTCGGTAATATAAGCACAACAGGCACTACATTTCCCGTCAATGTTTTTGGAAACGTAAGCGCTAAGATTAAAGAAAAAGGGGACTTAATTAGAGAGTTCGATAAACTTACACAAGCCAAAGTAGAGCCTGTGTGCGAGTGCGGAGCAGAAGCTACAAAATCAACAATGCATTCAAAGTGGTGCCCGAAACATTAATGAGCGATAGAGTAGAATTCATACATAACGTACTAATGATAACAGGATTAATTTTCCTTTTGGTAGTTATTGCCGTGCCTCTATCTATTTTCGTCGAAGAAGGTTTTATATTTAGCCTTTACAAGAAACTAAGATGTAAGCTTGGTTTCCATAAAATGATTAGATATAAGATAAGGTTGTATTATTGTATGTGGTGTAAAAAACCGAGAGACTTTCCTACTATGAAATCGATTGATGGCGGGAATAAAAAACGTAGTAATAAGTATAAATTCTAAGGAGAAAAAATGAAAACTGTAACGATGTTAGTATTTTTAATATTATCTGGATGCGCTAGTATTTCTGAATATGATCAAGGCTGTAGAGATGGCATCAGGGGTGTTTGGGGGTCTTCAGAAAATAAAGAAGATTTTTACGCAAAATACTGTGATAAGCTAGACGCTGTCCATAACTTTGACGGAAGCCCTGGAGATATTAGCAAAGAAAAGAACCCATTTAACAAATTGTGATATATAAGGTTTGGCGGCTGCGCGGGAACGGTACGCGTGACTTATGTGGGTTGACAGCTAGAAGTATGGCCCATATATTTTTGACGGCTTTTATCTTGTGAACTGGGACAAGCTAGTTTGAACCCTATGGAAGCCATGGAGAAACGTAGGGAATTCAGTGTTGGTAAACAATCCAACCCGCCAATTAAATTGTGATATAATGGATTTGGCAGCGATATGGAAAGCTGTGGGTAACGGTATCGATCTATAGAGGTCTACTAATAATCGGGGTAGTCCCCATAAACCGCCACTGGAGACATATAGGGACCATTCAAATAAGCCTGCCTAGGCATCCCTGAGAGGTCGTGGGTTAACCTTCTCATAGCCAGAGTAGTGACTGGCCTGCCCATTTATGATATAAAGAGTTTGGCAGCAGTATGTAAGCCGTGGCGATGCAGTCCCTTTATGAGGTCGGCAGAACAGACTTGGGTAAACGAAATAGCCACTAGATGCGTACGTGAATGGTGAGCAATCCAACACAATTGACCTAATTATGCCCTGAGTCGCTCACTCAGGTATGAGTGCAGGGTAAGAGACTGCACAATAGTCAATTAGTCAGAGTCGCGTCTGACCTGCCATTTAAGTTAATTATGGCCATTTATAGTTAACTTTCCGGAAGTTCCGGATAGTTCATTACTTTAGGATTTTTATGGCTTTAGCCACATCGGACGCAGTAAGCCCAACAAAGGGATTAGTTTTAACTAGATAAGAAGAGATATTATCCATATCTTTAGGTCCTTGATCATCTAGGATGACAAATTTGTCAACATCGTGAGAATAAAGATATCTTTCGATATGTCCTCCACGGCCTTCTTCGGAAAGTTTAGCATCAGTCATCCCAATTACTTTATCAGAGTCAATCCCGTTTTCTTCTAAAAGAATCTTGCAAAACTCAAGTCCTTTGTGGCGCCAAGAAGAAGATATGACGATTTTAAGTTCTGGTTCTTTTTCAAGAAGACTATTTAAATTGAATACGGCAGCCTTAGAGAAGACTCCGTTAACAATGACAACTCCATCAAAATCTAAAAAACATGCGTTTACCATGGGCACCCTTCGCTTTTACCTTTAATTTCTTTGTAGTCGTAAAACTTCATCAGCGAATCAACCGACTTCTTTAAATAGTCTGGATAGCCCGATACTTCACCGCACCAATAGGCCACTATAATACATGGAACCTTATTGGCATCGGAAATATCAAGGATTTTTTTACGACCCTCTTCGTCTCTTGCTAAAAAGAGAGATTGTATATATTCCTTAACAGTTTTGTTGAATCTACCAAGATCTTCAATCATTGTTGCCTTATCTAAAGATTCGTTTTTATGGATTTTTCTTGAATTCTGTTACGTTTTCATTCTCTAGGGTTTTTCTATATTGAATCCATCCACGAAAGTTGCCAGATCTATGCGTGGAATCGGCCAATGCTAGGGCTTGATGCTCCGCTGGGGATGCGTGTATTGGGGCGGCTCCAACCAAACGTCCATACAGCTCTAGGTCTTGGGCTAATGTAGAGCTTGTGCCGTCGTGATTTAGATAGGATACCCTAGCGCAACGAGCGACTGAACGCTTTAACAAAGCGCTTATAAGTTCTTCTCTAGTTTCTCCGCATCCTAGCTCAGAATGGGTATCTAATTCATCCTCTTGTGTAATAAACGGCAAATGCCATTGACCGCACAGCAGTTCCCTGGGACTATTGTTTACATATAAATCGTACATACAATCGGCCAAAGCATGAATCTCTGGCTGGGCAGCTTCATGGCAACGCAGAGCAAAAAAATTATCCCAATCGGTCGCGGTACAAACAACCGTAATATGTGAAAATGGTTCCAGCAAACGATTTGCATACTGCTTATGTACATTTAAGTCTGCTAATTTTTTAGCCTGATCGACAGCCAAATACATAGCTTCAACCCATGCCTTTTTAGCTTCGTATTCTTCTGGTCCAGTTAGAGCCGCTCCTCCTTGCATCCCCTTCTGATTAGTGCTGAAAGCTAAAGGAACGGCAGGATTGTCCAAAACCATCTGAATCTGTTTTGCAACGGGAATAGCTCTAGAGCTAGAAGCGTTACGAGAAAACACGCGATGCGTCATGAACTCTGCATGAATAAACCTAGGATAGGTAAGTACAAATGTAGTCAACCTAATTCCGCTAGGGGCCGAAGAATCGCAAACAATTTCTACCTTAATCATATATGTCTCCTCAAATGTAAGAAAGTCCAAGTAAAAATAAACTGACCGCCATGGCCAAGTCTAACATTGCAAGTGTATGTGTGGTTTCGTGAGTAATCTCAGCTAAAAACATACCTGAAAAAAATACAAGAATCAGAATACCTAAACGCCTCATTGGTTAATCTCCGCATGACCATTTTTAAACGTATTTTTTACGTATTTACTTATATTACTACCCACATAACCAATATAAACCATCCAAATCAAAAATATGGCAATAATCGTAAGTGGGCGTACGTTCATTAAAATACCCACCCTATATTTAGCGTATAGGAGTTAGGAGTTATTTTATTACTTAGATCATTGCATAAGCCCATATTAGGCAACTTAAAGATGATACTTTTATCTCTATAGACCTTATAAACGTACAGACCCGCTCCGGCTAATTCAATCGGCTCTTTTCCAAGATAGTAAATAGCTTCGTTCCTTGCATTGCTTTTAAGACGATTTTCTTGACCATCTTCATATTGGTATATTTGACTTTGCTTAGACCCAGCCTCTAAAGCGTGGGAACAGGCATCGCTATATCCCGTAGGAGTCTTAGCACAGGTATATGCGATAACCAAAGAAATCATTGGCATTCATCGTCCTCGTCTAGATCGCTAAAAGATATAGTATTTGAGTCATCAGCAAGTTCCTCTTCATCTATAACTCTATTAACCAAATCAAATAAATGGGCCTTAGTTTCCTCATCACTATCGGAAAGAAGCTCTCCAATAGCATTCAAGGCTTCCTTATTGGTCATCTTCTCTTTTTCCCATTCTAAACATATCTGACACATGCTAATCTCCCCCGCTATCTGAGCCCCATTGAATTCTCCATGGTAAGCCATCATCGGTTTCTTGTTCTATCTTTTCTTTAAGTTCTTTTAAGTCTTTAGCGGTAGGATCTTTTTTAAAAGGGGGAGAACCAGAATAAGTGTCTAGTTTGGACTCTGAGGGATTTTTAAACTTTAAATTTTTGTCTCCGCATTTACCACATCTAGCGCCCTCCAACTGACTTTGGCTAAAAATAACCCTTTCTTCCATATATCCACAATAAGTGCAGGTTATTTCCACGGTGGCACTCATTCCTTAGAGTCCTCAATACGATCGATAGCCATTCTAACCAGCAAAGCGGTTACATTGTTAACCAAATAATTAAACTCTTCGTCCTGAGCGCATTGTTGCAACATAGGGCCTTTAAAGTATCCAGGACAGGCCTTTTCAGCTTTTAAGAAAAGCTCATGACCGACTTCATCTAATCCCAATTCGATCCAATCGTGAGCCATGCAAAAATATGCCTTGGCTACTATATGTCCGGGCAAAGCATGACCTTTCTTATCGAAATAAGACTCTAGCTCTTCAAGTTCCAAAGATAACCTTTTGTGTTCTTCTGAAATATCGCCAAATAGTTTCATTGTTTTTCCAATTCATCGATTTCGTTTAGAATATCCTTAAGAACAGTAAGCGGTTCGTTTCGATAAGCCTGTACGAATTTACGCTCAAGCTCAATTCTAACTACACTCTTAGGTACGTCGATAGATAGGGCTTTTTCTGCTACTATAAAATCCGGCACCCTAGAAAAATTAGGCACTGAAATCTTCTTCAGCGCATCTCTCTGAAGGACACATACGGCTTCTAGCTCTCTAATGCGCTCCAAAAGCTCATCTCTAAATACAGGATTTTCTGGATTCATAGTTACTCCATGTAATATTCGTCTAGATATTCGATCACTTCAACGTTATGGATAATAAAATCCACCCAATTGCCGTCTTCCGGGGTAGGATTTTTTTTCTTAAAATCGGCCACAAATTTCTTTGCGGCTTTAATAGTTTTAAATTTCTTATGTCTTGGGGTCGAATTCTCTACATACTGAACCAAATTAAATAGCATATCTTTCTCCTTTTTCATTATTTCTCCTTTTCAAATAAAGTTTTTCCAAATCCTCAAGGGCATGGAGAACATTTTCCACCTCGTACTGCGGAAGTTTGGTCGCATGGGCAATCAAAATCACCAAAGCCTTTTCATTCAGGTCTCCTTTGCTAATTCTTTTCATGGCAACGGATATTTCTACGATGCTCTCCGCCATGATTTCGGTTGGGATCTTCTCTTCGGGTTGGATAACTTTGGTTACATTCTTTTTCATTCTTTCTCCTTATTGATAGAATCCAAATATTTTCTAATATAGCGCATAAAAAGCATAGCCTTATCTTCAGCTAAAAAAAGTAGCATCTCCAATATCAGAGATAGGCACAGGAAACAAAAACCCGCAGTCTGTCTTATACCAAAGCTCTGCGCCTCTATAATAACTGAAATATACTTTTTGATTATTTGATACCATTTCCTTAAGAGTTCTCATTTTTTACCTCTAATTTATTAATAATCCAATCACCAAAAGTACAGCATCCGTTTGCCATTGTGTTCTCGTCTATTTCCGTTTCCATGGGTTCATCATATCCGTCGTCCCAATCATAATGACAAGAATGGCAACATTTAAAATCTGGATAATCATTACAATAAACTATTGTTTTGACTATATTCATTTCTTTTCCCATCCACAGTGAAAACAAATCTTGTGAACTAAACAATAATGATTATATCCGCATCCACCGCACTTTGTAAAATTATGAATGCTCATCTCGAAACACTAACCTCTGCATCTGGATTTTCTATACATGCCTCTAGGTATTTTTCAATCCAGGGTACAAAATTATCGTACTTACCCCATCCATTAGGGGAGTCGTATTTCTTGAATCTATCCGGGTCACTCTTAAGCCATGCTAGGCCTTTCGCTAATGGAACGGTCATTTGTCTTGCCGTCTTGATACCCATTCGTTCGGGATTCCATAGGCAATCATAGATCCTTGCGGCCATAGCCATATCTTGGAGATTGTGCGTTATATTTGCAGAAAAAACTTCAGTTTCGATAATTTTGGTTAAGGTTACATCTAAGCTCATAAAGTTTCCTGCTTTTTGTTCTCAGAAGCTTTTTTAAATGCAGATTTATATTGGTGGCTATGATAACCTGAAAAGCAATAAACGACCGCTTTTTTGCCAAACGCATAGCGCCTGACGTCCAAATGTCGTTGGGCTTCTTCTCTACTAAAGAAAGGACCGGTTATTTGACCGGCTAAGGCGTGATAATCCGCTCTCATGTTCTGTACAGGATCCAATATAAGCCAATACGGAGCGTCTGTGCCTTCGTTTTGTTCTGAAATCTCTAGTTCAATCTTCATAAGCCCTCTATTACAAGATATACTATCGGTAAGAGGTTGTCAATAAAAATCTAATATGATCCAAATTCATTTAAAACGATCTCACAGGCCATTATAAAGCCTTTAATTTGATTACGTTTTCCGAATTCATACCATGAGGTATATTTCAACTCTAATTTGGCTCCATCTATCATTCCCTGAATAAATTTATAGCTAGGCTTAGTAAAAGTGGTCATTTTTCCTCACTTAACACGAATACCCGAATATAATTCTTACGTTGTCTGGACCGCCATACTTCTCTGCAACTGCTTCCAGATAGGGTATTACCTCTTTGACAAAGGTAGATTCCTGCATTTCTGTCCAATCATAGCTCCTAATCTCGGTCAGGTTCAAATAAGATGTGCCTGCGTAACCTATATAAACGCCCGATTCTGTTACATCGTCTGGATCCCAGCCGTTAAAGGGCCTTAGCTTGTCTGAGGAATCCTCTGGATAGCCTTTAAGCTTGGATATATATTCTACGTCATGATCTCTAGCACCACTTAATATACCAAATAAGGTGTAGTTGCGCTGATCGTAAATATCCTTATCGTACCAAACCCATCTGCCTTGCGGATCTTTGACTTGAGAATGCATCGTAATATCGCAGCCCATACTACCTCTTCTTTTTAAATAATTCTTTAACTGCTTCTTTGGCTTGCGCGCGTTGTTCTTTGGTTACTCCGCAAGCCTTTCTAATTTGTTTAGCGGTAGCTCCTTCATATTTATCAAGAAACTTATCTAATATTTTAATCGTCTTTTTTTGAGTATATTCGGTCTCCCAACCATGAATTGGGTACTCGACCAATGTACCAAAGCTATTTACATGGTCTACATTATAGGAAGGAGGCTCCATTCCCTCTTTTTCAAGAAAATCTAAAATAGGGGCCGCATTTATACTAACTATTTTTAACTCTTCATTAAGAAACTTTCCTAGTTTTGATATCATATCTGAGCGTTTCATATTAACTCACATCTATCCAGTCTCTCGTGGCATTAACTATGCGATCCTTAACTTTTTCGTTATTGCATAATTCTTTAAAAATCAACTTAATCATATTCTTAAGCGCTTCTTCCTTTGTTTTTCCATCAGAAGGATATAGGCTCATACCATTGTAAATAATGTCAGCATAATACGGGCTATCGCCATCCTGTTCAAAGCATCTAATCTTCATCTTTTATATATCCTTTATTATAAGCGTCCCTATATTCATGCCATGACATTTCTTCTTTTTCCCATTTATGGCCTGACGCGCCATCACGCCAAGTTTTCATGTATTCTTCGTTATTAAAAGGAGGTAACATGCCAGCTTCTTCTAAAGCGCTCAGTATTTCATCGGGAGTATTGACTCTCTGGAACCTGCCGCTAGATGCTCCATATTCTTTCAGTCCTTTTTGAATTACTTCTTGAATAATTTCTATAACTTCAGATCTTTTCATATAAACCCATCATTTTTCTATATTCTTCGTAGAAGATTCCCAAGTCCTCTTCTGATAGTTGCTTCTCGCAAAGATCCAAAAATTCTGTCTCGTCCACTTCTTCAAAGCCGTCTAGTCCATCTATAGAGTCCGCGATCATTCTCATGTGAAGGGGATGCTGCTCCATGCGTATCGAGCCCCCGTCTAGCTTTAAAATTACTAAACCTAAGCTAACAACGATTGGACGAAAATAAACTTTTCTTATTTTTAAATCATTCTCGGGTTCCCATCCAGGCGAAACATTCCATAAATTTCCGTTTGAGGCATATTCCTTAATATCAGGAGGCTGCATTCCCATTCTTTGTAAATGAGACAATAAGAGATCTGCTTCGTGGGCTTCAAATTCAGCACCATTTTTGTAATAATATTTTACGTTATCGTTAATAAAATCACAAATTTCCTTTATTGCTTGGCTACGCTTCATCTAACGCCTTCTTTGCAGTATCATAATTAGTCTTAATCAGTTCAACCAACTCAGGATCTCTATAAGCATAGCTATCTGGAATATCCAAAGAAATGACCGGTCTGCCGCCTAATTTAAAATTGCAAAGTCTTTCTTCCAACTGTTTCTTTTGGTCTTCATTCATGCATACAATCTCTTGTGCCCAAGTCAAAAGAACTTGATCTACTGGAACCAAAGCAAAATCTTCTACAAGGCCAGCAGCTCTAGTATTATAGCTATAGGGCTCTTGGGATAAAACGAATGCTGTAGTAGGAGACCTCAACAGGCCAGCGCTGCATACCGCCAACACACGTTTGTATGTACCCTGGAAATGATTATTCGAATTTGCCAACCTATTCATTAAAAATTTACTCATTTGTTCTCCTTTTATTATTTATCTTCCAACCAATAAGGCTTGGGCATCCAAAAACTGGGGTCCTTATCGTCGTAAATCCACGTTGGTTTACCAATTACTAAATCTACAAAATCTACTAATCCAAAGGCTTCGGCTACTGCTTTTGCCCAAGTCGCTCCGCCTTGACTCCATAAGATAATTTTATGTCCTCTCATCTTATGTTTCTTTATTTGCTCAATATGAACTCTATGGGGAACCAATTTTTCTTTCCATTCTGGCGACGAACCAATTACAGAGCCATCGGAATCATAGATTACAGAGGCTGGACAGGTAACTTCTATACCGTATTGATCCTTTTGCTCTTTGGTCGGAGACCACATGGCAAGCGTATCGTCGATATCAAACCAAGCAGTATTGTCTTCTGGAAATACAATCATTTAGTTTCCTTATATGGCTTAACCAGCTTATTTCCCTTATCATAGAACTTAAGTTTTATATTACCCTTATCCTCTTTTACAGAATAACTCACTATCTTGGATATGTCAATAAGATTCTTTAGATCCTTTATGTTGACAAACCCTTCTTTTGTTACTTTTATAGTCATATTAAGCCTCGCACGCGGCACATTCTTCTTTACCTCTAGAAGCCATATCGCCCTTGATGACTCCTTCGGTCCTAAGATAATATAGTGATTTTAAACCACTTTCCCATGCAGCCATATGCACCTCATGAATATACTTGGGTGAGGAATTAGCCGCAAAGAATAAGTTCACGCTTTGACCCTGGTCAATCCATCTCTGTCTTTGAGCGGCTTGCTTGACGATGGCATGCTGGTTTATCTCTCTAGCAGTTAAAAAAACAGCCTTTTCTTCATTAGTTAGACAGTCTAAACCTTGTACACTGCCATTTTGTTCATTGATTAGCTTCCATATATCCGTTGTATTCTTTTGTTTTTCGCCCAGTAACTTCTCTAAAGTACCGTTCTTTTTAATAAACGTTCCCTTAGCTGACTTCTGAGAGAATATGTTAGCCGCAATAGGCTCAATCCCTGCAGAATGCCCCCCTGAAATAGTCGAATTAGACACGGTAGGAGCCACAGCCAAAAGATGAGTGTTGCGACGTCCGAATCCCTTGCACCATTCCGGTTCTCCTAGTTCTTCGGCCAATGCTTTGGTCTCTTTTTCTGACTTTTCTCTAATTGTCTTAAAAATCAAATTATTAGCCTGCATAGCTTGGAAACTATCAAATGGAATCATATTTTGTTGTAAATACGTATGCCACCCCAACACCCCAATTCCTATCGCTCTACCTTTGATGGCAGATCTTCTAGAGGCCTCTAATCCTGGAACACCTTCAGATTTTTCAATATATTCTTGCAAAACGGCATCTAGAAATCTAACTGTTATTTCGGGTAAATCAGTATCTTTCCATTCATCCCATCTGACCAGATTTAAGGACGACAAGCAGCAAACAAAACTATGATCTGGATCGGTATATAGCATCACCTCAGTACAAATATTTGAAGTTTTTACTTCTAATCCATTTTTAACATAGCATTCAGGATTTTGACGATTTACATTATCCGAAAAAAATAAATAAGGTTCTCCGGTTTCGACCCTAGCCTTAAGAATTTCCTGCCAAAGTAGCCTTTTCTCTTTGTCTCCAGCCCTGGCTTCAGACATCCACTCATTATCTATGCATACTCCGTGATTTAAATTCAAGCATCGGCGATTCATATCTCCTGTAGGTCTTCTTATATTAAGAAATTCTTCAATGTCAGGGTGCCTAATAGGCAAGTAAACAGCCGAGGCGCCCCTACGAGTCGATCCCTGACTTACAGAAACAGTTGTCGTATCATAGACTTTAGCCCACGGTATAATACCTTCGGACTTACCGTTACCCCGTATACTAGCCCCACGCCCACGAATATCCCCCATATAGATGCCAACGCCAGCACCATTCTTGGAAAGCATTGCCAGTTCATGGGATTTATTAAAGATACCGTCAACGCTATCATCCACATGAATGGAATTGCAGCTAATAGGCAAGCCGCGATCAGTACCAAGATTAGACACGATTGGCGATGCAGGGCACAGCCAATTGTTCCACATAACGTCGAAATATTTCTGACCATACATCTTTCTCTTTTCCTGGGTATTGCTATAATCTGCAGCGGCATTAGCTACACGCCAATACATCTCCCTTGGGGTTTCATTCGGAAGCAAATAGCCACCCTGCAAAGTCTTTAAACTCTCTTCTGTCATCCATTCAGGAGCTTCGCCGTCTTTTTTAAGTTGTTCTAGGTTCATTGTTTTTCCTCAACCAAAAATCTAACAAGGCAAATCAATTCGCTTAATGTTTTGGCAGTTTTGATATCATATTTAGCACAAACTACGTCTACATTTCCTTTTCGCCAAAAACCATCAGGGCAACAAACTGCCATTCTACCTGTCTTGGCCAATAATCCTAACTCTAATAGGGAAATAGGGGACATAGTTTCTGGAGCAAAATACATCGCTATAATATCTGCTCTATTAGTAAGAGCATCTAATTCCCATTCAACTTGTTCTCTAAATTGAGGATTGTTAATGTTCTGCTCCCAGCTAGAATCCCAATCATCTCTTCGAGGATTTAAAATAGTTACGTCTAAATCCGACAGAGCACTCGTAAACTTAGTTTGCCAGTCTTCGGCTTTGCCCATCTCAATGCTTCCGGCCAAGAAGATCTGAGGACGAGGTTTAAGAGGAATAGGGTTGGGAGCCTTAATAACTTTCATTCCCATACCCCGCTAAAATCCATATTGCCCTTGGAGTAATCTGTTACTCTAGAGGCGAAAAAATCAGCATGACTGACTCCTGCGCTTAAGATATCAAACCATTCCATTCTCAAAAGGGCCTCTTTATTTATATTCGTATAGTTTTTCTTTTTCATTCCTAAGTCAGCTAACTTGGTATTAGCCCTATATCTGATAAAAGCCTTTAAATCTGATGGGTCCAATCCTTCTATTGGGCCTAACTCGAATGCCTTATCTATAAAAGCATCTTCTAGGGCTATAGTATCCCTGGCAGCTTGATAAATTGACTTTTTAAGCTCATCAGTCATAATCTCAGGAAACTCACTCACCAATGTACGAAATAGCCAGCAGCCGGCTTCGCTGTGTAAGCTCTCATCCTTAATTGAAAAGGCTATAATCTGTCCTAATCCCTTCATTTTATTGAATCTACTAAAACTAAGCAAAATAGCAAAAGAGCTAAACAGGTTAACTCCTTCATTGAAGGCAGAAAAAATAGCCAAGGATCTAGCGATTTCTTCTTTTGATTTGCCCTTAGTCTCCATAAGTCTATCTATTTTGGCTTTAGCGGTAGGCTCATGCAAGAACGCATCATATTCTTCAATACCCAAAGAATCATTTAGATAGGCGTAAGATACCGCGTGAATAGATTCAAATGCAGCAAATGTATGGGCCATCATTTGAATTTCAGGGTGCTTGAACCATCTACTGACTTTTACGCTCCAATAGTCTTCGATGTGAAGCTCAGCCGTAACAAAACTCTTTAGAATATTACCAATAACATTCTTTTCGGCTTCAGTTAAATTAGTTTTCCAATCATTAATATCGGAGGACATAGCTATTTCAGTATGAAGCCAATGAGATTGCTGCTGCAATTCCCAATACTTATATGCCTGTTCGTAATTGAATGGCTTGTAGGTTAAACGAGGAGTGAGCAAAGACATGTTGAGATAACCTTTCTTTATTTTATACTATAGTATTGAGCGAATTCTGTCAAGAAATTTATCTCCACTTATTCTTTCCTCTTTTTCCAGGAGGTTTTTTGAATGAGTAAGGCCCGTCGTGTCCCTTAGAGGCCGCCATAACTTTATCATCGATCTTTTCCTTTGGTGGCGGAGGTGCTCCGATAACTCCTCCCATATACATTGCGATGTCTTGAAAGGCGGTAATTGGATCCTTTACCTTATAGAATTCTAGATCTTTCAGATTAGGATTAAGAACTAAAGTGCTATATTCGTCGTTCTTAGATCTCCAATGATAGGCTCTTTCTGGGATGAATCCAAAAACAGGAGTTCTATGTTCATGGTAAAACTTTTCTAAATGTGGATATTTTTTATCAAAAAACTCCCTTATTCCTTTTTCGGTGTCCAGCTTATATTCGTCCCAAGAGTAGTATTTCGTGCGATTTGTTTTAGGTAACACGTTTACAGCCTCTTCTACATCCCAAACGATATCTTTTATCTCGAATCTAGCAAATCGACAAACAAAAGGATAGAACTTACCACAAAAAGCCAATACAAAACATCTCCATTCGCTTGTAGAGAGATTTGGCGTGTTGGGAAATTTCTTACCCTTAAGAAAGGTAGTGTTCCTTTCATAAACGACAGTCTTATCTATTCCCAGCTTCATTCCTACATCGTAGTAATCGTGGAACTTACTTACCACCAACATCTAAGTCCTCCGTTTTTCGAACTTTCTCATGGTAATCTCAATGGCCCTATAAAGATATTTTACGTCTAATTTCTCTTCATGCATTATCTCTACAAATCTATCCAAGGCTTCTACTGGATCGCCTATTTCTAGTAGGTACATCATAAACTCAAATTGTTCTTGTGTTAATTTTGGCACTTTAACTTCTCAATCTGTATTAATAAGAGCCCTGTAAACGCCATCCTCGTCCATCAAAACCAAATACCCTTGGGCCTTATTCTGCTCAATAATATTGCTTATGCCTTTCTCATGAGCTTTACCTACTTCTACCCATAAAGTCCTACCATCTACGTCTCTATTTCTACGTCTATCTACCTTCTTAAGGAAGGGAGTTCCATCTGCCATATAATCAATATCGAACATCATTTTGACTCACTTTCTGTTTTGTGTTTTTCTATAAACTGTTTTAATGATTTTATTACTCCACGCTCTAGTTTTCTAGGAAATCCAGGACAACCAACGTGGTCGTGCTCGTAAAATTTTTCATCATATTCGCTAAAAAACCCAATTCTAACCATATCATGAAAGTCGGGAGAAAATTTAACTTCGTAGTCAAGATTATTTATTTTAAGAATAAGATCTAGAATTTCAGAGTTTTTCATTGTCCGCTGCTTCCCCATCCACCGGACCCTCTTTCGGTAGTAGAAAGTTCATCTGCAAATTCTGGCTCAATGGCAGGATAAGGAAGGATCAATAACTGTCCAATGCGATCGCCCTTTGCATATTTAGCCGGATTATCAAAGGTATTGTTAGTGCTCATAACGATTCCTGAATCTACCTTGAATCTGAAACATATTTCGCCACGGTACGAGCTGTCCAAAACTCCAACCGCGTTGCTGAGCATAAGAGCAGATTTACTAATAGAAGACCTTGGGAATAACAAACCTACATGGCCCTCTGGAATTTCTGCAGCCAAGCCAGTCTTAAACTCTATGTAGTACCAAATCGGGTCTCCCTTTGGAGATTCGATAAAGGCGCCATTAGATGTGGCGGTTAAATCCATTCCGGCATCGCCGGGCTTAGCATATTGGGGCAAAACGGCATCCTCATGTAGCTTTTTAAATTTAACTTTCATTTGTTTTTACCTCTAAGGTTTTTCCAAGCACGTTTATTTACTTCAGCATAAGGAACCAAAACTACTCTTAATGGCTTTGATTCAGGTGTCATTTTGCCTTCTTCTAAAAGAATCTCCTTGGTTGCTACTGCGAACTTGCCCATTCCAATGTCAGGACAAATCCATGTCCAAGCCGTTTCATACTTGGTCTTCATCTAATCCTCCATCTCGTAGTCTTCTGACTCTTCCTCATCTACTTCATAGACCAGATCTTCATTTTCGATCTCAAACATAAGATATTCATATACCTTTTCTTTGATATCCTCTGGATCTTTGGGGTTTGCTTTGATTTCTATTGAAGCGATATTAATTTTTAGTAACTTTAGTGCCATTTTTTCTCCTTAAAATCCAATCTTTAACGATTCGTTGGCCTTCGGAACCTTAAAAAGAGTCCTAAGACGCTCAATCTCTGATTTGAGTTCTTTCTTCTCTCGATAAACTGAATTTACCAAAGAGCTTAGGTGGTCCACCGTAAAGCCATCTGAATGCTCTACGATATATGGGATATCCTTATGATTTTTTAGAATAGCCTTTAAGTAAGCCTCTCTTGCTTTTATAGTAGGATATCCAACCTTAACTACATTTGCGAAGCGCCCAGGTCTGTTATAAATTCTTGGATCCAGTCTCTCCGGATAGTTGGTTGTAGCTACGAATAAAACATTATCAATAGTTTTGGCGCTATCTAAAACTTCTAGAAAATTAGACTCTCCAAATTGTTCGATTTGACTATCGATATCTTCTAAAATTACAATGATCTTTCTTTGTGTTTCAATTTTAGAGAAATCAGATAAAAAATTTCCCAAATGCATAGGATGCACGGAAGAATAAAATACAAGTCCTTCACGTTCGATAAGTTTTTTAGACAAGATCTTTAGAGTACAAGATTTTCCTGACCCTGGAGGGCCATAAATTAAGAGTCCCTGCTTAAATATGGCGCCTCCGATTACAAATTCGTTTCCTTCTTTATAGTCTTTTTCCGAATCCCAGAAATTTTGAACCAACTTAATGATGTCATCGGAACGCATCTCGGGCAATTCCAAAAGAAGGCCTGATGGCTCGGGCATTGGGGAAACATAGGGTCCGTGTTGGCTTACGTTAACGACATAAGATCCAGAAGGAAGAAATCTAACGGTCGAGGTAGTGGGCTTATACCCATCATCAAATAAGGCATATTGAGTGGGCTGACCAGGAGAAACTATCCTGTCCTTGGATTCGATGGGCTCTTCAGCACTAGTAGGAAATACGGATCTTCCAACTCTAGACGGCTTTTCAAACCTATCGGTCAATCTTACAAATTCTTCAAAATCACTTTCGTCGGACATGGGTTGCTCCTTAAAAAATTCTATCGATTAGTGTACCAAGATAAGTGCTGTCTACTGTAAAGGTCGGATCGGACTCTTGTTTTGTTCTCAATGCATTAATTAGGTGACTAAAGTATGCGCTGTCTACACCAACAAGTTGCTCATCCAAAACATCTAGATTGGTTAGATCCAATTGAGATATCTGGAACATCATCTTCAGATATTGACCTGCATTAATATTAAAACCGCGCTTAATAAATTTTCTGGTCCTTATAATAGAGCAAACGGGATATTTTGAACCCATATACCGAAGTTCTTTAGCCATCAAACATTCGAGGGCTTCTTTTTTTAAGACCAATTCCTTAGTACCGTAATCGTAATAATTGGTGCAATGGACGAAATCAAAAGATTCGTGAACCTTTTCAGGATCACCATAGAATCTGACAATTAGTTGAATTTTGTCTGCCAGCGTAATAGCGTTGCTACTTAAAAATACAGCTCGATAGGGATCTTTTTTATCTCCCACACCTTCTAAGGCATTTTCATCAATATGGTCTGCATCAGTAATAGCTTGAACGGCATCCTCGAAGGGAGCTTTTAATACATCTTCATTTTCAGCTACTACGCCTACAGAATTAATTAGGATCTTTACCCTATCTGGGGTAACATTCCTAAGTACGCCAGCATTGTGACTGAACTCGCGCATCAGAGTTGGGTTGATCAATGTTCCATTACTAAAATCAACTTCTCCATCGACAACGAAGGCTTTTACTTTATCCGGATGAGCTTTATTGAATTCTTGAGCGTAATATTGGGCCACCAAATAAGTCGTCTGCTTATCTTTAAAATAAACATCGATATCTTTGTATTCTTCGCCCAAAAGCATGGAGGCGATGGATCCGCCGGTTACAATTGTGTTCTTTTTAACAAGTTGTTTGACTTTGTCGTCTTTTATAGACTCAACCCATTGATTTAGCTTCTTATTGAGAATTGACTTGATGACCTTAGAGTTCATTGCTTTCTCCTACAAAGAGAATAGCAGAGCTGTTCTAAGATGTCAACCTATTTTTTAATTAAGTGCCAAATGGATAATATGGCCATTGAGGGCAAACCGGGGTGGATTGCCATGTGATGAGGACTCTGGGCCTTACAGGGGTCTGTTGGGGGCCAGAATAGGGATAGTTGAGGGCAGGTACGGGGCCAAATGGATTAAGTGGACCGTTTTGATAATAAGGATAGCCAATATAATAAAACTCGCCCAAATAAGGTGAATTATACTGATATTGCCAGTTCTCTTGAGTTACTATATTGAAAGTATATCCGAGATTTTGGAAGTAAGTCCTAAGGGCATTTATAGGAGCGTAATCTAATAGATCAAAGAATGCCTGAAATAAGCCAAGTTGATTGTTATTGACGATCATAGCCGTAGCATCGGTAATAAAATTGATGGCCGCTTGATTCATAAGGGCCGTTAGATCGGTAGCACTAGTTTGATTGGCGGCAGGTGCTATGACTGGGATATCAGAAATAGTGATAATAACGGAGCATTGTTTGGTCGAGGCATCTGTTAAGGTAGCTGTGATGAGAATGGTAGAAGCTGGCGTGACAGTAGTTGGCGTACCGCTTATAATGCCCGTCGAACTACTTAAACTGAGCCCTGCCGGCAAGGTACCAGAAGTAATGGCGTAAGTCGCCTGGGCGGCCCCAGGACTAGGACCTACTGAAACGGCCTGACCAACCTGCCAAATAGAAGGGTTGAGGGTATAGCGCAGGACTGTAAAGGGATATATAGGATTACTCATGCTTAAGTAAAGATTGAGACTTTAGTTTTGAAGACCGGATATATTAACATAAACAATAGGTTACAAAGACATTTAATTTCGTTGACATCCCAGATTAGGCATTATACCCTATCTTTAGGAGATCTTATGAGCATATATCCAGTTAAACTATCCGAATGGTTCCCTCCAACCGATGAAATGTACGAATCTTGTTATGCTGCGGTTTCCTTTACTCGTTGTCTAGCCTGCGATAAGCGCGTTAGGTATTCTAAGGCTATTGGCCACCACAGTATTCCTTGGGGTTATGGTGATATTTGGTGTTCAGAAAAATGTCTAAATTCCGATAAAAGGCCCAGACCTGATAAACGTAGAGAAAGAAGAATGCGAAGGCGTTATGGGAAATTGAATTTAGAAGGGTATATAAAAATCAATCTTCAGACTTCTTAGCCATATTCTTTAGTTCTTCTTTAATGACTTTCTTGCCTTTTTGGCGTTCTTTACGACGAGCTTTCTTTACATGGCGATCATGATGGCCGTCACTTGCCATGTCTTCCGCAGAAACAGAAATCTTGGCAGTCTTTAGGGTATCTACTTTAGACATATTATTTATTTCTTTTAACTGAATTATCAATCTTAGTCTTTGCTTTGTGGCATGTATAGCAAAGCGCTCGATGATTTGAAATACCTAAAGAATCTCCGCCATGCCTAATAGCTATAACGTGGTCAATCTCTATGCGTCTATCATCGGGACATCTACCTTTTAGCCTTTTAAAATAATACCAAGGCAATTTGCCCGGATCGATATCGGGAGTGCTTGGATAGTCTTTTTTCTCCCTTTGCAGGATTGTCTTCATGATCGGTAGATAATCAAATTGACATCCGGCGCATTTCCATTCTTGTCTAATGAGTAAAAATCTTAGAGCGTTCTCTTTTTGGGGATATGCCCACGCCATAGCAGAGTCGGAGCATTCGTTACTGCAGTATTTCTGATTCCCATTATAGAATTCGCCTTCAGCGCACCAAGCGCACAGCTTCTTTGTTTGACCCTTTTTATTAAGTTCTTCCAATATAATTGGTTGCAAACAAGAAAGATTATAGGATCTACTCCTAATAGACTTAGTAAGTTCCTCTACTTTGGGATTTTTAGAAGGCTTAAACATCACCAAGTACTTTGTCTAATTGCTTAGCCGCCACAGCCACGGCTTTACCATATTCTTGATTTCCACGATTGGCCATATAAAGCTTTTGTGCTGTACGTAGATTTCGCGCAGCTGATTCTAATAGAAAAATTCTATCTCTAAGTTTTTGGTTATCTTCGGCCAAATCTTTGTGGTCATTGTCATAGTTTTCAGCATGGACAAAGCCAAGGAGAGCCGGATCTGCCCCGAAGTTATTGAGGCTTTGAGCCACCAAAGCTTCTACTTGTCCCTCGGACAGGCCAGCGCTCTCTAATTCTTTCTTTATGTCGGTCATATTATTCTCCTTTATTAGAATTATCGCAACCTGTTAATGTCATATAAATGCCAGTGGTGGATTGCGCAAACTCGTCTGGAAATTGATTACGCTCTTCATCGGTAATACCTGGGATACTTGCACAACAGATACTGCAAATACGAGCAAGCTCGAAGGCCCCTACTCTCCAAGACCATCTTCCGATGTAATAGGTGGGATGAGCACAAGCAGACCTAATTTGAGCTAGTTCATCTTGGGCCTTCGATATATTATCGAATAATTCTTGTACTCTTTTACTTGTATTTTCAATGGACATACTATCTCTCCATAAATTTCTTCCAATAATCTGGAACTTCTATATTTTGCATTCTATCGCTCTTTAGTAAAATTCTATAACGGATATAATCGATTGGACCAAAAAGTAACATTTGGCTGTGGAATCGCACCGTCCAATTGTCTAATTGGATTTTTAAAACATTACTTTTTTCTGCAACAAATAAATCATTCGAAAGCTTTGCAAGCTTATTTCTGCCAAGCTCGAATTCCAAATCATCCATAGAAGCGTTTTTCACGGTGCATTGATTTTTAATAGCATATTTTTTAGTAAAGGTAACATGACAATAGTACTCTATTCCAAAAATTAGAGAAGCCACGAAAGCAGCCGAAGCTAATAACATGCACAAACCCAATAAAATTCCATTCATCTATTTTTCTCCCAAGCATCTTCTAATGCCTTGTCTATTCTGATCTCATTGATCTCAAACTCAGTCAAAACCTTTCCAGTCTTATCGCATGAATCGCAATTATTGCGATGGTCGAACATGCCGTCGTAATCGTACCATACGCCTTCGCCCCTACAAACCGGACAAATCTTCATTTCTTGTTCTCCAAGTATTCATCTATTGCATTTTCTCTCCAAAAAACTCCGCCAAATTCAGCGCCGCCAACCAGCGCCTCAATCAGTTTATCGGCCTTACGTTTTTCTTCCCAAAGTCTATACTCTAAATTGTTATATTCCCTAATAAGTCTTTCTCTTTGCTCTTTATTTTCAACTACAGCTAAGATCTCTGGAGTATCGCCAAAGCGTTCTGTTTTAATCTCTGGAAAATCTCTATCTTGATACCAGCCCATAAGTCTCCTAAAAACTAAAGTTTCCGCCTAGTAAACCTTGTCCGCCTTGATTTAATCTATTGATAACTTCTCTAAGTGCCTGTTTTACCATATTGTTCTCGTGAGTTAAAAAATCAATTCGCTGAAAAAGCGCTATCTTTTCGCGTTGATCTAGCGTAAGATTAAACCCTTCTGGCTTATATTCCGTAGGCAGAGCATTAACAAGATAATCCAAAGTACTAAATAGCTGTTGCTGTTTGCTAAATGTTTCCGATAAATCCCAACTAAGATATCCGTCACATTCGTATTCTCTTGATTCGCATACTTTATCGCCATGTCTATTGTATTCGCCCACCATATAGTATCCAAAATCGGGAGAACTTTGCCAAGACCTCGTCTTATATCCCCAACGCAATCTAGTACATCTCGGTTGGTTTCCAGAATAAACCTGCTTGCACTTGTCGCAAACAGATTTACCCATTGTACGATCTACGATATTCTTGGGAACAGAAAAACCAAATCTATCGACATGGTTCTGCCAATATGTGCTATTGTATGGATAAATATTGACCGTTTGTCCACTACATACCAAAGTTAATTCGTTCATTTGGTCCTCTCAATCTCGATTGCTCTTTTAAGGAATTCCATTGCCCATTTTTTGCCTATGCCGTCATGACTTATGGCTAAAGTACAGGAGACATCTGATAAGTACGCAGCCAATTCTTCTAAAGAATTAATGCTATCTAAAGCTGTCATCTAAACTCCTAAAAATGTGTCCCACTAAGGTCTACGGGGCCAGTGGCTATGCGGGCAGAACGGCATACTCCCACTCTGTGGTACTCCACAGTTCATTACTTCCTCACGAAGTAGCCCTTCACCAATGCGCTCTTTACGGAGAGGAACATTTTTTCGCAAGTTTACGCTCGCAGGACACATAGTAAGCATGACATACTTACGTGGTTTTGTCAAGCTTTTAATCCTTAGAGGTCTCATAAATAAAAACACTAAATAGAACCGTAATTACAAACAATATGATGGCTAGAAAGGCTACGGGACCAAAAACAGACATAAGCCATTGAAATAAAAGCATCAGTATACCGAAAAGTAACATAGCAGCCCAAAAACAGTACACGGCCCTAAGGCCATTTTTATTCATTTGTCTTCTCCCAAGATTTAGTATTAGAATTCCAACGGCGATGGGTAATTATATCTTCATTTATGTCATTAGGCTCAGCGTTACAGGGCCATGCCCAAAAATGTTTACGTTTATAAATGTAGGTTCCGAACCCTTCAGTATAAAATCCCTTACCTCCAAGCCAATCCTTAAGCCAATCTCGTCTATTCCTAATCCACCATTTTGGTAGATAGTAAAACCAAAAGTACCTATGTTTTAAACCCGTAGTGCGACAATGTCCGCTTATAACTTCTTTGTTCCAATAATCTCCGGTTTCGTGTAGAATAGCCCCTAAAGACCAATTTGGATGCTCGTTCATCAGTTTAAATACCTGATCTTTTAGCTTTGGAATATTGTCGTAACTATTCCAAAGACGATATAGAGCGCTTCCTTTTTCTCTAACCAATAACAGGGCGTCTTCGGGAGAATAGCCTCTACTTTGTAGCCAAAGAACCGCTGCGCTTGGAGACCTATAGGCGCCTGCATGGCAATGTAAATAGATCCTATGGCCAGCATCAAAGTGATGATCCATTACAGTCTTAAGCCAATATAGATAACTCAAATTCCAAAGGCCGCCTTCATTTACCGGATACCAATGCATTTGTTGGCCTGGCTTAGATGGTTCAAAGGTAGTGCATGCCGTATCGCTAACATTAATAAAGGCATCGAACGAATCGGCGGATTCCTTAGTCATACCATCTCTAGGATCACAACCAATAAAAATCCTACTGTAGGGCTCTTTTAAATAAAACCCTCTTACTTCATCTTGGGGATGTTCAAACCATTTCATTTATTGGCTCCAATCTCTATAGCCCCGGCAACAAAAATAAACCCTGCTAAACCAAAAAATACAGAGACTATCGTGTCATGGCCAATAGATGTCCCGCAGATTGTTAAAAGAACAGATCCTGAAAAACCAACGATTCTAGATTCCATTATTTATGCACCGTTAACACAATCATATTAAGGCTTGCAGCTTGTTTTACACAATTTTCTGTACCTTTACCGCCTGGGAATGCTACAACTACAGCATTTGGATACTTCTTTAACATCTCTAGGTTTCTGATTGGACCGGCTGCCTTTCCATGCTTATTCCAATCCGCTTTTACAGTCTCACAAATAATATTATTTTGATAGGCATAGTCTCGTGCCATTCTATCGGCTCCAGCGGCTCCGCCCTGAATAATAAGATCGGCATCGAATAAATCCAATACATCGGCTACCATAGCATAGTCTTCGTAATCGCGGCCACCAGTAACAATAACTGTATTTTTCATTCTTCGATCCTTTTAAGTTTTGGCAATCTATTATCGCTTGGCTCTCGCGTTAATCCTACCTCTGTAACTTTCCATTTATCTACAATAGGTCCATTTCTATAAATAATAGTTCCGCCAACAACTCCTGTCATTTGCTCAATCAGCTCTGTCGGAAATCTACTTTCATCAATTTCAATTTTTGCTGTAAGGCTATGTCCCTCTTTAGTTATTAGAGCCTGTCCGATAACCGGTGGGGAGAAAGCATTTGATACTGGCACTAAAAATTGTGGAATATCAACATTCTCTGTCAAAATGTCGCCAGAAGAATCCGGAACTCCGTCCATAATAGCAACTACGGCATAATATTTCATTTGCACTCCAATTTCATCAGGGGCGTATTTTTGCTGAGATAAAGAGGATGTCTAGGGTATCCATTCTGCGTAATTCCTAAGCACATAAAGGGTCCGAATTTACTTATTACTTCTTCTGCTCTTTTTTTAGCAAATGGATGCTGCCCCCAAGCCGCAACCACTATCCCAAAATCTCTATGCATCTCTATCTGTTCAGCTATTCTAATATCGTTTAATGGACCGATAGGATCTGCCGCTTTTGTTAGATCATAAGGTTTTGTAGAACGAAACGCAAATAAATTAATCACGGTAAGATCCGTACATCCTTCACGTTCTGCAAAAGAAATACAGCGCCTAATCGTAGGATCATCCTTAGATTCATCTGCCGTAGAAGGATTTAGCATAATAAATAAAGCCGGATGTACCCATCTCATAAGACAATTGGTTTTTCTGGTAAGAGTATATCTATACTTCCCACACTCGCTTATTTCAGCCGTTTTCATTTGCACTTACACTCCATTTGTGGATTGCTAGAAGCTGCGCAACTCTCCATCTGCTCTTTGGAGCAATTGTAAAGATATATGTTGTAGGTATCGCCCCAAAGTCTTGGGGATGAGCAGCTAGAAAGGGACAAAAACAGTAAAAGGTATTTCATTGTACGTATACCGCCTGATTCGTTTTTATAAAGTCCAATTCGGCTTTAAGGCGTTTAGTAGACTCTTCATCTAACAAAAAAATCTCTCCTCCGAATGTAACATAAGAGCATCCTTCGAGTTCTTCACCATTATCTTTCAAAGTAAGCTCCCTAAATGCTCCCATGCTACCCAAATTAGCTCTGACGGAGACCATGCTTCTAGTTTTTAAATCAATCAATCTCATTTTTTCATTCTCCTATAGTTGTCCTTTAGAATTTCCCACAGCCAATCTGGGTGCTTGCCGTAAAATTTGCGGAATTGTTTTCTAGTTAGGATGACAATATTTTTATTTTTCATTATGCCTCATTTGCATGGAAATCTATTGTTTGTTCCGCCGTAACTACCCAATTAGTAATGTTGCCGTCTTTGTCTTTTACGCTAACATTGAACTCTAAGTCACTTGGCTCAATCGGATTATTGTCATAAAAATTCTGTCCAGCCAACACAGCGGCATCATATGAGTCTACGCAATGATCGTAAGGATCATCAATCTCTTTCCATTCTACTTGTGTATCTGTAGGCTTAATCCAAAATTTTGACATGTTAATTTCCTAACCTGTGGGGTTTTAAGTTTATACTTACTTGGTCGCCTTTTTTAAAGTGTCTGGTTTCCTGGCCATCGAGATGTTCCTCATATCTATATATTTGTAGGGTAACTGTTTTAGGTTTCCAGAACTGCCAGAATTTCCTATCTTTATTTGGAACTGTCTTGAAAGTTCCCGTAGGAATACAATGGGTAGTTTTTGCGGCCACAAGATAAACTCCGGACTTAGGTATAGTATAGATGTCTGGGTTTGCCATATTAGCTGTCCTTCCCTAATCTGCCTAACAAATCGAAGATACTAACAACTAAACCTAGAGAAGCTGAAAAGACCAGTATGGTTAAAACTCCGGTAGCAAGAAAATCAAAACTAGTACCCACAACATCGGGGCGTTTGCCCAAAGAAGTCAGCGTCCATTCGCCTAGCCATTTAATTGGGTGGTATAATACAAATCCATAAGGTGAATATTTGATAACTATCCACAATCCAACAAATTCATCCCTAAATGGAAATTTATTTTTAGTATTCTTTTTCATTCTCTTTCCTCATGAAGTGACAGATAGGGCTTGTCTGGCATAAATTCGGTTTCTAAATACGCAGCGCCAACCACGGCCATATGGTACCCGAATGTCCTGGCTTCGGTATCGAATAAAACCTCGGCATGGCCGTAACCGGCCTCTATTGCTTTATCCAAAATACAGTAAAGTTCTTTAACGTTCATTTGTTTACTCCATTTAGGGTCTTTAGCTCATCATGATGAATCCTAAGCTGTACCAATTGCGATCTTTCAATGTCATTAAAATCATACCAGCAATTCCAAACGGTATTGTCCTCTGCTACAACCTGACAAACAACCTGTTTATCTTGGGGCAGCTTTGATAATGAAACAATAAGTTCTTGTACGGTCATTTTAATACCACCCTATAGCCGCCACGTTCTGTACACTTTTGGGTCATTTCTTGATAGCCATCACCATCGCACAAATAAACGTAGGTCGGCTCAATACGCGAGATATTAACTATATCAAAAACATCATTGCAGGTACTTCTCAGAACGCGAGTGTCGGCGGATACTTGAATCCTACTCCCGTACTGTTTCTCTAGTTTTTGCAGTTCTTTTATAAGCTTATTGATAGTCATGTTTCGCCTACAATCTCATCAGCTTTGGCGAGCGCCGCTTTTGCTCTCTTACAATCAAAACCGTAAGCTTCGATTAATGCCGGAGTCGTGCTCTTTAGCCAAAAATCAAAACTTGGGTGACCTATAAGACTTAAAGCTTCTCTCAATACCTCGATCACTTCCAATGCGCGAGGTAAATCGGTACGTGATGCAGCGATGAATTTGGCGTCTTTTAGTTTTTGTTCAGTTAATTCCAACTCGCAACAAGAGCATCCCCAATTAGTTTTTGCTATAGGGTCTTTTGATACTATATATTCAGGACCGCTCCCATCTGAGTATCCAGCGCTCCATTTTCCAGCCGTCGCTTTATCACACAGTTCTTTTGTTTCTTTAACCCATTCGTTTAAGTTCATGTTACATAAACCTTCTGTTACATATTGTGTTACATGTTTTAATTTTGTGTAATATACTAACCATCTTCTCTTTCTAAAATCTTCATTATCTCTATGTCTACTACGTTACGTTCTAACTGAGCAAGTCTTCCAACTACAGCGGCCAATTGAAGGGCTACGGAAAAGCCTGCCTTATAAGCGGTTTGAGCAGATCTGGGTTCATCATGATGAATCCTATCAGCTACCCATTCTTCTGCGTATCGTTCGTATAATTTCATAAAACTCCTTAAAATGCGTAGACCGATAGGACTTGAACCTACATCGCAGAGGTATCTCACGACAGCTCTGGCCGCGACCGTATTTAGCGGGTGACCATCCAAGACAGGCCATTACACGGGTCCGGCCTACTTTTACAGATTATCAGGGTTAGGATTGTTTGTCAAGTAAATTCATAGCTTAATCCCAGGGATCAATGCCCATTGATTCGTCATCTTCTCTCCTTTGGTAATAATCTCCGTGAAATTGCCTAGAACGTCTATTTCGGGTGCCGGCAAATGTTAAAGCGCGTTTCTGTTTATCAGACAAGAATCCACGCTTTTCGAAGAAAGCGCGACAACTTTTTACAAACCTTACGTCTGGGCATCGATCTTCCGCATCCAATAGTTCCTGTGGGGTAGGGTTGTCCGGGCCGTCATGGTCCGGTCCTTCTGGAAGTTCACCGTTTTCAAACAAAGCCTGAAAGATATTTTTAAATATTCCCATATAGTCTCCACGAGATTAATACAGACAGTAACAGAATCATTATGGGCAAAATAACTCCCATAGATGCTACCGGATGAGGAACCTCTCTAATGACTTTGCCTTTGGTGGGTGTAGGAGTGGGTTTTATTTTCATGCTATCTCCCGTTCATTTTCCTATATCTAACTAACATATCGGAAAGCTTTTGATATTTTTGCGTCCAATAAAAAGATCCGCCGTACAAAGACGAAGTAGAAGGAATGTAAAAACTAGTTTTGTGTATTTCTCTATCTATGGCCTCGCAATAGGCAATCTCAATACTAGTTAGACCCATTTGGATGCGTTGTTCTTTAAGCGTCATATCTACCTATGACTATCCTTCTTATTTGTAACAAATGCGCCAGAAAGTGTCAAGTCCCTTCTTAGGGAACTGTTTTCTCTTCTAAGATCGGTGTATCTATCAGATAAAATCAGGTACTTATTTGTTAGTGAAGCGATCTTGTGATTGGCCTCATTAATCTTGAAACTATCATTGATACGTTTATCTCTTTCTTCATTAAGACGATCGTTAAGATTTTTTAGACTTTCTTCTAGACGCCTGGCATGTTTCCAAATAAAAACCCTATCTGCCATTATAATAATGGCGCACACTAAAAGCGCATTAATCATCATAAATCTTCACCCATTCTCTTTTCCCAATAATAAGTCTTTATATCGCTTATGTACATATCAACCGTTTTCTTTTCGTCTTCCGGCAATAAATTATCGATTAGTCTTTCTAATTTAAGCTCTATAATATCCAGTCTTTCTTCTAAGTTTAACAGGTCTTCTTTTGTCATATTCATAATTCCTTACTTGGATATACTTTCTAAGTAATCCCACATTTCCAGGGCTTGAGTTCCTTTTAATGCTTCCTTAAAATGAGGAAATTCTTTTTTGTACATACCTAATAATTTAGACTTAGTTTCTATAGAAGATTCAGTATTAGCTATTCTGTCCGCTAACTTTAAAACGATAGCATCACTTAATTTTTTAATCTTAATATATGTCTTAGAATGTCTTTCTTTTCGATTAATGCCAGGCTCGTTTGTAACAGCGAAAACCAATTCAGCAACTCTATCGCCAAACTCTTTTCTTACTTCTTCTATGGTGGTATCGGTATCCTCTACCACATCATGTAACCATGCAGCTGATATAAGCTCTGGATCGTTATAGCCAAATCTTTCTAAAGCTTCCGCTACTTTTTCCAAATGATAAGAGTACGGCAAATCTCCGTATTTCTGTTCTCCATGGGCTGCTATTGCGAATTCTTTAGCGTTCATATCTTAATCCTCAAAAATATAAGCCAATACAAATAAAATGGTATATACCACAATCTCTTCCTTACACACTACTTAATCCTACGATGAATCAGTGGCGGCCTCGGATGATCGGTTTGTACAAACTTACGAACTGCCCAAAGCATAATGGCCAATAGCACAGATAGCAAAAGTAACGTTTTATTCATAGATACAGTTTCTTTCTTCATTTTTCTGATACCTCCACAAAAGATTTGCCAAAAATAAGCTTTGATACGTGACCGTGAGAATACGCCTCAAAACAATTCTCGGCTGCTTCATTATAATACGACTCACATTCATATGATTTTCTATACTCCCATACCTCAACGGCGTATTTCAGTTCGGAGTGAATATATTTTTTATGATCTAAATCACAAGCGTATGTCATAGACAGAAATAAACACCAAAACATAATCTTCTTCATGTCCAGACCTCCCAACTAGTCAACCGGCATTCCTTTTCCAAAAATTGAGTCATTTCGTAAAATGCTTGTCTATTCAAGAGCTTCATAAAATATTTAGCAGCAAGCTCTTCATAAGCTCGCGATTCCTTATTAAAAGAATCAGTCTCTACATTATAGCATTGATCCACAACATCATATAGATCGCTAATACCTGATCGAAAATTATCGCCCCCATATCTAGTTATATAGTATTTGCCTTCCAAAGACTGGATATACATCTTAAAACTAGTAAAGTGGGCCATGAAGGAATCAATGATTTCTTCATCAAATTGATCCATAAATTTGGAATAGCTGTAGATTGCAATATGTCCAGTGGCGCCCATAGGGTCTCCTATTGATAGGCTAACCTAATAGAACCACTTTGTCAATAGATATTTTTAGCTTGACTTTTGGGGTATTGCCTGATAAAGTCTATATTGGAGAATAGATATGCCCAAAAATAGATGGTATAATCCTGGAGAACACGTATATTCGTTTTCTAAACAAAAAATAGGCATTGTATGCGGATTTAATCATAGACCGCCGAATCAACCAATATATGACGTGATGTTTACAGACTTAGCCGCTATCCCTGTAGATGGAACTTGGATAGCTGAAGTATTACCCAGATATGTCCATGTCCAATTACCCGAAGACGATATATGTGCCGTAAGCGAAAGCGCTGAAAGGGCCATCCTAGAAGGAAAGGCTTCAAATACAGTAGCATGTGACCACCAATGGCAGCCGTATCAGGGCTTAATTGAATCCTATCAATTCTGCACAAAATGCAATAAGAAGGAAAATTAGAATGGCAACACCTCTGTTTAGTATTGGAGACCGCGTATATTCAAGATCAATGAATAACATTGGAGAAATTATAAGCTACTATTATAGCTGTTCCGCTGGCGCTCCGAATAGCGACGTTACCTACGATGTCTCATTCGAATACGAAGGATTTGAGGATATGGATGGCACTGGACAAATTCTTTATATAGTCCCTAGAACCAAGATAGAAAGCTTGCCTCAAAGTGATCTAACCTATGTGGATGAAAAGACAGAAACTATGCAAAATAGCCTAAATAGAAAGACTAAGGTATCTTGCGAACATACCTGGCAAGACTATCAAGGATTGATGGAAGCTTATCGTTTTTGTACAAAGTGTAATCAAAAGGAGAAACCGTGAGACTTAAAGTGGGTGATACAGTATACTGTAAAGTCCAAAAAGAATGGGGTGAAATTACAGGGTATCATCCGGCGCTTGGAGATCTTTATACGGTGTCTTTTCAGAAAAATAAATTTCCGTCATTTGGAGAATATTTGATGACCGTTGAAGAATTCGATATAAAAAATGGCCGATATATAAATGGTAAGCCTGCTATACGTTCAAATATTAACACAAACGGATGCAGTCACAAATGGATAGATTATCAAGGATTTACGGATTCTTATAGGTTCTGTACCAAATGCGACCAAAAGGAGAAGTCGTGATTTCTTATTTGGTTCAATGGGGCCACATGTACGTCATCCACGTAGGCGCTATTTTCGCCTTTGTTGTGGGCGCTAAAGTGTGGAAAGGTGACGTTGATACTATTCCAAAGGTTTGGGAATTATTTAAAGTAGCATTTGTGCTATCAGTAGTTTTGGCAGTTCTTACCTCGCACAGCCATACACACTATCAACATTTATTAGGGAAGGTACTAAAATGAGCAGAGTGAAAAAGACAACAGTAGAAAAATATACAATTAGAGACGAAAGAGGCCAATGGCAAGCCCATATTATGGTTGATGACCAATCCGGCGATATTAGCATTCAATCCGACTATGGTAACTATGCCTATTGGTGGACAGCCAGAGGCATAGGCGTAACTTTAAAACAATTCCTCTTATCAACCAATGATTCGTATGTTATGCAAAAATTTGGTTATGGGGGCAAAAATGAACACTTTTTTGATGATAAAACTATAGATAACATTAGGGCAGAGATTGCAGAAAAATATAAACAGGGAAGTATTGATAAAGTTGAAGCCCTCACTTGTACCCTCGAACTAGATGACATAGAGGGCAATGATCACAAAACTAGTACTGAGCTGTACTCGACTCTAGTCGATCAGGCGCCTACTCTAATGGAAAAGATCTATGATAATAATCCATACGATATCCCTTGGGTTAGCGGTACACATCCGAGTTTAGTGGCCTTTATGGAACGTGTTTGGCCGGTTTTCATTGCGGAACTGAAGAAAGAAGCTTTGGAATGAAAATTACCTATATTGTAATTATCGGGTTATTCTTTACGGCATGTACCAAACAAAACTATAGCTTAGAGTACTGCAATCGTATTGTGTATCGAGACTGGTTCGGGGATTATAATATCCCAAAAGAATGCTGGCATTGGTATCAACCAGCGAAAGAGACCAAATGACCGATCAAGAATTGAAAGAGTTCCAGGCAAATCTCAAGCTTAACCTACTTAGATTCGTGGGAACCAAAAACACTAAGAAGGCCAGGAAAGCTATAAGCAATATAATGGCGGAAGCCCTGTCTAATACTCCAGGGGTTAAAAATACCTTTGTTAGTAATTGCGATAGCGCCTGGAATAAGATGACCATAAAAGAAAAGATAAAATGGTTTGTTTATAATAGGTTCCCGCTCAAAAAGCATGGAGATCTGGAAAGAAAAATCATAAAGCTACAACATGAACTTGATTACCTAGAATGGGTAGATGAAAATCCAGATAAGGACGTTTCAGAATTTCCTTACCGGCTAGATATGCCCAAGTATCTGGAACCTAACCCTAAAGACTTGGTTTTGGTGGATATCCAAATGACACTGGCTAGTCCTTTAGAATACCTAAATGTGGTTATCGATACAGACAAATTATAACATATGGATATTTTTTGTGATATGGTGTATTTATGAAATATTACGTTTACTCTCATATCAACCCAGAAAATAAAAAACCTTTTTATATAGGAAAAGGAACGGGAAATCGTTGTTATGCTCAAAAAGATCGTTCAACGGCCTGGAAATTGTACGTAAAGACACTAAACAATAAAGGTCTCGCTTATTCTGTAGAAATACTACACATATGCAATACGGAAGAAGACGCTTTTAAGTTGGAACAATCGGAAATATCTAAAGAATTTGAAAAGGGAAATCCTTTGTTCAATTCTTTGATTTCTGAGCCCAGATCATTTGACGTAGAGGCTCCGATCTCAAACGCTAACATAGAAGGAGCTATACCCACATTTGTAAGAAATAGCAGAAGGCATGCGGATATGACACAAATGGACTTAGCTATTAAAGCTAAAACATCACAAAAATATATTAGCGCTCTAGAATCTGGAAAACCTATTAACGATATCGGTAAATTAAATAACGTATTAAAGATTTTTGGTTGTATTTTGGGTATTGTTAAAGAATAGCCTATAAATTATATTTGCATATATAGGTAAAATCAATTTAATAAATGAGAAATAGTTGAATTTATTACATATTATGATTTGTAATAACCATTACAGGTCTTCCGTTTATTTTCCGGAACCCCTATAATTTGCAGAATGTACCGTTAAACAGTCTTTTCTGCATATCTCAGGATTGTACACTATAGTGTACGTTAAGGGTCTTTATGATCATTACAATGTACAATTCTAATATTTCCCTATGAAGGGCAGTTTTAGGGATTTATTAGTAATATTGGCTAATAAGTGCTAATATTAGGTAATGGAGCTAATATGGGTTCGGAGTTCCCTTCCGAGTCCATATATAACGAGGGAAGTGGACATTAGTGTCGATTGCCTGTAATATAATCTTGATTATGCTGTCGGCTTTGGGTTCTTAACCCTAAGATCTTCCTTGAGTTTTGCAATAGTCTCATTTTCAGGATCAGCCAGGGCATCTGCGAAAACCTTACCTACCTTGTTGACTTGCTCTAAACTTTCCATATAGCTATCATGATGGGCATCGTTACGTTCTTGAATTCGGCTGCCAACACAGACTCTTTCGATATTGTATTTTAAACTAGGCTCGAGATCTCGACAGCCAATGCCGCCTTCTGTGCCTTCGCATTTAATACCAAGCAATTCGCCCAGTTGAAGCTTATAACTATTGGGGATATAACCTGGAACCTCCGCTAGGCGATCCTGATCTAAGAATAGATAGCAAAACATAACATATGTTGATTGCCCACTCCCAACCGTGTCGGCCAAGAGCATCATGGAGGGCATTGCTAAGTGACCGACGATAAGCTTTCTATCTGCCAACGTACTAAGATCATTGCGGAATATTGAAACTGCCTTCTCTAGGTCTTCAGCCTCAAAGATAATAGATAGGCAGGTAGCCTGAGTCATCCTATGATCGTATTCTGGTTCAGGTAGCGTTGGGATAGTAAGACAACGAATACGGGCCAAAAATAGGTTAACTTTGCCAATTAATTGGTTGAGAGAGCCTATGAAACGACCCAAGAAACAAAACAAGGGGTTGGACTTTGGAACCAAATATTGATGAACTAGCCCATAGCCCTTGCTCTTCAGTAGCTGTTTTCGGACCTTACTTAGGCCTTCCAGCACGGAGGGGGCTTCCTTTGATTTGAGCACTTCTTCTGCCGGTGGACCTTGGAGACTACCACCCTTAATCTCAACTTCGTCTAAACCGATGCCTTCTAGCTTGGCGATTCTTTCAATAGCAAAGATATCGGGAGATTTACCTGAAAACAATATATCAGAAAAGTGGAAAGTATAATGCTTAAGCCGATGAGGGGTTAGCCTACGGGAATAGACTATTTCAAGAGAAGACATTGCAAGACGGGTTAGGGTGATCATAAAATTCCTTTAATAAGTCAAGATAATTTACGAAACTGCTTTTGCAGGGATTCGTCTGATAAGTCAATCAAATTAGATATATATGAAAATCGAACCTTAGTTCCTGCAATTAAATCAGATTCCAGCGTACGTTCGATGGTAAATAACCTATTAGAGGGACGTGATCGACAAACTACCGCTTTACCTCTATGATTATAAACCAAAGTAAAGTCATCTGGATTACATATAAGCCAGGTCCTAGGATCTATCCTAACTAAATGAGTGGGTATTCCAAAGTTTTCGAGGCAATCAACAGACACATCTTCAATAATACTTACGACATCTCGTTTATATAAGTTATTCAGATACAGTTGACTATAGATTCCAGTTTTAAAAGCTTCTTCTTCTGAAATATCCAACAGATAGGTTTGAGTGGCATTATAGGTAGATTCGGCTTGGGATGAGGCAAGATCGCCTTCTATAAATTGGGCACTGATCGCTCCTTGAGTGGCCAATACATTAAATCGGTATACATGCCTATCTATATTAAATTCAGATCTGTTTATGAATTTCAAAAATGTCGAAAGATTTACAATTTTTAGGGGTCCGGAGGTTACATTTATTACGTCTTTCATTTGGAATCCTTAATCCTATGGTTACCGTTTACTAAAAGAAAGCCGATCGGGACAATTATCGCATATAGCCCCAAAAAGGAACAGAGGAGATTTAATAAAATAGAGGTGTAAGTCAGCTTGCCCTGCTGCCACCAGTCAGATAGGGCGAGAATTAGCCATCCTGATAAGTACCATAAGAGATCAGTGTTAGTCATACTAAAACTCCCTTATGAACCTGGCCAATGAGACCAAGGGCAACAAGAGCAGGGAAATAGAAGAAATCAGAAAAAGATAGTCTTGAAAACCGTTCCCATTACCGTTAACTATTCTACTAAAGATATCCAGCACTATTAGGCTTGCGTATATGGCTGTTGGAAGGCAAAGAACCGATATAACGGCAGTTAGGTATTTCATAAAGAGAGTATATCACAAATTGGCCAAACCCCAAAACCTATAAACATGTTCGGCGATCCAAAAAGCAAGTGAAGCTATATTTGCCAAAACAAATATGAATAATGGAATAAATAGCGATATAAAGAGAATTCTTTTAAATAAAGTCATATTGCCTGTATATCATAAGCCCTGTAAGAGGCTATAAGGGGTTTTATCAATTTGGACCTAAGGAGATTGTGCTAGGGATTAAAATCGATTCTAGAGCCCTTTCTGTAAGGGAGGCGTTATATTAGGAATAGGATCCAGAAAAATTATAAAAATATTTTTGGAAAAATTTTATTAGAGATTGCGTGTCTGTAATAATTGGGATTAACAACTCGTAATGATTGAATTCCCCGGTTTTCGTTATTTTTATCAAATACCCTAATGATACTATATAGTTAGACTGTGTCGTGCGGCTAGCTTTGTCAAGGCCTTTGATAGATACTTAACCTATTGATATGATTATTATTTTGCCTGTGTCAGGACACTGCCTATTACTTAGTCATGACCTATATGTTATATGGACGCTCTCTTTATATTGTCCTAAAAAAGCGTTGCATATATGATGCGGTCGGTATGTCGTCGCCCATAGATTTATACTAACTAGTTGATATCATTAAAAATAGCCGGTTTTGATAAAACAGGACATTGCTAGCCTTGACCTATCTCTACTATATGAGACTTGATGGAATGACCTCAATGGCCTAGCCTAGGGTACTAGACGCAAAAATGCCCGCATCGCGCTAGCGTGCAGGTTTAAAAGGTCGAGAGTAAAAATCAAAAAACTATTGCCTTATATCACGCTAAGGTTAGTCCTTATAGTAAAGATTGACTATAGCTAGGGAATGGACTAGATAACAGCGTCTTATAGCCGCGTCTTAGACGCGCAAAGGACCTCATAACAGCACTTGACCAGTATAATGACCGCAACGCTACCCTAAGTCTATGCCTATGCTAGTCCCAAACGGTTTATTTTGACGCTCATATAACTAGCTTAGTTTGACCTTTGGGACTAGACCTAAACCGTATCCTTGACGTACCTTTTACAGCGTCTTTAAAAAGCGCCTATAAATGCCTATAATAACGCGATGTTACAAGTATATGCCCAAAATTGTCACTACGTTACGCTATGATATCAATGCTTTGCCATTTATTGTCACTAGTGTATATAAGTTCTACACTAAATTAACTATGGTTAGCCCTTATATAGGCTTTGACGGTTAACTCAATGACACACTAAAATATCACATTGATTAGTCCCTGATTTTACTCTCATTAGTCCGTTTGGCATCGCCTATGCAATATATTATAACCGTAACCAACAAGGTTACAAAGGAGACTTTATGGATAACTCATTTATTTTGTTTTTAATATTCCTTAATACTTTAACCATTGCAGTATTCGCGGCAAAAATTGCTAAAACTTTAACCAAAACTAACTAGAAAGGCTTTTATGAAAACTTATAGCGACAACACATATCCCGTTACCTTAGAACTAAATAACGATGATTTTACAGAAAATGAATTGCTAGCCATGTTTGAAATGATCGACGAACACGATAGCTATTATGATTCAGGTGAGTTATGATCAGAATAGGACAACTAAAAGACCTAACGGGTATCGGCGAGGAGTACCTTATAGATAGTCAAGGCAATGTTTTGGCTAAGTTTATTGACGGCGAGCTACAAGGGACTATCCCAAGGCCTAGCCAAAATGATACCGTTTGGGTAACTATATGAGTCATAAAAGTTACTTGGTTTTAGTCTATGTCGTTTTATTTAGTTGTGTTTTATTAAAAAGTATCCTATTGTTTAGTTAAACCGCACGCTATAACGTGCAGAAAAGAGTATTTATGTCAAACATTGTAAACATTTCAGGTAGTTACGTGCAAAATCAGCGTCATAGTCTTGTATCTGAAAAATACAAGGTCATTCAAGCGTCGTCAATAGGCGATACCATGCAAAAACATGGCCTAAGTTTAGTTAGTATTAAAACGGGCAACGCTCGCCACGCTGATAAGGTAGACTTTCAAAAAACGATTAGCAGGTTTAGAGGTCCGGTAGTTTCGCATGATAAGGATGGAAAACCGATCTTTTTAGACCTATTAGTCAAAAATCCTCATATGGGTAGGGGACTAACTGAAATTTTAGTCGGTATCTATCGCCTAGTGTGTTCAAACGGTATGGTAGCAGGCAAGTCATTTTTCAGCGAGGGGATTCGACACAATGGCGATACTTACGAAAATCTTGACTTAGCCGTTGCGCATGCCCTTGATATTCAAAAACGACTAGGTGAGACTATCCAAAAATTGCAAGGCATTGAGTTGACTCCTGAACTAAAAGAGCAGTTAGCTCAAGACGCTATTAAATTGCTAACTCCTGAAAACGCTTTGAATATCAGGCATCGTCTATTGACTCCTAAACGCGCTGAAGATACCGGCAATGATGCGTGGTCGGTTTTTAACGTAGTGCAAGAAAACTCAATGCTAGGCGGTCGGGTAGCATATACGACACAAAGCATTGATAACAATGGTCAAAACAATGTTAGACATATGTCAACTAGGACTATTAAACCCAATACAGTAAAAGACATGGATTTTAACCAAGGTTTATTTGATGCGGTTTTAAAACTTGCCGCCTAAACCCACCTAATAGGGCATAGCAGGAGTCAATCGACTAAGCCAAACTGTTATGCCCTATAACTCCTTGAAAGGGATTTTATGAAATACTCAATAAATTTTACAGGTAGAAACGAATCAAAAGAATGGGCACATTATAAATGGCATGTTATGATCAATGGCGTTAGTTTTGATTATAAGACCGGACTAGGTCACGCAACGGGTAAGGTCAACCTTTTCGGTAAGAGACTTTGGACTAAACCGGCTATTAAAACTATCTCGCTCGAAAAAGAATGGGTACACGTACCGGAAATTGATCAAGTCTTAGAATGCCTGTTTTCAGATAGTCAAGCAGGTAGTGAGTCATTCAATGATTTTTGCGATAACTTTGGTTATAGTAACGATAGCCTAAAAGCGCTTGACACATATAGGGAATGCATGGACATAAACAAAAAATTAAGGCTAGCCCTAGGGAATGACTTTAATAGCGAGCGTCAACGCATTGAGGCAAAAAGCGCATGACAATAATTGTCATATAAAAGGCTTTTAGTTTCGCATCGTTGCCAAAAATTGTCACAGTGTATAAAAGTTCTACAGGTTAAAAAATGCTTATTGCATTGATTAGTCAATAATATCACATTGATTCGTTTGGCCTAGCCTATGCAATAGTCTATAGTGTGACCGGATAGGTCGAAAGGTAGGATATATGCTAAGTTTTGATTTTAGGATAGTTTCAGTCGAGAGAAGTTATCAAGATACCGTCAAGGTGAGAGTTAGGCTTGACGCGAAAGTATGGGCAAAACTCAAAAAAGCTAATCAGTTAGGTCAATTGTATGGCATTGATATTTCAAACGCTGTTAGTCGAGAGTATGGCGTAAAAGCCTATCAGCCTACCGTAGCCGATAGGGACAATGCGCGTGGCGGTATTAAATGGATTGACCTATGGTATAATGACGCGACATGGCGTCAAGCCCCTGATAACATTGTTAGGCCTGATTTTGGATGTAAAGAGACTATTATGGGCGCCGCACTAGCCGCACAATTAGATAATCCATTGTGTGAAGTTATCGCGGTCGATTTTAAAAACAAAAAGAGAGTGGCGTGAGTTATGACATACTATCTATCTAGTATTTTTGGCTTAGCGCGTGGACATATAACCAAAAAAGTCAATGGGACATATACCTTGCATATTGATCTAACGCCACGCCATGCTTTTAAAATTGCGGGATACTTAACGCAGTCGGGACATAAAAACCAAAAAGACGCTCTTAGGTCATGGTATGGCCTAAGAGATAGACTTGAAATTGAACTATCGAAACTAAACTAAAAGGAGTCAATTTTATGGGATATACTACGGATTTTAACGGGACATTTAAACTTAATAAACCGCTTGACCTCGACACGCATGGTTTTTTAGTCAAACTGAATGAGACTAGACGCATGCTAAGAGATAGTGCAAAACTAAAAGCTAAAACGGGCATTGACTACGGCATTGACGGCGAGTTTTTTGTCAACGGCGACGGTTTTGCAGGTCAAGACGACGACGACACGGTTTTAGATCATAACCGACCGCCTAGAACTCAACCCGGTTTATGGTGTCAATGGCGACCTAATGACAATGGCACGGGCATTGCATGGGATGGTGGCGAAAAGTTTTACAATTATATTGCATGGATTGAATACATAATCAATAAGGTCCTAAAACCAAAGGGCTATGAGCTAACGGGTTGCGTGCAATGGCGCGGCGAGAATTTTGACGATATCGGGACTATATTAATTAAAAATAACGTTATGACTATCGTCAACGGCGAGCATATGACTTTACCCAAAGTTAAAAAGACTAAGACTAAGACTAAGACTAAGACTAAGACTAAGACTAAGACTAAGGCAAAAACCAAAAAAAGGGTTGCATAACCAAAGGAGTCAATTTTATGTTTAATCCCCTACCTAGTCAATTTTTGGATAGTCGAGAGCCATTGACTAAAAGTGAATTATCGGACATAGAGAGGTCCATAGATCAATCGGATGGTATCATAGACCTATGCGGACATAATGACTTTGACGTGTTAGAATATCATGAGAGATATCTAACGAAACTAATAGAGAGACTAGAAAACTCTATAAACGCTAAACAAAAACGAAAGGGTAAGTTATGTTATTAGTTCAAAATACAAAAATGAAGAAGTCAAGTCAAAACGGTTTAGTCGTCGTCAATTGGACTATCCCAGCCTTTTTAAGTCAAAACGGTTTTAGGACATGTCCTCAAGCAGGGGCATGCGCGAAAGGCTGTTATGCTCGATCAGGTACCTATCTTTTTAGCAATGTTAGGCGAGCGCACGAATCAAAGCTCGCATTGACTCAACAAGATGATTTTGCGAGCGTTATGATTAGTGAAATTGACCTATGGTTAAAAAAGCGGTCGGTTAAACAACTAAAAATCAGAATTCACGATAGTGGGGATTTTTACGACCTAGCCTATGTCAATAAATGGCTTGAAGTCATGCGACATTTTAAGAGTGATTTTCGCGTGTCGTTCTATGCGTACACTAAGCAAGTAAAGTTATTCAAACAATTAACTCAACTAGGCGCTATCCCTGCTAACTTTACTTTAATTTATAGTTTCGGCGGAAAACAAGACGCATTGATTGACGTTAACACGGATAGGCATAGTCGAGTTTTCGAGTCAATCGAGCTATTAACTCAAGCGGGATATGTTAACGGTACAATTGACGACATGGTGGCGGCTATGGGCGAGTCTAACAAGGTCGGTTTAGTCTTTCACCATGCTAAAAAATGGTCTAACACGGCATGGGATAGGGTAGCATAACAAAATAAGGAGATAGGACTATGATTAGAATTCAATATACGTCAAAATGCGGGCATTGTGGCGCATTGCCTGAAACTATGCACGACGATAAATGTCCATACTATTGCCCGTTTAAATATTTAAGACTGTTAATTAAACTAAAAGGAGACTAACCAATGAAACGAATAGATATTAGTCAAGTAACTAACAAGGTCCTAGTATGTCCTTATTGTATGACCCAAGTCAATGAGTCAAGCCTAGGGCATTGTGGCGAGTCAAGCGCTCATTTTGAATATGGCTATGAGCTAAACAATGGCGAGATATACCTTAAAAGCGAGCTAACCATTGACGATAGTTTAACAGGGTAAGGATAGGTCAATTTTTAACAAACTAACTCACTTAATTTAAAAGTGAATTTCAACAAGGAGACTATATGGGCTATACACATTATTTTACTTTCAAAGCGGCATCGAGAAGTCAAGCGACGGCAATTGAGAATAAGTATCAACGCGCTATCGAAGACTGTCAAAGGGTAATCAAACGATACTATGCCGAGAATGGCGGACTATCCGGATATTCAGCGCATACCAAGATAGGCCAATATGGCGGCATCAATGTAAACGGCAAGGGCGACGACGGTCATGAGACTTTCGTGCTAAGAGAGCATTTTAACGAAAACTTAGCCAATGAGGGGTTTAATTTTTGCAAAACAGCGCAAAAGCCTTATGACTTAGTAGTCGTTGCATGTTTGGCTATTCTCAAGCATAGACTAGGAGACTGTGTTAGGGTGTCAAGCGACGGATCGGCTAAAGATTGGACGGACGGAGTAAACTATGCTCGCAAGGTAACAGGGCTAGCCGTCAAAAATCCAATTAAATATAGCGATGCGCTGGGGACCTATAGGGAGGGCTAAAAATTGAGTTTAATTAGCAATGTTTATAAAAAGTGAATTTTAACAAGGAGATAATATGGATAAGAAAACGGTAGTTAATAAAAAAGACTGCAACGAAGTATCCCTAGCCAAGATATGCGACGAGCTTAAGGCAATGTCGATAGAATCATATCGAGCAGGCGAAACAGGCAAAAATCCCTTTGACCATGTTAGGATTATGGCTAACATAATGTGTAAGGAAATGACTAAAGTTAACAAAAAGAGGTCAAAATGATTTACTTAGTTTTGTATTGGGTTTATTCTAGCCTAGCCATGTATAGAATAACTCGACCAAAGGATAGTGTGGAGAGACTTCTATGCTTTTCGGTTGGTCCGCTATTTTATCCTACTCATGTGCTAGCAAAACTAGGTAGGTAGTAATCTGGACATTAATCTGGACACAGTGTCCCGATAGATATCGGTAGCCCTGGTGGTCAAAAATTGACTGTACGTAAGAGTGAATTTTAAAAGTGAATTTTAACAAAGGAGTATCTATGCTTAAATTAAAATCTTATAGTGATTCAGGACACGGTTGGTTAAGAGTACCGCTAAAACTAATCAGGGAGTTACAAGCCAAGGGCCATGTGTTTACTCGGTGCAGTTACGAATCGAAGCGCTATGCCTATCTTGAGGAAGACATCGACGCGGGCAAGTTTTTAGACATGACCGAACACGTTGAAGTCAAGCATATCTATCAAGATAGGGAGTCACATATCAGGAGACTGCCGCATTTGACTAGTGGGGTAGACTTCAAAATCGGATTCGGTGGGCAATAATACCAAAAGTGAAATTTCCGTTGACATTTTAAATATTTTAAGGTCTGGTCATTCGAGGCATACTAATATGGAACTATCTATCAGGGCTTATCGGCTGGCTATACATGAAGTCCATTACTGCGTTTCGAACATGGTAAAAGAACTCCTAAGAGACCAGAAATATGCGAGCGATCTCGTGCGTGTGTCCCATGGGACAGTGTATCAATGTTCTCAATGTGGTTACAGTTCGAGGCACAAAGAAGACCTGGACGAATGTTGCTGTGAAGCTCGAAACAAAGAAACCAAACAATCCGAGGTTTGCCGAGAAGCGCAAGAATATTGGATAGTTTCCGATTGGTTAGGCGAACGGCTAAAAGAGCGCAACGAAATGGTTATAAACTTCAAAGGCCTGGTTATATGGGGTAGATGTGCATCTTCCAAATCCATAGCTCTAGACTCAGTCATTCAAGACATCGCAAAGGGTTTTGAGTAAGCCCCCTACCGTCAATTTTTCATTTGCTATAGATTCAATTTTCAAAAGTGTTTTTTGGGTTGACTTTTATTTTATACCATTTTACTCTGTTATAGGGTGGGAGAATATATGGATCAATTAATAACAGTCAACCTTACAAAAAACGTTACCTATATGCGGGGAGCCACAGAGGTAACAATTCCGAAGGATACCCTAATTGAATTTGATTTGCAACATGAATTTGGCATATGGAATGGAGAGGCCTTCGATTTATTCAGGGACGAGTACTGTTTAACTAATTGACAAAAGTATTTTTTCGATTAACGCTTGTCTAATGAAAACAAATTCTGTTGACAAGTCCCTTTTTTCTTTTATATCTATCAATCACATAGCAATCAGGCTATCTCCAGTTGATGAAGGCCATCAGGTTACAATCTATTGGGGTAAAAATTCGCGCACGAAGTGCGTTTATAAGAGCATGGATAGAGGTACGCTTATGCGAAACGTACTGCATATGATAGGGAGACTAAGAAGTGATTTTAATACTAGAAGACGACGATGCACTTAAAGAGATATTAAGCCTGTGTTTAGATTCGCTTGATGCCAAATACAAGGTATCCTCTAGCTGTGAAGAGGCCATAGATTTTATGCGGTCAAATGAGCCGTTGCTTTTATTGGCGGATATGAGATTGACCAAGGAGGACTCTACGGAAGCTATAGCTTATTGCCGGAGCCATTACAAAAATTGTCACACGGTTCTTTTTACGGCAATGCCAAAAAAATTAGCTAAGGAAGTAGCCGACAAACTGCATATGGACGACGTGCTGTTAAAACCATTCGAGATGGATCAGCTGTTCTCTTTGATAAACTGTACAAAAAGTGTCACTGCACAAAGAACTTGATATAATTTCTCTATGGTGTCATAATGGGCATGTCAATAATATCAAATAGTTATATATGGCACGCCTGGTGCATATAGTACAAGCAAGCGAGTCAATAACGACACGCTAAATAAAAAGAAGGAAATAAGAAAATGGAAAACCAAATCGTAAAAATGAACAGTGAAAAACTCAAAGCCTTAACCAATACATCCCATACTGCCGTGGTGACTATGCTCATGCTGGCGCTCAGGGAGCGCGCTAGAGGGTATTCTAACATTACTCTTGCAAAACAGCAATTAGTGAGCATGGGAGAGAAGGTAGTAGATGAGGATTTTCAAAAGTTCTGGAAAGATCTACAAGACCTAGGAATTGGCACCATCGTTTATGGTCGTCGTGGAGGACCTGACAAGTTCCAATGGTACTATTCGCTTAAAAGCATTGCAAAGGTAGCTATAGAAGGAAAAGAGAACGAAGTTAGAGAATTGGCCAAACGAGTCCCTAAGGTAGTGGCCATCAAGCCAATTCAGCCGGTGATTAAAAAAAGACGCTCAAGAAAAGTGGTCTTAAAAATCGAGCGAAAACTTTACTCTATCACTTTGAGTAGCGGCTTGATTGCCGAAGTTATCTTACCCTCAAATGCCACCGAAATGGACTTGGACAAAATTAGGGCCACGTTGGGCCAGCGGTCCTTTTAGAAGAACTAAAAACTTTATAGTTCGATAATCAGCGCTCTAGTTTTAAACTAGGGCGCTTTTTCGTTTTGTTGTCTAAGAAATATCAAATGAATAAAAGTTCTACGGACAATTTTTGTCGCTTCCTAATAAATCCAAATATTTAGGACTGGCACGTCGGCTGCAATAGATATAAATGCAAGCGATCTGAATAAACGGATTGCGAACAGGGATAGTTTTTGAAAGGAGATTGGTATGAGTAATAAGACAAGTAAAATTTTTAATGTCGTACTATTGGCGACTTGGGGATTCTTAGTGGGGTGCTATTTCACGGACGGTCGATGGCTGCTAGCTTTTGCGTATTTGCTAGGAGTTACTATGCGTGGAAGTATCGTATATAAACGATTGAAAGATGAAACAAATTAAGAAAGGGAAGTATGTATATTTTTAAAATTATCAATAAGGGTATCGATGTATGTGTGGCCCACGATTCTGGGGGCTTTACGCTATCGGTAAATAATGTCGAGGTAGCCCATAGCAACGACTACGAATCGATTAGGGATATGGCCATAAAGAGTTCTGGGGTAGATTTATGATTAGAACCAATAAGGAAAGGCTCGACGACCTAATGCAGGCTAAGGCTTTAATAAGGGGCGTGGAGTTTAGCTATCCTGAAGATGATTGGCGTAGGCATAGAATATATAAGACAATCGTTGAAACATTTAGCTTCATTGGTTCTTTAGATGTGGTGATCGATTCGATTAAAAAGGATATTAAACAAGAGGAGAAACAAAATGATTAACTTAATTATGATCGCACAAGGGGCGCTTATGGGATTTGCAACGGCGGACCTAATGGCCACTAATCCAATTCTATTCTTTGTGTTTTTGGTAGTTAATCCACTGTTGACTGTGGCTTATCATGAAGCTAGAATGAGAGAGTATTAGATGAAAGAGTGCGAATGCGAAACGTGCAATAAGGTCTTTCATACTTCTAAACCATCGGACCGATTTGTATGTCAGTTGTGCGTAGAAACACTAAAGATATTCTATAGAAAATGGCCTGAGTTTAAACCAAAATAGGAGGACTTATGAGGGTATATAGAATTGAGGGCTTTTACGGGCAAGGCCCATATTCTGGGATATCGATGGGCAGCTTAGCATGGACTGAAAGAAAGCATGAATTGCCTACCCATCCAGCACCTCATGCAGATGGGATTATTTTACCTAGCTACGTCTCCGCAGAATATTTTTATGGATTCGAGAGCTTAACGCAGTTAACGAATTGGTTTAATAGAGAGGAATTAACCAATATCTCTTATTACGATGGATTTGAAATTAAGGTTTATGAGTTAGAAGATAGGCATATTATAAAAGGTAAAAAACATGTAGCGTTTATAAAGCGTTATGCTAAACTAAAAGAACGGATTAAACTCCCAAAGAGGAGTTGCTACGGATTAACAGTGTCTAAGAACAATGCAGCGTAAAATAAATATACAGACAATTTTTGTCACAATGTAGTAAAACCAAATAGTTACGGTTGGCACAATGCCTGCAATAACCATAAAATGAGGAGAATGATATGAAAATAATTAAAGAACAGACCAATCAAGCGGCTCTTATTGTGTCGGGACTGGGAATCGTTTTTTCAGTAATGGCAATTATCTTTATCTTGTTAGGATTGAATGGATGCGGTAAAAGAAAGGAATTAGTCCCAGTAGTAGGGCCGAGTGGTGCCCCTGGGGCATCGGGATCTAAAGGAGACACTGGAGACCAAGGAGCCACGGGGCAGACAGGGGCAGCAGGCACTCAGGGTAACGCTGGGACCAATGGAACTAACGGTGCCCAAGGTTATGGGGCTGGCATTAAAACGACTCAACTATCGGTAGGTAACGCTAATTGCCCCAATGGCGGAGTGCAATTGGAGAACTTTCAAGATCTAAACAATAATGGAACATTAGATACAGGCGAATCACTATTAGGATTGACTTATGTTTGCAATGGATCTAATGGCAGCAACGGATCGAACGGAACCAACGGGTCAAATGGAAGCAATGGGTCAAATGGCACAAACGGCACCAATGGTACGAATGGCGTGAGTACAACTTTTAGTATAGTTACAGACAATGGCACTCATTGCACCAATGGCGGTTTTGATCTGACGCTAACTGACTCAACGCATTCAGAGACAGATTACGTTTGTAATGGAAATAACGGCGCTAATGGGCAAAATGGCCAGGCCGGAACTAACGGCACTAACGGTAGTTCTGGAGGTACGGTCTCGTTTAGTCTAGTTCAAGCGATTGAACCTTGCGGAGCGAATTCTTCGCCTTGGAAAGAAACATTGCTTGGGTTACAAGGTGGACAGATCTTAGCTTCTTTCTCTGAGACAGTATCAGGCCAAAATACTCGCTTTGCTTTTATTCCAAATGGAAGTTATATCGACACAGATTCTAGTGGCTGTAACTTCTCAGTGACAGGAGATGGAACCACATGGTCGCAAATTAATTGGGGATCTGGATCTAATGTTTACTCTACCTGGGTAGCCGGAGGATATCATTGGACTTCGGCTACTGGATGGGTAGCCCTTTAAAACAAAGAATCAATAGAAACGAATTAAAGAGTGAATTTTAACAAGGAGACAATATGGGAACAAGACATTTAGTAATAGTGAGATTAAAAGGTAGAGTGAAAGTAGCACAGTATGGACAATGGGATGGCTACCCAAGTGGACAAGGCGCGGATATCGCTAAATTTTTACAATCTAAACAATTCGATTTGGTTACCTTTAAAAAGGAAGTAGCTAAGCTTGAATGGATCTCTCCAAAGGCTCTCAAGAATACTTGGATTGAATGCGGAGCAGACGCTAATTCTGACCTAGTCTCTTTTGATATTGCCGATAAACATAAAGCCTTATATCCTGAGCTATCTAGAGATACAGGCGCAGGAATACTAAATCTAATCGCAAAGGGTCAAGTTAAACTATTGCATAACATGCACGATTTCCTAAAAGATGGGCTATTTTGTGAATGGGCATATGAGCTTGACTTAGATAAGAAGTGTGTTAAGGTATACAGAGGAGGCACTAAGCCTTGGAAGAGAATAGAGTTTAAAGATTTTACAGTTAAGGCAATGGCTGCTTTAGAAAAAGAAAGACAGCAAAATCAAGAGTGAAGTTAAGGAGATTTTATGACTGACAAAGAAGCGGCTATTAAATTCTTACTCCAAGAATACGAATATACGCCAGATGATGAATTGCATAAGGGCGACTTGGAGCTTTGTTATCTGGAAGGTATTGCCCATCGAGATAGTCAATTGAAGGGCGTGGTTGAGGCCTTTAGAAAACATCAGCAGATTCTTCAAAGCATTATTGAAATAGGGAAGAGAGACTTAACCAATCCAAAGTATGATTCCTATTTTGAGGGAGCTAAAGAAATTCTAAAAGAGACTCTTCCAGATTTACTAGTAAGGCTATTAAATGATTGAGCAAGAATACAAATACTTAGGAGACTTCTCAGCTACTCCACCATGGCATAGCCGCTCAATGAGTTGTGATACATGCAAGGTATCTTGGACAGGTTGTTGGGATAACTTCCAATGCCCACACTGTGGGATGGGAGAATTGCCGAATTATGAAATTAAACTAGAAACAAAAAATAAGAAAGGAAAGTGATTTATGGCTAAGCTAAAACAATTCACAGTAATTTATAGATGCGAAGTCAAAAGAATGGCTACCGTTGAAGCTAAGAACGTAAAAGAAGCCAGAATTAAATTTGACAAAAGTGAATTTTTAGATGAGCAAGATCTAGACTGTTATGATATCGACGACGTATGTATTTACGAGGAGGACTAAGCTATGAAGAAGGTGCTAGGATATGGATATAAGCGATCGGGAGAGACAGTAGTTGAGGCTCTTGAATTCTACAATCAGCATATGCTTTTACATAAAACCAAACAGGAAGCTTTGGAGAATATTGAGAAAGACAAAGCAAACCTACTGATTGACAAGCGCGAAAAGCCTAGGATCTTCAAAGTAGTTGTGGAGGTTTTATGAGTAAATATAGAGTAGCTCAAGTAAAACCTCCGAAATACAATAACGAGGACGATACTCCAGAACCACACGATGAATGGGCTCAAGAACTTAAAGATGAATACGGCTTAGATCATTTAAGTACGCAAGAAGTAAGAATGATTTGGGAAAGGTATTCGGACGATATGTGTGCCGGTTGGCTCATTCCAAATAAGGGATCGGTCGAAGACGCGTTTAGGGTAATACTGGAGGAAATCAATGAAATACGATGACTATCCAAGGTGTCCTTACTGCAAGATAGGAATAAATAATTGGGGCAAGGTGCTATCTTACGAATGCGTGAATGAGGGTATGGGAATATTTTTTTACGAAGTACCATGTCCAAAATGCAAAGTTAATTTCGACATCCGTGTTACCAGGAAGTTTATCTTTGAAGTGGAACCTATCGAGGAGGACAGAACATGAAACGCGACCATTGCTATAAACACATGGGAAACACAGATGTTTATCTATATGTGAAGGATATATTTGTAGACGATAAAAAGCTTACGATTTATTCTGTGGAATGGTATAATATATTCAATGGAGGCTTTATAGGGAATGATCAAATAAAGGTGAGAAAAGAAGACGAAGAATACTGGAGGGATTTTAAATATGAAAGTGTATGAAGTAATAGAAACAGCAGGAGTCATAAGACGAGACGTTACATCTTATGGGTATCAGTATTCTATTGAACAATTAGAAGTGGAAGCTCTTGTACAGGATCACTATGATTTTAAACTACATGAAAATAAGCGCGTAAAAATGATTATTTTTATTGAACGGGAGGAAGAATGAAAGTCTATATTGTAACAGAAGGATATCAATACGAGTCCAGCAAGCCTAAGTTTGCTACTGTCTATGGTATAGAGGCGCTAGAGTGGAGGCTCGCTAAACAAAAAGATAATCCAAATTGCTTTGATTATGAGATATATGAGCTAGAATTGCAGGGAGAAAACAATGGATCTTAAGATTAGTAAAGTAATATATTCCTGTAAGACACACGATCATCTTGATGTGGTTACCGAATGGATACACAGATTAAAGTTTGATTGTCGGGATGAACTATCAGACTTTGTAACCAGAAAACATTGGGGACGAGTTATTGAAGAAATGAGATATTATTTGCATCAACCAAAGGAGACAGCTAATGAAACGATTAAACCATAGATTGGGAGGTGCAGTACATAAGCCTAAAATGGAATTCTTAGACCAAGAAGAAATCGAGGGCGGTTTCAAATTCAAGTGGATCGATCTACACTGCAAGACTCAGCCAGTAAAACGGGGCTTTATTTATAAAATAAAAAACACTAAAACTAAAAAATTTTATATAGGACAGACAGGTGATATATTAACCAGAATACGAGATCACATATATCAACGAATGTCTAGCACGGCAAAACTGGGGAATGCCTACGATTGGCAAATAGAAATATTAAAAGTAGTAAAATTTAATGAACCAAAAATTGGCCCAGCGATCACAAAGGCATTGCTACCTATAGAAGAAGTTTTTATTTCTCTTAATGCAGATAATCCTAATATGGTTAACCTGGGTACCAATAGCGAATGGCATAAAAACAAAAAAAGAATAAAAGGAGCTAACTAATGAAAACTAAAAGAAAATGTAGGCAATGTAACAAATTATTACCACCATCAAGATATTTTAATTGCATTCAATGCGTAGACGTATTAGACTCTGATGATGGAGACTTGGTTTACTTCCAAATCGAGGACTCTGCGGTAGATCCCAAGGATAAGGCTGATGAGGCCAGCTGGGCAAACTAAAGGAGACGATATGATTGGATCACGACCACTAACAGAAACAGAAGTCAAGCTAATTCTAACAGAGCTTGGTAACCTAAGAGATCAGTGCATGTTTACCATAGGACTCAAGACCGGCTTTCGTATTGGGGAGATTCTTTCTCTAACAGTTGGGGATGTAACTCAATATGGTAAGATCAGGGATTCTATTACAGTTAGTAGATCCAATATGAAGGGCAAGACTAGATCTAGAAGCGTTGTATTGCATAATGACGCCAAAGAAGCCTTACGACTATACTTAGAATCAACCAAAATTGAAAGCGAGCTGTTTCCGGTATGTAAGAGGCATGCAAGCAGGATCATAAAAGAAGCGGTTTTAAGGGCAAGAGTTGAAGGTAAAGTGACTACTCACTCGGCCAGGAAAACGTTTGCCAAGAAAATTTACGAGGCACTTGGACGTGATTTGATTGGTACTCAAAAGGCTATGGGTCACGTATCTATCAATAGTACTACTAGCTATTTGAGCTTTGACCAAGACAATATTAACAATGCAATTAGGGGGATTTAATATGAAATTAAAAGAAGCGATTGTGTTTCTTAAACAAGGAAAAAGAATAAAAAGAGCACGATGGGAATACTATATTGACATTACTGATAGTTGTGTAATAAAAGTTCTCGATTTAGTCCAAGAGGATTGGGTAGTGGAGTCAGAAAATTTAGATAAAGCAAAATGAGCATTTCACTTTTATTTAGGGAGATTTGAGGATGAAAGTTTGGATTGTAGAAAGAGAGTATTATAAAAGTGAATGTGGACGTTATGTTGTAAGCATACACAAAAGTTACATAGAAGCCAAAAGAGAAGCGCTTGATTGGCCCATTGTTACTAAATGGAAAAGAGGATGTTTTAAAAATACTTGGAATTCTAAATGTGGATGGTTTACAAGAGTTTTTAAAATGGAAACCAAAAAATGACCAAATTAATAGAAGGACTTGCTCTATACTTATTGGCAGCTATAGCTCTTATTTGGGCCGTTAATACAGTAATTTCTTAAGGAGAAATATGATTAAATTAATTAATGGTTGGACTAAAGAAAAAGTAATGGAGCAGGTTAAAAAATATAATAACGGTCGCAGGGCCATGATCGGCTCTACATGCACCTATTTAGATAATGAAAAAAATCGATGCGCTGTGGGATGTTTTATCCCAGATAATCATAAGGGTCTTTATTGCGAAGCTCCCGTTAAATATTTATTACTTCAGCATCCCGATCTTGAAGAACTGATGCCTTTTGATATAATAGGCCTTACTTTTTTTCAAAAAGCGCACGATGATATTCGCAATGATTACGGCAATATTGTTCATGAAACCATCCAAAGATTTTTAGATACTGAGGTCGAATAGACCATGAGCGAATTAGAACAATGGTGCGAAATTGATGGACATAACTGGCTTACTTACTATAGTTCTCATGGGCTTGTTTTGGGACCAAAGATAGTCAATATGGGTAGAATTTGTCAATTTTGTAAAACAACAGAGAATAGAACTTTTGAAACCGATAATCAACCATTGTCAATGTATACGGTTTTAACTCCGCCGCTTATTAGTCCATGGCCGACAGAGATCTAGAATCCCTCAGATTCTCCACCATCATTACGTAACTGCTGAATCAATTTAGAATTCAAACCTCCAGATTTCGGTAAACCCTCCGGTACTATATTTTCTTCAGGCATTATAACGGCAGACTTTTTCTTTTCCAATACAGGATGAATGGCTTTGTTGTCTTTTACGCGCTCTTCTTCTTCTGCTAACATTCTTCTATCCATCTCGCGCAATTCTGCTTCACGTTTAGCATCATACTCAGGATCGTTTAATGCGCCAATCATATCGCGAATTTCGTCAGCTGACTCTTCCAAATTCCAATTAGAGAACTGCTCGGCGTAATAGTTCGTTAATACAAATTCAGGATTTAACGTATGAACAATATGCAATGGCGTGGAAAAATCTTTGCTATATTCCCTACAAACTCTATCATAAATGTATTTTTCATCAGGAGACAGCCTACCAGCTATAGCAATAGCCTGAGCTGTTTGAATTAAGTCAAAAAAAGTAAATTCGTTAATAATAGACACAAAGCCTACTCTAGCTCTGGTTTTGGATTAGAAGCCTCTTGCATTGCCTTTAAAGCGTCAGAAGCCTTAGTTAAGGCCTCTTCTTTACGTTGTTTTAATTGTTGCTTGTAGAGTTTTTCCGAGGTAATAGCTTTATCTAAAATAATAGCTATAATATTTTGGTCATCGATATTACCAGGATACTCGGGGGCCGAAGTCCAAAATGGAGGGGATTTAAGAATTCGGTAACGTAACTGAGATAAGCTCCAAGCCAAAAAGCGGTCGTTCTCAGCGCTTTCAGCTATATTTTGGCCAATAAGATTCTTATATTCTTTACCGGCTAAGAGCTGATCCATTGGGGTAAGGATGCATTTGAACTGAAATGGGCCAGAAACAGTGCCCATGATATCGGACTCTTCCCTGATAAAGTAGGTAGCGGTTCCATCGCCATTGATAAAAATGTCTTCTTTTTCTTGTTTCAATTCTTCTTTTGGCTTATCCATTACCAGTATATATCATAACTTACCAATGTTTGTTCATATACTTGCGGGCAGCCCTACGTTTAAGTCTTTCCTCTACGGCTTCACGCCTAATCCAACGTAATACGTCCTCGAACGCAGAAGCATAAGCCCTATCCCAATCTCTTTCCCTTTGAGTCTTATAGGTTTTGCGCTCTGAGAACATCTTGATTCTCATTTTCAAATGTTTGTACAGCCAAACTATATCCATGATCTGTATATATCACAATTTGCTAGAAGATGGTTCCCAGCCTCGTGGCAAGGTTTAAACGATTAAATGATCCCCCAGGTCGCATAAACCAAAAGATAACGGCCTATAAGCCAAAATCAGACCAAAACCCAAATTTCACCCCCTGATTTTATTACGTTTTATATGCTGTTGCCGAGCCATAGACAAAGACGGGGCTTAAGACATAGACTATTCTATAGGTAGTGCTGTACGGATTGCGTTCCCGTTCCCGTTCCCGTTCCCGTTTTCAAAAATTGAAAATTTTATTAGAGTCTTATTGTTTGTGAGTGAGTCTTTGTGGTACGTAAAAATTACATAAGTTTAATATTAAAAGGATTTTTCTTGACATTTCCTCAGATATGATATAACGTAGCTGTAGGAGATTTGATATGGAACAGAAACATGGCAATTTTTTAAGACTTCCCCTGGGGGTCTATAATCATAAGCTCAATGGCAGCGAATTTACAATTTTAGTTTATCTTATGTCATTTCAAAACCGTAAAGATATCTATCCATCGATTAAGAACATTGCCGAAACGACTGGATTTTCTGATAAAACCGTAAATACTTGTATTAAATCCTTAAAAGACAAGGGCTTAATCAGTTATAAGAAGGGCAATACCGGCTATTCAAATCGATATAAGCTTAATTTTGATAAAATCGATCCTAAGTTCGTTAAAAAGAAATTCAATCCCTCAAAAAAAGATGTTGCAAATTCTGAAGACTTTGATAAGATCTTAGATGAGGCTTTTAATAAAAGCTTTTAAGGAGAAAACATGAACTACCAATTTAGCAAACTTTCCTCAACAGTGATCTACAGACCCTTTCCAGAATTAGACCAATGGATTATTGAATGCGATGGCAATAATCCAAGACATGGTACTCTAAAAGAACTTGTTGTTTATATGACTCAGAAGTTAGGGATTGATCTTTCGGAAATCGAAAAAGCCGTAGAAGACATGGATATCGATGGTCTAAACGCAGCTGTCTTTGGTATCTTTGGGACTTTTATGTATACTTTTCAAAAAGACATTTCTACTAGAGTGGCTAGTTAATGACCATTAAATTAGTCAAAAGTAACAGTAGTTGCAATAAATGCAACAAGTGCGGGCAAACAAATTTTGTTAGGTTCGCTCAAGGATGGGCTTGCTATAATTGCGGCCTTTATGTATACCCAGAATTGAAGAAGGAAGTAAAAAAATGAAAACAAAAAAGACTACATCAAAAACAGTAGTGAAGCATTTAAGAGCTTTTGCTGATTTTTTAGAAGAAGAAAGCTGTAAAGAAAATCTTAAACTTGAAGCCGAATGGCTAAACGAACATTTAGACGAACTTCACTCCATGGATTATTTTGGAACAGAAGGCCAATGCGACCCTAGAGGAGATCACAGAGAATGAATGTAGATATGCGCGTTTTAACAGTACTTTCCTATGGTGAGAAACCCGAAGATGATATGTCTGTTACCTTTAATCCTAATGCGGTTAAGATGGTAGCGGCTCAGGATTCAATAATTCAAGAGAGACCTGTTAAGGTAGTGACAGTATTTTTCTTGGATGACATGGAGCCATTTAGTATCTATGTTAGTTCTGTAGATCTATTAAGTATCGAAACAGCGGTTGGATCTTATGGATTTGCTCAGGAGTAGATATGGATAAAATAGATGCTTATAGACGACTAGTTTTACATAAGTGGGGATGGCTGGGACAATACGAGTACAGTTCCTTGTGTATAACAGATCAATTGGATATTGATAGAGAAGTTGAAAAAATGCAATTAGAAGAAAAAGCTGAAGAATTACTTAGGGAAGCAGTAGAAAGACTTAAAAAGTAGCTATCTAGTATTTTTGACCAATTGTGTGAGCAAATCCAAGACTGAGGCGTGCTGCGATTGTAAGTCGTTTCTTAAAACTTGGATCTTATCTGCTAAATTAGCTAATTCTATTGCGTGATTTTCTTTTAAGTTCTTAATATCTTTAACTACGCTAGATTTTAAATTATGAAGATCTAGCTCTAAAATATCAATTCTGTTCTCTAATTTAGCTTTGAGTTCGTTATCGTACTCTTTAGCTTCTTCTAAGATCTTTTCGGCACTTTCTTTCTTAGCTTTTCTGATTTCTCTTAGGATTTTCATTACCGCATATACGGCGCCAGAAATGACGGAAATTCCACCGGCTAAAGTCAAAATATCATTGAAATTTAGTGATCCCATAGGCGCCCTCTTATTAATTAAAGATTAATATGAAGTTATGATATACTAAGGTAGTTATGGCAAAAGGACGATTATTGGCTTTTATAGCAATGTGTATTTGTTTAGGTTTATCGTTTTATAGAGTCTATGAGTTTTTAAGAGGTTTAAAATGAAACAATATGTATTGGATTTTCTAGAGCTTTTTGTTGGATTGAGGAAGACTATAGTCTATCTCTCCATTATGGCCTTTGGGGGCATAATGCACTTTAAGGGTGGAGTGTCCGGGGAGTCGGTAATGGACTGTTTAAAAGGCGTAGGGATTGCTTTTATGGGCGCGGCTGGAGTAGATCATATTGGCGAGATCCTAACTGCCCATTTGAACGCTAAGAGGGATTCAAAATGAATAGTCTAAAAGCTTTCTTAGCGAAGTTAAAACAGCAATTAATTGATCTTTTTGATAAGGAAAAAGGCCTATTTATTCTAATAGCCGTCGGGGTCGTCGTTGTCAAATTCAGAGACATTTTGATTAGTTTATTGGTAGGTAGTGCTAAAAGGGTTGAAGATAACGCTATTAAGCAAGATGCGAAGCTAGCTAGCCAGGAGAATACCGCGAATACTCAGGCGGATGCCTTAGTAGTGCAAGCTCAACAAGAACCTTCCAAAGAACAAAACGTGGACAAGGATTGGTATAAGAAAAAATGAAAAAGTTAATTTCTGTTTTGCTTTTGTTTTTAATGGTTTCTAATGTGGTCTTAGCGGACCAAAGCTGTGACTGGAGTAAAATTCAGCCATCGGCAGATGGTACGTATTATAAATATCCTGAGGACCTTCATATCTGTGTAGGTAAATTAGTAGAGGACAATAAAGCAAAGGACGCTCAGATACAGGATTTAACTAAAGCTATTCAATTAAAAGATTTAGCTCTAGACATGAGCGATAAACGCGTCCAATTATGGACGAACACGTCTTCGCAACTAGAAGATCGATTAACCAAAATTGATTCTATGGAGCGTACGAATCAATGGCTATACTTTGGTTTAGGAGCACTAACTATTATTGGTGCAGGCTTAGTTACAGCTCGTCTTATAGGCCGATAACTATTTCTTAGGTGGCGGATTCGGTTGAACGTTTAAGAATAGGTTTTCCATCGTTAATGGGGCTGGAATTGGTGCTCCGGCTAATTTGGCTATTTCTTGATAAAGAAATGTTCCGGTATTAAAGCCTTTCCAAAAATTATCAAAGTCTGTCCCGGTATAGATTTTGGATATCTGTTCCACAAACTTACCATTTTCATCAGAAATGGCTGCAACAAGAACCGCCTGTAGTCCACTAATTGTACTATTAATAGATACAGTTAGAAATTTAATGTTCTGTTTATTTGCTACAATGATTGGTTTATCTAAAGTTAATGCCATATATTTTTCCTTTATGCTGGTTCTATAATTTGCCAAGCAACTACCGAAGTATCGGTAAGATTACTTGATAAAATTGTGAAAGATGTTCCGGCTGTTCTTGCTGATACTGCAAGCGCAGCCGGAACAGTGATTGTTCCTAACGATTGTGCAGTCAAAAATATACGAGAACTAGCGGTAACTTTGGTAGTGCTAACAACGACAGTTCCGGCCACCAAAGTCGCAACTCCCATTGTTGCGTTTGTACCTTCTTTAATATAAAGACCTTTTCCGACAACCCCAATCTTAACATCCGTGTCAAATTTAGCAATAGTACCAGCTGCAAGCAGCCCTTGGTTAATTAAGTTCGTATCTATTGCTACCGTGTTCGCTTGCTGAGCGATTGGAACTGTACCAAAGAACCCTACTCTTTGGGTGCTTGCATTGCTAATACCAAAAGTCATGTGTCCGCTGAACCCAGGATTGCTGCTAGGGCCGCTGCTCGCCCCTATTGTGAGTGCATTCCCTATTCCTAAGAACTGAGAATTATCAATCGAAGCGCCTTGCTTAAACTCAACTTGCGCACCTGAAAAAATATAAAGAGTATGGGTGCTATTTGTAAAAAATCCAGTGTCAGGGACGGGCATACCATTAGTACCTGTACGCCAGAAGCAAGAGTTATTTCCAGAGCCACCCGTAGCCGGATCTACATTGGTTAGAATAGCGTATGTGTGACTGTTTTTGTCAGTAAATAATAACTGAGTGCCGATAGCGTTAGCATTTGGCACATATCCATTATTGTCATATCTATTAATCCCCCCAGGAGAATCATTGCTAGCTAAGGGAGGTGGAGTTGAGGAGTTGTCTAAATGAATTTGATCTAGACTATTTTGTCCCTGTCCGATAGATAGGTTAGAGGTTGTTTTATTTCCACCAAACGCAAACCAAGCCCGACCGCCCCAACTGACGCCAAAAGCTTGTCCGTTAGTGGAGTCGGTCACCTGTATTGCTACGTTAAGCGGAGAAGCCGCACCAGGCTGAATTGCGTTTATAGCTAAATTGCTATTCCAAGGTATGATGGAAAGCTGGGCGTTTGGATTAGAAGAAAGAGCGCCATGATTACCCAAAAAGAATGTGTTGTAGAAAGGATCCGTATGCACTATTTCATTATTGGCTCCTTTAATAATGAACGGGCTATTCGTTTGAGCTAAGTTGTTGAATATGGTAGATTGGCCATTGGCGCCCGCTATAATTGTATGAGGATTACCCTGCGTACCGATTTCAAGCCCATATTGTCCATTGGGAGCAATAAAGAAATTTCCTCCGGCCTCCATTCCATACCTAGCAATTTCTGAGCCGTTAGAAAAGAATTGATTATATGGAGAATAAACGGAAGTACTTTTAAACTGAGCGCATCCAGGTTCTCCCGGCGTCCCGACAAATCCTCTTTCAATAATGGCCCCAGTAATATATCCCGATGTTGGAGTAACAGTGCTAGATGCATTCCAAGGAACGCTATTATTGTCTTGAAAGGAAGTAGTAGCACTCAGCATATACCCAGTGCCGACCTTCTCAAGTTTATATGTGGCGCCACCAACAGCGCCAATAGTTAAGTTAACTACATAATATAGTCCATCGTTAGGAAATACTTGGGAGTGAGATGCGAAAGTGCCCGAATAGATGGTAACACCACCACTTAGCTCTGTGCTCCAAGCCTGATAGGTTATAGTTTGTCCCGTCGCAAGAAATCCTAGAGTTGCAGGGGTAACAGTGATGTTGCCATCGGTAGAAGCCGCACCCTGTAATATATAGCTTGGATCTGCGGATGCGTTTGGAATAACATGAGTAAAAGGCGTACCTCCTAATGTAGTGGTGCCCACTATCTTTACATTGGTAGCTGAGCCAAACCCAGAAACAAAATGATTTATGACATATCCATCAACGGGATTGTTGTCTATGAAGGACTGATCATTGTGTGTGGCACTATACTTAGTAGAAGGGCTGGTAACAAATCCGTAAGCGCTAAAATAGCGTTGATATCCAGCATAACTGCTGATAAGATGGCTCGTATTAGGCGCAGCACCCCAAGTACCATAATCTGTAATAGTGGTTGCTCCGCCCATATCGACGCCAACAATTGGACCACCATTGACTGATACTGTGATAATGCGACCTTGTCCTGTACCTGCATTAAGAATAATATCAAAGGCCCCAGTAGTGCTTCCATCGTTGGGGTCGCCCGTAGAGAAACTATAACCGCTGGTACAGTATTGGATGCCGTTTACAGGATTAGTGTTGTATTCGTAAACATTATATTGATATGTGCTACCGTTAAAATTATAACTGCCGCCCTCTGACTCATTGGGAGTAACGCTGACTTCTGATCCGTCGGATATTCCAGTAGGAAAATATGCAAAGGCAATACTAGCAAAAGGGGTATATGGCGGAATACCGCTTTGATTGTAATCGTCAAAAGTGCCCGTATTACCCAAATCATAGTGATTAGATGCTATATCGCTTACAGCCATATAGGTATCAAGTCCGACTACCGTCCAAGTTGTGTTAATATAAAAGTATCGACCGGATGAATCATCGCCTGCAGGATTGGTAGAATAATTCCCAGTATAATTAGTGCCGTCAATGCTTTGATATTGAGATATTCCAGAAGACCAAGTTAATCCTGTTGCTTGATAAGGAGAAACTATATAAGCGTCTTGATTTGTGTATCCGTTATCGGTATAGCCAGTTGGAGCGCCGGGCAAATCAATCCAATAAGGTCCATAGCCTTGATTGTCTTGCTTCCATAGTATATAACCGTCAAAGCTAGCTCCACCAGTACCAAATCCCGACAAATCAACATAAAACTGAGTCACTCCATCATTGATGAAATCTTGAACTGTCATTGTATAGTAATTGCCGGTGGCGACTCTCACTCCACCAACGAGTAAATAGGTGTAAAGATTGTATGTTATGACTTGTCCGTTACAAATGTATGGTCCGCTACCTGTATTTTGAACACCGCTACCAGCATTAGGATTATCAATGTAGTTTAAATTTGTCGCTGTAATAACAGGAGCAGCAGGAGAGTTTACCTGTGCAACCGTATAAGTTGTAGGGCTGGTTACCGTGGGATCTAATACTAGAACGGATGTGAGCGAAGCTGGAGCTGCAACGGTTACACCAGATGCCCCAGTAACATGCAATGGAGCTATAGGAGTAGCTTGTTGTAGGCCCATGAAGAAAGAAGCGTTGTCAACAGCAGATAGACCTAATCCGCCTAAGACGCCCCCATCATTGAATTGCATTTGTGTTGGAGTCCCGCCAGCGCCCACATGTGATCCAGGAAGTATCCCTGTTACATTTGAGGTCGCAAGATTAACTGGATGAACTGTTATGACTTGACCAGCAATAGTAAGATAGTTTTCTCCAGTCAAAGTTACATCACCGGTATTGGTGCCAGATAAATTAGAAGCAGAAAGAGCGCCAGTAAATATTCCATTTCCGGTACTAGCTTGAAGAGTGAACGCATTAGGAGCCCCGACAGGACTAAAAATTAAACTTCCAACACTATAATAAATATTTGCGCCGCTAGCTGCCCAATATATTCCTGAGTTAGTCCCACCAAAAGTAAGATTTTGGTCATTTCCTGGGTCGCCAATTTGAACTCCGCCACCTGTTATATGTAAACGAGCTTGCGGATTGGTATTTCCTATTCCAACATTACCTGAACTGTTAATTGTTAGACGTGCGACACTAGCAGTAGCATCTAATATGGAGAAATTTCCAGCTCCAACGGCTGAGCCGCTATTAGCAGAAACGATATTATAGCTTCTTCCGCCTGTTCCTGTATTGTTTAAATCTATACCAGTTTCAGAAGAGGTATTGGTTAACTGTAGATTGGCGAGTCCTCCTCCTGTGTTTTCTCCTGCTCCAGCTATTAATACTTGCGATCCATCCCAAGCAAAAAGAGGGCTTCCCCCAAACGATCCCGAATTATTGAATTGAACTTGAGTATTGCTTCCGCCAGGAGGAGAAGTAGGAGGAGCTGACCAAGTTCCGTCGGCTCTTAAAAAGTTAGTTGTACCACCGCCAGAGGCCGATACTACGCCTGGAAAAGCAGAACTGAAAGGCTCAAGCGTCAGAGCTTGACCGCTTAAGCTAGCCGCGTTAGCATTCGGAGAAGCTCCTACGGGCGCTAGCGTTACATCGCCAGTATTCGTTCCAGAAAGGTTAGTGGCCGACACATTGCCAGTAATAGCTACACCGCTGGTGCCGATATTAACGACTGGTGCGCCCAATATTCCAATATTAATTTGATCAACGCCTGGACGATAAAAACCGCTAGTAGTATCGGTAGCAAAGTGTAGAGATGGAGAACCGACACTTCCCCCCGCTAAACCAAGATTGCCCGTAAGATTTCCACCAGACAAAGGAAGGTATATTCCAGAAAGACTAGGGATATCAGAAGCAACTAATGATCTAAATGTAGGTTGAGCTGCGCTACCAGTAGCGGGACCGGCAAATACCAAATTTGCATTTTGATTGCTTAATGTAAAAGTTAATGTTCCGGTAGAAGTGACGGGACTACCAGAAATAGAATATATTGGAATGGTACTTCCATCGGATAAAGCAACGCTCGTTACTGAACCGCTTCCAGCTACAGCCCAAGCTCCATCGGCCCTTAGGAAGTTAGTCGTTCCGCCACCAGAAGCAGGGACTAATCCTTGAAGACTAGAACTGAACAAGTTTAACATTGCGGTTACTTGAGTTGCTGTAAGATCGGCGGCATTTGCAGCACTCCCGGTATTATTTCCTTTAATAGTATGGGTGGCCATCTGTGCTAATTTTGCGTTCGTTACAACATTGGGTTGAATAGTCGCTACGGCGCCTCCGGGTCCAGATGCCACGACATCCCCAGATAATGAAGTAATAGCGGAAGTACCAGTAAGGGCATATACTACACCGGCAGATGTTTTTACATAAAGTTCGTCATCTGTTTTGGCGAATAAGCTTAATTGTCCTGCAGAGGGTGAAGTAGGGTCTGATGCGTTTTCTGTAAAGATCAGCTGGGCCATAATTTAAATCCTTATAATATTAAAAACGTACCTTCTACGATCATATCGCCGTATAAAGTAAATGTATTAATGGCCAAACTTTGTTGGTTTGGTCCAATAAAAAAGGTTTGCCCGAAAGGTACGTTATCGAGCCAAATGAATCCGTAAGCGTAGATGTAATTTGGTAAGCCTGTAGATGCACCGCCAGTTCCACTGGCTCCAATCCTGGCCATATTATCCTATCTCCAAAGCACATAAAGTGTTGCCGTTAGCATTACCGACAGCCCAAATTTGGTCCAAAGGGGTCAGGTCCATTTGAACTGTATCCCCATTGAATAGTGGGTAGCCTGTAGAGGTAGTTACTCCGCTGCTATTTCCAATGTAAATTATATTTGTGCCAGGACAGATAGCTTTTAGACAAACGCTGCTTCTATTAGTTAAAGGGGTAGGAGTTATTTGAACAGATCCCGTTCCTACCGGATATTGGCTAGTCTGAAAAGCATTTAAACCATTTAGGTTGACATCAACCGTTCCGGAAACTACACTAGTACCAACTGTATTTATCGATCCATCTGCATTAGGTTCTAAAAAATTTCCATTAGTGCCCTTAACTTCAACTTGGGCTATGGAAATGGTTCCATCGATAGCTACGGGAAGGGGATTATCAGCTGTATAAAAATCACCATAAGGGTCTACACCTATGGTTCTAACGGCTACAGTAGGATCAGCCTCATATGTCGCCTGTTCTATGTCGTCTGGCTTGATTTTATTTTTAGGTTGCATCCCAAAACCAATAGTTGAAAGTAATGCTGTTGTAAAAGCGCTTACATCCACTATGGATCCGCTTTGGATGCCGCCTTCTGTAGCAGAAGGGGAACTTCCAGGTTTACCGACTATGATTGTTGTTTTAGAGAGAACTTGATTGACCTGAACTATCATGTTCAGACCGGTATTATTTTTTAGTTGGGCAATACCTTTGACTTTGAAACCATCCGTATCAGCGACTGTGATGACACCTAATGAGGTGCCATCTGCTGTTAAGGGTATAGGGGAGACAGTGCTCCATGCCTTTTCAAATGCCATTTTACCAATCCTTTTAAGGAGTTGACCCCACGGTCAACGGTACTTTTAACCCACGTTAAAAGATTTAACTTGTAAGGGATACTTACATGTTAAGGTAAAGATTGGCTTTTTGCACGTATGTAATGGATTATATTGATAAAAATAAAAAGGGCCGATCAATTTAATGATCGACCCCTTATAAATTATATTGAATATCTAATTAGCTTAATTGGCCAGTGATATTGTCTAGAATGACGTTCTTTCTAGGTTGATAAGCAGCTAAGCTTAAGAATCTAAAATGAGCTTCTGGAAGCGAGAGGTCCGAAACAGCAAGTTTTAATTTGCTATAAGGAGCCAATTGAGCAAATCCGAGGGTGTTGCCTTGGATCAAGTATCCAGTGACGAAACCAGGGGATTTGTTGCCTAAGTCAACGAATACTGGGTTTCCGCTACCTTGTCTGATGCTTCCAATGAATTTTGCATTAGCAGCATTCGAACCAAGAGCCGAACGATATACGTTGTAGTATGCAGCGCCCGATACAGCGGTAATAGTCACATTGACTTTATCGCCAGCAGCGGTAACGGTTGCAGTTTGAGCAGCACCAGGGAGAGACTCACCGATGATTGAACAAGCCGTTGCATAATAAACGTAGGTTCCAGCTAAGAGCAAGGATCCAGCAGCACCACCGTCAGCGACAGCGATAGAAGGAGCAGCAGGGGCTCCAGCACGGCTACGAGCTGGTTGGGTTTTTCCGGACAAGAAACGGGAAGCTTCCAACGAAACAACAGCGGACGAAGTCCATTGTGTACGAAGGTGAGCGCCAGTCGCTTCTTGAGCAGAGCCAGCGAGCATGATACGCTCTTTGGCATGTGCAATTTTGTTATATGCAGACAAGCTGATAGGATCAAGGATCAAACGGTCAGCTGCGCCCATGTTCATGGCCGAACGAACCGAAGAATCTTCGATAACAGATTGAGTAAGAGTTCCACCGACTTGGAGAACCACAGTTTGATTAGAACCGTATTCAGCAAACATCAAATCTTGAGTATTTGCTTGGCTGTCGGATTGACGAACTTGTTGGTCAACACCGATCATGTTCGGCATTTGAGCTACAGCGAGAGGGTTACCATCGAAAACACCGTTGTTAGAGAAATTCGATTGTCCACGGAAGGAGTCAAACTCAATATCGCCAGCGATTTTCATTGCAGCATCAGCAGAAGAGCGATCTTCAGCTTTAACGCCGTCGAATGCGCCAATCATGTTGGCAGCAACAGTAACACGACGAATCGTGCTGTAATAAGACATTGGGACCACTGCGCGAATGAAATTCGACACGTCTTCTTCTCCGACGCCGCCTTCAAACTGAGCAGATCCACCAAAGATACCGTAGTCTAATTGGCGATTGAATTGGTGCAATTGAGATTTAACTTCTTTTGAAGGAAGGATCTTTTGCAATTTGATATGAGAATCGTCAAAAGTGACATTCTGCATAACTGGGGACAGATCTTCCATTTGAAGAGCTGCGCCTTGTTCTAAGTTCCCTGGAGCGGACATATAACTGCCTGCTTCAAGGGCTTTCATTAGTGATTGAAGTTGTTCGATCATTTTCATTTCTCCTTTTAAAAAGCTGCCTTATTTAAGCAGGTGACTAACAGCGTTAACGTTTATCTGACCATCCAGATAATATGAATTAATTGCATCTCTATCAGATTTCTTGAGATCCGATTGCCCGGATTTTTTTACAAGAATATCGTGAATTTCTTTCTTGGAAAGAACCTTTTCTTCAGCTGGTGCTTCGCTTTTAGCGATAACATCAAGAGAAGTAATAGCCTTACCTTGAGGGGCGGTTTTTTTGGCTAGCGCAGTCAAGAAATCCTTGATTGCAGCTTTTTCGGCTTTTTCAGCAGCCAGTTCCGACTTAAGAAGCTCTACTTCAGTATTTTCTGATTTGTTCATTTGATCTCCATCAGCGGCGCTAGCTGGCGATTTTGCTCCAGGAACGTTTTTAGGTTCACAAGCGGACATTTCTCCACCGTTACCTCTTTTTTGACTTGCGTCTTCGTTCTTGGACATTTCTGCTGGCTTGCTTGCCGAGCCACCCATACATTTTGAAAGACAATCGTGATGAGCTTTCTTTTCGCCATCAGACATCGAGCTATACATTTTTTCCATGTGAGCTAGATCTTCTGCATCGTAATCGTGACCTTCTGAATGCTGCTCTTCCTTGTGTTCTGGAGCGGCTTCTTTATGGTCTTCCTTAGCTGGCTCTTCGGAACTGTGTTCCTTAGATTCATGCTTAGGAGCTTCTTCTTTATGTTCAGGTTTATGTTCTTCTTTGCTTTCTTCTTTATGGTCTTTTTCGCCATCTTCAGATTTAGCAAGGGACGACTCTTTAGCTTTAGCCAATTGAGCAGTAAATGCTTCTTCCACATTTGCGATGAGCTGGGCAACATCTTTTGGTGTGTATTTCGACATAACTTACTCCTTTCTTTATTAGATTGGTTAAAAGCCTTATTAAGCCCCTTTGGTTGGCCAATAAAGTTGGTCGAGTTGAATAGTAGGAGTAGTGGCCAATGCATTAGCAGCAGTGACAGCACTATTATGAGCAATCTGAACTAGTTGTTGGCTGATTGCAAAAGGGATAAGCTCCCATTGAATAGTAGTGAGATCAGCTTGAGAAGGGGTTGGTTTCCCATTTGCATCCAATTCGTAGCAAACTTGAGAGATACTTGGAGTATAAGCAAGTTCGGCATTTCCGAAAATATCATTGCTAACCATGCTGATTTGTTGCAAATAGACGAGAACTACTGGTTGTCCAGCAGCTTCATTTCCATTATGAGAGAAAAAAAGTTCTTGTCCGCCGTTAGCGTCGCTAGCATAACGAACAGTATTTAGTCCAGAGCTGTTTGCAAAACGAATTGCGAGTCTGTTTCCAAGATCTCGGGCAACGGCTTGCAACTTTTGATTTGAAATAATCATTTGTTAAAATCTCCTTTTTTAAGAGTTCAGCCTTGTAAGGGGCATAAGTATACGTATCTACAGTTAAAGCTTAATTCTCATGGTATAAAACTTAATAAAATCAATACATTGTATCAATTAAAATTTATGATATATCAATGACGATGACTAAAATATGTATGATTTCAGATGTTCACTGTAAGTTTAATAAGCTGATTATTCCAGAATGCGATATTCTGCTTTCTACCGGAGACTACAGTTTTTTAGGAGAGCCTCATGAAGTCAAAAACTTTCATGAATGGCTTAATAAACAAGATGCCAAACACATTATTTCTGTTCAGGGTAACCATGAAAAGGGTGTAGAGAAGAATTTTGCCCTATCCAAACAAATAGCTGAAGAAGCCTGTCCAAGAGTTCACTTTATAGAAGAAGGCTTAATAGAGCTAGAAGGTCTCAAGATCTGGTGCTCGGCTATGACTCCTTATTTCCATAATTGGGCCTATAATAGATATAGAGGAGATGAGATCAAACGCCATTGGGATAGGATACCCTTTGATATAGATGCGCTGGCTACCCATGGCCCACCGTATGGTATTTTGGATCCAGTATTAAGATTTGATGTCGGAAAGGGCGAAGTCGTAGTAGATCACGTCGGATGCAAAGATCTTTTGGATAGAATTAAAGAGTTAAAAAATCTTAAGCTTCATTGTTTTGGGCATCTTCATAGTGGGTACGGTATTGTCGATCTTAATGGGGTCAAATATGCCAATGCGGCTATATGTGATGAGAATTACAAGCCTTCTAACATTCCAATAGTGGTTGAATTATAGAAAACATCAATCTTTACAATGAACATGTTCCCCCGTTTAGCGACGGGATTCAAACTTTAAAGGAGAAAAATAATGTCACTTTCAACAAATGCTTCAAAAAGAATGCTTATCGCATTGACTTCTCAAAGTGCTGGTAACGAAGTTGTATCAGCTATTAACAACGGAGCAGCAGTTGCTGCCCTTGGTGGATTCTATATTCCAGCTTCTATCGTTGCTACCGCCGCCTCTGCTGTAACGGATTTCGGTGCTTTAAAAGTAGGAGATCAGGTTATTCACATTCCAGCTGTAGCCGGTAATGCTGATTGGGCTGCAGTTATTACTGCAGGGACTAATCCCGATGGCGCTGCTGTCATAGGCGATCTTTATATCGTTTTACGTGCGATGCCTGCATTGCCTGCAGCTGCTTCGTTTGTATTGTAATTCTTTTTAATAAGAAAAATTTTAAAGGCTCTCAGTTTATGACTGAGGGCCTTTTTTATTTAATGTCGCTAGTAGATAATCTATTTTAGTAAAGAACTCTTCTTTTGTGCCTTTATTGTCGATAACATAATCGTGTTCGTAACCCACCAAATCTACTTCGCTTGGATCTTGAGATGGCGAAGTGTCGAAACGATTTACTCTAATAGTAATTAAGTTATCTCCAAACTGTTTTCTTAACAAAGCTACTTCGCTTTTATAACGTAAATCAGAAATAACCACAGTTTCGTAACCCATTTCATAATGGGCTTCTTCCGCTTCCTTAATGGCCTGCTTTACCCAATGATTAGGGTCTGCGGCTCTAGAAGTTGATCCGACAAGGATCGCGAGCGCACGTGGTGTCCAATATAGCTGGGCATCTCTTTGATTCGTATCGGCTACCTTAAATTCAGGAAGCATAAAATTGATAACAGTAGATGAGAATTTATCTTGGGGGTCTACTGGCATAGAAAGAATAGGGGATTCTTTATATTCTGGATTATCCAGCCAGTCGCGTGGAATATTAAATTTATCCGCCACTTCATCTTTTAAAGGACCTGCGAAGGAAACTCTATAAGCCGATTCGTCATTACTTAAAAGGTAATCAGCCAAGGTATCTTTTCCTGAACGCTTAAAGCCACTCACAGCAATAACTCTTTTCATTTTTTGCTCCTATTTGCTAAATATTTTCCTAACATATATGGCGAAATTATAATAAAAAGAACTAATCCCACTGGCCATAAAATGAATATGGGGAAAAAACCTTCCCATCCATCAGTAGGATACTTTGTATCAAGATAACCAAACAAAGTGAGAGACAAGAACATTGGACCAAAAATGGACAAATAAATCATTTTTTGCGTCCCAATAGTTTTTTAAAGAAAGCCTTAACAGGTCCAAACAATTGGCCGACTTCCTCTCCGCTACCAGAAACGGGAAGAGGTGCCGGACGACCAAGATTAGGGTCGCTAAAATCTAATATGGTTATCGGAGGTTCGCGAAAAGCAGGATCTTCTAAAAAAGGTTCTGCTTGTTTTGTCTTCACATCGCAACATTTGGGCTTTTTGCATTTTTCCTTGGTTTTCTTGCCACATTTCTTAGACTTAGCTTTCTTCTTACTTTTCATATAGTTACCTTCCGATCGGTCGAAACAACCAATCTTTACTTAAAAGCTTACCCTTTTCGGGCTGCTTTGTCAAGACTTTTTAGGGGCAAAAAATATGGCCAGACTTTCAGCAAGACCTATTATTAACTATCAAAACGTAAATAGTTTTAAGTACGCGAATCAATGGATTATTCAAGCAGGAAATCAAGCTACCTTATATTTTCAACTAGTTGATCTAGATAGCGCTTGTGATCCGGCGTGTGCTTTGCGATATTTGCCTGGCGCATGCGCCGAAGGTATAGTTATTGGTATGAGGGTTAATTTCCCTAGTATCGACTGTAGCAAGGTTATAACGCTTATAGCGCAGCAAAACAGTTGCGACGGTAGTATCTTTAGCGTACAGATCCCTCAAACCAATACTCCGCAAACAGGAGCTGTTAAATTTCAGCTATTTGAAGGTAATGTGGCTAGTAATTTTATTGTACAGCAAATGCTTGTAGTCGAATATAGCGCCGATGGTTCTGACGGTAACCTTCCAGACAATACATTCTTTTTCTAGGAATTGACTTTTGGCTTACCATCGGGTATATTTAAATTAGGTATCGGGAGTAATTAATGAGTAACTTTTTGGCTTCACGTACGTTTCAAACAAGTGTGTATCCTGTCCATGCGCAGGAAACATCCGGTCTTTTGCGCCGCGTAGAGCCTTTCCTTACGCCTGAGCTTTTCAAAAATAGATTTCTTTTAGGTATTCCTTTAACTCTTCCTAACGGCGATACATTTACCCCAGATATCCTTAAAGATCGCATCATGATGGCCATGAATGAGACCGAAGCTCAAATTGGCGTTACCCTTACAAGAGAAGAATTTAAAGAGAAGCTCCCTTTTGATTGGTCCTTATACAAGTCCTTCATTCACCTAAAACCTAGGCACAGTCCGATTATTAGTTTGGAATCTTTATCTATTGTGGCGAGTAACGATGAAACCATATTTGTCGTTCCAAGCATGTGGGTGGATATGGCCAACGCAAGTATTGGTCAGATCAACGTAATTCCATTGTTAGCTGCTTTTGGAGCGACCTCTGTAACTGGATCACCGATAACCGTTACCAACCAAGGTGCCGGCGTTGCCTTCTTGGCAATTTGGGGCTCTGCAGGCAATGCAGGGCAAGTACCTGCTTATTGGCAATTAAATTATTCGAGCGGTATTTCAAATCGCGAAGGTCATTTGCCAGTAATCGTAAATCAGCTTGTCGGAACTAATGCGGCTATAAACCTTATTAGCCAAATCGCACAATTCTATACTGCTACTTCTCAAAGTCTATCGCAAGACGGCGTATCACAAAGCTCGAGTACACTTGGGCCTCGTAGATTTGCTCTTCGTATAGAAGAATTAAAAGAAAGTCGTAATGAGCTTATCGCCAAAATAAAAGGTATATTCGCTAAGAAATATGTAATTGGTGAATATTAAAATATGAGTCTTTATAAAAGCCTTAAAAAAACTCTCGTAGAAAATTCTCCGCTCTCAAAAGCCGAGAACCCCCAAGCTTATAAGGCATTGGCTATGACTGGGTTTATTTTGGCCTATCCGCTCACTATAAATGGAAAAGACCGTAGGGAAGATAACAATATTCCTTATCATGCTACTGTAAGATTTTTTGACAAAGAAAATGATAGCGTAGATAATGTTCATAAAATAGCAAAAGATTTTGAACCTCATATCCCTAACCCTAAAGAAATGAAAATTACCCCTTCCGTATTAAAAGATAGATTAGGCAATGATGTCTATTCTCTAACTTTAAGCGGTCCAGACGCAGACGAAATGAAAGCCAGACATGAAAAACTTTCGGTACTTGGTTTTGAAGATGAATACGAATGGAAAGCTCATATATCCATACCTAAAGCTTTATATGATGAAATCAAATCCAATAGTTATAAAACTGCTGCGGATGCTAATATAGAATTTGCGTATCCTGAGCTAAGACGCGGGCCTCACACTCTATACACTTACGGTCCAAAAGAAGTTCAAAAAGCCGAAATTTTAGAACCCTTAATGAAACCTTATTCTTCAGATGCTCAAAGACGTTGGGCTCATACGAAAGCTGGCAAGGAAGCATTAGGCGGAGAAGCCGCCGTACACGAATGGGATGAAGCTACAAAAGGCAAAAAACTCCCAGAAAAAGTTGGAAAGGCTGAAGATATGAAAAAGGGCACTCTTAAAAGCATGTTAACTGCCGGAGCAATGGCCGGAAGTCTTATGGCTGCAAATCCCGCCCATGCGCCTGCCGCAGGTCATCCCCCCGAACAATATTCTAGAGATAAAATGCTTAATGCTATCAAACAAGTCGAAAGTTCTGGCGGTAAAAATACTCAACATAAGCCAACTTCTCATGGAACCGCATATGGTGCTTGGGCTGTAATGCCAGATACTATTCATGAAACTATTAAGATGAACCCTGATTTAAAAAGACAATATAGAAAAGCTTTACAGCTTCAGGGTGATAATCTCAATAGATATATGCAAGATAATCCTAAATTGGAACAAGCTATTGTAAATAGACATCTCGATCGTTTAGAGCATCATCTTGGCAGAGATCCTGCTAAACTAGGATACGCTTGGAATCAAGGAATTTCCGGAACAAATAAAGCTTTAAAAGCAAAACATAATATTGAAAAGCATCCTTATGTACAAAAAATAAGACATGCTTATAGAGGAGACAAATAATATGAACTTAACGCCCGACCAAATAGACACAATCGAATCCGCTGGAATGCTAGATGGCCAAGAAGTAAAGCTCATCCGCACAAAGGGCGGCTTTTGGATGGGTATCAGCAAAGGAAAGGTCCTGTCCGCTGGGTCTCATCCTGCCATCGTAAAACATATGATCTCTAAAATGCATTCAGGTTTCCAACCCGCTCTTTGTAAATCTGAAAATCTTGCTGCCGATGCAATAGTTGATAGACATTCCCATTTTCTTTCAGACGACCTACGTAAATCTGGTCACGATATCTATTCTGTACAAACAGGAAACGATATCGAATTTCAAATTACTAGGCATAACCTTAAAGTAGGTTCCTTGAGCTGTATTGTTCAAGATGATTCCCTTTTTATTCCCGAAGTTAGTTTCCCAGAAGAGTTTAAAAGCGCAATGGCCGCCGCTACTGTAGAAAAAGCAAAATCTTGTGAGTCAAAAAAGATAAGGATCAAATAATATGAGCGACAAAATTACCCCAGCTAAAGACAACAATAAAGTCGTAGACGCCCAATCATTTAAGAAGAATAAGAAGCTAAAACAAGAATCCATGATTTGTGATATAATTGGTAAGATGGCTATCTTACATAAAACCGCAGATCAAAAGCTAGAAGAGATTACCTTAATCTGCCAAAAGGAACTAGATGGCGAATAAGAAACCTGTAGGGGAGCAAATACAGGCTGTACCTGTCACCTTTCCCTACGTGCAAGAGTCCTTTGATTTACCTCGAATGGATGCATTCGTTAGAGGCCTAGGTACGACCTTTACTCATTGGGCCGCCAGCCCATCTCCTATTGGATTAAATGATAAAGGGGATTATCGCAGGAACGAGACCGACGTTATTACTTCTAACGGATACGTCTATGCTGCTATGGGAACCTTTACTGCTGTAATGACAGGAAATCAAAAAGATCAAACTAGACCTTCCGAAGGTGCTCTTTTGGACTCGTCCCAAGCTAACTTGGTACTTCCAAGATTTTACGATCACGACCATGGCACATCTCCTTGTACTTGTCCTCCTGAAGAAAAAAGAATATATTTAACCCCCGGCGACAGGCTTTATCACTCTGATTCCCAAGCTGATGATTTGGTAGTGAATAAAGAATTACTGAATTTTTCATTTAACACAGATAACGTACCAATGTATCCGATCCGTAGAATGCTCCTTCCCATAATGGATTCTACTGGTGCCCAATATAGTCAAGGTAAGGATTTTATCATTACTGAAAATGGCAATATCAGATGGATAGAAGGCGCCTCCAATCCAGGAGTCGATCCCGATACCGGTGAAGGTCGCACCTACTCTATCAGGTATCTTTATAGAGCTTTTTACTATGTAAGCAGTATCATTAGAGAAGTCAGAATTACCGATGTTACCGAGGGTACCGTTAGAAAATCTGAGAGAATGCCCTATTTTGTTCAAATTCAAAGAGAGTATCTTTATCATAATATTAACAGGGGTGACGAGACCCATCCAGCTCCCCAAAAAGGCGCTGAAAATAGGCAAACTATTGAAACTCCTGATACAATACCGATCAAAACCGGTATAGTTCGGGTCGAGACAACTGATATCGCAAATGACGAGTAATCTTTATAATATATAATGGGCAATTTACAAAGGAAAACGGTGACTTATGGATATTAAAAAAAGAAATCAGCCAGGCAGTTCAGTCCAAGATCCTAGCGCTATTTCAATGCTGCAATACAATAATGCAGCCGGAGCCATCAAAACATCAGAGCAAGGACAGCATTTATTACCTCTTCCTGTTCCAGGAGTTGGGGTTGGATATACCACAGATGTTAGCTCTGCTGCTTATCCTCTTCCAGGTGCCGGTAAAAACTTGGCAGTTTATAACAACTCTAATGGCGTTCTGTCTCTTACTTTTGGTAGCGACGGTACCGTTGCTTCTCTTGCTGTTGGTATCGCTGATGCCAATGGAAATGTCGGTCTCCCTTGCCCCGCAAACTCGTGGAGCTTTTTTGCTAGCGGATATAATAGTTGGGTAATTTCAAGTTCTGCTAATTTACTTGTATTTTTGATCAATGATGAAACCAATATCACAGTTCAAGCTCCTGCATTTGTAAATAGCAATGATCAACCTGGCAGCCCTTCTTAGTATATGGGTAAAAACGCCGAACTCTTTATTAATAAAACTCTCGGTGAAGACTTTTCGAAGTCTTTAGAGGAAGTTTTATCTAAGAGCGAGGTATACAAGCAAGGCACTCGAACAATTACAGATACCGATGATCTTTTTCAAGGTCTTCAAATAGTTCCAAAAGCCCTACTTGGATTATTAGTCCGCGAACTTTCTCCAATGCAAATTGGCGATACCAAGGAAATTCGAATTCCTGGCAAAGACGATACTATTGTACGTACTACCAAGCACGAAAGAGACAGCTATAGCGGTCAAATTTTACAGAATAATGTAAAAATAAGTGACTTCATGCATAGATCGGTCCCAGGCTTAGGTTTAGTTTTAATGACAATGCTCGAACTGTATGATTTTGAAAATCCTTCTGTAGGACCCAAAATGGATAGTTCCATGGAGAGTCAGATCAGTAAGATCATCGATGAACGCCTAAATCTACATTCTTTAATTAATCAAGTTATAGATGGTAAGTTAATGCACAGAGATGCCGTTCAGCAAATGATTATGGCAAAGCTTACTCAAATGACTGAAGAGCATAAAGAGATCAAAGAAGAACAAAAGGAAGAGCCCAAAGCAGTAGTTATTGTAGTTTCTAAAAAGAAGTCACCCTTATCTGATTTCGTTGAAAATAGAAAAAGGAAACTTGCAAAAAAAGAATTCTCCATTGAAATGACCAAAAGTGAAACAGTTAACTGCCCTGATTGCAATCAAACCATTTTTAATGATTCCGGTATATCCGCCTGTATGTGTTTTGGGTCAGATATGGGAAATAAGGTTTATTTGAAGAAAACTGAAGATGGTATTAAGGTTTCGTTTCCTAAATCTTGGTCTGAAGAAAATATTGAAATGCTCCTAGAAGTATTAAGGAGTAAAAATGGGTAACCAAAACGTTCTTTACTTTGCAACTGATGGAGATGAGATCGGCAAAAGACACGCCGCCGCTCTATTAGACGACAATATTGAAGAGATTAGCCGTATTTCTGAATCTATCACAGCCGCTAATGAAATGGTTCAAGAATTTTTCGAAGCTCGTGGTGGAAGAAAAATAAGTCTCGGTGGAGATGAAGGGGTTTTCGAGGCTCCTGCAGAAGCCGTAAACGATTTAGAACAACTTAGAAAAGACTATGAATACATGATAGGATCTACCCTATCTATTGGGTATGGCTCTAGACCAAGCGAAGCCGGTAAAGCTCTTTTGGAAGCAAAAGAAACCGGTAAAAACAAAGTAGTTCAATATAGTGACAATTCTGAAAAGCATTCTCAAAAAATTCAAGAAGAAAGAGATCAAGAGTCTGGAGATTCCCCAGAACAAAAAGCTATCCTGGCTGTTACTGATCCAATTGAGCCTTCTGATCAAGTTCTTCCTGAAGGGACTGATTCAGAAGAAAATGAACCTACTCTCTCTGAGCCTCCAAAAAAAGATAACAATCATGGTTATGATTCTGGGTATAAAAACAGTGAGCCTGAAGCTAGACAAGAATCCTATGAAGCTAACGATGAGCCAAGACCCGTAATTGAAAAACCTAACCTTAAAGCTAAACCTAGATTGCCTGAAGCTGTTTCCGCCGACTATCCAGAGTGTGATCGGGTAATGAACGAAGAACCTGCAAATCCAGGAGAAGAAGGCCCTATGATACCTAAACCAGATCCCAAAGGATACCATGGACAAGCTGAAGGTGAAGCTCCTGAAAGCGAAGCTCAACCTAGAGAAGACAGGCCTAGTGATTTGAAATATCTTCCTGGCGATGGCGAACAAATTGAGCCTCAAGCGGATATGCCTATCGAAGATGCTACCTCTGATTTGGCTGAAGAAACCGAAGCCGAAGATATGGGCGCAGATAGACATTGTCCAAGCTGTACTTGCGATGAGCATGGCGAAGACATCGAAAGCATACTGGATCAACATTTAGATAATGCTAAAGATTTTGCCGATTCAATTGGAAGCGGTCCCGAAGATTCGGTAGAAGAAGTTTTGGATCAACACGCCGAAAATCACAAAGACATGATTGACGGCATGGATTCTGATGGCGTCAGTCATCCCGCAGATTACGATGACAAACAGCAAGATATGGGACTTAGCGAAGATGAAGCCGAAGAAGACTCTTCTCTTTTAAATGTCATGAATGATGGCCTAGACCAGCATGCCGATGATATTCAAAAAGAAAAGGTTATCAATATGATTGGCGAAGCTTTGGAAGGATTCAAATCTCAAAAAGCTATTTTGGATAAAGCAAAAGATCAAGCCCCAGAGTTATATTCCTCATGCATATCTTTGTTACGCGCACTCATCGAACTCTGCTCTCTAGCTGGTATTGATGGCGGAGAAGCCGAACAAGAAGTTAATGAAATCGAAGGGGGGGCTGTTCCAGAAGAACAGCCCGGAGCCGAACAAGAGTTTCCTCAAGAGGAAGCCCCACAAGAAGTCCCAGCCGACGACAGCTGTCCTAATTGCGGACATTCTGATAAAGAAAATGAGCAACCTGCGGTTCCCAAGGAGGGACCGTTCGGAGCCCCACAGCAGTAACCCCGAAGCGCAAGCCGAGGGGGCAATCGGATCAGTTAAAAAACTTCCCTCAAAAAGTCCTAGCCCGCATATAGCGAAAACTCCAGATCCTATTGGTTCTGTGAACGCTAAAGGACAAAAAAAATTCTTAGATCCTACTACTGGAAAAATTGCGATGATTGATATGAAATCTCCACGCGTTAAAGGTCCCAGAGGTTTGCCCGTAAAAGGATAAACATGCTAAAAATTGATATCAAATCAAAAGACATACTAGACGCATGTAAAGATGCTCAAGAGGAAGTTAAGAAATTTCTCTCTAGGGCAGTCAAGGGTCTTGCTATAGCTGCAAAACAGCATATCAATGAGATGGCCAAAGATCAACTTAGCAATAATGTCTACAAAGTCTTTCAAAGGAATAAAGACGGCGATGACAATATTACCCTGAATACTATTGATGAAAACACGCACGTAATAACTATGTCTGGATCTGCTATGTGGGTTGAAGAAGGCATTCCGACAAATACTCCAATGGCTACAGATCGCTGGCTATTTAAATCAGATAAGACTAAAGTCAGTAAAGATGGTAACAAATATCTAGTAATACCTTTCAAGCATTCTAAATTTCCCTCAGAACAGAGCGGTTACGAAAAAACCTTATCCGACCGTGTTCAATTTGAGTTGAAAGCTCAAAATAAAGTTAGAAAAGCTAATGGACTGGATCCTGTTCCGTGGAAAAAAATTGAAACAGACAAAAACGGTAAACCTAAAGAAGGTTTCTTGCACGAGTTTAATTTTAAGGGCGGCAAGGCCGTGTCTAATTGGCATTCCGATCCCCTAGAACGCATAAGAGTCTACCAGGCTATTGAAAAAGATAATGCTGGAAATCCAATTAAATCTAAAAGTGGAAAGACAAAGGTCACTAGATCTTGGATGACATTTCGTACTGCGTCATCTAAATACGCCGATAGTAAATTTATTCATCCTGGGTATACAGCTAAGAAATATATGGATAAAACTGCTGAGTGGGCAGAGAATGAATTCTATAACAAGATTCTACCAGAAATCTTTGCGAAGTGGAAGGATTAATTTATGAGCGGCATATTTCAAACTGATGCGATGTTGAAAGCAATCCTAGAAGCTTCTATAAAAGACGTCAAAGAAAATCTTTGGTTGTTAGATTTTCTATTGGCAGATTTTACCCACAATTCATTTTTAAAAACTCCATATGGAAGTAAGCAAATTCAAGCCGCCAAAGAATGGTTTGCCAATAATAACATTAACGTTCAGCTTCAGTTCAGTAAAGATAAAGAAAAGTTTCCGGCTATATTTTTAACATTAGGTTCCAGTGTTGAGTTCCAAGACAATCGTACTATGGGTGACGTAGGCGAACATAATGTAGTGCTCTTGCCAAATCAAGTCGATCAGAAGATTCCCTACGTAGTGCCCCCATTTGCGCCCATCGGTTTCGATCCTAGTACAGGCACCGTTGAAACAGCCGAAGGCTTGGATTTATCCGCCGTATCTGCTGGAATGGTTTTACTAAATCCAGCTAATGGCGACGGCACACCTATTTTAGGCGTAGACGGACAAAATATTTTAATTCAAGCAAATTTAGAATTGGACGCTACACAACTAAGTGTAGTTCCACAATATAGATATTTCCAATCTCGTATGGGGCGAAGCTTCTTTGAAGAAAACTGGAACATAACCTGCGCTACGAACGATCCTCAATCTCTTCTCTGGTTGCATAGCATTGTTATATATACTTTGCTCAGATATAGAGAGTTTTTCGAGCATAACGGGTTCTTAGAAACTAAACTTAGTAGTACTGATATTTTTAACCCCGAATTCAGCAACCCAGGCGGCGAAGAGATCTATGCTAGGCAAGTAACTATGTTTGGCAGAGTTATTCAAAGTTGGGTACGCGGATTACACAAAAAGATTGAAAGCGTTATCTTGCAAGATACTAATCCGGCTGCCGTTAGCTTAGCCGATCCAAAGGGCTATGTTGGTGGAATAAAAATTGTAGGAAACATAGATACTCCGGCATTGCAGCAAAACGACACTAATTGGTATGTAGTAAAGCCCGAATAAATTGTAGAGGGCCAGACGCGACTCTGACTATCCTGTTACGACTTTGGCCATCTAAGACTGGTTTGATGCCATCTCACTCTCTTAGCGCGAACTCTCAGGTCAAGCCCCTTGCCTATTACGTATGTTGCGTGTCTCCAGTGGACTTTTTAGACGCTTGTCCTTTAGGACCGCATATCGCATTAATCAGTTTCCTGATGCCACAGCTTTCCACGCCGCCTCTACAATCCAATATTATATCGAATATATCCGAATGTCAACCTAAAAATCGTATACCGTGAATTCCTTATCGAACTCTTTTAGCACAGATTTGGTATCTCCCCACGGTACTTTAAATAGATTTGAGTTTATCTTACACATATGCATAGGT